>Ga0136636_10000038_pt1 | contig 43732 bp, 52 predicted proteins | sample AntDrymUQ8522106_2_FD_104653 | JGI IMG/M metagenome (GOLD analysis project Ga0136636, IMG submission 104653) | Polar desert sand microbial communities from Dry Valleys, Antarctica - metaG UQ852 (21.06) | ecosystem: Environmental > Terrestrial > Soil > Desert | place: Antarctica: Dry Valley... | reverse complement strand
CCCGCGAAAGCCGTCAGAACAGCCTTAACTCCTTATAAAAAAGAGGAATGGATGGTAAATATTCCGCTCTATGCAATAATGTGATGTTATTTTCAGACTTGAAGAATCTAAATTAACCATTCTATATATTCTGAAAATAATTGATTCCCGCCGGATGTATCTACTGTTCCGGTATAGCAAAAATTCCGTACAATTCATGTGATTGGGAATTAATCCGCATATTCTTATAAATCAAAAAGCCGGCAATAACTTACCGGCTTTTCGTAATCTAATTTAAATGGTAATTATCTCGCGTACTTGAAATCCTTACCAAGGTAACGAGCGTTGCTTCCGAGAATTTCTTCGATACGGAGCAATTGATTATACTTGGCTATACGATCAGTACGGCTGGCGGAACCAGTTTTAATAAGGCCGGTATTGAGTGCTACTGCAAGGTCAGCGATGGTGGTATCTTCGGTTTCGCCCGAACGATGACTCATCACAGCGGTATATGAATTGCGATATGCCATATTTACAGCATCAATAGTTTCGGTCAAAGTACCAATCTGGTTTACTTTTATCAGAATTGAATTGGCAACGCCTTTATCAATACCCATCTGCAGACGTTTGGTATTGGTAACAAACAAATCATCACCAACAAGCTGGATTTTTTTACCCATTACGTCTGTCATCAGTTTCCAGCCGTCCCAATCATCTTCGGCCATACCGTCTTCGATGGAGATAATAGGATATTTATCGATCCATGTTTTCCAATAGTCCACCATCTGCGAAGAAGTAAGTTTTTCTCCGGTTGATTTTTTCAGGTGGTACATCTTTTCTTCTTCAAGGTAATACTCGCTCGAAGCAGGGTCAAGAGCAATAAATACATCTTTACCTGGTTTGTAACCGGCTTTTTCGATAGCCTGTAGAATAACGGTAAGCGCTTCTTCATTCGATTTCAGGTTAGGAGCAAATCCGCCTTCGTCGCCTACGTTGGTTGAGTAACCACCTTTTTTAAGAACCGATGCGAGGCTGTGAAATACTTCGGCACCCATGCGTAAGCCTTCGCGGAAATTAGGAGCGCCAACCGGCATAATCATAAATTCCTGAAAGTCGATGCTGTTATCGGCGTGTGATCCGCCGTTGATAATATTCATCATCGGGATAGGGAGTGTATTGGCATTTACACCACCTACATAACGGAACAAATAACTGCTCGATTCCTGTGCTGCTGCATTGGCAACAGCTAATGAAACACCTAAAATAGCGTTAGCTCCCAGGTTCGATTTATTAGGGGTACCGTCGAGTTCGATCATTTTCTGATCAATCTCATTCTGCTCGGTAACATAAAATCCTTTTAACTCTTCGGCAAGAACTTTATTTACATTTTGAACAGCTTTCAAAACACCCTTTCCTTTATAAATGTCTTTATCGCCATCGCGAAGTTCGCATGCTTCGTGAATTCCTGTAGAAGCTCCTGATGGAACTGCAGCACGGCCCATAACGCCGTTTGATGTAAACACATCTACCTCTACGGTAGGATTGCCGCGTGAATCAAGGATCTGACGGCCTGTAATGTTAATAATCTGACTCATAGTTTTTCTATATTAAATTAGAGTTCTATTAATTACACGTTAAAAAAAATGATAAAAGGATAAAGCAAAGAAACCTTCACTTTATCCTTTCAATTAATTCATTGTCTTTATTTTAATTACTTCGTTTCAGCTTCGTTATCTTTGGTTTCTTCCTCAACCGGTGTTTCCACCACTTCTTCTACAACTTCCACTGGTTTCGCTTCGGCCTTTGGAGCTTTTTCGGCTACCACTGTTTCGCTTCCTTCGGTTGCTTTTTTAGTAGCAGGTTTACGACGACGGGTAGCTTTTTTAGCAGCTGAATCTTTAACAGTCAAAAGGTTTTCGTTATAGTCGACCAGTTCGATGATACACATATCAGCATTATCGCCAAGGCGGAAACCTGTTTTGAGTATGCGTACATATCCACCCGGACGGTCAGCCACTTTAACTGATACCTCGCGGAACAGCTCAGTTACGGCGTCTTTATCCTGCAGGTAGCTGAAAACTACGCGGCGTGAGTGTGTTGAATCTATTTTAGCGCGTGTGATCAATGGTTCTACATATCCACGGAGTGCCTTTGCTTTGGCGATGGTGGTACTGATACGTTTATGCATGATCAGCGAGCTGGCCATATTGGACAGCATAGCTTTGCGATGAGTACTGGTTCGTCCCAGGTGGTTTATTGATTTCTGATGTCTCATTTCGCTTATTCCTTATCTAATTTGTACTTCGCAACGTTCATTCCGAATTCGAGTCCTTTTGTTTTCACCAGGTCTTCCAGTTCGGTTAGCGACTTTTTACCGAAATTGCGGAATTTCAATAAGTCGTTTTTATTAAAAGCTACTAATTCGCCGAGGGTTTCAACATCAGCAGCTTTAAGGCAGTTGAGGGCACGAACGGAGAGGTCCATATCCACTAACTTGGTTTTTAGCAACTGACGAATATGAAGTGTATTTTCATCAAATTCTTCTGCTACAGCTTTTTCTTCTATATCCAGTGTAATTTTCTCATCACTGAAAAGCATGAAATGGTGTATAAGTATTCTTGCTGACTCTTTCAGTGCATCTTTTGGATGTATTGATCCGTCAGTTTTGATTTCGAGTACCAGTTTCTCGTAGTCAGTTTTCTGTTCTACGCGAAAATTCTCAATACTGAATTTCACATTCTTAATTGGAGTGTGAATTGAATCCATAAAGATAGTTCCCAGGTGTGCAGTCGGAATTTTATTTTCTTCTGCAGGAACGTATCCTCTGCCTTTATTAACACTGATCTCGATATTGAGTTTTACGGTAGGCTCCATATGGCAGATAACTACATCTGGATTAAGTACCTGGAAAATCGAAAGATGTTTGGCAATATCACCGGCGGTGAAAGTATCTTTACCGGTAACAGTGAAATTAATTTTCTCACTCTCTTCGGATTCAATCTGTTTGCGGAATCTGACCTTTTTAAGGTTCAGGATAACATCAGTTATATCCTCAACTACACCTTTTACCGAAGAGAATTCATGATCAACTCCGTCGATCCGTAATGAGGTTATAGCATATCCTTCGAGTGAGGAGAGCAAGATCCTGCGCAATGCATTACCTATTGTGATACCAAAGCCTGGTTCGAGAGGACGGAATTCGAACGTACCGTCAAACTCGTCAGCCTGTATCATGATAACCTTATCAGGTTTCTGGAATGCTAAAATGGCCATAAAAGTCCTTTGTTTAAAAAATAATGCAAGATAAAAAAATTACTTCGAATACAATTCGACGATGAGTTGTTCCTTTATGTTTTCAGGAATTTCCTCGCGTTCAGGATAATTTACAAATTTACCTGTCATCATTGCGCCGTCCCATTCGAGCCAGGAGTAACGCATTATACGTCCTTGTAATGAATTCTGAATCACTTCCAATGATTTGGAACGTTCGCGTACAGCTATTACATCCCCCTTATTACATTCGTAGGAAGGGATATTAAGAACTTTACCGTTAACAGTGATGTGCCTGTGGCCCACAAGTTGACGAGCGCCATCACGTGTAGGAGCAATTCCCAAACGGAAAACTACGTTATCAAGGCGGGATTCAATAAGCTGCAAAAGAATAGCACCGGTAACACCACTTTTGCGGCTTGCCTTTTCAAATATGTTTCTGAATTGTTTTTCCAGAATACCATAAGTGTATTTAGTTTTTTGTTTTTCCTGCAGCTGAACACCGTATTCTGATTGTTTTTTCCTGCGCTTATTTTGACCGTGCATTCCGGGAGGATAGTTCTTCTTTTCGTAAGAACTGTCGGGTCCGTAGATAGGTTCTTTGAATTTCCTGGCTATCCTTGTCTTAGGACCAATATATCTTGCCATAAAGCCTTTTGATTTTGTATTATTAAACTTATTGTTCGTAAATATCGAAACAGGAGGTTAACATTATACCCTTCTGCGTTTAGGAGGTCTGCAACCATTGTGTGGCAATGGAGTGATATCCTGAATTTCGGTAACCTCGATACCTGCTGTATGCAAAGTGCGTATAGCAGATTCGCGGCCCGATCCGGGTCCTTTAACGAAAACCTTAACTTTACGGAGTCCAAGGTCGTAAGCAACCTTTGAACAATCCTGGGCAGCCATCTGGGCAGCATAGGGAGTATTCTTTTTCGAACCTCTGAATCCCATTTTCCCGGCCGATGCCCACGATATCACCTGTCCGGCGTTATTGGTCAACGAAATGATGATGTTATTAAAAGAAGCCGAAACATAAGCTCTTCCAACAGCCTCAACTTTAACAACTCTTTTTTTCGATACTTTGGTGGTCTTTGCCATAGTAAAACTATTTTTACTTTAAATGCTTTCTTATTTGGTTGCTTTCTTCTTGTTAGCAACAGTCTTTTTTCTACCCTTACGTGTACGGGCATTGTTCTTTGTGCTCTGTCCACGGAGCGGAAGTCCCAAACGGTGACGAACTCCACGGTAACAACCAATATCCATCAGTCGTTTTATATTAAGCTGTACTTCGGAACGAAGCGCACCTTCTACCTTGTAACTGTCGTTGATCATGGAGCGGATGTTATTCTGCTCATCATCGGTCCAGTCCTGAACTTTTTTGTTACGGTCGATACCGCAGGCGTCCAGGATGCCCTGGGCTGAATTACGGCCTATTCCGAAAATATAGGTAAGGCCTATTTCGCCTCTTTTGTTTTTTGGTAAATCAATACCAGCAATACGTGCCATATATTTTTATAGCTTTTAGGATTACACAATTATTAACCTTGCCTTTGTTTGTACTTGGGATTCTTTTTGTTTATCACATAAATTCTCCCTTTCCTGCGCACGATTTTGCATTCAGGTGTTCTTTTCTTAACTGATGCTCTTACTTTCATTGCCTTAGTTATTTCTTAAAGTGTATTATTCTTTATTTGTATCGGAAATTTATTCTTCCTTTACTCAGATCGTAAGGCGACATTTCGATTTTGACTCTGTCACCTACAAGAATTTTAATGTAGTGCATCCTCATTTTACCCGAAATGTGCGCAATGATCATATGCCCATTTTCAAGTTCAACCCGGAACATAGCATTACCTAGTGACTCTTTCACTATGCCGTCCTGCTCAATTACAAGTTGTTTTGCCATTTATTACTTCGTTATTAATATGTCAGGATTATTAACCTGCTCAATTTCATTGAAGCTTGACAAAATATCAGCTCCGTTATTTGTTATTACTACAGCGTGTTCAAAATGTGCTGATGGTTTCCGGTCGATAGTCCGTATTGTCCATCCGTCATTCTCTTGAGTAACCTGCCTGCTTCCAAGGTTTATCATCGGCTCAATGCAGATAACCATTCCCTGTTCAAGTTTTACACCAGTACCCCTGCGCCCGTAATTAGGCACTTCAGGTTTTTCGTGTAAGCTGGTTCCCAATCCATGCCCGACCAAATCGCGAACTACAGTGTAGCCAAAGCTTTCGACGTAGGTTTGTATTTCATAACCAATATCACCAACTCTTTTACCAGATGATAATATGTTTATAGCCTTTATCAATGACTCATGGGTACGTTTCATCAACATTTCCAGTTCTACTGCCATCGGCAATATACCGAACGAGAATGCTGAGTCTCCAAAAAACCCATCAATAATGGTACCACAATCGATAGATATAAGGTCACCCTCTTTCAATTCGCGTTTACCTGGTATTCCATGAACTACTACTTCGTTAACCGATATACACAGCGTTGCAGGAAATCCATGATACCCTTTAAAAGCAGGTTTTGCTTTGTGGTCGCGGATAAACTCTTCAGCTATTTTATCGAGAGCGAGTGTAGTAACTCCTGGCTTGATGTGCCGGGCAACTTCCGCTATCGTTTTTCCAACAAGTAAAGAACTCGTACGTATTTTTTCAATTTCAATTTCATTCTTGATCAAAGCCATTATCCCAGTTTTAGTACTGACTAAAAAGCTCCGGCAGCATTACGTCCCTTTATACGACCCGATTTGGTAAGACCTTCGTAGTGACGCATCAACAAGTGACTCTCAATTTGCTGCAATGTATCCAATACAACACCTACAAGGATTAACAACGAGGTACCTCCGTAGAACTGAGCAAATTGCGAACTCACACCCATCATACTAACTAGTGCTGGCATAATTGCAACAAGGGCAAGAAATAAAGATCCGGGGAATGTAATTTTCGACATTACTGAATCAATAAAATCAGCTGTTTTCTTTCCGGGTTTCACTCCAGGTATAAATCCATTGTTCTTTTTCATATCCTCAGCCATTTGGTTTGGATTAACCGTAATAGCAGTGTAAAAATATGTGAACACTATGATAAGAATTGCATAAGTAAAGTTATACCAGAAACCGTTAATGTTGGTAAATGTAGCTGCAAACCCCTGTAAACTTTCGCTGCTTGCGAAACCTGCAATTGTAAGCGGGAGGAACATGATAGCCTGTGCAAAAATGATAGGCATTACACCGGCAGCATTTACCTTTAAAGGAATATACTGACGCACACCACCATATTGTTTATTACCAACAACTCGTTTTGCATATTGTACCGGTATTTTTCGTGTTCCCTGAACCAAAAGGATACAGAGTAAAACAACGAAGACAAGCACAGCGATTTCGACTATAAACAATACCAATCCACCACCTTTTTGCTCCATACGGGCAAGGAATTCGCTAAAAAGTGCGAAAGGTAAGCGGGCAATGATACCAATCATAATGATCAGAGAAATACCATTTCCAAGTCCTTTATCAGTAATTCGTTCGCCTAACCACATTACGAACATAGTACCGGCAACCAGAATTACAACTGAAGATATCCAGAAAAACACAGGCGGTGAAACAACGTTTGGATCGAAAGGAGTAATAGCCTGAGCAGGTAATTGCGAAATAAGGTTAGCGATGTATCCCGGAGCTTGCAGTGCAGTAATAATAACGGTAAGGTAACGGGTAATCTGATTTATCTTTTTACGTCCGCTTTCACCTTCTTTCTGCAGTTTCTGGAAGTAAGGAATAGCCATCCCCAGCAACTGAATAACGATAGAAGCAGAGATGTAAGGCATGATACCCAAAGCAAAAATTGATGCATTACTGAAAGCACCGCCGGAGAACATATTAAGCAAGCCTAAAAGTCCTGATTCCGACTGGTTCTTTAAATTCATCAACTGCTGAGGATCAACACCGGGAATAGTAACATACGAGCCGAATCTGTAGATAAGAATCAGTGCTAAAGTATAGCCTATCCTCTTACGAAGCTCGTCGATTTTATAGATATTTTGTAGTGTCTGAAAGAAGCGTTTCATTAAGTTCAGAGTTTAATAACAGTTCCACCAACGGCTTCGATTGCCTGAATTGCTTTTTCAGAGAAAGCATTAGCTGTAACACTAATTTTAGCTTTCAGAATACCACGGCCTAAGATTTTCAGTAAGTCTTTCTTACCAAGAAGACCGTTTTCCCTGAGAATTTCAGGAGTAATTTCGGCAAATCCTCTTGTTTCGGATAGTTTCTGAAGCACATCGATGTTCAGTCCGGTATATTCAACCCTGTTAATATTTTTAAATCCTGATTTAGGAACGCGACGGTATAAAGGCATCTGACCCCCTTCGAAACCACGTTTATGTTTGTACCCTGAACGCGATTTGGCGCCTTTGTGTCCACGTGTGGAAGTACCACCACGTCCTGATCCCTGACCGCGACCGATTCGTTTATCAGTTTTTACAGCGCCTTCTGCCGGCTTTAAATTACTTAGATCCATGTTATATAATTTCTATAAAGGATTTACTATTAAATTTCTTCCACTTTCAATAAATGGCTGATCGCTCTGATCATACCTTCAATTTGAGGTGTGGCTACATGATCCACCGGGCGGTTCATTTTGGTAATGCCCAATGCACGTAGTGTACGTTTCTGACGTTCGGGTTGTTTAATACCACTTTTTATCTGTGTGATTCTCACGTTTTTCATCGCGCTATAATTTAAGTGGTTAACCGTTAAATACTTTGTCCATGCTGATACCACGAAGCTGAGCTACAGAATGTGCATCTTTCAGCTTGCAAAGGCCTTCAATAGTTGCTTTAACAACACTATGAGGATTTGATGAACCTTTGGATTTAGCAAGTACATCTTTTACACCAACGCTTTCGAGAACTGCACGCATAGCACCACCTGCAATAACACCGGTACCCGGAGCTGCTGGTTTCATGAAAACGAGTGCACCACCATATTTACCTAATTGTTCGTGAGGGAGTGTTCCTTTCAGAACGGGTACACGTACAAGGTTTTTCTTAGCATCCTCTATTCCTTTTGCTATTGCTGCCTGAACTTCTTTAGCTTTTCCAAGGCCATGACCTACAACTCCATTTTCATTTCCAACCACAACGATTGCAGAGAAAGTGAAAGTACGACCGCCCTTAGTAACCTTAGTAACGCGCTGAATGGCGACGAGCCTGTCCTTTAATTCGGTATCGCTCGATTTTACTCTATTTGTGTTTACGTTTGCCATAGCTGTAATTAAAATTTGATGCCACCTTCTCTGGCTGCGTCAGCCAGGGCTTTTACTCTACCGTGATAAAGATATCCGTTACGGTCGAAAACTACTGACAGAATACCGCTTTCAAGTGCACGTTCTGCTATGAGTTTTCCTACTAATTTGGATTTCTCGATTTTAGTAACTTTTTGATCCGCTATACCTTTAGTGCTTGAGGATGCAGCAGCTAATGTTGTACCTGAAAGGTCGTCGATAAGTTGCACATAAATATCCTTATTGCTGCGGAAAACGGTCATACGTGGGCGTTCAGCCGAACCTGAAATGGTTTTACGAACGCGTTGTTTGATTTTCAGTCTCCTGTATTCTTTATCTACTTTAAATGACATCGGTCGAAAGTATTATTCAGTTCTCAATGATTATTTATCCGATGCTGACTTACCAGCTTTACGTTTCAGTATTTCGCCAACAAACTTGATACCTTTTCCTTTGTATGGTTCAGGTTTGCGCAGTGACCGTATTTTGGCCGCTACTTGTCCAATAAGTTGTTTATCGTGCGATACCATTGTAATAATGGGGTTTTTACCTCTTTCAGTCAGAGCGCTTACTGTAATTTCGTTAGGCAGTTCAAACACAAAGTTGTGTGAATAACCTAATGCTAGCTCAAGTACCTGACCCGTAGCGGTAGCTTTATAACCAACGCCTACAAGTTCCTGGTTAACGGTGAAGCCATCGCTGACACCTTTTACCATATTGAAGAGTAATGAGCGGTATAGACCGTGCATTGACCTGTGACGTTGTTGATCTGTTGGGCGCTGTAACAGCATCTCATTATTTTCAACCTTAACGATAATATCCGGATCCACTTGCTGTGACAATGAGCCTTTGCTTCCTTTAACGGTAACAAGGTTTTTATCTGATACTGTGATTGTAACTCCGGAAGGAATCGTAATCGGTAATTTTCCAATTCTCGACATTCTTTTTTCCTCCTATTAATTAGCTAACGTAACAAATTACTTCGCCACCAACTTTTTGGTTACGGGCTTCCTTATCAGTCATGAGTCCGTGCGATGTGGACACAATGGCTATACCTAATCCGTTAAGGACGCGGGGAAGTTTATCATTACCAACATAGCGTCGCAAACCCGGTTTGCTAATCCTTTCAATCTGAGTAATAGCAGATTGCTTGGTTACAGGGTGATATTTAAGTGCAATCTTAATTGTACCTGGTTTACTATCTTCCTCAAATTTAAAGTTGAGGATATAGCCCTGGTCGAAGAGGATTTTTGTAATCTCCTTCTTCAGATTAGATGCAGGAATTTCAACAACCCTGTGGTTGGCCATCACGGCATTCCTTATTCTAGTAAGATAATCTGCAATCGGATCTGTGATCATTTTGTATCTTGTAATTAATTGTTTCTTAGTATAATTTACCAGCTGGCTTTCTTTACACCAGGTATTAAACCATCGAGTGCCATGAAGCGGAAGTTGATACGTGAAACTCCAAATTGCCTCATATATCCTTTTGGTCTTCCGGTTATTTTGCAACGGTTGTGCAAACGGATAGGATTAGCATTTCTTGGTAATTTCTGTAAGCCGAGATAGTCGCCGGCAGCTTTGAGTGCAGCACGTTTAGCAGCATATTTATCTACTATTCTCTGCCTTTTTACCTCTCTCGCTTTGAGTGATTCTTTTGCCATAGTATTGTGGGTTATTTCTTAAAGGGAATACCAAATTCTTTTAACAGTGCCATACACTCTTTATCAGTTTTGGCTGTGGTAACGAAGGTAATGTCGAGTCCGTTAATTTTGGCTACTTTATCGATTAATACTTCAGGGAAAATGATTTGTTCAGTAATTCCCATGGTAAAGTTACCACGACCGTCGAAACCCTTTACGTTAATTCCCCGGAAGTCACGTACACGAGGAATAGCTATAGATATAAGCCTGTCGAGAAATTCGTACATCATATCGTTTCTGAGAGTTACGCGAACGCCAACCGGCATATTTTTACGCAACTTAAAGTTGGATATATCTTTTTTCGATTTAGTTGATACAGCTTTCTGTCCAGCGATTGCTGACATTTCGGCTACTCCTATATCTATAATTTTCTTATCCGCTATAGCGGTACCAAGACCCTGGTTCAAACAAATTTTAACCAGTTTTGGAACCTGCATATGGTTTTTATACTGGAACTGTTCCGTAAGTGCCGGAACCACTTCCTGGCGGTATTTTCCCTTTAGGCGAGCTGAATATTCCATTATTTAATTACCTCCCCGGATTTTTTTGAAACTCTAACGGTTTTGTTGGTCTTTTCATCTTTTTTTCTTCCGATACGGCTAGCTTTGCCAGAGGCATCCACAAGCATCAGATTGGAGATGTGAATAGGCATTTCCTGTTTCAGGATACCGCCTTTAGGATTTTTAGCGTTTGGTTTGGAGTGTTTGGTAGCAAGGTTTACATTTTCAACTATAGCCTTGTAGCTTTCCATTTCCACTTCCAATACTTTACCGGTTTTCCCTTTTGAGTCACCGGAAAGGATTTTCACGTTATCCCCTTTTTTGATATGAACTTTATTACTCATAGTTTCTGTGAATTAGAGCACTTCAGGTGCAAGTGAAACAATTTTCATGTACTGTTTTTCCCTGAGCTCTCTTGAAACAGGTCCGAAGATACGGGTCCCGATCATTTCGCCGGCAGTATTTAGAAGAACTACTGCATTGTCATCGAACCTAATATAGGAACCGTCGACACGACGTATTTCCTTTTTGGTACGAACCACAACAGCTTTAGCTACAGTTCCTTTTTTAATGTTACCTGAGGGAAGGGCTTTTTTCACCGAAACGATGATTTTATCACCCACTGAGGCATACTTTCTGCGGGTACCACCGAGCACCCTTATACAGAGTACCTCTTTAGCACCGCTATTATCGGCTACCGTAAGTCTTGATTCCTGCTGTATCATAATTATTTAGCTCTTTCAATGATTTCAACTAATCTCCAACATTTTGTTTTGCTCAGAGGACGGGTTTCAGATATGCGGACGGTATCACCTATTCCACAATCATTGTTTTCGTCGTGTGCAGCAAATGTTGAGGTTTTTTTAACGAATTTACCGTATTTAGGGTGTTTTACACGCCTTTCAACCTGAACCACAATGGATTTCTCCATTTTATTGCTTACAACAAGACCGATTTTTTCTTTTCTGAGATTTCTTTCTTCCATTGCTGTGATAATTATTATTTGTTAGCCTTGTTAGCTACTACCGATTCGGATTTTCGCTTGTGCAGTTCCGTAACCAAACGGGCAACAGTTCTGCGGTAAGCTTTAATTTTATTAGGGTTCTCAAGTGGAGAAACGGCATGATTCATTTTCAGCTTGTTGAGCTGCATGCGCTCTTCGTCGAGTCTTTCAATCAACTCAGGAGTTGATAGTTCACGAATTACTTCTTGTTTCATTTTGCTTCTATTATACGGTTGGCAACTTCTTTGTTATCGGTTAGCCAGATTAAGCTAAATTATCTTCATAATCTTTGCGAACCACATACTTTACGGCTATCGGCAGTTTTTGAGCTCCTAAGCGGCAAGCTTCCTTCGCAATTTCAGCACTTACGCCTTCCAACTCAAAAAGTAATCGGCCAGGAGTAACACGTGCAACAAAGTATTCGGGAGCACCTTTACCTTTACCCATACGTACTTCGGCAGGTTTCTTTGTAACAGGTTTATCGGGGAAAATTCTAATCCAGAGTTGACCTTCACGTTTCATGTAACGTGTGATTGCCTGACGGGCAGCTTCAATCTGACGACCGGTAAGCCACACTTCTTCCAGTGCTTTGATACCAAATGATCCGAATGATAATTCGTATCCACGTTTGGCATTCCCTTTCATTTTACCTTTCTGCTGCTTCCTGTATTTTGTTCTTTTAGGCTGTAACATCGCTAAAACTATATGATGATGAGTACTTTATTCCTTAATTATTTCTTGTTCCTGGGACGACGGTCTCCACCACGATCACCTCCACGGTCGCGGTCGCGGTCGCGATCACCTCTCGGGCCTTTTCCTTGCGGTCTGCCTGATCCTCCATGTGACGAAGCTTTGTCTTTTACCATATTCTCGGTACCAGGCACCAGATCAACTTTTCCATAGATTTCACCTTTCATGATCCAGGTTTTAATCCCCAGCTTCCCATAGGTAGTCTGAGCTTCGGCAAGAGCGTAATCGATATCGGCACGTAAAGTATGCAAAGGGATACGACCTTCTTTAAATTGCTCGCGGCGTGCCATTTCAGCTCCACCCAAGCGGCCTGATATCTGAACTTTCATTCCTTCGGCTCCTACACGCATTGCTGCAGTGATTGCTGTTTTTATAGCCCTGCGGTATGAAATACGTCCTTCGAGCTGGCGTGCAATGGTATTTCCAACAATAACAGCATCTATTTCAGGGCGTTTAATTTCTGAAATATTGATCTGCACTTCTTTTCCGGTAAGTTTCTTCAACTCTTCTTTGAGTTTGTCAACTTCCTGTCCGGCTTTACCAATGATGATACCCGGGCGGGCGGTATTAATTGTGACAGTTACCAGCTTTAGCGTACGTTCGATAATAATATGAGAAATACCAGCTTTTGAAAGACGAGCATTCAGATACTTACGAATTTGATCGTCTTCAACGAGTTTCAGATCAAACTTCTTACCACCGTACCAGTTGGAGTCCCATCCTTTAATGATACCTAACCTGTTGCCGATCGGATTACACTTTTGTCCCATTAGGCTGCTTGATTATTTAGTTACTATTTCAGTTACTTCTTTGGTCACTTTGCTGTCGATTATAACAGTAACGTGATTTGAACGCTTTTTGATGCGGTGCGCACGACCTTGTGGAGCAGGCTGAACTCTTTTCAGCATACGGCCGCCGTCAACTTTTACCTCTTTAATGTAGAGGTTACTATCTTCCATGCGAACGCCTTCATTTTTCTGCTGCCAGTTAGCAAGTGCTGATTTTAACAGCTTGCTTAATTTTTCGGCAGCATAGTTTGGAGTATGCTGGAGAATGTGCATTGCGGTTTCCACATTTTTTCCGTTTACCAGGTCGGCTACTAGCCTCATTTTCCTGGGTGAGGAAGGGCAGTTGTTCAGTTTGGCAAAATACAATGATTTGTTTGCCTCTTTTTTCTGCTCAGCTGAATTATGTTTTCTTGATCCCATTGTAGCTATGTCTTTTTACTTCTTACCTTTATTTCCGGCATGGCCCCTGAAAATACGGGTAGGGCTGAATTCTCCAAGTTTATGTCCAACCATGTTTTCGGTTACATATACAGGAATAAATTTATTCCCGTTATGAACAGCTATAGTCTGGCCTACAAAGTCGGGGGATATAGTTGATGACCTCGACCAGGTTTTGATTACAACTTTCTTTTTACTTTCAATCAGGTCGATGACCTTTTTTTCCAGTTTATAATCTATGAAAGGGCCTTTTTTAAGCGAACGGCTCATGATGTCTTATTTATTAGATTACTTCTTCCTTCTTTCTATGATGTACTTGTTCGAAGCATTAGTCTTCGAGCGGGTTTTGTAACCCTTGGCAGGAGTTCCCTTACGGGTACGTGGGTGTCCACCTGTAGCTCTGCCTTCGCCTCCACCCATTGGATGATCGACAGGGTTCATAACAACAGGACGGGTACGTGGTCTACGTCCAAGCCAGCGTGAGCGGCCTGCTTTACCAGATACTTCGAGCTGATGATCGCCATTGGAAACCATTCCGACGGTTGCTTTACAAGTTTGTAAAATCAGTCGGGTTTCTCCTGAAGGCATTCTTACAACAGCGAACTTACCATCACGTGACATTAGCTGGGCTGATGCTCCGGCGCTACGTACCATTTTGGCACCTTGTCCGGGACGGAGTTCAATATTGTGAATCATTGTTCCGAAAGGAATTTCGCTCATAAAGAGTGTATTTCCAATTTCGGGAGCTGCACCGGTACCGGAAACCAGTTCCTGTCCAACTTTGAGCCCTTGCGGAGCGATGATGTACCTCTTTTCCCCATCGGCATAGAATAAAAGAGCTATGCGTCCGGTACGGTTCGGGTCATATTCAATCGTTTTAACAACGGCTGGAATATTATCTTTATCGCGTTTGAAATCGATTACACGGTAGTGTTGTTTATTACCACCACCCATGTAACGCATAGTCATTTTACCGCTGTGATTACGGCCGCCAGACTTATGCTGAGGTTCAAGCAAACTTTTCTCGGGCACCGAAGCGGTGATTTCGTCGAAGGTGCTGATAACCTTGAAACGCTGACCAGGTGTGGTTGGTTTAAATTTCTTGAGAGCCATTATTCCTTAGATATTGCTGTAAAAATCTATTGATTCGCCTTTGGCTAATGTGATGATAGCCTTTTTAAATGAATTGGTTTTGCCGCTGAGAACACCGCTTTTAGTGAAACGTGATTTACGTTTGCCGGCATAGGTCATTGTATTGACTTCTTCCACTTCAACGCCGTACATTTCCTTGACAGCTTGTTTTATCTGTATTTTGTTGGCATTTTTGTCAACTACAAAGCCATAGCGTCCCAGTTTTTCGCCCAGGGCTGTCATTTTTTCAGTAATGATCGGCTTGATGATGATACCCATCGCTATTTATATTTTAAGTGTTACTGCTAACGGTATTTACTAATTTTCGAACGATTTTTCAATTTCGGTAACTGCACTCACGAGGAGGATCAGGTTTTGAGCATTGAGGATATCGTAGGTATTAAGGTCACAGGCACGTGTTACTTTTGCCTTTTTCAGATTGCGTGATGAAAGCACTATGTTCTGAATATTTTCGGGTAACACCATTAAGGTTTTACGCCCGTCAAGTTTTAGTGCTGAAAGAACGGATGCGAAAGAACTTGTTTTTGGTGATGAGAAGTTAAAATCCTCAATAACCATGATGTTGTTTTCTTTTACTTTATAAGCCAGTGCTGATAAACGAGCAAGCTTTTTCAGTTTTTTATTCAGTTTGAAACTATAGTCGCGAGGTTGTGGACCAAAAGCGCGGGCTCCTCCTCTGAATAAAGGTGATTTACGGCTACCTGCACGTGCACCACCAGTGCCTTTTTGTTTCTTCAGTTTCTTTGTACTTCCGCTTACCATTGATTTCTCAAGTGAAGCGTGCGTTCCCTGACGTTGGTTAGCAAGATACTGTTTAGTATCGAGATAGATGGCGTGATCATTAGGGGTTGCCTCGAAAACACTTTCGTTTAGCGTTACCGTCTTGTCAGTCTTTTCGCCTTTGATGTTATATACTGCTAGCTCCATCTTTCAACAATTACATATGAACCATTAGCTCCAGGAACGGAACCTTTAATTACAATCAGATTTTTTTCTGCTACAATTTTCAGTATCTGCAGGTTGACCATTTTTACACGATCAACACCCATATGGCCTGCCATGCGCATACCTTTGAATACTTTGCTTGGATAGGATGAAGCACCAACTGATCCGGGAGCTCTGAGACGGTTGTGCTGTCCGTGGGTTGCGCCACCTACACCACTGAATCCATGACGGCGTACAACACCCTGAAATCCTTTTCCTTTTGTTGTGCCAACTACGTCGATAAACTCTCCTTCTTCAAAGATATCAATCTTAACCAAATCGCCGAAAGTTTTGCGGTGATCTATTTCGAAGCGGGTAAACTCAGCTACAACACGTTTTGGTGTTACACCGGCTTTTTTGAAATGGCCGATTTCAGCTTTTGTTGAATGCTTCTCTTTTTTGTCCTCGTAGGCAAGCTGAATGGCTTCGTAACCGTCATTCTCTTTTGTCCTGATCTGAGTTACAACGCAAGGACCAGCTTCGATAACTGTACAGGCAACGTTTTTGCCATTGGCATCAAACATGCTGGTCATTCCTATTTTTTTTCCGATAATTCCTGACATTATATCGAGATATTAATGTTTTTTTTTCAATTCTTTAACCTGTAAATCTGAAATTTATCAGATCTTAATTTCTACTTCCACACCGCTAGGTAACTCCAGTTTCATCAAAGCATCAATAGTTTTGGCTGTTGAGCTGTAAATATCCAGTAACCTTTTGTAAGAACTCAATTCGAACTGTTCGCGCGATTTTTTATTTACAAAAGTCGATTTAAGAACAGTGTAGATCTTTTTGTCGGTTGGAAGAGGAATCGGCCCGTTAACAATTGCACCGGTCAATTTCACCGTCTTTACGATCTTTTCGGCAGATTTATCTACCAGGTTATGATCGTACGATTTCAGCTTTATTCTAATCCTCTGGTTCACGTTGTAAGCTTTTATTACGTTATTATGACTGAATTTTAGTATCCTTTTATTTTCGCTATCACCTCTTCAGAGATAGTACGTGGTACTTCCTGGTAATGTGAGAATTCCATACTTGAATTTCCACGTCCTGAAGTTATAGTGCGAAGGCCTGTAACATAGCCGAACATTTCGGACAAGGGAACTTTTGCTTTCACAATCTGGTATTTTATCTTGGCTTCGATGTTTTCGAGAACAGCACGACGTTTGTTCAGGTCGCCGGTTACATCACCAACATAATTATCCGGACAAACAACTTCAATTTTCATAACTGGCTCCAGAAGAACACTCTTTGCTTTGCGGGCTGCTTCTTTGAAACCAATTTTTGCACAGATTTCAAATGCAAGTGCATCACTATCAACAGCATGAAAAGAGCCATCAATTAACCGTACTTTCATGCTTTCGAGTGCATAACCGGCTAATACGCCATTTGACATAGCAGCTTTAAATCCTTTTTCAATTGCAGGAATGTATTCCTTAGGTATATTACCCCCTTTAACATCGTTGGTAAACTGAAGGCCTTTGAAATCATCATCAGCCGGACCAAGTTCAAAAATGATATCGGCAAACTTACCTTTTCCACCGGTTTGTTTCTTATAAACTTCGCGATGATTAACAGTTGCAGTAACAGCTTCGCGGTAGGCAACCTGAGGAGCGCCCTGGTTTACTTCGAGTTTAAATTCCCTGCGCAAACGGTCAACCAGGATATCAAGATGAAGTTCACCCATTCCTGAGATGATTGTCTGACCTGTTTCAGTATCGGTCCGGATTTTAAATGTCGGATCTTCTTCTGCCAGTTTTAGGAGAGCAATATCAAGTTTATCCACATCATCCTGGGTACGCGGTTCAACAGCAACGCTGATTACCGGTTCAGGGAATGTCATTGATTCGAGTATGATAGGATGTTTTTCATCGCAAAGTGTATCGCCGGTACGAATTGATTTAAAACCAACAGCAGCACCTATATCACCTGCTTCAATCATATCAATGGGATTTTGCTTGTTAGCGTGCATCTGCATGATACGTGAAATACGTTCCTTTTTGCCTGTAGTTGCATTCAAAACATAACTACCTGACTGAAGTGATCCTGAATAAACCCTGAAGAATGCAATACGGCCCACAAAAGGATCAGTTGCAATTTTGAAAGCTAAAGCAGCAAATGGTTCGTCAGAATTTACGTGACGAATTTCTTCTTCTTCCGTATCCGGATTGATACCTGAAATTGCAGGAACATCGTATGGATTTGGAAGATAACAAGCGATAGCATCAAGAAGGTTTTGGACTCCTTTATTTTTAAAAGCTGAACCGCAAACTACAGGATTAATCTTCATTTCGAGAGTAGCCTGGCGAATAATACGGCGCATTTCTTCTTCGGTAATCGAATTGTGGTCGTTAAAATATTTCTCCATCAATTCATCTTCCTCTTCGGCACAACCTTCGATAAGGCGGGTACGATACTCATCAACAACTTCTACCATATCTTCAGGAACCGGACCTTCGGAATAATGCATTCCTTTAGATTCGTCATCCCAGATAATAGCTTTGTTTGAAATCAGATCGACAATACCAATGAAAGTATCTTCTGCTCCAATAGGAATTTGCAATGGAATTGCATTTGCGCCAAGTTTTTCTTTCAGTTCATCTACAACTGAGAAGAAATCGGCTCCGGCTCTGTCCATCTTATTGATGAAACAGATACGAGGTACACTGTATTTATCAGCTTGTTTCCAAACAGTTTCACTTTGTGGTTCAACACCACCAACTGCACAGAAAACAGCAACTGCTCCATCAAGAACCCGGAGCGAACGTTCTACTTCTACGGTAAAGTCAACGTGTCCTGGTGTATCGATTATATTGAGGCGATAATCCTGCCCTTCGAATTCCCAGTTAACGGTTGTAGCTGCAGAAGTAATTGTGATACCGCGTTCCTGTTCCTGGATCATCCAGTCCATGGTAGCAGTACCTTCATGCACTTCGCCGAGTTTATAGTTGCGGCCGGTATAATACAATATACGCTCTGTCGTCGTTGTTTTACCAGCGTCGATATGGGCCATTATGCCTATGTTTCGCGTATATTTCAGTTTATCTGATGACATGTATTAAACCTTCCTTTTATTTTTTTTGATAATTAGAACCGGAAATGGGAGAAAGCTTTGTTAGCTTCGGCCATACGGTGTGTGTCTTCTTTCTTTTTGAAGGCTGAACCTTCTTCTTTGTAAGCAGCCATGATTTCGCTGGCCAACTTCGAAGCCATTGATTTCTCGTGACGTCGGCGGGCAAACAGTATAAGGTTTTTCATCCCTATTGATTGTTTACGTCCGGCACGTATCTCCGAAGGAATCTGGAAAGTAGCACCACCGATGCGTCGGCTGCGAACCTCAACATTAGGGGTTACATTGTTCAATGCTTTTTTCCATACTTCCAAACCATCTTCTTTTAGTTTTTCGGTAACGATTTCGATAGCGTCGTAGAAAATATCGTAAGCGCAATTTTTCTTGCCGCGCTCCATCATATTGTTCACAAACTTGGTAACTACCTGTTCGTTGAATTTTGGGTCAGGTAGAATGAGCCGTTTTTTGGGTGATGATTTCCTCATGTTGAGTTGTCCTTATCGTTGTAACGAATCAGTAATTATTTCTTCTTTGCTCCTGGTTTAGCAGCACCTTTAGCAACTGCGCCTTTTTTGGGGCGTTTGGTACCGTATTTGGACCTGCTTTGGTTACGGCCATCGACACCTGAAGTATCGAGAGCTCCGCGGATGATATGGTAACGTACACCTGGAAGGTCTTTTACACGACCACCGCGTATCATTACGATTGAGTGTTCCTGTAAATTGTGTCCTTCGCCAGGTATGTAAGCGTTTACTTCCTTACCATTTGTTAGACGAACCCTGGCTACTTTACGCATGGCCGAGTTTGGTTTCTTAGGTGTGGTTGTATAAACCCTGGTACAAACCCCGCGGCGCTGAGGACATGAATCCAATGCCGGCGATTTGCTTTTATCTGTCAGTTTCTGACGACCTTTACGAACCAATTGTGCTATTGTAGGCATATTGAATCTATTGTTTTTTCTGTTAGTTCAGCTGTTTTTTTCAAAAGGGCTGCAAAAGTACAATTTTATTTTTGATTATCAACCTGATAACTCAAACAATTTGCAATTTATTCGCCTCCATTTTTGCTTTCGGGCAAAAAAAATGCCCTTTGCGGATTTTTCCGGCAAGGGGCTGTGTTTGCATACTACGGGATACAATACTGATAATAAGACTAGTAACACAAGAGGCTTCCGCAGAAGCTGACAAAACCTGAGTTTTGCCTTTATCGTGTTTTGAAACCTATAGCGTCTTACATTTTCAGGTTTCCCGGACTATTAAAAAACATTAGTCCTTCGCTTATAAACGTTTGCCTTATTAAAGGGCTGGCGTTTTAGGAGGGTGCAAAGATACAACTTATTTAATACGCACAACACCCGACGGAAAATATTTATCACGAATCTTTAAAAAGGCATGCTCTATGATAATGGAAAGCCCTATTCCTCCTAGTATTGTGACTGAAAAATAAATTATTACAGGAGGCTCTTTCCCCAAAAAATCACAAAGAATCTTGTAAAGAAATAAGTGCCATAGATAAATGGAATAAGAATATTGTCCGACATATGCTATTATATTGGTAACATATAAGTTTGAAAAGCGGTAACTACTCAGCTTAGAACTGAAAACTACAGCTAATGCCACAATTATACCAAAACCAGCCTGCATAATTGTTAATCCGAAGGTGAGCATAAAAAAGCTACCTGCACTGAAAACAAAAGGAAGTGCAGTAAACACCGAGGATGTAAGAATTAGACTTATTTTGTGTTTCAATATAAATGTGTTAAACTCAGTTGAAAAATGATAATAATATGAAACCAAAACTCCAATTAATAATCCATCAATGCGTAAGTGAGTTTTAAAAAAATGCATCGATGGTTCTTGAATGTGTAAAACAACATATTGCGACCGAAGTAAAAAAACCAGGAGAATGGATAAACCAAAGAAACCAATCATGAGTCGCTTATTAAGTATCCATTTATAATGTACTGACGCAAGAATAAAAACAGAAAGCAGAATGTAAAAGTGCTCCTCAATTGCTAATGACCATGTATGTAGAAAGCATCCATTGAAATAGCTTTGCATAAAAAACAACTCAGAAAGAATATTTTGCAAAGGATAATGTATCCGAAACCAGTATTTTTCGGTGATAAGAGCAATAAAAAGAAAAACATAAAAAGCCGGGTAAATTTTAAATCCGCGCCTGATAAGAAAACGCTTAATATTTACTTGACGTGATTTTTTGAATTCATTAAAAAGCAATCCGGACACTAAAAAGCCGCTAAGCACAAAGAATAGGTCAACGCCGGCCCAACCAGCTCTTGCATAAAAAGTGTGGATATTTGAATGCCTGAAAAGTACTCCTAAAATGGCAAAAGCACGAAGAATATCAATGGTTTTAAGACGCATTATAATCATATGTTAAAAGAAACATTCTATTAAAATGGAGTAACCATCAATTACCGAAAGCCATATTTACGGTTATAAAATATGCATCTTGCAAATTGTTATTCATTCAAGCGATTCATTTTCACCAATATGTCCTGTTCGATACCTTTTTCGATATCAACTCTTGAACTAATACCGAAACCACTTTTTTCAAATTGCAAAGAGTATATTGAATTTATATCGTGGCTAAATTTAAATTGGAATTTGCCTAAACTGTCAGTATATGTTTCTGCTATTGGATATGATGGAGTTATAAATAGACTCCTAACTAATAAAACTCGCACAGTGATTAGTGGTGAATTATTAAGTGAGTCTACAACTGTACCATTAACTAATGTATTATTACTTTGTGTATTTTCGGTCTTTTGACATGAAAAGGCACAAAAAATAATACAGAACGAGAATAGAATAATTTGAGAATAATTTTTCATTATTGCCGATTTATTATGACTTTCTTTACTATTTGTTGATTAGAAAATTTTAATTTTATTGTATACAAGCCATATGAGCAATGTGTTAAATTTACGTTTATCAAATGAGATGAATGACTTGATTTATAAACTAATACTCCCATTGAATTCGTTATTTCAACACTTGTTTGAGACGAATTTGGCATAACAATTGAAAAGAGACCTTCACTTGGATTAGGATAAACAATAATTTGAGAGGACTCAATTAAGTCAATTGGTTTAGATAAGTGATTTTGATTTAATTCTACAATTGAAGTTTGATTACCTTTAAATGATTTTAAGTCAGTTGTTGAGCAGGCAGAATAGGAGCTTTAGTTAAAAATATTTTTGAACAAATGTAGAAAGAAATACTACTCAAAAACATATGTTAACAATATTCTAATTTTTTGAAATAATACTTCCATGTTTCAATGTACGCATACATTCACTTTACCAAAATTGATGCGTTAAATTTTAAGAGTTTTCAAATCTCAATATATTACTAAAGTACAATTCAGATAATTATGTATCCGTTTCATAGTTACTTTCAGATAAAGTCAACTTGACTTAACAATCATTACGCTGCTATCCAAATCAGGTACCAAAATCAATTTTTCAGGAATTGTTGCCACAAATTCGTCAACAGCTTTCATCAATCCTTCCCATTTATAATTGTAATCGTGAATAAAAATTACGCCACCCGGTGAAAGTCGTGGATAAAAATATTCAAGTCCGGCTTTGGTGGGATTGTAAAGATCAGCATCTATATTCACAATAGCGAATGTTGTATCTTCCAGCCCAACAGTTGATTGTGGGAAATACCCTGCATGGGTTTTAATCGTTGAAGAATCTCCACCGATTTTTTTCAGTACCTTATTAATAGATGTATCCGCAAAGTTCTTTGTTGTATAAGTGGCAGCCTCGCCAGTTTCGGGCTGTAGGTCAGTAGCCGTAAATCCCTCAAAGGTATCGAAGAGATGTAAAATACGATCGGGAGCCATCAGGTGGAACACCCGCGCAGTATCTCCTTTATAAACGCCGAGCTCAGCCATATCTCCTTTTATCCCATCCTTTTCAATTCGTTGTATTTGTAACCAGAAATTATAGAGGCGAACTTTATCAGGATAATTGCGCGAGGCTTTCAATAATTCTTTACTTAGTTTGCCTTGTTTACGGGCATTTTCCCATGCCGGTGGTTCGTAGCTTTCGCCGAAAAACATATCCCATACGTATTTGATCAGGAATAGTAATACGATGAGAATTATAGAAAAATTGATTAGTTGAAATAAGGGAAGGTGCATGTGGATTGCGGATTGGGGATTGAGGATTGAGGAGAAACGCAAATATACTTTCTTAGGATGACAATTTAAATAATTATTCTGGAGTGCAGATACAAAGCGGGTGCAGATTAATGTGTGCAGACACCCTGCGGGTGTGCAGACACATTAAGACACCCTGCGGGGGTGCAGACACATTAGGCATCCTGCGGGTGTGCCGGTTAATGTGTGCAGACACCCTGCGGGTGTGCAGACACATAAACAGCCTGCGGGGGCGCTGAGACATGAAAGAGACAAAGAACGAATAATGTGTACAGACACCCTACGGGTGTGCAGACACATTAAGACACCCTGCGGGTGTGCAGACACATTAAGACACCCTGCGGGTGTGCAGACACATTAAAGCATTGCACGGAGCTTTTTGTAGCCTTCGGCGCTGGCACGGAGTTTGGCGCCGCATTTCAAGGTAACAATGTGAGTGTCTTTGGTATATGGCTCAATAGCAGAAATTTGAGAAAGGTTAATGATGTTTCCGCGATGTATCCGTACAAAATTATTGGCAGGCAAATGCTCCTCAAAATACTTCATCGTCTTTTCCTTCAGATGATTGCCAAGTTCGGAATATATCATCACATAATCGTCGGCAGATTCGATATACCATATCCTGTCAACAGGAATTACCGAAACTTTTGACCCGAGTCGTGTTACCACGCGATCGAGGGCTCCACGTGATTCCTGGACATTTTCTTTTAAAATTTCCAGGGAAGTATTCACATTCGATTTTTCAATGCCAATACGCTGAACTGCTTTCTGAACTGCACTATCAAACCGTTCCCTGGAGAATGGTTTCAGCAGATAGTCAACCGCATTCATCTCGAAAGCTTTGATAGCAAATTGATCGAATGCCGTAGTAAAAATAATGGCCGGGGTATAATCCAGTACTTCCAGCAATTCGAATCCATCAAGTTTAGGCATCTGTATATCAAGAAACAATAATTCAGGTTTATGCACCTGTATTTGCCTGAGAGCTTCGAAACCATCGCTGCATTCGGCCAAAACATTCAATGTCGGATGATTATTGGCATATCGTTTAACAATGTCGCGTGCCAGCGATTCGTCATCTATAATAAGTGTAGAAATTTTTTGCATAGTATTGGTTTTTGACTAAAAACAATATCTGTTTTTTCCTGATCAGGAGAGAGTTAGTTTTTTTTGAACTGGAATTTGAAGCGTAACTTCAAAAAACTCATTTTCTGATTTAAAGGTAAGCAAATCATTACGGCCATAAATTGCCGCCATGCGTTTCTGTACATTGCTCAATCCGGTTCCTGTGCCTTTGCGTGGCACGGCATCGGGATCGAAATTATTACTAATTGATATTTTAAGGTATGAATCAATACAATCAGCTTTCAGAGCTATGATACAAGAAGTAAGCATAGTATTAACTCCATGTTTCACTGCATTTTCGAGCAATGGCTGTAATATCATTGAAGGCAGCATCATTTCGCCACAATCCATATTTATCTGTTTTTCAATTTTCATCCTATCCGAAAACCTGACCCTTTCGATATCGAGGTACAAGCCGGCGTGGTAAAGCTCATCGGTGAGTGTATTCATGGTATCTGTGCCAAGGTTCAACGAATGACGCATAAATTCCGACAATTTAATTATCATATCCTGAGCAGCTTCAGGATTTGAAAGTGTTAGTGAACTTATCGAATTGAGGCTGTTAAACAGGAAATGAGGCCTTATCTGCGATCGCAACATATTTAGTTCAGCATCGCGGAGCATGGCCGAAAGAGAAGCTTCATGCTCGGCGCGTTCCTGCATTTCTTCGAAACTCAGAATCAGAAAATCAATAGAAATAAGGAGAAAAAATATAAGTATTCCTGTAATGATACGCAGAATCAGCGAGTCACTCAAAAAGTTCATATATTCAGTATTATTCTCAAAAAGATTCCTGAGAAGCAGGTACGATATTGCTTGCCAGATGAATATGGTAAATGTGCAACTTGCCAGATGATAAGCAATATTTTTATATACGCCTTGTATGCCCTTTCCCGAAAATCGAACCATATACCACAATCCGACTCCAAGCAGAGCGAAAACCACATTTGAAACCAAGCTATCAAGAACTGAAACGATTAATCCCTGATTATAAACCCCGTATGACAAAGCAAATTGGATAACAGCAACTGTCATCCAAAATGCGATGTAATAAAAAGTGAGGTTGCGGGTAAAAAATGATCTGTCCAATGGTTGTTTCTTTGGGATTCAGGTGGAAATATCTGATGTTTGATTAGTCTATTTATTGGTGAAGTACCAAAAATTAATAACTCTTCACTTCTCCTCCACCAAAGATAGTAACTCCTTTAATAACAACTGTTTTGGTATGATCGATTTGTGAAGAAATTCGTTTATCCACATATCCTCCAAAGATATTAAAAACCTCAACCTGCACATTCCAGTCGGATGGGACAAGCAATGTTGATCCACCGAAAATGAATGCAACTTCGATCATTGGCCTGGTGCCCGGAACAATATTGCTGTGGGTAAGGTCAACTTTTGAACCACCGAATGCAGCTATTGAACGACCTCCTTTAAAATTAGGAGTAACAACTTTACGTTCGCCTCCTCCGAAAATGGCTATATCTTCGAAAAAATCTTCACTCCCAACAGTTTGTGCAAATAACGGACGATTGCGCATATGTTTTTTCCATTGCGATGCCCCAAAAATCATTTGCAATCCTATAAATATTATTACTGCCGGTAAAAACAGTTTCCAGGTACTGAAAGGCATATGATAAAAATTAACCAAAAGGAAAAATCCGCCTATTGCAATAAGGATTATCCCCGACCAGAATGACTGCCGCCAGAAAATATTAACGACACCTATTGCAATTAGCAGCATTTCCCACGAAAAGATAATCCGACTGATTGCAGGAGTAAGCATTCCGGTATTACGCGCAAGCAACAGCAGTCCGGCTGTTATTACAAGGACACCAAGACCTGCGGCTTTTCCGCTTACACTCCTTATCGGTTTGCCTCCTGTGGTGTTGTTTTCGGTGTTGTTAGTATTGTATTCCATGGCTTTTAGAATTTAAATTGTTAAGAAATGATGAAGCAAATGTATAACGGAATACAGAAGTGCAAAAGCGAAAATCGGTAAACGGCGGTTTTTAGCGGGGGAATAAGGATGTAAGGGCGGGGTGGGTATAGATTGGCAAAACAAAGGCGAAGCGGAAACCTTGCGATAGTGAAATTGAGAAATGAGAAATAAAAACCAGGAGGTGATTAGTTGAGCACCAGACTATGCTTCTTATGTTAATGCTATCATATTTCAAATATACTTCTAAAAAGGACTTACCTTTGCGCATTATTCAAAAAAAGAACATTATTTCATGGCAGCAGTTGGAAAATATAACACATTAAAAGTTCTGAGGGAAACCGGCAGTGGCTATTTCCTTAATGGAGAAGAGCTCGGAGATATATTACTTCCGGGTAAATATGCACCATCAGGAATGAATGAAGATGATGAAATTGACGTATTTCTGTATTTCGATTCCGAAGACCGGATTATTGCCACAACAGATGAACCCTATTGTGAAGTGGGTGATTTTGCGCTGCTCGAAGTGGTTGAAGTGAATGAAGTTGGTGCTTTCCTAAATTGGGGATTGCAAAAAGATTTATTAGCGCCATTTCGCGAACAAAAAGTTAAAATGGAACCCGGAAGCTGGCACGTCGTTTATGTTTATATTGATGATAAAACAAACCGCATTGCAGCTTCAGCCAAAGTGGACAGATTCCTCAGTAAAGAGTCGCCGGTATTTCAGCCTGGCGAAGAAGTTGAACTTTTTATTTACGGCCCGTGCCCACTGGGTTTCAATGCCATAGTTAACAATTCACATTGGGGAATGCTCTATGGCAGCGAGGTTTTTCAACCGTTGAACCGTGGCGAGCATATTACCGGCTATATAAGTAAGGTACGCGAGGACGGAAAGATTGATGTAAGCCTCTACCCTGCCGGTAGGAAAAAAGCGGAAACCTCGTCGGAACTCATTGTAGAATTTATGAAACGGAATGATGGCTTTATGAAATTTACCGACAAAAGCCCTGCCGATGAAATTTATCAGACATTCGGAATCAGTAAGAAAAACTTTAAAATGTCGTTGGGGAAGTTGTATAAGGAAAGATTGGTGAAGATTAGTCCGGATGGCGTGAGGTTGGCGGAGGAGACGAAGGAATAGGTTTGTTGATGAGTAGTCAGGCAATGGTCATTCGATAGTTAGGCCATGGTTTTAAAAATTCAACATAAAATTCAATTTTAACTTTTGACATTTGTGTTTAGAATAATTGAACATTTGAACAATAGAACATTTGAATGACGCATAGCGCCACCATGCTAAAGCCTGGGTTCCGTTTCACTTCAACTTCCGTTTCGCTACAGCATTTTAACAATTGTACATTTGAAACTTTGAACGCGAAGCATTGAACCTTTGAACCAAATATTTTCTTTTCTATTCTCCCAAAAAACATTCTGTTAATAAAAATCTTCCTTCTGCAAATGCTTATATCTTAAATTTGCAGTTCCTTACTTGAAACCACATACTTTGAGCCGAAATATTTTAGACGAACTTAACGAATCGCAGCGGAAAGCTGTGGAATGCATTGACGGACCGATAATGGTAATAGCAGGCGCAGGCTCGGGCAAAACGCGTGTGCTTACCTACCGTGTGGCATACCTTATCGAAAAAAATGTTGATCCTTTCAATATTCTTTGCCTTACATTCACTAACAAGGCTGCCCGCGAAATGAAGGACAGGATTGTAAAAATTGTTGGAGGGGAAGCACGTAATGTATGGATGGGAACTTTCCACTCGGTGTTTGCGCGGATATTACGCTCCGACGGGCATCTGCTCGGCTACCCTGCCAATTTTACCATTTACGACAGCGACGACAGCAAAAGCCTGATCCGGAATATTGTTAAGGAATTTGAACTCGATCCCAAAGAGTATGCTGCCAACAATGTGCTTTCGCGGATTTCAGCAGCCAAATCGAACCTGATTTCAGCAGAAGATTATAACAGCAATGCAGAAATCCTTGAACAGGATAAACAAGCACGAAAACCTGCCATCGGACAGATTTATACCCGATACCAGTCACGGCTTTTCAAATCAGGAGCCATGGATTTCGACGATCTGCTTTTCAATACCAATGTTTTACTTCGCGATCATGATGAGGTATTGTACAAATACCAGGATAAATTCAGGCATATCCTTGTTGATGAGTATCAGGATACCAACTTCTCCCAATACATTATTGTAAAAAAACTCGCTTCGCGCTTCCTTAATATATGTGTGGTTGGCGACGATGCACAAAGTATCTATGCTTTTCGGGGAGCTAATATTCAAAACATCCTGAATTTCAAAAACGATTATCCTGAATATAAATTATTTAAGCTGGAGCAAAACTACCGATCGACCAACAATATTGTACAGGCGGCAAACAGTATTATTGCAAACAATAAAGATCAGATTCAGAAAGAAGTTTGGACCGATAATGAGGTAGGGCAACCCGTAAAAATCATTAAAGCTACCAGCGATACTGAAGAAGGCACTTTAATTGCAAACGGAATTTTCGAAGTAAAGATGAATGAGCAGCTCCGAAACGATGCTTTTGCCGTGCTTTACCGCACCAATGCTCAATCGCGGTCAATTGAAGAAGCTTTGCGCCGATTAAATATTCCTTATCGCATTTATGGAGGGTTATCGTTTTACAGCCGCAAGGAAATAAAGGACCTCCTCGCCTATTTCAGGCTTGCAGTAAATCCGCTTGACGAAGAAGCACTGCGCCGTATTATTAATTATCCACATCGCGGCATTGGTGAAACCACCATGCAGAAAATTACTATACTTGCCGGACAAGGTAATCTGCCGATCTGGGAAATTCTGACAAACCATTCCTCGTATCAATTAGGCCTGGGTGGAAAAACAATTGCAGCAATCAATAATTTCATCACTATGATCAGTGCATTTGGAGCACAGCTTCAGGTGCGCGGAGCTTTTGATCTTGCCGAATATATTGCCAAAGCATCGGGAGTTCTCAAAGATATTGATGAAGATAAAACCATTGAAGGCCAGGCTCGTATGGATAACATCGAAGCATTGCTGAATGCCGTTCAGGAATTTACCGAACGCGAACCCGGACCGGGAGAAGAAACAGGCGAAATACGCCATCTTGATCTTTTTATGCAGGAAGTTTCGTTGCTTACTGATCAGGATATGGGTGATAAAAATGATACGGATCGGGTTTCACTCATGACTATTCATCAGGCCAAAGGGCTTGAATTCCCATATGTGTTTATAGCCGGGCTCGAAGAGAACCTTTTTCCTTCGTTTATGTCGATCAATTCAAGAGCCGATCTGGAGGAAGAGCGACGTTTGTTTTATGTCGCAATTACCCGTGCCGAAAAAAAAGCGACAATTTCCTATGCCGAAAGTCGCTATAAATGGGGACAACTTACCTTGTCGGAACCCAGCCGGTTTATTGACGAAATTGATGAACGGTATGTAGAAAGACCCGCTCGTGCAAAGTGGAACCGGCTAAGCAATGATGTTAAATCCAAACCAGAGAAACAAACCTACCAACCCAAAAAAGTTCAGCCAACAGCAAACCCCGATGCAAAGCCCACAACTGCACCAGCGGGAAATTTCAAGAAAGTAGGCAGTTACCAGAAGGAAGCTCCTGTGCCGGAAAATATTCCGGGAGGTAACGATGATTTTGAAAAAATAACACCAGGTATGATTGTAGAGCACGCTACATTCGGTGCAGGAAAAGTACTGACTGTTGAAGGCTCAGGGCCCAACAAAAAAGCAACCGTTCAATTCGAATCTGTTGGTCAGAAACAGCTTTTACTCAGATTTGCAAAACTGAGATTCTGAAAGTCATTACTAAAAATCATTGAATCAACAGTTTTATCCTGATCGACTAATTTCAGGGTATACTTGTTTTTGCCCAATTTCCATCCATTCAGAAAGAATATTTATTAAAGATAAACCAAATGTAGGTTAACGAAAAGTTAAAGAATCAGTAGTTAAATGCATCAGTTAGATAATATAGTATCGGTAAAAACTCATCTCCACAATGCAATAAATCAGTAATTAACTTAACGCATATAACTCATTATAAAATATTTACGATATAAAGGCACTAATAGTATAACCGGATAATTTCAATTTAATCTCCCTGAAATTATCATCGGTTTTTGGTAAAAAAGATAAACAATGAAAAAACAAAATCAGTTGTCTGTTGTTTTCACACCTATAACTTTTTCAGAATCAGATTCCACTTATAACACAGTCTGAAAAAGTTGAAAGATGTTTGAAAAAGTTCTTACAGAGATGATTTATTTAGCTTGAGTTCAACAACTTACAGTAATTTAATTGATACCTCCCATAAAACGAAACAAACTCTCCCCCCTGAGTACATAAAGGGTAACTTGTAACATTGAGCAGTAAGTTTACCCGAACCAGCCATACTTTATTAAATTGCCCCTGCTTTGCATTAGCATTACATTGAGATGTTTTGTTTTTGTAATGAGTTTTAAGAACTATTTGAGCATTTCATTGGGATTTTTTTACATTTTGATTGTAAATTTTAAATTTTAAACCTACAGATTTCAAAAAAATAACAGCTATGATATCTCACGGGCTTACCATAATTATTAACGAATTAAAGAAACATCTCGAAGATGTATATAATATTGCGACGTCAGAAAACGAAGTTCAATCGGGCAATCTGGCCGAAGGAATAGCTGGCGGTGTAAATAGCGGCGGGGTAGTGAGAGATAAGCTGATATTTTCTGTTGTTAACATTAAAGAGGAGAAAACGCTCAAGAACCTGCCTAATTATGTGAGGAATGATATTTCGCTCCGCGCAACTTACGAAAATCCACCTGTATTCCTGAATTTTCAGATTCTTATCACAGCAACGCATACCAGTTATGATGACGCGTTGCTCTCCTTATCGCGTGCAATACGTTTTTTCCAATCGAGGAATGTATTCACACAGGATTCGGTTTCGCCGGCATCAATTAATACAAATGCGCCTATAAATACACTCGACAGGCTCGAATCGTTTAAAATGATTTTCGATCTCTATTCGCCTAATATGGAAGAAGTGAACCATATGTGGGGAACTCTGGGTGGAAAGCAATACCCTTTTGTAATGTATATGATGAGGATGCTCGATCTCAAATTCCGTTCAGTATACAGCGAGAGCGGCCTGATTACTGAAGTTGTAAATGATTTTTATCATAAAACCAATTCCTGAACATGGCAGAACGTATCCGAATCGGTTATAAGCGCTTGTTTGAAGTCCGCTTGCTCCACCATTACTGGCTGGACTTCGGCGCTGCAAATTTTGATTCTTTACCTGAGGCACGAAAAACCAAACTGCTGCTAACTTACGACTGTCGCAAATTTATTTCAATACAACCATCAAAAACAACAGAGAGCAAGCTTAAAGCCCTCAACGGCATTTTTAAAAATACAGCACTGGGATTAGTTGTTGCAGTTCCTGAAACAGCCATTATTTCAGATGACGAGGTCTTTACCTTTATACTAACTATCACAGAACCTGATTTTTACACCTACACTTCATTAACTTTTATCAACCACAAAATAGTTGAACTGTATTACCCCGCTAAAGACAAAATCCTGCGTTTTAAGGAAAACATTCCTGTTTTCACTAACCTTACAGGTGTGTCAAGAGTATTAAATGGAGAAAAGTTATTATTCCTTTCAAAGGAAATCCCTACCCCGGATGCAAACGATAAAGTTGAATTTCTGAATATTACTGCTGGGGCTTTGGTTCAACTCACCAGCGACCAGCCTGGAGCGGCCTTTCAGCAGATAGCTGCTTCTGCCGCGGGTATGCCGCTTTTTATTAATCAGAAAGATACTCCGCCCTTAATTCCGCCAGCAGGATTATCAGGAAATCCTGAAAATGGAATTTTACTTTCTCCCGAAATCCCTGATCATGTCTTCGGGCTCATACATATTTCGGCTAATAACCCTACTGATCCTGATTTCAGTTGTACCACTGCCAGACATGTAAAAGCATCTTTCCCGGTGTTCCAGCTAAGGTTTAAAAACCGGTCAGCATTTTGGAAATACCTTAACAAAAATACAGGTGCCGAAGTCACCGAAAGTACTGCCGCATTGCCATTAACTTCATCAGGTAATGCAGGCGTGAACAAAAGAAAACCTTCCGAACAAGCAGTAAAAGTTAAATATCAAAACAATGATCCAACAAAAAGAATCCTGAAAATTTTCGCAGAAATATTTGAATAATTAATCTTCTAATCACGTTAAAAACAAATCAATATGGCAACATTGTACAAAACCCCAGGGGTTTATGTGGAAGAGATTCCGAAATTTCCGCCCTCTATTGCTCCGGTGGAAACAGCAATACCTGCATTTATCGGTTATACCGAAAAAGCAGTAATAGAAGTGGCTGATGACCTCAGACTGAAACCTACACGGATTTCATCGATGGTTGAGTTTACCAACTATTTCGGCGGCCCGCAACCTGAGCAAGGCATAGTTGTAACATTGCACGAAACACAGGTCAGCGGCGTAACAACGGAGCTGAAGGCGGTTTCATCACTTGCTGAAACAGCCCGTTCGAAGCATATTATGTATTATGTTCTGCAAATGTTCTTTGCAAATGGCGGCGGACCATGCTGGATAATTTCGGTTGCCGCTTACAAACCTGTTTTCGGTGCAGCATTGGTAAAGACCGAACTCGAAGCAGGTTTAACAGCTCTCGCCAAAGAAGATGAACCAACACTTATTGTTTTCCCTGAAGCTCAAAACCTCAATGCAATTGCTGATTTCAAAGCATTGCAGGATGCCGCACTAATGCAATGTGAAGCGTTGAAAGACCGGTTCGTAATTATGGATGTGCATGGCGGTGTAGTTTCAATGTCGAATCCTTCGGCTGTTCTGCTTACTGGTATCAACAATTTCAGGAATAATGGCATCGGCACAAACAACCTGAAATACGGTGCAGCTTATGGTCCTAATATCGAAACCGTTCTCGATTATACTTTCGATGAAACAAAAATTGATGTTAATACAGTACTTAATGGTACTGCTGTGGCCGGACCAGCACCTAAGCTCAATACGTTAAAAGCAGCAGATAGCCGCAAATACGAAATGGCAAAAACCGCTATTATCGATATGCCTTGCAAACTGCCACCTTCTGGCGCTATTGCAGGTATTTATGCTGCTATTGACAGCAGCCGGGGTGTATGGAAAGCACCTGCCAATGTAAGTGTAAATGCAGTTATCCAGCCTACAATTCAATTTGCCAATGTTGATCAGGATCAAATGAATGTTGATGTGGTTGCCGGCAAATCAGTAAATGCGATACGTGCTTTTACCGGAAAAGGAACTCTGGTTTGGGGAGCACGCACACTGGCAGGTAATGATAATGAATGGCGCTATGTGAGCGTTCGCCGTTTCTTCAATTTTGTTGAGGAATCAGTAAAAAAAGCAACTGAACAGTTTGTTTTCGAACCCAATGATGCAAATACCTGGGTGAGAGTTCAGGCAATGATCGAAAATTTCCTTACCACGTTATGGAGGCAAGGTGCCTTGCAGGGCATAAAAACCGAACACGCGTTTTATGTTGCCGTTGGTTTAGGAAAAACAATGACGGCTCTCGATATTCTCGAAGGACGTATGATCGTAGAAATCGGAATGGCTGCAGTGCGCCCGGCTGAATTTATCATCCTCAGGTTCTCGCACAAGATGGCTGAATCCTGATCCAAATTTCTAAGCTAAACATTTAATTTTCACACATTCTAAAGATAAAAAATTATGGCACTCGAATATCCGTTACCCCGATTTCATTACCAGGTTGACTGGGGTGGAGTAAAAATAAGTTTTACCGAAGTTACCGGTATGGACCAACAGGTAGAAGTGATTGAATACAGGCATAGCGACAGTAAAGATTTCAGTAAAATCAAGATGCCTGGTATGCGCAAATTCAGCAACATCACGCTGAAGCGAGGAAAATTTGAAGGCGACTTCGACTACAACAACTGGTTAGATTCCATTGCTAACGACCGTACCGGTCAGCGTCGTGATGTGGTTGTGCGCCTTATGAACGAAAAACATGAACCCGTTGCCGTATGGAAAGCAGCCCGGTGTTTCCCTGTGAAGGTTACTGCGCCTGATCTGAAATCGGATGCCAACGAAGTAGCCATCGAAAGCATGGAAATTGCACATGAAGGATTTACTCTTGTCAAATAATCATGGCTGGCGCTGCTGAGTATTATCCGCCCTGGGGGTTCTACTACAAGGTGGAATTTGGTATCAGCGATAACAGCAATGATGCCAGGTTCCAGTCTGTATCAGGCTTGTCAGTCGAATACGAATACGAAAACTTCAGAGAAGGAGGCGAAAATCGTTTCGAACATAAATTACCCGTTCGTACGCGATATGCTGACATGGTGCTGAAACGCGGAATGCTTGTCGGTTCCGAAGTTATCAACTGGTTCACAAAGGCTTTTCGCGATAGGGATTTCAAGCCTACTGACATAAATGTGATACTGATGAATGAAAAAGGGGAACCTCTGCGAACGTGGAAAATAACTCAGGCCATTCCAAAAAAATGGCAGATAAGCGACCTGAGCTCCATCGAAAATGCAGTAGTTATAGAAACCATGGAACTCACATACCGCTACTTTACAGTGCAATAGCAATTTTATTGCAACATTATCCATCACACTATCAGTAAGTTAAATAGCTTTCAATTTAATCCGTATTATCAATGCCAATTGAAATAAGAGAACTTCATATTAAAGTGTCGGTGTCGAGCCCTGATACAAGTCAGGTTGCCGGGAGAAGCAATTCACCCGGCACAGGTTTGGCCATTAACAGCGGAGATAATACTGAAGAAATTGTTGCTGCATGTGTGGAAAAAGTAATGGAACTTTTAAAAAATAAAACCGAACGCTGATGCCTGAGACTGGAAAACTGGAAAAAATGCTGATACTGGCTTTTTCGGATTCTGAGAAAGCTGAAAACGGCGGTATTAATGATGCTGATGATATATTCGAAGCACTCATTAATCCCGAAAGTTATACGTTGCAGTATAAACTGAAATTTTCGGAAGGAACTCAGGGACAAGGAACCAGCGGCGCTCAGCTTAAATATGAGTACACCGATCCCGAAGAAATCACTTTTGATTTCCTTTTCGATAATACCGGAATTATTGACGGGCAGCCGCGTGCCAGTATAGCCGATGACCTAAAAAAGTTCAAAGATGTACTTATTGCTTACAAAGGAGACTCACACGAGCCAAGGCATTTTAAACTCGTATGGGGCGAAAATTCCATTTTCAAAGGTCGCGTTACCGAAGTTTCCATCAATCACAAATTATTTAAACCTGATGGAACTCCGGTAAGAGCAACGGCAACTGTTAAATTCAGGAGCAGTATTGAAGAAGAGAAACGTGCAGCACAGGAAAACCGGAGTTCGCCTGACCTTACACATATTCGGAAAGTAAAATTCGGCGACACGCTTCCGCAAATGTGTTACCGCATATATGGCGATCCAAAATATTACCTTCAGGTTGCTGCAGTAAACAGTATCAGCAACTTCCGACAGTTGAAACCAGGAACCGACATATTTTTTCCACCCATCGAAAAAAACAGTTAAATCGTGCCCAACCAATCTAATATACCAACTCCTGCAACACCTGATGTATGCACAATGGCAATACTGCTTGATGAAGTGGAATTACCAGGCGCTTATCATGTTTTATCGGTTGTTGTTGATCACGAACTAAACAGGATTCCATCGGCAATAATCCATCTGCACGACGGGGAAGCTTCTACCGGTAAATTTGAGGCAAGCAACTCCAACTTATTCATTCCGGGTAAAAAAATTGAAATTCAACTGGGATACAGATCGCAGCACAATAGGGTTTTCAAAGGAATAATAATTAAACACAGTATAAAAATAAGGAGAAACGCCAGCCAACTTATTGTTGAATGTCGTGATGAGTCTGTTAAAATGACCAGCGGTATTAAAAGCAAATATTTTGCTGACAAAAAAGACAGCGACATCATGGAGGAACTGATTTCTCCTTATGGATTAAGTAAAGATGTAGAAACAACCCTTCCTGATTTAAAAGAAGTAGTTCAGTACGAATCAACTGATTGGGATTTTATGCTTTGCAGAGCCGAAGCAAATGGATTGGTTGTAATGGTTGAGGACGGCAAAGTTAAAATAGCAAAACCGGCAACAGGAGTTGAACCGGTTGTTTCGGTAGTATTTGGCACATCATTACTTGAATTAGACGCTGAAATTGATGCCCGTATCCAGAGCAAAGGCATAAAAGCCAGCAGTTGGAATGCGTCCGATCAGGCAATGCTGGAATCAGAAGCATCAGAACCTGCAACCACTAACAATGGCAACCTCTCTACTTCCACATTGTCATCCGTTATAGGTGGTGATGCCTTGGAAATACAACATGGAGGTAAGCTAAGCGAACCTGAGTTAAAAGCCTGGGCAAACGGACGGTTGCTGAAGGAACGCTTGTCGAAAATACGTGGAAGAGCACGTTTCCAGGGATTTGCAGGAGTACTTCCGGGGAAAATAATGGAATTATCAGGGGTGGGCGAACGATTCGAAGGAAAAGTATATGTATCCGGAGTTCATCACTCGCTTTCACAAGGTAACTGGGAAACGGATGTGCAGTTCGGTTTGAACCCTGAATTATTTTCCGAAACCTATAATCTGCGTCCAATGCCGGCTGCAGGTTTGCTTCCGTCAGTCACCGGATTACAAACAGGTATTGTAACAGTGCTGGAAAATGATCCTGAAGGAGAAGATCGCATAAAAGTGAGGTTGCCTTTGATAAGTACGTCCGATGAAGGAATATGGTCACGGATATCAACACTGGATGCAGGTAATGAGCGTGGAACTTTTTTTCGTCCCGAAATCGGCGATGAAGTTATAGTAGGATTTATAAACGATGATCCACGCCATCCGGTTGTACTCGGAATGATGCACAGCAGTCATAATCCTGCGCCTGAACCGGCAAAAGATGACAATCATTTTAAAGGTTATGTAAGCCGCGAGAAGATGAAATTCACGTTTGATGATGAAAAGAAAATTATTACTCTCGAAACTCCGGCAGGAAATAAAATTGTGCTTTCGGAAGATGAAAAAGGGATAAAACTTGAAGATCAGAATGGGAATAAAATAACGATGGACGATAACGGAATTGTAATTGAAAGTATAAAGGAACTGACACTGAAAGCTGCAACTGATTTAAAAATAGAAGGTGTAAATATGACTGCAAAAGCTTCGGCATCTTTTAAAGCAGAAGGATCAGCAAGTGCTGAAATTTCAGGAGCCAGTACTTCGGTTAAAGGGAGTGCGACGGTAGTGATACAGGGTGGGATGGTGCAGATTAATTAAGAAGGGTTTGAAGGGTTTGAAGGGTTTCACTTCGGCTGGGAATTAATTTTTGGACTTTGATTTAGGTTTTAAACCACTAAGACGCTAAGATCACTAAGGCTCACTAAGAAATTAAAAATCTTTTTGCCCCCATTGAACCCTTGAACTTTTGAACCCCTAAACCCCAAACCCTAAACCCCAAACCCCAAACCCTCCACCTCATGCTCCCAGCCGCCCGAATAACCGATATGATTGTAAGCATTGCCACAAGTGGAATACCGACTCCTATAATTCCACCGGGAGCGCCAACTGTGCTGATTGCAGGACTTCCGGCAGCGAGAATGAGCGATTCATGCGGCGTGGATGTAATTGTTAAAGGATCAGCTACTGTTCTGATTGGCGGTTTACCCGCTGCCCGGATCCTTGATTTAACGGCGGCTGGTGGTACAATTATAGGGCCGGGAGCTCCAACCGTTTTAATCGGTGGATAATATCAAAACAAAGGAATTACAATTGCCTGAAACGAAATTACCCAAAACTGAAAAGTAACAACACATGGAACAGAACCTGGCATTTATTGGACGAGGATGGTCATTCCCTCCAGAATTTAACCACGAAAATGGCAGTGTGAAAATGCTGGAACAGGAAGCTGATATTGCCTCCAGTCTGGAAATTCTACTTGGAACCGTAAGGGGCGAAAGGGTAATGTTACCGCAGTATGGATGCAATCTGGATGAACTGATTTTCGAAAATCTCGACACTCGGATGAAGACGCTGATGACCGACAAAATTGAATCGGCAATTCTTTATCACGAACCACGCATCGAACTCGAAAAAGTTACTTTAGACGATAGCCGGGAACTGGAAGGCGTAGTTCTGATTGAAATCATATATCGGGTAAAAACAACTAATTCGCGTTTCAATTTCGTATTTCCTTTCTATAAAATTGAAGGAACTGACATCAATCTTACCACTTCTGTTAATCCAATTATTTGATAATATACTGATATGGCAAAGCCAAATGACTGTAATCAAAATTCAGATCCGTTGAAACTGATCCGCGATGGTTCCAATCAGGAACAGCGGCTTTCAACTTCCCTGAACCCTGTGTATGTGCCCGTTAATGAGCATAGTGTGGCTCATGGAATGATATTTGCCCAGGCTTTATCACAGTTTTTAAATTATTTTGATTCTTCCAATACTGCAAATGGCAGCTGGGCACCGTTTTTCAGCAGCGACCCATCGCTGAGGCTGGCAATGGCAGGAGTTCAGAATATTGAAGACTATAAAACTCAGCTAAAATCGTATTTCGATTTTCTAAATAACCTTGATAACGAATTAAATAACAATGAATTAACCAATAACCTGAGTTACATTTTTAGCTGCCTGGCATCACTTGCCAAACAACTCGATGTTTTAAAAGAAGGTCTCACCGTAGAATTTCCTCTGAAATCCACGCTCAAAAATCTTATTAAATCGCAGCTTGCCACAGCTTTTAATCGTTTGATTTCGTATCAGAAAGCAGGAGTTTCTATAGCAGTGGTAGCTGATATAGCTCCATTTTCAAGTATAAAAATACTTGGCGTTTTACCTCAGAAATATCAAACAGTTTTAGATTCCGGATTCTCAAAAGACTGGATTACAAACAGTTCTTCTGACTGGAACACCTATGTGGCAGGCATTGCAGCTGATCCGACTGTTTATGGCAATCCGGCTGGAAGCATTTTCGACCTTACCAACCACATTGCCACACATAATCTTTTTACCTCCATAGCCGATCAGTTCCTTAAAGTTTTTGCCAGGGTGATTAACGAAGCTCTTCAGGCTCTGGAGTTTACCTTTACCAATTGGGACAAACACGATCCGCATTATGCGCTTTTCCTGAGTTTCCTGCGTTTGATGGAATATGCGCGAACCGAAGCCAATACCATCACAGCACGTCATCTCGATTTTTATTACCGTGAAGTGTTACAGCTAAAAGAAAAGCCTGCCTTGCCCGCGAAAGCTCATCTGATTGTTGAACTGGCCAAACAAGCGGCTTCGCATCAGATTAAGGAAGGTGAGTTTTTCAAAGCAGGCAAAGATGATAAAGGCATTGAAGCGTTTTTTGCAAATAAACGCGATCTTATAGCTAATCAGGCTAAAGTTACTTCGCTTCAAACTATTTACCGCCATGGAACCGAAGAAGTTGGAACCGACCTAAATTCAAAAAAACAAACCGGAAGGTTATATGCTTCACCTATAACCAATTCCGACGATGGAATAGGCGCTGAACTCACTTCCGCTGATCATTCGTGGCATCCGTTTTTCAATAAAATATATTCAAACGGAAAACTGCAAAACGTTCAGATGCCTGCTGCTGAAGTAGGTTTCGCAATTGTTTCTCATTATTTGTGGTTAGCCGAAGGAAAACGAGACATAACCATCGATTTTACTGTAAACGGTTTTGAAGGGAAAGTAGGCGAACAAAAAGCAGAAGATTTCGTATGTCTTCTAACAGGTGAAAAAGGTTGGATAGAAAAATCACCTTCCGGTTTCGTGGCAACTACCGCTAACAACCTGCGGCTTACGGTTTCACTTTCCGGCGACGATTCTGCAATTATCGCTTACGATGCGAAAAAACACGGTTACAACTTCGATTCCATTGCTCCGGTTATGATTGTGAAACTGCGGAATGTTACAGACAAAATATATTTATACAGCCAGTTTGAAAACACCGTTCTGAAGCAAATCCAACTCCAGGTTACTGTCGAGAAGGTAAAGAACCTTTCTTTATCAAATGATTTTGGATCAGTTGATGCCGCTAAACCATTTTTACCTTTTGGTGCTATTCCCGAATCAGGAAGCTCTCTGATAATTGGCAGCAACGAAATTTTTAGTAAGAAAAATATTGCGGACTGTACTCTGAATATTCGCTGGAAAAATATTCCTGATATTAAATCGGTAGCCTATCTTGCATGGGAACAGTACTATCCGTCAGCTACTTACGATTATTACACCAAATTTGTTCCATGGGCAAATGTAACTTTCCTGAAAGAAGGACAATGGAGTGATATCAGCTATCAGACACTTTTTGATGGCGACAATGAGGTAATGATTAACTTAAAACCGCCTTCAGGCGAATTCAATAAAAACGATCAACCCGATTTCCAGACTGATGCACAGTTCAATATAAAGACAAAAACAGGTTTTGCCAGGCTCACATTGCCTTTTGGGATGGGACACAAAACCTACAGGTCAGCGTTGTCGGATTATATTCTGGCAGTCGCCAAAGGTTTTACAGCTACAAAGCCAACCGAGCCATATACTCCTGAAATCGAGTCTATTACTATTGATTATACAGCCATTCAAATTATTGGTTTCGACACTGCTCAAATTGCCGGATTCGAAGACCGCCCTGCCAGATTGTTGCATATCAGTCCATTCGGTTTTGCAGAGCAACATGCATATTTGAAAACAAGTGCGCCTGACAGTACAATTTATTTGTTCCCTCCATTCCGACATTTGAATGTTTCGGACAATTTAATCCCGGAAGGCCAGCCAGTGCTTCACGAATCTGAATTTTTCATCGGAATTAAGGGGCTGAAACCTCCGCAAAATCTTTCACTTTTCTTCCAGGTAGCTGATGGCACGGCTGATCCGCTTTCGAAAAAACCTCCGCAGCACATTAACTGGAGCTATCTGCGAAACAACGAATGGATTGAATTCTTCCTGAACGAAGTCGAAGATCAAACCGATGGTTTATTAAAGTCGGGACTAGTAACTTTCGCCATACCACGAGATGCCACGGATGCAAACAGCATATTTGTTGCAGGACAGCATTGGATAAGGGCAGCCGTTTCGTCTAACAGCGATGCCGTTTGCAGACTTATGATGGTTGCAGCCCAGGGATTGCTGGCAGAATTTACAGATCAGGAAAATGATCCATCTTTTGCGTCAAAAGTTTTACCAGCCGGCATTATCAGTAAACTCAATATTCCGGTTTCGGAAGTTAAAAGCATTCTTCAGCCTTTTGATTCGTTCGGAGGACGGGGAGCTGAAATTCCTACAGCATTTTACACGCGGATCAGCGAACGGCTCAGGCATAAAGATCGTGCAATTACCTTGTGGGATTATGAGCGGCTGGTGCTCGAAGCGTTTCCTGAAATTTACAGGGCTAAATGCCTGAATCATACCCAATACGAACCCAACGACAGCGGAACAGGTATTTACAGGGAATTAGCGCCCGGGCATGTTACTATTGTTACCATTCCCAACAAACAATTTCATAACCTCCGCGATCCGTTGCGCCCTTTTACCAGCCTGGGAATGTTGCAGGATATTGCTGCTTTTATTGCAAAACGGGTTTCGTGTTTTGTAAAACTGCATGTGCGCAATCCACAGTTCGAAGAAGTGAGAGTTCATATGAATGTTCGGTTCTACGATGGTTTCGACGTAACATTTTATACCAATCTTCTTCAGGAATCCATTATGCGTTTTCTTTCACCTTGGGCTTTTCCTGAAGGAGGAAATCCTTCATTCGGAGGGAAAATCTACAAATCGGTACTTATCGATTTTGTCGAAGAACAAACCTATGTGGATTATGTGACTGATGTTCAAGTCTTCCACGATTTGCCTGCAAAAAAAGGAACTTCCGATAAAAACGAAATCGAAGGTACGCTGGCAGTTTCAATATTAGTATCGGTTCCGGCCATCCAGCATCTGATCACTGTTATTAACCCTTCGGAAGAAATAGTTTCTTCTGAAAAATGCAACTGCGAGTCATGAGCGAAAAACCTGTCACCATAGTTAAAAAGCCTGATCTGAATCCTGCACAGGACTATTACAACCTGCGAAAGGAAGGTATCGGCTTTATCGAACAGATGGGCAGCCGGCAATGGACGGACTACAACACCCATGATCCTGGAATTACAATTCTTGAAGCACTCTGCTATGCCATCACCGATCTTGCTTACCGCACAGGGCGCGACATTAAAGATATTCTTACTCCCGACGGTCCGGCTACCGGGCTTAATCCTTTTCCTGACCAGGCATTTTTTACAGCAAGAGAAATTTTAACGGTAAATCCCTGGACTCCAAATGATTTTCGCCGGATACTGATTGATCTCGAAGGCATTCGCAATGCATGGGTATTTTGTAAGGAATGTGCCTGCGATGCTGAATATTATGCATGGTGCGATGAGGATAAACTGAATATTTCGTTTGATAAACCTGTAAAATCAGGAATCCAGTCAACGAAAGTTTCTCCGAAAGGGCTTTACGATATTTTACTTGAGCTTGAGCCCGATCCCGGACTTGGCGATCTCAACGATCATAAAACAGAGCATACCTATACTATTTTTGATGGTGACGGAAATCCGCATCCTGTAATTATAGAATTACATTTCCCTGTGTGGAAGCTGGAAAACATCAATTCATGGAAGCTTTTTACCGAAAGCAACGATGCTTTCAATTTCGAAAACGGAGCATCCTATAATCTGAAACTGTTGCATTTGGGAGCCACAATAGCTTATGACGTAATTACCGATCCTTTGCTCGACAATGCGGGTAAAGATGCCTATCTGCGAAGTCAATGGAGGAATATTTTCTACGCAGGTTTCGAAATTGAACTTCTGCCAACAGCAGAAAAAATTATCATCGAAAACGTAAGTATACGTTTTATTGGCGATACCACTGCGAAAAATGACAGTACAGTTACTGAAATAAAATCCATTCTCGAAGACAAAGGTCTTTCAGGAATCATTGGCCTTTACCGCCGTAAAACATTAAAAGTTGAAGAATACGTAAAATCTGCAAAAATCCATTTGCACGATCACCGCAACCTCGACGAAGATTATTGCCGCGTTAAAAGTGTAGGCATTGAGGACATTGCCGTATGTGCCGATGTGGAAGTAGCGGCAGATGCCGATATTGAACTTGTTCAGGCCCGCATCTGGTTCGAAATTGAAAGATATTTTAATCCGCCGGTTAACTTTTACTCCTTGCAGGAAATGATGACCGAAAATGTTCCGGTTGAAGATATTTTCAACGGACCGGAATTAAATAACGGTTTTTTGAAAGCTGATGATCTTGAAAAGGCTTCGCTTAAAAAAGTACTGCGGACTTCGGATATCATAAATCTATTAACGGAAATTGAAGGAGTAATTGCAGTTAACAATCTGCT
>Ga0136636_10000037_pt1 | contig 44157 bp, 32 predicted proteins | sample AntDrymUQ8522106_2_FD_104653 | JGI IMG/M metagenome (GOLD analysis project Ga0136636, IMG submission 104653) | Polar desert sand microbial communities from Dry Valleys, Antarctica - metaG UQ852 (21.06) | ecosystem: Environmental > Terrestrial > Soil > Desert | place: Antarctica: Dry Valley... | reverse complement strand
GCGCGCAACCTACGAAGGTGTTAAGCAATTTGCCTATCCTAAAAGGCCGTTTATCATTACCAGATCGGCATACTCCGGCGCACAGCGTTATACATCGTCATGGACCGGCGATAACGTCGCTTCTTGGGAACATTTATGGATTGCCAATATTCAGATGCAGCGAATGTCGATTTCAGGAATGGGTTTCACCGGCTCGGATATTGGCGGATTTGCAGAACAGCCTTCAGGCGAATTATATGCACGTTGGATACAACTCGGTGTTTTTCATCCGTTCTGCAGAACACATTCTTCAGGCGATCATGGCGATCAGGAACCGTGGTCTTTTGATGTCGACGTGATTAATATTACACGCAAATTTGTAGAATTGCGTTATCAATTGCTGCCTTATCTCTATTCGATGTTCTGGGAATATATCAATGACGGTGTGCCGATGCTCAAACCTCTGGTGTATTTTGATCAGGAAGATCCGCAAACACATTACCGCACCGACGAGTTTATTTTCGGAAATCAAATTCTCGTTTGTCCAATCCTCGAGCCCAATGCTCAAGGCAGGCGATTGTATCTTCCCATTGGCAACTGGTACAACTACTGGACTGGCGAAATGGTTTCAGGCCGCAAGGAGCTTTGGGTAAAAACCGATTATGACCAGATTCCGATATTTATCAAAGAAGGCGCGATTATTCCGAAATATCCAGTGCAGCAATACGTTGGCGAACTCGATTTTGACGAGATTTCGCTTGATGTTTATTTTAAAATCGGTAAAGAAAAATCGATTTTGTATGAAGATGCCCAAGATGGCTATGATTATAATAAAGGAAGGTTTAGCTTATCGACATTCCGCTTAAAAGGAATGGACAACCAGCTCGTTATCCAGCAATTCAAAGAAGGTAAATTTGACGTATCGTACTCCAGATACCGAATCAACCTTCACGCTTTGCCATTTAAGGTAAAACGCATTTATATCGATAACGAACGTGCAGAATTTGAAGCGCTCGAATTTGACGGGAAAACATTGTTAATAGATAATGATTTTACGGAATTACATATCACCGCGGAATAATTTTAATCGTACTTTTGAAAAGTTAAAATTTAAAAACACATGAAAAAACGCAACATATTTATAGGAATTGGAGCGGCGGCAATCATCATTGCGTGCGCAACAAATCCTTTTACAGGAAAAAGTACTTTGGCTTTGGTTCCCGATTCGCAAATTCTGCCTTCCGCTTTCGCACAATACAATTCTTTTTTAAAGGAAAATAAAGTGGTTACAGGAACTGCGGATGCCCAAAAGGTGCGAACAGTAGGAATGAAAATAAAAGGCGCCGCGGAAAAATGGCTTAATGCCAATGGATACTCGGGTTACCTGAACAATTATCAATGGGAATACAATCTTGTGGAGAGCAAAGAAGTCAACGCTTGGTGTATGCCTGGAGGAAAAATCGTGTTTTACACAGGAATACTTCCAATAACGCAGGACGACGCAGGAATGGCGGTCGTTATGGGACATGAAGTGTCGCACGCGTTGCTCAATCATGGGCAGCAGAGAATGAGCTCTGACGTTTTGACACAATTAGGCGCTGTTGGTGTTGGTGCCGCCGTTGGTAAACAAAGTGAAACGACACAACAACTCGCTATGCAGGCATATGGTGTCGGAACCCAAGTAGGTGTTTTGTTACCATTTAGCAGAAGCCATGAAAGCGAAGCCGATAAAATTGGATTGACGCTGATGGCAATTGCTGGATATAATCCGGAGGCTTCTATAGCGTTCTGGCAGAGAATGGCCGCAAAATCAGGCGGAAAATCCCCACCAGAATTCATGAGTACGCACCCTTCTGATGCGACGAGAATCGCAAATCTTAGGGCCTTAATTCCGCAAGCAAAAGCTGAAGCCGCGAAATATGGTGTCACGTTCAAATAAAATAACATCAAAAATAGCAAGCCATTCTGAAAAGGATGGCTTTTTTTGTTTTGGGTAGAATTATACTTTTGTAAAGTATCAACCGTGCCGAAAAAATTAGATAAATTCGTACCGTAAAAAACAGCAGTATGGCAAATTTACCAAAAGGAAGTAAAAAATTACTCAATGCCTGGGCGTTCTATGACTGGGCAAATTCGGTGTATCCGTTGGTTATTTCTTCGGCAATATTCCCGATATTTTACGGAGTGCTTTTTAAGATTAAAGGCAATTTGTATATCGATGTTTTTGGGATGCATCTTAAAAATTCGGCACTTATCAGTTTTGCGACTGCAGCGGCATTCCTCGTGGTGGCCTTTATTTCCCCATTGCTTTCCGGCATTGCCGATTACGTTGGGAACAAGAAATCGTTCATGCGGTTTTTTTGTTATCTCGGAGCATTATCTTGTATGGGCTTGTACTGGTTTGATTTGAATAACATTTATTTCGGACTTTTATTTTATTTTCTAGGACTCATCGGATTCTGGGGCAGCCTGGTTTTCTATAACTCGTATCTGCCCGATATCGCTTTTCCGGAGCAGCAGGACAAGATAAGCGCGAAGGGCTATTCGATGGGATACATCGGAAGCGTCGTGCTCCTGATCGTAAATCTTGTAATGGTGTTGGGCGCAGAAGATGCAGCAAGCAAGGTTATGGCGATGCGTTATAGTTTTCTTATGGTCGGAATCTGGTGGATTTTGTTCAGTCAGTATACTTATTATTTTCTTCCTAAAGGCAATTCCAATGCAGGCAAAATGACTAGGTTTGTTGTTTTTAACGGTTTCCGAGAATTGAAGAAAGTGTGGTTGTTGCTCGCCGAAAATCTGGCACTCAAAAGATATCTCGTAAGTTTCTTCGTCTACAGTATGGCGGTGCAGACCGTGATGCTTATCGCTACCTATTTTGGAGAGCAGGAAATTGCGTGGAAAGATGAAGACCAGAGTACGACTGGGCTCATCATTTGTATCCTACTTATACAGCTTGTCGCAGTGGCCGGAGCATTTCTGACTTCACGGGCTTCGGCCAAATTCGGAAATATCGCAGTGCTCATCGCTATAAATATGTTTTGGGTTGGACTTTGTACTGCAGCTTATTTTATTACGCAACCCATTCATTTTTACGTGATGGCGGCTTTAGTCGGATTGGTGATGGGCGGTATTCAGTCGCTTTCACGTTCCACCTATTCCAAGTTGCTTCCCGAGACCGAAGACACTGCCTCATTTTTTAGTTTTTTTGATGTCGCTGAAAAGATTGGTATCGTTATCGGAATGTGTGTCTATGGCATCATCGACCAGATTACCGGCAGTCCGAGATTTGCGATCGTTTTCCTTGCCATTTTCTTTATCATTGGTGTCGGACTGCTTTTCAGGGTACCAAAAAAAAGCGCCTTACAATCGTAAAGCGCCAATTAGATTAACCTAGTACAAAATCTAAGCTTTTGAAATGCTGCCGGAGCCAGTAACTTTGGTGTCTTTTTTCTTTGGTTCTCCTTGGTAATCGATATCTCCCGAACCAACAACACGCGCCTGTAGTGAATCGCTACAATTTACCTTGCAATTTCCAGATCCCGCAACTGTTGAATCTACATTTCCACTTTGGAGCGAAAATGCGTCGAGATTACCCGAACCCGTGACACTGCAGGTTAAAGCACGTACTTTTCCTTTTAGGGTCATATCGCCCGAACCCGTAACTTTCGCTGCCATTTCCTGCGCATCGATATCTAAAGTAATATTTCCCGAACCGGCAAGTGTTGTCGCGAATTTTTCAGACTTTATCGTTTGCTTGCTAACTATATCGCCCGAACCTGCGAGTGTCACGTTGTTAAGGCTTTCAAACGGAACAGTAACGGTAATGCTTTTACCCGCCCTCGGACATATTCGTTTGTCTTTTTTGACCGAAATCTGCAGTGCTTTATCATTGACCTTACATTCGATATAATCCAGTAGATTTTCCTCGCCTTCAATCGTGATTTGGCCTTCGGTCCCAGCGACAAGGCTGACGTCAAAAAAACCGGAAACCCTAACTTCATCATAATTGGTTGTCGTGATCGCTTTTTTGGTGACATTGCCGTTTCCTTTGATCTTTTCAGATTGAGCTCGGGAAACTGTAATGGTTAATAGAGCCAACAATAAAACTGATTTTTTAATAGTTGATTTCATAACTGTTCAATTTCTGATTTATTTTTTTAAGAGATTGATGCTGCCATATTCTGTGCGGATGGTCATTTTATTGTCGCCGCTTTTCCGGTAAAATCCCTGATAAGATTTGGTGCTTCCGCTTTCATTTTTGTAACTCACTTCCAATTCATTGCCGTGTTTAAAATTAGCGTATTTGGTGGTAACATTGAAATCAAACGAAGCCTGCGCATCGTAATTCACATCAATGGTTGTATATTCCGATGCAATAGAGAAATTGTTAAATTTGGAATCGAGAACACCAACAGTAATTTTGCTGTATTTGGTGTCGATCTTTAGACTGTTCTGAATATCATCGACTTTGACTGAAAGATAATCGCCATTACCGTCGAGATTATTGATTTTTCCGAAATTAAGCTTACCATAGTTACATTCATATTTAAGGTCACTTCCATTTATAAAATTGATATTGGTGTAATCGGCACTGAGGTTAATCTTCCCATATTCATTAATTGTCAAGCCGGAATAATCGGCATCAATTGTCGCATTTTTGACTGATTCGATCGTCGATTTACTGCAATAATCGATGCGAATGATATTGCTGAGACCATTGAGTTTGGCGAGTTCGATCCTCCCGTATTTGCAAGTAAGGTTGCTATTGGCAAACAAATCGGAAGTAATGATAGAGCCATAATTGTTGTTGACTTTCGTATTGCCGTTTTTTGGAATCTTGATCGTGTAATTGATTTCGATGCTGTTGTTTCGCCCGCCATTCCCCGAATTGGCAATTTTCGTTTCTGCCTTAACCATGCTCTTGAGCGCTTCGATATCTACATTGATGTCATCGAGGCGTTTGTCTACCCACGATTCGCTGTCGCCACTCACTTTAATCACAATGTCGAGTTCTATTTTGTCTTCGTTCCAAGTGCTGATCGTGACATTTCCATACGAATTTTTGATGTCGATACCAGCGTCAGGATTTACGAAATAGGCTTTTTTGATCGTTTTTTGTTTAGAATATTTGCCTTCATCAATGTCGTTTGCAATTAATATGAACGGCAAGATCAGTAATAATATCAGGATTTTAAATTGTTTTTTCATCTGTTGCTTGTTTTAAATCTTCTGTGTTTTCTAAATGCTGCAGCACGTTTTCGAGAAAGGAAATACGGGTTTGCAAATTGCGGATCATCGCATGGATAATCTGCTGATTTTCGCCATTTTTTATGAGCTCTTGTTTGATTTTTTCGTAATCAGCATCAAGTATTTTCATCTGTACCAAAGCATCGGCGATAATCTTTTCGTTTAGTGGCGATTTTTTTTCCTTTACTTTACTGAGTTCCATACGAATCATCGCAGAGAAAATAGAATCGGTCTCGCGCGTCTCTTTTGACGCAAATAGCCATTCATCTGCTTTTACGTCGGGTTTGTTGCAGATGAAAAATCCGATCAATAATGCTAGCGAGGCGGCAATTGCCAATGGCATCCATATATTGTCACGTTTTCTTTGGGATTGTTTTGCCAAAAAGCGGTCATAGTGGTTTTCGTCGGGTTGATGAATGTCCCACTCGCAGTGGAGCCTTTCAAATAGATTTTCCAGGTTGTCATTATTCTTTTTCATGTTTTCCATTTTTTAAATAGTTTCCAATTTTTTTCGTAAACTTTCTTTGGCCCTACTGATTGTAGTGCGGCAATTAGCATAGCTGATGTTTAGGATTTCAGTAATTTCTTCCTGATCGTAGCCTTCTACAAAGAATAGTGTCAGGATCATCCGGTAGTTTTCTTTGAGTTCGTTTATTGCTTTGAGAACCTGATGAGCTTTGAGATGCGTGAAATCGGTTTCAGTCTCGTGACCAGAATCATCTTCAACTTTATACACGACTTTTTCAAAATCATCATGGACAAATCCGCCATTTTTCTTAGTGAAATCGATACTGTAATTGATGATGATCCGCTTGAGCCAGGCACCAAACGCGACTTCCTGTTTGTAATCATCAATTTTAAGGAATGCTTTCAGAAAACCTTCTTGCATCACATCTTCAGCAAAATGGGCATCTTTTACAATCCGATGCGCCACGTTATACATCGCTTTGCAATAGCGACTGTATATTTCAAATTGCGCCTTTTGATTTTTTTGCCTGCAGAGCGAGATTAATTCTTCGATATTGTGTTTGGCTAAACTCAACGGATGTTTCTGATTTATTCCAATGACAGTATGGTTTTTGGAATGTTACACTTTAGAAAAAATAAATGTAATTTTTTTTTATTGATGCAAAGAACCATTTAGTTATATTTGGAACGATTTCTTGAAAATTACCAAACTAATCCCCAAGCAATGAATAAGACAAAAATTTTAATCGGGCTCCTACTGGTTTTCCTGAATTTTAATTTTACTTCGTGTGAAGACGAACCGATCGATCCGGTGCTGCTAATACAGCCGCCAATCCTTACATGCGCAGGTCCGGGCGGGTTGGCTGTCAGTAATTTTGTTGGCAGTAGTGTAAATGTCACTTGGTCGGCTTCAGAAGGTGAAGCGTGGGAAATACAGTACGGTCTTGACGGTTTCATTCCAGGTTCGGGAACTTCATTGATATCAATTACCACTAGTGCTACAGTAAACGGATTGACAAGCACGAGCAACTACGATTTTTATGTACGCACCAACTGTGGAGATGGACTATTTAGTGCATGGGTCGGACCGGTTTCTGTCGGCTCCAGTATTGTAACCTGTGCCACTCCAGCGAATGTCAGCGCACTCCGATTGGCCGCCGTAAACACTTCGATCACTGTAACATGGAGCGGAAATGGAGACGAAAATACCTGGGAAGTCCAATATGGAGCAACTGGTTTTGCGCTCAGTACAGGGACGATTATTTCGGCTACTACTACTTCAAAATTAATAACGGGACTACTCGCTACTTCGGGTTATGATTTCTATGTGCGCTCGAATTGCACAGCGTCCAATAGCAATTGGGTGGGTCCGGTTCACGTGAATCCCGTAACTGTAAACATCGACAACACTCCGGCTTTGATGACTGCAAATATTGATGGCGTCCAGTTTAATGTATTGCGTCCCTATTTATATTCAGTGACACAAACAGATGTAATTGTGACCGGTTCTTCGACTTCACCTGACATCCGCTACCTTAAAATCCAAGGAACAGATAATACTACATCAATCAACCTCAATAATTCAAGACAGATTGATTTGCATATTCCAGTAAGCAAATGGATGCCCGGAACTTATCCATTATTTGGCGATGGTGTCAATGGCGAGGACAAATGTTGGGCTACCCTTTTGTTGTTTACCAACCCTGATACAAACGGATATCCTGACACGGGAACGTTGACAATCACCGAGTTCAATCTGTCAACGAAAAGGATAAAAGGGACTTTTCAATTCACGTATGAAAAGTTTGATATGTTGAGCGTTTCTTTAGGAATTTTCCAAGTTACCAACGGAACTTTCAACTACGGACTGGACGACGCATATTTCAATTAATTTATAAAATAATTCTTTACTAAAAAAAGCCCCGAAACATCGATTATCGGGCTTTTTTATGGCATAAAAGTTGACGGTTAAAGCACCTGACGAATTAATAGGTCGTACATCGATTTTAAAATACTTTTCTGCTTACTTCTCGTATATTCGTTTAAGATTTGAAATTATTAATGCCATTTTGACCCACTATAAAAGATGCCAAATCATAAAATCCTTACGTTTTTTGACAATATGTCACTACAAGAATTTGACTCCGAAGCCGAGTTAATTCCACTTCTGACTCCCGAGGATGAAGAGGAAATGATTAACGAAGAACTCCCTGCTTCCTTAGCCATATTGCCGCTGCGAAACACTGTGTTATTCCCCGGAGTTGTAATTCCGATTTCAGCCGGACGTGACAAATCCATAAAGCTCATCAATGATGCCCATGCTGCCGGAAAAACAATCGGCGTGGTAGCCCAGAAGAATGAGGAAGATGAAGATCCCACCAAAAATGACATCCACCGAATCGGTACCGTTGCGCAAATCCTGCGAGTTTTAAAGATGCCGGACGGAAACATCACTGTTATCCTTCAGGGGAAAAAGCGTTTTGAAATAGATGCCGTCATTTCGGAAAAGCCATATATCATGGCCAATGTCAAAGAGGTTGGGGAAAAGCGCCCCGGTAAACATGACACCGAATTCTTAGCGATTCTCGATTCCATCAAAGAACTTGCGATACAGATTATTAAGGAAAGCCCGAATATTCCAACCGAGGCAACCTTTGCAATAAAAAACATCGAAAGCCAATCATTTCTGATCAATTTTGTTTCCTCGAATATGAACCTTTCGGTAAAGGAAAAACAAGAATTGCTAGCCATCAATGCGCTAAAGGAAAGAGCACTGGAAACCCTTCGTTTCATGAACATCGAATTACAGAAGCTCGAACTCAAGAACGATATTCAATCGAAAGTGCGTTTCGATCTCGATCAGCAGCAACGGGAATATTTCCTGCATCAGCAGATGAAAACCATTCAGGAAGAACTCGGTGGGGTTTCACATGAAGAAGAACTCGATGAGATGCGCCTCAAGGCCCAAACCAAAAGCTGGGACGAAAAGACCAAAAAACATTTTGAGAAGGAATTATCAAAAATGCAACGGATGAATCCGCAGGCGCCCGACTTCGGAATGCAACGAAATTACCTCGAACTTTTCTTAGAATTGCCATGGAACGAATTTTCCAGTGACAATTTCGACTTAAAAAGAGCGCAAAAAATATTAGACAAAGACCATTTCGGACTCGAAGATGTCAAAAGAAGAATGATCGAACATTTGGCCGTACTCAAATTGCGAAATGATATGAAATCGCCAATTATATGTTTGTCGGGACCTCCTGGCGTCGGTAAAACGTCGATTGGAAGATCGGTTGCTGAAGCCTTGGGCCGCGAATATGTGAGGATTTCATTAGGCGGACTGCGCGATGAAGCAGAAATTCGAGGTCACCGGAAAACCTACATCGGTGCCATGCCGGGAAGAATCATCCAAAGCCTGAAAAAAGCAGGAACTTCCAATCCGGTATTTGTGCTTGATGAAATCGATAAATTATCGGTGAGCAATCAAGGTGATCCATCTTCCGCATTGCTTGAGGTGTTGGACCCGGAGCAGAATAGTTCCTTTTACGACAATTTCCTCGAAATGGGTTATGATCTTTCCAAAGTGATGTTCATTGCGACCGCCAACAATTTATCGGCAATTCAGCCTGCTTTACGCGATCGGATGGAAATCATCAAGATGTCGGGTTATACAATCGAAGAGAAAGTCGAAATCGCGCGCCAGCACTTATTTCCAAAACAATTAAGAGAGCATGGTTTGACTGCCAAAGACGTGACCATCGGGAAAAAACAACTCGAGAAAATCATCGAAGGTTATACGCGTGAATCTGGAGTTCGTGGCCTTGAAGCCAAAATAGCGCAGGTTACAAGGCATGTTGCCAAATCTGTTGCGATGGAAGAGGAATACAATAAAAAAATTAACGATCAGGATATCGTAAAAATCCTGGGTGTTCCAAGGATGGAAAGGGACAAGTCGGAAAGTAATGAAGTTGCCGGTGTGGTAACCGGTTTGGCATGGACGACCGTTGGTGGAGATATCCTGTTCATCGAATCGCTGCTTTCGCCCGGAAAAGGTCACATGACCATTACTGGAAATCTCGGAACGGTCATGAAAGAATCGGCGACAATCGCTTTGGAATACATCAAAGCGAATGCTGAATCGATGGGGTTGAATAACGAGACTTTATCCAAATACAACATTCACCTGCATGTGCCTGAAGGTGCAACGCCCAAAGATGGCCCAAGCGCCGGAATTGCGATGCTAACTTCACTAGTTTCCCTTTTCACCCAGAAGCGTGTGCGCAAGAGTACTGCGATGACAGGTGAAATCACGCTACGCGGAAAAGTACTGCCGGTGGGTGGAATTAAGGAAAAAATACTTGCAGCCAAACGCGCCAACATCAAGGAAATCATCATGTGCTACCAGAATAAGCAGGACGTAGATGAAATCAAGGCTGAGTATATTGAAGGGCTGACTTTCCACTATGTCAAAGAAATGAGCGAAGTACTGGAGTTCGCACTGACACAGCAGGATGTCAAAAACGCTAAAAAATTATAAAACAAAAAACGGCTGAATTATTTAGCCGTTTTTTTATTAAAAATAATATCTTCGCATTCGCGTTATACTATTCAGAAATAGCGATTGCAAATGATTCGACCATTCCTCTATCTTATTTTTTTTCTGTTTGGGACATTGGCATATAGCCAGATTGGCGGCAAATCAGTATATCAATTTCTAAATCTTGTCACTTCACCACGCCAAGCCGCACTCGGCGGGAAAATCCTGACTATTTACGACTATGATGTGAACCAGGGTAATTTTAATCCTGCGTCGATCAATCCCGAAATGGACAACCGACTTTCAGTGAATTACGGAAGTTTATTTGGCGAAGTTCGCTATGGAACGGCTGCTTACGCTTACACTTACGACCGCCATGTACAAACCTTCCAAGCTGGTGTCAACTATGTCAACTATGGAAAATTTGATGGTTATGATGAAAACGGAATTGAGACCTCGAGTTTTACTGGAAGCGAAATAGCGCTCAATTTCGGATACGCTTATAATATTCCATTTACTGATATTCACATTGGCGCGAGTGGAAAACTGATTTCATCAACGCTCGAGAGTTACAATTCATTCGGCGGGGCAATCGACCTCGGCGGCGTGTATATCGACGAGGCGAACGATATCAATTATGCGCTGGTGATTCGCAATATCGGAACCCAGTTCAAGGCATATGACGCCACACGCGAAAAATTGCCGCTTGAAATTATGGCGGGAATCTCACAGGAACTGCAGAATGTTCCCATCCGTTGGCACCTTACACTTGAAAACCTGCAACAATGGAATGTGAGTTTCGCTAATCCGGCACGTGCCGAAAACAATATAGACGGCGGCTCGACACCTGAAAAAGTGTCATTTTTCAACAACGCATTGCGACATGTAATCATTGGCGCCGAGCTTTTTCCAAAGAAAGGATTCAACATCAGGCTGGGTTATAATTTCAGACGTGGCGAGGAACTTCGTTTGCTGGAACAACGCAATTTTTCGGGGATTTCAGCGGGAATTGGTTTGAAAATGGGCCGACTCAAATTTGATTATTCCTATTCAAGATATACATTGGCAGCCAATACGAGCCTTTTTGGGCTTACAGTCAATTTTGCAGAGCAGTAAGCAGCACGATTTCGGATCAATAATTTCAACCTCAAGCCGTTGCGCTTAAGTGGTCACTTATGAAAAAAATTACTATTGCAATCGACGGATTTTCGTCAACGGGAAAAAGTACACTCGCCAAACAACTGGCCAAACACCTTGGCTATGTTTATGTCGATACCGGAGCAATGTATCGCGCCGTCACTTTATTTGCCATGGAACATGGTTACATCGGTGCCGATTTTTTTGACAAAGAAAGTCTGACCAACAGCCTTCAATATATTAAGTTGGAATTCCACTTCAATTCTGATCTTGGTTTTGCCGAAATGTTTCTCAACGGAACCAATGTAGAAGCCGAGATCAGGACTATCGAAGTGTCAAATTTTGTTAGCCAGGTCGCCGAAATTTCCGCCGTACGTACCAAACTGGTAGAGCAGCAGCAACAAATGGGAAAAGGCCAAGGCATTGTGATGGACGGACGCGACATCGGGACCGTGGTTTTTCCCAATGCCAATCTTAAGATTTTTATGACCGCCAGCGCTGCAACACGTGCGCGAAGGCGTTATGATGAACTCAAACAAAAGGGCTTAAATGTAAGTTATGAAGAAGTACTCAAAAATGTTGAAAGCCGTGATTACATTGATACGCATCGCGACGATTCTCCCTTAACCAAAGCCGCCGACGCAATACAGATCGATAATTCCGAACTTACCCGCGAGCAGCAATTCGATGCTGTTTTGGATCTTACGAAGCTCTCGTTGAAAAGCCTGTAAATTTTTGTTTATCTCATTTTTAATATTAGATTTACAATCTATTTTTTAAAAACCAAAACAAAAATTATGAGTATCAAGTTTAGATTAACTTTGATGAGTTTTCTCCAATTCTTCGTTTGGGGCGCGTGGCTGATTACCGTTGGCAATTACTGGTTTGCGACCAAACAATGGAGCGGCGCCGAATTTGGAGCGATTTTTTCAACCCTCGGACTTTCGTCAATCATTATGCCGGCACTCACCGGGATCATCGCAGATAAGTTCATAAACGCAGAAAAATTATATGGAATTTTACATATCCTGGGCGGCGTCGCGCTTTTATACATTCCGCAGGTGAACGATCCAATCACTTTTTACTGGGTCATTTTTGCAGCGATGTTGTGTTATATGCCGACCATTTCGTTATCCAACTCGGTCGCCTATAATATATTAAAGAACAACGATTTCAATGTAGTCAAAGTATTTCCACCAATTCGCGTTTGGGGAACGATCGGTTTTATCGCGGCGATGTGGATCACCAACCTCACCGGGAATAAAGCCTCCGCGAATATGTTTTATATATCGGCGGTTTCTGCGTTTGTATTGGGCATCTATTCTTTTACCTTGCCCAAATGTCCGCCACAAAGATTGATTGCTGAAAATGCGACCCTTGCACAAAAACTGGGTCTTGATGCATTTAAGCTTTTCGGAACTTATAAAATGGCTTTGTTCTTTTTATTCTCGATGTTTTTAGGCGGCGCATTACAATTGACCAATATGTACGGCGACGTTTTTTTATCGGAATTTGGGAAAATGCCGCAATATGCCGATAGTATTGTAGTGAAAAAATCAACGTTAATCATGTCAATTTCACAAATTTCAGAAACCTTATTCATCCTTGCAATTCCATTTTTCCTGAGAAAATTCGGAATCAAACAAGTAATGCTGATTTCTATGTTGGCGTGGGTATTGAGATTCGGTCTTTTCGCTTACGGCGATCCGGCCGACGGTTTGTGGATGATCATCATGTCGTGTATCGTGTACGGAATGGCATTTGATTTCTTTAATATATCAGGTTCCCTTTTTGTCGAAACTACAACGGATTCGTCGATACGCTCCAGCGCCCAAGGTTTATTCATGATGATGTCAAACGGTTTTGGCGCTTTCTTCGGAGGATTAATCAGCGGAATTGCCATCGACAAATATTTTACGATTGACGGACAAAGGGATTGGCATCACATCTGGCTGGCGTTTGCGGGTTACGCACTCGTAATTGCATTTGCTTTCGCCTTTATGTTCAAGCATAAACATAATCCTGACGATGTAGAAAGTATTGCACACTGATAAAAAACCCGATAGCGATATCGGGTTTTTCTTTTATCTTTTCATTGCAAAGTGCCGCGATATTCTTTGCCGTTGGGTCTGATGATGTAAAACCAATAGTCTGTCGACGGCAACTCGTGCTGATTGTAGGCGAATTATCGGATTTTTAGCGGCGTCATTTTTCACTATACGCGTTTGTTTTTTAGACAGTTAGAACGAAATAGGTTTAATAGTAAGAATTTTTTTGGAAGGATGAAGGTGTTTGCTGTTTTAATGCCTAGCCCCGATAGCAGCGGAAATCCTTTTGTGGCGTGGAAGGCCACAGAAGATTGCAGCGGATAGCGGGAACCAGCTTCAAACAAAGCGAACAGGCGAAAGCAAATTGCTTCTGAAGATAATCTTATTGATTTCTAGTCATTTATCTTTCATCGCGTTGCAATTTTTCTTCCTTAATACTGTTTTGTAATTCAAAAAAAAGGGTTACTTTTGCAGACCTTTTGGCGGAGAAGCGTTTCCATCAGGTTTGAACTATTTACACAAACAACTTCTGTTTTTTTATCCGCGTCGAGAAACACAAAGGAAGCAGAATACAAATTTTTATCAGAACATATGTCTGAAATTTTAAAATCACAAGAAGAGTTTTTATCTAATTTTAACTGGCACAACTTTGAAGAAGGTATTGATGCGGTGGATGAAAGCAATTTACAGGAATTCGAGGATTTAGTATCAAAAACTTTTATCGATACAGATCAGGAAGAAGTTGTTGAAGGTGTCGTTGTCAGATTGACTGATCGTGATGCTATTGTTGACATCAACGCGAAATCGGAAGGTGTTATTTCTTTGAACGAATTCCGCTACAACCCAAACTTAAAAGTGGGTGACAAAGTTGAGGTATTGATTGACATCCGCGAAGACAAAACGGGTCAGTTGGTGCTTTCACACAGAAAAGCGAGAACAATCAAATCGTGGGATCGCGTGATCTCTGCCAATGAGACAGGAGAAATCGTTAACGGTTTCGTGAAATGCAGAACTAAAGGCGGAATGATTGTAGATGTTTTCGGAATTGAGGCGTTTTTACCAGGTTCGCAAATCGATGTGAAGCCTATTCGTGATTATGATGTTTATGTAAACAAAATGATGGAATTCAAAGTTGTGAAAATCAACCACGAATTCAAAAACGTTGTCGTATCGCACAAAGCGCTTATCGAAGCGGATATCGAAGTACAGAAAAAAGAGATCATCGGACAATTGCAAAAAGGACAAGTACTCGAAGGTGTTGTGAAAAACATCACTTCTTATGGAGTATTTATTGACCTTGGCGGTGTTGACGGATTAATCCACATCACTGATCTTTCTTGGTCAAGAATCAATCACCCAAGTGAAGTTTTGGAATTAGACCAGAAATTGAACGTGGTAATCCTTGATTTTGATGATGAAAAAACAAGAATCCAATTAGGATTGAAACAATTGAACGCACACCCATGGGATGCTTTGGATGCCAAACTTGCTGTTGGTGATAAAGTAAAAGGTAAAGTAGTTGTAATCGCTGATTATGGTGCATTTATCGAAGTGGCTGAAGGTGTTGAAGGTTTGATCCACGTTTCTGAAATGTCTTGGTCTACGCACTTGCGTTCGGCTCAAGATTTCGTAAAAGTAGGCGATGTTGTTGAGGCAGTTATCCTTACTTTGGATAGAGAAGACAGAAAAATGTCTTTGGGTATCAAACAATTGTCACAAGATCCTTGGACAGATATCACGGCGAAATATCCTGTTGGTTCTAAGCACAGCGGAATCGTTAGAAACTTCACCAACTTCGGAATTTTCGTTGAATTGGAAGAAGGAATTGATGGTTTGATTTACATCTCTGACTTGTCATGGACTAAGAAAATCAAGCACCCATCTGAATTTGTAAACGTTGGAGAAAAACTTGACGTTGTCGTTTTAGAATTGGATGTTGATGGACGTAAATTGTCATTAGGTCACAAACAAACCACCGCAAATCCTTGGGATCAGTATGAGGATTCTTTCGCTGTAGGAACGGTTCACACCGGAACTATCGCTGAGATCGTTGACAAAGGGGCTACTGTAGAATTCGGAGACGATATCGTTGCTTTCATTCCGACACGTCACCTTGAGAAAGAAGACGGAAAGAAATTGAAAAAAGGCGAAGAGGCTGAATTCAAAGTAATCGAATTCAATAAAGAATTCAAAAGGGTAGTTGCATCACACACTGCGATTTTCCGTGAGGAAGAAGACAAAAACGTGAAAGCGAACAACGACAACAATAATTCATCGTCGAACTCCAACAATGCACCAGCTGCAACTTTGGGAGACAACAATGATATCCTAGCCGGTTTGAAAGCCAAAATGGAAAAGAACGAGAAGAAATAATTTTTCTTATTTAGATATTGAAGCCTCGTAGTAATACGGGGCTTTTTTATGGTTGATTTTCAGTAATTTATTTTTATCTATCCGATAAAACACCCTTTATCTGGAAGCTAAAAAAGGAATTGTATTTGCCTCCATCGCTATTTATAATACTTGTGACAACTCGTAATGCAAGTTCCTTATGCGATTAACACCAAAACAGTAGATGTTTCAGATTTAAATTCGGGAATTTATTTTATCAGTATCAAGTCAGATAAAAGCACTTCGACTGTTAAATTTTAAAAGAGTAGTTCCGAATTAGAATATACTGTTGCTAAATTGGATTAAATTGATATAGCAATTACATTTGTTGCATAAACAATTATAATGGACAAATTAGACGAAATTATTTTTTATGCTTTAGACAAAGCCATCAAGTCTTATAGACAAATGGCGCAAAAGAATATCAATAGTCAACATTTCGATATCTCGATAGACCAATGGTTGCTGTTGACAAGCCTGCAAAATAATCCAGACGACACGCAACAACAAATCGCATCCGATATTTTTAAAGACTATGCCTCAATTACCAGAATGATAGATATTCTGGTGCGCAAAGAAATCATTGAAAGGAACGCAAATCCCGACGACCGCAGAAGATCAAACCTAAACATATCGCCAAAAGGGCTGACAATTCTCTCGGAGATAAAACCACTTATTCAATCGAACAGAAGTACAGCACTTGAAGGCGTTACCGATGCGGAAATTGAACTGGTCAAAAAAATCATGGGCAAAATTGCTGTCAATTGTATGCGCAAACTGTAAGATTTTCCGATGGTGCTGACTTATGAAAAACTTCGAATAACCATTTTCAGGACGCATAGGAAGAGATATTTTGGAGTTCAGACCAAAATAGTGATGAACCCTCAACGGTAATTTTCATCAATTGATATATGGTTGAAAAATCTAAAATTGTATTTAACGCTTTGTACAATTAATCATTAAAGAAACTCGACAACATTTTCTTGCTTCCCACCACCCATAAAATATCATAAGGCTCGAGTATGGTGTGTGATTCCGGATTCAAAATACGCTTGCGGTTGCGCTCCATGCCAACAACAAGACCATGCGTCTTTTCGCGAATCTGTGATTCCCGAATGCTTTTTCCAATAAATTGACCGTTTTTAAGATCAACTTGCTTTAATACCAAATCGAGTTCGATCGTTTTCTCAGAAATTGCGACCTCATGTTCATGCAGGTATTTATTGAATTCCTGAACCTGATTGTCGGTGCCAATAACGCAAATCTCATCGCCGGGAAACAATCGGTCGTTCCTCGTAGGAATGTTAATCATAATTTCACCGCGTTTGATAAATGCGATATTTATACCCATTTTTTCGCGAATCTTAAGTTGTGAAAGTGTCTTCCCGGCAATATTCGACTCTTTGGCAATCTCAAAAGTCGTCATGTGTCCATCCCAAGGTGTGAGGTCACGCCGGCTGCGGCCTGCTTTAATGATCTCGCGTGCATTCAGGTTGGAAATGAAATGGCTTTCAATACGATGGTAGTGCCTATTGAGCTTCTTCGGGAACATAAAGTACACGACAAGCGCCACAACAAGCGCCACAAAAGCCGTAATAGGGGAGAAGAAAGTATTGAGCAGAAAACCGAGGTAAAACAGCGTAAGTAACATCCTGAAAAGAATCATGATAATAATCGGGCCACGATATCTCCTTTCAGACATTAGCGAGTGTGTTTGTTTGATTGCTACACGCCGAAGCGACAGAGCCCAGAGGAACGGTGACAATATCACCAGCGTGATTAAAGCGGCAAGCGCGTTTCCAAATTTCGAATGTTCAACAAGCGGTAAAATAAATTGTGAGGAAAGCAATATGATCGCGACGATAACCACCGAATGGATCCCGATTTGAGTAAGACTTGATTTTAAAAATACCTGCCAGTCGCTCTGTGACTTGATGGAGTCGGTATTCGAGCTGTATTTATCGAGGCTTTTAACCCACTTCTTTGGTAGGATTTGCTCCAGTTTTTCGGCAAAGTACGTGGAATGTTTGATTAGGAATGGTGTTGTAAAAGTGGTAATCGCAGAAACGGCGACAACAATCGGATACAAAAAATCGCTGGTGACACCTAAGGTCATCCCCAAGGTTGCGATGATGAATGAAAATTCCCCAATCTGCGCAAGGCTCATTCCGGTTTGTACGGACTGTTTCAAGGGCTGTCCAGAAAGCACAGCGCCGATCGTCGAACTTACCGATTGCCCCAAAATTGTAACAAAAGTGAGTATGCCCACGGGCAATGCATATTCATAAAGCGTATTGGGGTCAATCAACATTCCAACCGATACGAAAAATACGGCGCCGAATAAATCTTTAACTGGCTTTACCAAATGTTCGATATGTTCTGCCTGCGTTGTTTCCGCAATCACCGAGCCCATAATAAATGCGCCTAGAGCGGGAGAGAAGCCGACATTGGCCGCCAATACAACCATCATCAAGCATAGCGCAATTGAAATAATAAGTAGCGTCTCATCGGTCAGCAAATGTTTTGCTTTCTTGAGAAGTGTCGGGATGAAAAAGATTCCGCCCAAAAACCACAGCGTTAAGAAAAACAGTAGCTTCAACACTGACCACAGTAATTCGCTACCCGAAAATTGCTGGCTCACAGCAATCGTCGATAGCAATACCATCATTAATATCGCCACCAGATCCTGCACAATCAGCGATCCGATAACGATTCCCGCGAACTTTTGCGATTTCACGCCCAGTTCCTCAAAGGTTTTAAGAATGATGGTGGTCGACGAAATTGAGAGAATAGCTCCAAGAAAAATACTGTTCATGATTCCCCAATCCATAAGGCGCCCGGCTCCATATCCGATGACAATCATGGTTATGATTTGGGTAATCGCTGTAATCGATGCGGTACCGCCCACTTTCATCAACTTCTTAAAACTGAATTCAAGTCCGAGGCTAAACAGCAAAAAGATAATTCCAATCTCAGCCCAGACTTCAACACTTTTGACGTCCTTGACCGATGGGAAAAATTCGAAATGCGTGCCTGCCAAAAAACCTGCAATTAGATAACCCAGGACTAAAGGCTGGCGTATTTTTTTAAAGATCAATACGGCAACGCCCGCAGTCATCAAAATCAAACCAAGGTCGCTTATCAATGGATGCAAATGAAATGTGGCTTCGGCGGCGGCACTCATAAATGTGATTTTGTTGTAAGTTATAAAAAAAATCGCATTAAAGAACGGCTTTTTTGCACTGGTTAACCAAAGGATGACTTATAGGTAATCAGCACAACTGACCAAATAAATGGCAGCAATTATTTTCAACCCTATAATTTTTACGGGGTGATATTGACTTACTTAAATAAGGAGGGCACGCCATTTTATTCTGCATCGTTTCAAATGTTGTCAGTAATGTAGCTGTCAGTAATTCCCAAAAGGATAGATTGACTATGCGCTTAATGTATTTTCGTGCCATGGCGTTGGCCGGCCGGACACGGCTTGCTATCCGCAGAAATTGTTACGCAGCATGGCAAATATATTAATTTGGGCGTTGCCTTTCGGCCGGGCTTTCCACTGCAATCTTTTTATTGCTTTTACTATTTAGGGAAACGAGGAATCTTTAGGTCGCGCAATAAAAAGGATTTCCATTGCAATCCCTAACGCAAACCCCAACGTAATTCAAATGCAGACAATGATTTTGGCCGTATTTACAAGTACTACTGTCGCGGAATAATCCCCAGTTGTTGCATGAATTCTAAATTATCCATGAAATCCTGCTCTTGTAAAATTTTTCCGTTTTTCATCTTTACGAGCGTGACACCACTGATATTTACTTCTTTGCCAGTCGCCGGAATTCCGAAAAAATCGCCCGTATGCTTCCCCTTAAAGTTCCAGTGCTTGACGATCTTATCTCCTTGACCAAATGCATCAATGACTGTGAATTTTATATTTGTAAAACCTGTGGTAAAATTTTTATAATATGCTTTCAAGTCCTCAATACCTACAATATTTTTTGGGCTTGTAAGCAGCGTGATGTTTTTATCGAAATAGGTTTCATTGATTAAATCCAGTTTACCTTTATTGATTATTTCATCCCAAGTTGTTTGGTACATTTTTAAGTCGGTTGTCAATTGTTTATTCGCTTTTTCCAATTGACTTTTCTGAGATATGCCCGGAACGGTAAAAAATAGTGCGACTGCACAAATTAGAAATAATTTTATTTTTTTCATTTTACTTTTGTCAGTGATTTATAGTGCTGACTCCGCACATTTTAGTTAAAAGTTTCCTCCGGCACAAACGAATTTATGAAAAAATATTTAATTAATCAACACAAAACCAAAGGTTTATGCGCATTTAGTGGATGCAATGTATTTTTGATAAATAATTTTTTTCGAAGAATATCAACCTAAATGAGATCATGTTCCCATGAAAATGAAAATAGCTAAAAATGTTTTCTTTTATAAAAAATGAAACCCATTAAATACCCAGATAATTAGCAGGAGTAACTGCTAGCAGTTCGCTTTTTACCGTTTGCGAAACAGCGAGTGTCGCGATAAAGCCATGAATGGCACTTTTATCAATGACAGTATTCGTCCTTGTGAGCCCTTTCAAAGCCTCATACGGATTTGGGTAACCTTCGCGGCGCAGGATTGTTTGGATTGCTTCTGCAACAACAGCCCAATTCTTTTCAAGGTCTTCGGCAAATTTACCTTCATTTAAAAGCAATTTATCTAGTCCTTTGAGCGTGGCCTCAAAGGCAATAAGTGTATGTCCGAAAGGCACGCCAATATTGCGCAAAACCGTACTGTCGGTTAAATCGCGTTGCATTCTCGACAATGGCAGTTTGGCGGAAAGATGTTCAAATATGGCATTGGCAATTCCCAGGTTTCCTTCCGAATTTTCAAAATCTATCGGGTTCACTTTGTGTGGCATCGCCGAAGAACCGATTTCGCCGGGCTTGATTTTCTGTTTGAAATAGTCCATTGAGACATAAGTCCAAATATCGCGATCGAGATCTATGACAATAGTATTGATCCTTTTGAGTGCATCAAAAAAGGCGGCAAAATGATCGTAATGTTCGATTTGTGTAGTTGGGAAAGATTGATGCAATCCGAGTTTACACTCCACAAAATCGCGACCGAACTGCCGCCAGTCGGTTTGCGGATAAGCGACATGATGCGCGTTATAGTTACCAGTAGCGCCGCCGAATTTTGCGGCAAACGGTATATTGAACAGGAATCGCAATTGCTCTTCAAGCCTTTCGACAAAAACGCCGATTTCTTTTCCGAGGCGCGTTGGCGATGCCGGTTGTCCGTGAGTTCGCGCTAGCATTGGGATGTCTTTCCATTGAATGGAAAGATCCTTCAGTTTCGCGATCAGCGCGATGAGCAACTTCATATAAACATCCTGAAAAGCTTCTTTTGCCGAAAGCGGAATCGCTGTATTATTGATGTCTTGAGAAGTCAGTCCGAAATGAATAAATTCTTTAAAAGGCGATAAGCCCAACTTATCAAAAGCCGTTTTGATGAAATATTCGACCGCTTTGACGTCGTGGTTGGTGGTCTTTTCGATATCCTTGATCGCTTGCGCGTCGGCTGATGAGAAATTGCTGTAGATTGCACGCAAGTTTTTAAAAACAGCTGGATCGACCGACTCGAGTTGTGGAAGTGGAATTTCGCAGAGCGCAATAAAATATTCGATTTCGACCAATACACGATACCGTATAAGCGCTTCTTCGGAAAAATATTTGGAAAGTGAAATGGTCTTGCTTCTGTATCTGCCGTCAATTGGCGATACAGCATTGAGTTCGTTGAGGGTAGTCATGTGTGTGTTGTTTCGAACAACAAATATAAACTTTTGCAAGCAGTTTCTAAAGTAAAGCCGCAAGTTTCGACCGCAGTATTTCGACACCTTTTGAGGCGACTTCGGGAATCACGATGACCGAATTGCGAAGGTTCGGAATCCGAACGGGATTTGGGTCGATATAAAACAGCGGAATTTCGTTCCGTGTAAAATCGATCAATCCTGCCGCGGGATAAACCTGTAAAGAAGTGCCGATGACCGCGAAATAATCGGCTTGTTGCGTGAGCAGGATCGCCTCTTCCAAAGCCGGAACCGCTTCGCCAAACCACACAATATGCGGGCGTAGTTGGTGATTGTCGGGATCGTTGTCGCCCAACAGCAAATCATGTTGCCAATCGAGAATGTAGTCGTCTTTTTGCGTACTTCTGACTTTTAGTAATTCGCCATGTAAGTGCAACACTTTGGTGCTTCCTGCGGTTTCGTGCAAATTATCGACATTTTGGGTGATGATGTGCACCTCAAAATCGGTTTCCAATTCGGCTAAAATTAGATGCCCTGCATTGGGTTTGACTTCGTGAAGTTGTCGGCGGCGTTGGTTATAGAAATCGAGTACTAGTACGGGGTTTTTGCGGAAACCTTCGGGCGTTGCGACGTCGTTTACATTGTGGCCTTCCCAGAGTCCGTCGCTATCGCGAAAAGTTTTAATCCCGCTTTCAGCGGAAATTCCGGCGCCGGTAAGTATGACGAGTTTTTTCATGATACAAAGATAGTGATTTGGATATGCGATGCTTTGGATAAGCTCGCTTTGAATTACCAATTCGCATCTAAAGGCGCGGCTGAAGTATCGAACCAAATTAAAATTGTAGCAAAAAAATTTAAATAAAAAAATTGCCACAAAAGTTGTGTGAAAATATTTTTTTTGAAAAATTTCACACAGATTGTGTGTGAAAAAATCCGTTTTGTAAAAGTTAACACAAAACTTTGTTGGGCTTCTTTTAATTTTTGGAAAATAGAAGTTTAATGATTATCGGTTTTAAAATATTCACGTTATCTATTTTCTTTTATGGCGAAGCTTGTCCCATTTTTGAAGATGATCCTGTTCGTGTGAGGGATGGAAGCAAGGTACCGCGTACCGCGACCAGCCCGACGGCAGGATTACATGGCAATACGTCATAACGTTTTAACGCTAAATTATCCTTTCGACATTTTCTTTCCGCCTGACGGCTGCCGGCATACCCAAAAAAAACTATTTTTGCAAAAATTAATTGTAATGGTTGACTTGGAATATCTCGAATATCTCGAAGGCTTTCTGACCGATAACCGGAAGGAACGGTTTGCGAAAGTGCTCGAGACGCGGACGAATCATTTTACGGTGGCGGTTGAGGATTTGTTTCAACTGCACAATACGAGCGCGGTGATGCGCAGTTGTGAGATTTTTGGGATACAGCAATTGAACGTGATTGAGGAAAAATTCGGGAAGAGCATTGACAAGGAAATTGCGATGGGTGCACAAAAGTGGGTTGATATCAACAAATTTGAGTCGGTTGCCGATTGTCTCAATACGCTAAAGTCTAAAGGTTACCGTATCATTGCAACGACGCCGCATGAGAATGATTGTTTGCTTGACGATTTTAATATATCACAGCCGGCTGCGTTATTTTTTGGAACGGAAAGGAATGGTCTATCGGAAGAAATTTTGGAGGCGGCTGATGGTTTTTTAAAAATTCCGATGGTTGGTTTTACCGAAAGTCTCAATATTTCGGTATCGGCGGCGATTATTATCCAGAATTTGATGGGGCGTCTGCATAAGTCGGATATTCACTGGCAAATGTCGGAATCAGAAATTTTGGAGAAAAGGCTAGCGTGGGCGCGGCATACGATTAAGGATATTAAGCGTATTGAGTCGCGGTATTATGGTTGAAAGTAATTAAGAAATAATAAGTATGAGCGCGCAGTTGGTTCATTAATAGTAATCTCGTATTTACTTTTTACTTCTTCTTCAGCACTTTATACTCCTCATAGCATTCACTGATTGCATCCATAATTTGTAAATCGTTTGCCGATTTGACAAAAGCTTCAGAATAGTTGCAGCGTTGCATGATCTCGGCGATTTCCTTTTTGTCGACGCCCAGCAAGACGGCGAGCGTTTCGCGGTCATACTTCGATTCAAGCAAGTTGCGCACCGTATCGTCTTTCTTCATTTGCTTGAGGCGCTTGAGTTCCCTCGTTTTTTTTCCGAAGAAATTATAAAGCATATCGGCAGGATTAAAGATTGAACCCATGACTCTTCCGAATGCATTTGGCGATGACTCGCCGGCTTCGTAGCCTTGCTGCAAACCTGAAATGCTGTAGCGGTAGTTTTCGCGAATCGGAATCAGTTTGGAATCAATTTCAAGATAGCCTGTGAGCGTGTAGGGTTGAATTAAGATTTCCTCTAAGGCGATCGCTTTTTCGGTCATCTGGATTTTTGTGGTTTTGTTCTTGAGCCAGTCATTGGTTACGCGGATGCGCAGTGATTGAAAGCCAATGAAGGAAAGATGCAAAGTGTCATTGACGCTCGCTTCGATTTCGAAATAGCCTTTGTCGTTAGAGACGGTTCCTTTAACTTTATTGAGATTGATGATATTGACGTTTCCGACGGGTAGGGAAGTGTTGTCGTTTACGATGCTTCCAGAAACTTTCTGGATTGTTTCCTGTGAAAAGGCAACTGATGCAACCCATAAAAAAAGGAAGACTACTGTATATCTCATATTGTGTTTTGAAAGGCTAAATGTAATAAAACACGATAAGATATAAAGTAGTCCTCCTTATTATTATAAGAAAATTAACTAAAAGGAATTAGCTACGTCTCGGACGTCTTTCTCTTGGTGAATCTTCGGAGCGTCTGGGTGCGCGATCGGATGAAATTCCGCCTTCACGCCTTGGTGCAGCCGAGCTTCTTGATTCACTTCTGTCGAAACCGCCGCTTCTTTCAGATCGTCCTCCGAAACCACCGCTGCGAGGCGCTGAACTCCGGTCGCTTTTGAAACCGCCGCCGCCAAAACTTTTTCTTTCTCCGCCGAATCCGCCTGCGCTTCTGCCATTGTGGTCACGTCTTCCGCCACCATCATTTTTAGAAATCTCAACGTTAATTCTGCGTCCTTCAAGTGTAATGTTGTTGAGCGTTTCCATAACCTTGTCAGTATGTTCGGGATCGGTATTAAAGAAAGAGAAACCTTCTTTCACGTCGACTTTATAAACATCGTCACGTCCTAAATCGAGTGTTTCCTTAAGGAAATCTTTCAATTGCATCCAGTCGAAATTATCTCTCGAACCGATATTGACGAAGTAACGAACAGCGCCACCGCTATTGTTATTAAATTCTCTTGGTTCGCGATCTTCGCGGGTTCCTGCAGATTGAGCAGACAAATCACGCGTCTTTTTATAATAGTTGATGAAACGGTTAAATTCCACCGAAACCATTTTCTTGATAAGCTCTTCTTTTGTAAGGTCTTCCAATACGTTGTTGATGGCTGGAAGATAGTTGTCGATCTCGTGGTCTACTTCGGTATCTTTAATTTTGGTAGCCAAGTGTAAAAGTTGGATCTCACAAATTTCAATTCCGGACGGAATGGTTTTCTCTTCAAACTTCTGTTTGATGATTTTCTCGATGGAAGAAATTTTGCGCAGTTCGCTTTTGGTTACGATGACGATTGAAGTTCCCAATTTTCCAGCGCGTCCGGTTCTTCCCGAGCGGTGGTTATAGGTTTCAATTTCGTCAGGCAATTGGTAATTTACCACGTGCGTGATGTTGTCAACGTCAATTCCACGTGCTGCTACGTCAGTTGCAACAAGCATTTGAATTTGGCGTCCCCGGAAAGATTTCATCACAGAATCTCTTTGCGACTGAGAAAGGTCACCGTGCAAAGCTGCGGCGTTGTATCCGTCTTCAATGAGTTTTTCGGCCACAGCTTGGGTATCTCTTTTGGTACGGCAGAAAACTACTGAGAAGATATCCGGATTTGCATCAGCCAATCTTTTCAAAGCTTCGTAGCGATCACGTGCATTCACTAGGTAAAATTCGTGTGAAACAGTAGCCGAACCAGAGTTCTTTGCGCCCACGGTGATTTCAATCGGATTTTCCATGAATTTTTTAGCGATACGCGATACCTCTGCAGGCATTGTCGCCGAGAAGAGCCAGGTGCTTTTTTCTTTTGGAGTGTCAGACAAAATCGAAACGATGTCCTCATAGAAACCCATGTTGAGCATTTCATCTGCTTCGTCAAGGATACAATAATCGATTTGCTTGATGTTGACCAAACCTCGGTTGATCATATCCTGCATTCTTCCAGGAGTTGCGACAATTATCTGCGCACCTCTCTTAATTTCCCTTGCCTGTTCGGTGATGCTGGCACCACCGTAAATGGCTACGACATTGATTCCTTTTTCGTACTTCGAGTAATTCTTGATCTCGTTTGTAATCTGCAAACAAAGTTCGCGGGTAGGTGATAAAATTAACGCCTGTGTATTTCTATTCTCGGCATCTATTTTATGGATCAGTGGAAAACCAAAAGCTGCCGTTTTCCCTGTCCCTGTCTGAGCTAACGCAACTAAATCTGTGTCTTGTTCCAATAAGAGTGGAATCGCTTTTTCTTGCACTTCGGTCGGATTCTCAAATCCTAGATCGATAATCGCACGTTGTAGCGATTCTTTCAATCCTAATTGTTCAAATTTATTCATATAAGTTATTAAAATTTGGTGCAAAAGTACAGTTAATTACCCGAATAATCTAAAAGAAAAATCAGATTTATCGATTTATTAATAATTGAAAATCAGCGGTTTAGTTTTTTAGAAAGTCTATCAGTTGTTTCATGGCCTTGCCTCTATGGCTGACAAGCGCTTTTTCGGCTTGTGAAATCTGCGCAAAGGTTAAGTCATATCCTACAGGGAGAAACACCGGATCGTATCCAAAGCCAAGAGTCCCAATTTTATCTAATGTAATTTCGCCGTCTGCAATTCCGGTAAAAAGATGCAGTTTGCCATTGAAGTTGAGCGCGATGACGGTTTTGAAGTTGGCCTTGCGATTTGTAATATGTTTCAATTCGAATAGAAGCTTATCGATATTATCACTATCACTTTTTTGATTGCCGGCATAGCGTGCAGAGTAAACACCTGGTTTGCCGTGAAGCGCGTCGACTTCAAGTCCGCTATCGTCGGCAAAACAATCATAGCCATATTTTTGTCGTACATAATCCGCTTTGAGTATAGCGTTGCCTTCGATGGTATCGGCTGTTTCGGGTATGTCTTCGAAACAACTTATGTCTTCAAGGCTCCGAATCTGTATGCTGTCGGGAAGCATGGCTTGGATTTCGGAGATTTTATTTTTATTATTTGAAGCAAATACAATTGTCATCTAATCGGTTTTGGTAAAATTACAAAAATTATATTATGGCACCTGCTCCATTTTACCGCTTGTAACCCCGCTGACGTTTGAATCATTTATAGGTGCGGTCTGAACGGTATCAACCGTGGAACCGGTATCATCTGTTATAATTGTAGTGTCGGTTTCTGTGGTTGTTTCTTTGTCTTTACACGATGTAAAAGCTGCCGCTGAAAATATCAGCATTGCTGCGCTAAAAATTTTTGCTATAGTTTTCATAATTGAAGTATTTTAAATTGTGATAAAGTTAGCCAATTGAATTCTGCCAATAATTATAAAATTTAAGGTAAAGAATTTGATTTTTTCTTCTTTAAAGGGCATAAAAAAAGAGAGACCGTTTTCGAAAATAGTCTCTCTTTCTGTCTTACTGTTGCTGATCGACCGGTTTTCATTCTGCATTCTTCCCGGTTTTCTGAATTTAAATTCTTTGGAATAATTTCCATTGAACTTTTTATTTCATTTAGATGCTACAGTATTACCATATAAAAGTACGCAAAATACAATTTCCATTTTCAGGTTTATGTTTTTTTTAACGCGTCTACGATTCGTCTTTGGTATTTCTAACAAGGCTAATTCCGGAAATGAAAAATATAATACCCAGAATGCCGTAGATAGCAAGCGATTTCATATCCCGTGTTTCGCCGCCCGTATTCGCAAATACATAGGCTGCATATAAAAGTCCGATAATACCCAACAGGGTAAGCAAAGACCCGAAGATTCTTTTGATGTTCATAATTTTAGTTTTATGTTATTATTAATTCAATATTGGTATTAATCTTTTATGGGAATTGGTTTGAGGTCTGAAGTTGCCGGTCCATTGATAACTTTACCATCGCAGGTAAACCGCGAACCATGGCAAGGGCAATCGAATGATTTTTCATCGGCATTCCACTGCACTATACAGCCCAAATGCGGGCAAACTGCGCTAAATGCGTGCAATTGCTGTTGCTCATCGCGATAGACTGCCGTTTTAGTTAATCCAGTGGAAACAATACCGCCGTCACCGGCCCGCAAGGCTTCGGCTTCTTTGATATCCCCTGGGCGGAACCAATCGAGATACTGTGCCGCCACATTTTTGTTTTCATGAACAAAGTCGGTTGCTGTTTTGAGTGTTATTCGCGATGGATCATAAATTTTTTCATACCGGTTGACGACACCTGTAATTAAATCGGTGATAATGATTGCTCCCAGCGTACCGTGTGTCATTCCGTTTCCGGAGTCGCCGGTAATTATATAGATGTTGTCATCGCCCGGATTTTTACCGATAAATGCCAACGAATCTACAGGTTCGAGTACTTGTCCAGACCAACGGTATTCAACACTTTCGATACCTGGAAAATGTTTTCTCGCCCATTCTTCGAGCCGGGAATAACGATCCTCTTCCGGAATTCCTTCGTCGTCAGCCTGGCCGGTTTTGTGATCTTCGCCACCGACAATCAGCAAATCATATTGATCGTCATATTCTTCTAACCTTACATAGTGATAAGGGAGTGTGATCCATTTGGAATTCTGATCACCAGTGTCCCACCATAATGCATAGGGCAGGTTTCCTTTGGCGACTTTCCCAGCAACAACATAAGTCCGGTAAGCCGCTTGTTTTGTATGCATTGTTACGATATCATTGATTGGCGAATTGGTGGCTACTACTATTTGATCGGCGAGAACCGCAAAACCATTTGCTTTGGCGCCCCATTTGTCAATATCGGTGACTTTGGTCTGGGTAAAAATTCGCCCGCCCATTTTAGTAATGGCTTGCCCCAAACCATTGAGATATTTCATGACATGGAACTGCGCTTGTTGTGAAAATTGGATTGCTTGTTGGCCTTCGGGTAGTACGATTCCAGGAATGTTACTGGTCATTGACGTAATAAGTCCGGCATTTTTGGTGGCTTCATACTCTTTGCTGAGGTTTTCCGCTTTGTCTGTCGGATGCAGAAACAAATAGCCATCTACCGTTTTAAAATGGCAATCGATTTTTTCAAGCTTCACCGTATTTTCGATAAACCGAATCGCTTCCATGTGGCTTTCCGCTATAAGTTTTGAATGTTCTTTGCAAAACATTTCCTCAAAGCTAGAATAGCGGTCGTCTAGCGCACAGGTTAGATGAGCGGTTGTACGTCCGCTTTCGCCACTTCCGATATTACCGTCTTCAACAACAATAACCTGTTTGCCAGCACGCAAAAGCTTATAGGCAGTAGTTAGCCCCGAAATGCCGCCGCCAATGACAAGTACTTCAGTGTGTGTATTCTGTTTCAAGCTGTCAAAGGCAATTGCGGGTTCTGAATCGAGCCAGAAAGTTGTATTGTAACCTGAAGATTGGTTTGCAGTATCGGATTTCATCTTGATAAATTAACGATTAGCTATTTGTGGGGTAAATTTCCGAAATCACATAGTAAATAATGTTATGCTATTTATCTCAAAAGTTGTGGGATTTATATTTTAAGCACGCTATTGCCATAAGTTACCCTATCGTATTAATGCCGTTAACTTACTATTAAACTTATATTAAATGCTAGGTATGGGACCAATGTTGTTCGTAAATTTGCAACAGTTTGAAAAGAGTTACTGACCAAACTGAAATATAATTATTAATACAGAAATTTATGAATAGTTTTAAAATTTTTCTTGCAGGTTTAACAAGCGTCGCAATTTTTTATACGGCGAAACGGATTTTGAACAGAAAAGCAATCACAAATGCAATACACGATATCTTTTTCGATACCGAGTTCATTCCTAGAACCGGAAAAATAAATCAATTTGCTGTCGACAACTCCGAAATGAGCAATTGGTTTCACACCCGTCGTTCTTCAGCACACTTTGAAGCGGATGATGTGTTGTTTATTTAGTAGACTTCAAGTCAAATAGAATATAATGCGCCGGAAAATTATCCGGCGTTTTTATTTTAATTAATGCATTCAAATTTTATAAGTCATCAACGAGACGTTGTGAAGATTTCGTCTAGATAAACATGCTAGGCATTGCATGCGGTAACTTTCCTCGGCAAGAATTGTTTTTAATCACAAAATTAATAACTTTATAAAAATTAATTGCTAAGATTTTGGACTACCAGCCAGCGACCGATTACAAGACGGTTTTTAATGCCATGCAAGGAGCCAGTGCGCTTTTGTTGCCCGATTCGCCTTTATTCACTGTGGTGGCGGCTACTGATGAATTTACAGCTTTTGCAGGAACAACCAGGGAAAGCCTCATCAACAATAGTATTTTTCGCTATTTCCCCGATAATCCCGATGTGCCAAACGTCTCTGATAATATTCGCGCCTCATTTGAAAAATGTTTAGAATCTGGAAAGAAAAGTGAACTCCCAGTTCAGCGGTATGATATTGCGAATTCTGATGGAACCTTTCAGGAAATGTATTGGACCGTCACTCACACACCGATCTTGGATGTAGAAGGGGATATTGTTTTCATTATCCATACCGCGGCAAATGTTACGCACAGTGTGTTGTCTGATATAAAGGATGAAAAGCTAAAGTCATTCCAACTTTCCCATAATCTTCTGATGCAATCAAGCGTCGCGATTCATATTTTCAATGGACCTGAGTTTATTGTAGAACTTGCTAATGCGCAGACGCTTAAAAGTTGGGATAAGGATAAATCAGTTATCGGAAAACCGTTGCTCGAAATACTGCCTGAGCTCAAAAACTCGAATTATCCTGAGATTTTAAAAAACATACTACTAACCGGAATTCCCTACGAGAAGTTTGAAGCCCCTATTATATTGCACCGTGGTGGAAGAGATGAAACTTGTTATTTTAACATGGTTCTTCAACCGTATTATAATGATAAAAAGATCAGAACCGGAGTTATAGCAATGACAAATGATGTAACCGACGTTTATAATGACAGGAAAGCCCTCGCCGAAAAGGAGCGGAGCCTAGAACTCGCTGTCGAAATCGGTCATCTTGGAACTTTTAATATAAACTTGGGTGACCAGACCGTTAATTATTCGCCGCAAATCATGCAATGGCTCAGTTCTGATAAGCAAAGCATGCCTTTATCGGAATTGCTTAAAATCATTTATACTGAAGACCGTATCAAGGTGCTAGAAACACTTTCCCAAATTTCCCAAAGTAGTGGCAGCGGTCGTAAGCACGATCTTACTTTCAGGGTTTTAAATCCGGTCTCGGGGCAAATACAATACTTGCGCTCAATAGGTCAAATATTTATGGAGGACGGAGAGCCTGTTGTGCTATCGGGTATCATTCAGGATACCACCCGGAGTGTGCTGTCGCGAATGGCGCTCGAGGGTAGTGCCCAAAGGCTTAAAAGTTTTATAGACAGTGCGCCATTTCCAATGGGCGTTTATATAGGTAAGGAAATGCGCATCGAAATGGTTAACCAAGCTATTTTGGACGCATGGGACAAAGACAACAGCGTAATTGGAAAGTGTTTTGCTGAGGTTTTACCCGAGCTGATGAACCAAGGAATTTATGAACAACTTGATGGCGTGTATACCACAGGGAAAGCTTTTCATGCCCATCACCAACGCGTTGATCTAGAAGTCGGCGGTGAATTACAAAGTTTTTATTTCAATTATAGTTTTACGCCACTGTTTGATGCTTTGGGAAATGTTTATGGTGTAATGAACACTGGTGCAGAAGTGACCGACCTTATCGTAGCGCAAAAAGCGCTCAAACAGAGTGAGCGCAACTTTCGCACAATGATTCTCCAGGCACCTGTTGCAATGGGTTTTTTAGAAGGTCCTGACCATGTCGTGTCGATTGCTAATAGTGCGCTTATCGAACTTTGGGGCAAAGAAGAAGTTGACGTAATTGATAAACCCGTTTTTAAAGCCCTGCCAGATGCGAAAGAACAAGGTTTGGAACAGTTGCTCTCGCACGTCTTTCACGCCGGGGAAACAATTACTGCCAATGAACGCCCTATTACACTGCTGCGCTTTGGAAAAACAGAAACCCTATTTCTCAATTTCGTCTACGAACCTTATCGCGACGGAAATGATGTCATATCAGGCGTGCTGTGTATCGCGGTAGATGTTACGGATCAGGTCGTGGCGCGTTTCAAAATCGAAGAAATGGTAGCAGAACGTACCGAAGAGCTCGAACTTAGCAATATCAATCTGCAAAAATCGAATGCTGAACTGGAACAATTTGCCTACATAGCATCTCATGACCTACAAGAACCGCTGCGTAAAATCAATATGTTTACAGGAATGCTCCAAAGGGTCATCGGAAACGATGCGACCGCACTACGGCACATGGATAATATCACGAGTTCGGTAAACCGTATGACCAACCTAATCCGCGATATTTTAAGCTACTCGCAGCTGTCACAAAAGCAAGAGTCTTTTGAAAAAATCAATCTTGATGAGATATTCACTGAAGCAATTGCCGATTTTGATTTGGTGCTGGAAGAAAAAAAGGCGGGTATTACGCATATCGGACTTCCGACAATCGACGCCATTCCGCTGCAAATGATCCAGTTATTCCACAACCTGATTTCCAACGCGCTAAAATACAGCAAACCTGATGTGCCTCCGGTTGTAACTATCACGGGGCAAAAGCTAAGTACTGTTGACGCTCTTGAATTTGGATTTCTGACAAAGGTTTCTGAACCATATTACAGCATTACTTTTGAGGACAACGGAATTGGCTTTGCTCAGGAATATGCTGATAAAATTTTTAATATTTTCCAAAGGTTGCATGCTAAAGGTAAATATGACGGAACTGGTATCGGACTCGCGATGTGCAGAAAGATCGCCGAAAATCATAATGGCATCATTTACGCCGAAAGTTCCGAAGGAGTTGGCGCTAAATTTGTCATCATACTGCCGTCAGTCCAAATTGCAAGGGTATAGTATTGAAATTCTGTAACTTAGCAAGGTAATTTCGTAATTCGTATTTACGACCATAATCTAAATTTGCTTCATATCAATTATTACATTATGGGACAAATCAATCTAACAATTCAACAAGGGCAGCAATTTAAAACTTATATGCTTTCCTATTCCGCCAATTTAGAGCGGGCGTCGCTTACTGAAATCCATAATGGCGCAATCATACCAATCAAAGAGTTCAATTGCAAAAGATTTCAGGATTGTTTCTGCAAACTTAAGCGAAGCCTTACTCCACTTGGAGAAGTTACACAATTGTCGGCGACCGGAGTCACAGCACACAATGTTGTTTTACTCAACGATATGCTGATAGAAAAATCCGATGGAATATTGCCAATCAATAGCCCAGAAAACATCATTGAAGGGCCTTTTTGGAACTGGTTGCAACATGACCGATATATGGGATTATAAATACGGAACTAAATAGAAAAAGAAAAGGCAAACAGTACGTTTGCCTTTTCTTTTTCTATAAAGCCTCACCTTTCGAAATGGCTTTGAATTTTAAAATTATTGTACCATTAATTCTTCCCTTTTCCAAATACGATGTTGACCCATAGCTGTTGTAAATGATGCTGCAAAATCGTCTCCCACTCCGGTCAAAATCCCATATTTTTCAAAATCTTTTTCGCTCACCTTACTTTTAAACGCTGTATTGTCAAGTAAGCTTTTTGCATCCGGTGCGAGACCGAGTACTTTACAATGCTTGAACGTATCATTTAGAAAATCCGGAACTTTGTCATGTGCTTCCAAAGTTGCAATACTTTTAGCTCCGGCCGGAACATATAAAGCGTCGAAAAGGACCGAAGCCGTAGTCGCCAGGCTATGGTCAACTTTGATTTCAGAGCCATCGGAAGCCATGATAGCGGTCGCATTGGTGCCTATGATTTTTCCCATTGCACCTTCTTTTTCTAAGGCGTTTTGCAATGCTTTTACAGCTGCCGCATCGACGCCATCAGCACAGAGTATAGCAACTTTTCGCGATTCGATCGTTTGGGTCAGCCGAGGGTTCTCAATCATGCTCAGTGCAGCGGATGGTTCGTACATATTCATTGCAGCCTTGGGCTCGTGTTTTTCTGGGTCCGCATCTGCGCCAACACCGTGGTTCATCGGAAGTTCGGGAGTTTCAGGAACCGGAATACCAAGTCCGATAGCTACTTTTTCGGCCAAACCAGCATCAACTTGTGACAGTAGACCCAGCATCCGTTGGCGGATCGCAGGCACCTCGACCTTACCGAGTTCAAATCGCAGGGCATTGATAATGTGATTCTTTTCGGTTTCGGTCTGACTAATAAAAAACAGGTTAGCCTGACTAAAATGATCGGCAAAACTACTGCTTCTTTCTCGGACTTTCCTTGCGTCAATTCGCTCGTTAAAGGTGGCAAATCCGCCTTCCGCAATTTTCGCTTGAAATGGGCATCCGCCGCCTAGAGAATTCGGATGATAGCTCACGCGACCTGTGTTTATTTCCTGTCTCATATGTCCGTCGCGCTGGTTGTTGTGCATAGGAGCAATCGTACGGTTGATTGGAATTTCATGGAAATTCGGACTCCCGAGCCTTGACAATTGTGTATCGGTATAGGAAAATAACCTGCCTTGAAGCAATGGATCATTCGTAAAATCGATACCCGGAACGACATGTCCCGGATGGAATGCCACTTGCTCAGTCTCAGCAAAGAAATTGTCAACGTTGCGATTGAGCGTCATAGTGCCAATGATGGTCACCGGAACAACTTCTTCGGGAATAATTTTAGTTGGGTCGAGCAGATCAAAATCGAATTTGTGTTCGTCTGATTCCGGCACGATTTGAACGCCGAATTCCCATTCCGGAAACTGTCCGGAGTCAATCGCATCGAAAAGGTCGCGACGGTGAAAATCGGGATCATTACCTGAAATTTTTACCGCTTCATCCCAAACAACTGCATGGGTTCCGAGCTTTGGCTTCCAGTGGAATTTGACAAAATGGGATTCATTTTGTTGATTGATAAATCGGAAAGTGTGCACGCCAAATCCTTCCATCATACGATAACTTCTCGGGATTGCCCGATCAGACATCGCCCACATGATCATGTGCATCGATTCGGGCATCAGCGAAATAAAATCCCAAAAGGTATCATGGGCGCTCGCAGCCTGTGGCATTTCATTGTGTGGCTCGGGTTTCACGGCATGTACCAAATCCGGAAATTTGGATGCATCTTGAATAAAGAAAATGGGGATGTTGTTTCCCACGAGATCGAAATTACCTTCCTGTGTGTAAAACTTAACAGCAAAACCACGCACGTCGCGAGCCAAATCGGTAGAGCCACGAAAACCCGCGACAGTCGAAAATCGCACAAAAACTGGCGTCTCTATTTCCGGATCTTGCAAAAATCCTGCTTTTGAATATTGTGCCATCGATTGATGCACCCTGAAAACGCCATGTGCAGCCGAACCGCGTGCGTGTACAATTCTTTCCGGAATTCTTTCATGATCGAAATGCGTAATTTTTTCGCGAAGAATGAAGTCTTCAAGAAGTGAAGGACCGCGTTCGCCTGCTTTGAGCGAATTATTGTCGTCATTGATTTTTAAACCTTGGTCAGTTGTCATAAATTGACCGGTTGCGTCTGTACGGTTTCGCCCTAAATCTGCTAATTTCTGATTGTCAGGTTCATTTGAACCCGAAGTAGTTTTTTTCATGGTTAATCCTATTTTGACTTATAAAGTTGATAAAATCGCCAAAACCACTTCTTATAGTATAGAAAGAAAAAGTTACGGAATTACCAGATGTGTTCTAGAAATGAATGAAAATCAAGCACTTGCCTGGCGTCGCCAAACTTTGGTGATGAACAGTTTAACCTATCGATGTAATCTTGGGTAATCCATTCTCGCTAATTTTTTATCGTATTTCCATGAAATTTTGCGTATTCTTTTTATCCGCCACTGCTGGATCACTGTTTTAACCTTTTCGGCCTTGCTCCTGAGCTTCATTGAATTCGGCTTCTATGTCAAAGGACAAGTCCACTGTTTTTGGAAGAGAAGTTGTTGCGCGGTTCGGGATTACTGCGTCCACCGACGGTTCATCGAAGCCCGTTTGTCAATATCGAAACAGATGTGAGTATCGCATTTTTCATTTTGCGAAATTAGGTTAAGATTTCTTTACGCTCGGTTTCAGTCGCAGCGTTGTCGAAATGTTTAATTGGATAGTTTTTTTTATCAAAAAAAAATAGCGACGACTTTTTAAAAGCAAATATACCGCTATTGAAAATCAGCGTTTTTTTATATTATAGCAGATAAATTTTGGATTTTCTTGGCGAGCACTTTAAGTATTTCGCATAAAAAGAGCCGCTTGTATATTTAGAAGCGGCTCTTTTGTTTTCCTGAATAATTTCCGGGGTTAACGTTGACAGTACTTTCCGGTAAGAATTACTTTGCTGTGGAAAAATTCCATTGAACCTGTAACATTCTTTTTATCATTAGGATTCATTTATAAATTTAGTGAAAAATAGGTTCGGAACCTATAAACGAAAAAATTTAACAACGCGCTTTTACAAATCCTTTCATCAAGTGCTACGGGTAAAGGGCTATAGGAAACGTTAAAAATAACGCGATGTTAATTATTAGTTAATTGGTTTATTAAGAGTGAATTATAAAATACAATACTGTAAATTTGAATGTGGGTTTCGATTAATTTCTTGAGTTTTAACTTAATATTCGGCGGTTAATAATAATTGATGAAATGAAAAATACCAGCTGATAATGATAAATCAAAACCTACATAATTGAGAGACCTCCAAAGGGTCTCTTTTTTATTACGTAATTTCTGCTACCGCTTCCACCCAAATATTTATCAATTCACAATAGTTAAAAACGGATTTCTGTATAATTTTTTGTGTAGATTTAGCATCATCAAATTACCACTAGATGAGGCAAAACCTACTTCGCAATCATTCTGTTTTACTATTCAGCTTATTCTGGCTATTGTTTTTCAGCAATGCCCACTCCCAATATATCTTTCAGGAACACAAGTTTCCGGAGAAGCTCTCGTTGCATCCTTACACAGTTATTGCCGATGTTGGCGAAAAGGAGTACAGCATTTCACAAGTGATACAACAATTTGCTTCGTTTGAATCGCAGCAATTAGCTTCGGAAAATGACGATCTCGGATTTACAAAACACCATTTCTGGGCACGATCCGAATTACAAAACCCAACGAATTCTGCACTTGATTACTACCTTGAAACCGCGAGACCAATCACGGATATTGTTGAACTGTACACGGTTTCCGCCGAAGGAAAAATAACAAAATCGGTCAGTGGCGACTACAGGCAATATGCACAACGCAGTTTCGACGATCGCCGGACAATTTTTAAAATTCATATAACGCCACAGTCGAAATTGAAATTGTATTTGCATCTCAAAAGCGATGGTGAAGTGATTAAAATACCCATGATGCTTCGTACCGCAGATAGTTTTATCCTGATGACGTCGATGGAGCAGTTTATCTTCGGAATATTTTACGGGATTTTGCTGACAGCGGCGATCATTTACCTCTTTTTCTTTTTCGGGCTCGGCGATAAGACATTCTTGTATTACGCACTATATGTGATATTTATCGGTCTGATGCAATTCGCGTTGGATGGCTATTTTTATCAATTGATTCTGCCTGGTGGCGGTTGGTTTTCGTTGCGCGCCGTGCTGATCTTTGCGATGGTTGCAGGTTTCCTGCTTGGGAAGTACAGCGAGGTATTTCTCAAAATCAAACGATACAATAGGACACTGTGGCTGATGTTCAATATTGTTTATGTGCTTTCTTTTGTGTTGATTTTATGTATATTGTTTATTCCGTCGGCTTTTGTATTTTGCTACCCGATCGCCAATGTGCTTGGTTTGTTGATTCTGATGCTGATTATAAGTTCGGTAATTTATCTGCATTTTAAAAAGATTCCGACTGACATTTTCTTCAGCATCGGTATTTTATTTTTGATTCTGGGATTTGGCATCTTTATACTTAACAATTTTGGGCAAGTGCCCAATTCATTTTTCACACTTAATAGTTCGAAATTCGGTACCGGGCTCGAAATTATCTTTCTATCGCTATCGATGGCGAACCTCATACGCAACCTCAAAAACGAGAAGAATGAACTCAACCGCCTTGCCCTTGCGCGTTCGGAAGAGATGAACGAACTCAAGTCTTATTTCCTTTCCAATATAAGCCACGAATTGCGTACGCCGCTTAACGCAATTATGAACTTGATTGATTCAATTGCCAAAGAAGTCAACGATGAAAAAATCAAAAAAGACTGTCAGGTCATTAAATATTCTTCGCACAGTTTGCTGAGTTCTGTCAATGATATACTCGATTTCTCAAAGATTGAAAAAGACGAGCTCAAACTGGAACGGACTACATTTGAACCCGTAAAAGTGCTAGAGCATATTAAGAATAATGCGCAGATACGCGCCCACGACCAGGGATTGCAATTTGAATATTTCAAGGGCGAAGGCATTCCGAATCTCATGATCGGCGATGTCACGCGATTGGCTCAAATTGTCAACAATGTATTGAGCAATGCGATTAAATTTACTTCCGAAGGCAAAATTTGTTTCCACATTCTGGCAAAACAAAAACTCAATAACCAGGCAACGCTGACGATGATAATTTCGGATACTGGCGTGGGAATTTCCAAAGAAAAACTCGGAAGCATTTTCGGCTCCTTTGCACAGGACAATATTAATAATAAGAGAAAATTCGGCGGGCTCGGACTTGGATTGTATATCGTAAAGACACTCGTCGATATGCAAGATGGCAAGATTAAAATGGACAGCAAGGTAGGCGAGGGCACTACTTGTACGATCATGATCGATTTTGAGATCGCGCCCGATAAGATTCAAGAAGTTCCGACAATTGAATTGTTCGACTTAAATGGCGCAAACATTCTTGTGGTCGAGGATAACGCGATCAACCAGATGGTCATTAAAATGATCACTAAAAAATGGCTTAATACGACGGTTTCCTACGCTGGTAATGGCGAAGAAGCGTTGGAGATTTTAAAGTTGGCAAAATTCGACATCATCCTCATGGATTTGCAAATGCCAGTTATGGATGGTTACGAAGCCACTATCGCGATCCGCAATGGAGAAGCTGGCGCTGAGTATACGAATATTCCCATCATCGCTGTGACTGCCGATGTGATGGAAACGACGAAAATGCGCGTTCGGGAAATCGGGATGAACGACTATCTGTCAAAGCCACTCAAAAATGAAACGCTATTTCGGGCGGTTAAGAACTTAGTCTAAATAAAAAAGGCGTTCCGATTTTGGGAACGCCTTTTTTTATGATTTCAATTGCGATTATTTGACGACCAATTTCTGAACCAAGCCAGTAGCGGTCTTGATGATGTAAACACCAGTGTTGAATGAACCCGTGTCTATTGTTTTGGTGTTTTTAGCTTGAAAGATTAATTTTCCTGCAACATCATAAACGGTAACATCTTGTGCTTCGCTCAAGTTTACGATTTCTTTATTTGATGGATTAGGAAAAATGGTGAGTGCATGTTCTCCAGCCTCAAATTGTGTAGTTGCTAACGTGACATTGCTGGTAACGGTTACCATATCATAACGAACTGTTCCGCCTGCGTAAGTAGAAGTAGATCTTGCCGCAAGGTAGTTTCCTGTTCCGGGATTATAAGTACTCAATACTCTGAAGGCTACATTCGGATTGTTATCGATGTCAGTTTCTGTAGAAAAATCGGCAACAACTCCATTATACCACGTATCGCCAGTTCCGGTTGCGGCAGGAGTAATGCTAAACAATGGTCCGTCAACCCACTGGGGAGCAACTGCGGTTCTGTCGGCAGTATATTGAACGATGTAGGAATTACTTGCGGTATTGCTCAAACGTTGCTCATATTTGAAAATGATACCCGCTTGGTTCACGGTGCTTACATTAAATTGGACTCCGGAAGTTTTATCAGGAGCTCCTAAAGCAGGATATCCGGTTGAATTCCACGCAAAATTTGGTGGACTAGTCGTCTCAGTTTCAAGCGTTCCCATGGTGGAATTTCCTGAGGCAAAAGTTGCTGCTAATGTAAGTGCGACCAATTGTGCACTTCCTGCACCCAATGAAGGTGTTGGAGAAGATACACCACCGGGAACTGAAGTATTGTCAGCTCCATTAAAATTCCACTGTGCAATTGTAGCCTGACTCCATGCGTTGCTTGAAAATAAAAGGGCGACCACAGCAGCTTTTAATACATTGTAATTTGTCTTCATAATTGTCTGTTTTAATTTTTTGCTAAATTATTAATTTTTTTTGAATTGTATCAGATTGCCAATGTTTATCGATGTAATAAACGATACGTCAGACGAATGGTAACCCGATGTAAAACAAATCAATTCTGATGACAATGAAGAAATAGAAATGTTATGCTACAGTTAACCTAATATTAAACATAAACAGCCAATGTTAAGTTAATGGAACATCTAATTGGCTAAACATCAGCGGCTAATAAAGCAAAAAAGGTTAACGATAAGTTAATAACAATCTGATAGAGTTGCATTAATTATCTATATTTTTGTTGCAGTCAAAACAATTTAATTAAATTTTATGAAGTACACTTTACCCAACAGAAAGGTTTTCCTTTACTTATTCTGGAGCCTTACTTTACTATTAATGGTGCTGCCCGAAATTACTTTTGGGCAGCAGAGCATAAATGCCCAAAACACTCCTTTTACACAAAACTTCAACTTGATAGGAAGTTCTGGGACGGCCGCATTGCCAACGGGTTTTAAATTTGGAAACGGTGCTGGAGCTACCGATTGGAGCACCGGTTTTACTACAACCACGCTTGCCTACGGAACTTCGGGAACTGGAACAGTGACTGGCACTTCGCCGGGTGGTGCCATCAACTGGGCTAATGGAGTTACGGCTTCGTCGACTGACAGATCCATTGGTTTTTTATCGGCTGGTTCCTATCTATCTCCAAGAAGTATCATTTATGCCTTCACCAATACTACTGGAAGCACAATCACGGATTTAAGCATTTCATGGAATTATGAAAAATCCCGCTCCGGAATACGCCTATTCGATTGGACGTTTTTTCACGGCAGTACGTCGTCACCTGCAACTGCTGCGACTGCCGGTGATCAGAATTATCCAAGCGATGCTAATAATACCGTCATTAGCAACCCGCCGTTATCAGTCGCGAAAACAGTTGCACTTACCGGATTGTCAATTGCCAATGGAACTACTTATTATTTGAGGTGGAACTATGCTGGAGCCTTGCCAGGTGGTAGTACGAATGCGCAAGGACTGAGTATCGACGATTTCAGCATAACAGCATCGCGTTCGGTACAGGCGAGCAGTATCACAGCCGGAACGCCAACTTTCAATACGATTCCTAATATTTCGTGTACAATTGGTTCAGGTACAAAACGTGCAATGTTCATATCGCAAGCCACTTCAGGTTCAGCAGCGCCAGTGAATGGAACAACTTATTCTGCTAATACTGTTATCGGCAGCGGCTCGCAAATTGGCGCTAGTGGTTGGTACTGTGTCTTTAATGGCACAGGGACACCAAATGTTACTGTTACGGGTTTATCTGCAAGTACAACCTATCGTGTGATGGTTTGTGAATACAATGGAAATTCAGGTGCGGAATTTTACAACACAACTACTGCCGCCGGGAACCCCGCGAATTTTACAACCGACGTAGCACCGGGCTTTCCGGTTCTGGTACTTTCAGGAAACACAGATCACGGATCAACTTGTCTCCTTGTGGCGGCAACAACAATACAATATACCATATCTAATACAGGGACGGTTGCTGCAGAAAATGTAAGTATTGCTAGTAATTCTAATCCAACGGAATTCGCGGTAACCACTAGCTTATCATCTACGACAATCCCTGCGGGACAATCGGTTACTTTTAGCGTAACGTTTACGCCTGCAACTGCTGGTCAACGTACTTCAGATTTATCGGTTACGAGTTCTACTGTGGATAGTAACATTGTGTCGGTGAGTTTAACCGGAAACGGTTTGCCTGTTGTCGCACAAGCGGTCAGCACTTCGCCTGCAAGTAATATGGAAAATACGATAGCGAGTATTAATGGCAGCCTAGCAGTTGTGGGAACTTGCCCCAGTACAATTGAAAAAGGATTTGTGTATGCCGATGAAGCGATAAGTATAACTCCTGCTGTTGGGGACAATGTTTCCACCGTGGTAATTGTGCCTGGATTAGCTCAAGGAGCGTATTCCAACGCTTTGACGGGGTTGACTCCACTCACCACTTATTATTTCCGAGCGTATGCTTTTGATGGTGCGAGCTATACTTATGGCAACGTGGATTTTTTCACTACAAAAGCAACTGCTGATCATTTGGTTTTTTCGGTAAATCCGCCGTCAAGTGGATCGGTGGGAACTAATCTTACCGCTTTTACAGTTGAAGCCAGGCGTGCAGATGAGTCGGTTGATGTTGAATACACAGGAACAATTACAATAGTAAAAACTACAGGCCCAGGAAATCTTATCGGAACCACATCAATTGGTGCAACAAACGGATCAGCTACTTTTTCTGCGGCGCAGTTTGATACAGCGGGAAATTATACGATTCAAGCAACTTCAAATATTACTTCGGCATTCAGTCCAACGGTAATTACAATAACGGTTCCAAATGCTCCAGCCATAGTTTGGAGCGGAGTGTCAGGATGTGTAGGCGGAAATGCCCAGACATGGCTGACGGCAGGGAACTGGTGCGGAGCTGTAATTCCGAGCGCTACTACTGTGGCACAATTTGGATCATTGGGTACAAATCTCACTTCCGGGTTTAATATGAATGGTGCAACTTCGTCACAAAAAACCGTCGGAGCCATCGAGATGACAGCTACTAGTATCGCCAAGAAGTTTGTTAATAGCTCTACTACAACGTCGGGCGACATGACGCTTAATGGCGTAGTTGTCAACGGGATATCGAACGTAGTTTTGCGCAATGCGAGTCCGAATTTGATGACCATCAAAAGGGACGAAAACGCCAATGGCCTTTTAGGTCTTGTACTTGGTAATGCAACCAATAATATTATTAATGCTGATGGAGCGGGAGGAATTACCATTACTGCTAACATCAGCGGGGTCAATCGTCAGTTGACAAAAATGGGTGTAGGCACATTAACATTAGGAGGCGCCAATACATATACAGGTGTTACAACTATTCAGGAAGGTAACTTGACACTTAGTGGAGCTAATGCATTACCGATTTCGGCTTCAGCTGGAGTTGTCCGTTTTGCAGCCGGAACACCGGTATTTAACCTTGGAAGCTTTAATCTTGGAAGCTCGACAGCCGATGCAACTTCTGCAGGTCAGTTGGATTTTGACGTAGATACGACTATAGATCTCGGAACGGGAGACAGAAGTTACTATTTTAAAGCCAGTAACTCACAAACTTGGGGCGCGAGTGTCATTACCGTCAATAATTGGGTTGGAGCAGGCGGAACAGCTGCAACGGCAGTAAACCCCAAGATCTTCGTAGGATCTGCGGATTCTGGATTAGATGCAGGTCAATTGGCTAAAATACATTTTACAGGTTTTCCAATAGGCGCTCTTCAATTGGCATCGGGTGAAATCGTTCCGGCGGCCGGGGTTCCTACGATTGATTCGTTTCCTCCTTCAGGATGTGAAGGCACTTCCGTTACTATCACAGGGACTAATTTGACAAATGCCCAAAGCGTGACTATCGGTGGAACACCAGCGACAATTACAGCTAATGATGGGACTTCAGTTACGGTAACCATCGGTAATGGAACCACAGGGATAATACAAGTAGTAACTGCTACAGGAACCGCAACATCGTTGGATCCTTTCGAAGTTAATCCGATGCCGACAGCGACCATATCAGGGTCTGTCACGGTATGTAAAGATGCAGTATCTCCAGTAATAACCTTTACCGGTGCAAACGGAACGTCACCGTATACTTTTACTTACACCATTAACGGCGGCAGCAATTTGACAGTAACTACCACTTCAGGCGATAGTATAACTGTTGCTGCACCAACTGAGACATTAGGAACTTACAATTATGTTCTGGTTAGCGTGGAGGACAGCAGTATGTCGGCTTGTTTAAATCTGCAATCCGGATTGGAAGTAATAACAGTGGAAGAGTGTTCCACTTCAGCAACAGTAAACCTAACGATGTTTATTCAAGGTTATTATACAGGATCTGGAACGATGAACTCAGTGAAATTCAACCAGGATTTTGTATCTCCTGCCGATCAGGTGGAGAACATGACCATTGAATT
>Ga0136636_10000036_pt1 | contig 44575 bp, 37 predicted proteins | sample AntDrymUQ8522106_2_FD_104653 | JGI IMG/M metagenome (GOLD analysis project Ga0136636, IMG submission 104653) | Polar desert sand microbial communities from Dry Valleys, Antarctica - metaG UQ852 (21.06) | ecosystem: Environmental > Terrestrial > Soil > Desert | place: Antarctica: Dry Valley... | reverse complement strand
GTAAAAGATTTCGTGGGTGTTTATTGTAGTCGCGGAGGAACTGGTAATGATGACAAAATTAGGGTTTGGCTATTAATATATCTTTAGGCAACACTATTAGGGGAAAAGCAAATCAAATGGAAGTTCATTCGCCAACAAAATAAATTTATTTTGAATCAACTTTAAGCCAGCTCCATTTCTTTCATTTTTTCATAAATAAGATTACTTTCGAAACCTTTACGCAATAAGAAGTCACAGAATTTCTTTCGCTTTTTCAGCTTGTCCTTTTCGGGTAAACTGTCCCAATGTCGCTGTGAAACTCTTTCGAGTGTATCATAATACTCTTCAATGGTAATCTCTGACAATGCCGCCTTGATATTATATTGTGAGATATTTCGCAACTTTAATTCATTGACAATCCTAATTTTCCCCCAATATTTGATTCGGTGTTTTCCGCGTGCAAAGCTGCGTGCAAAACGTTCTTCGTTGAGAAAATTATGCCCGATGAGGTGCACGACAATCTTGTCACAGTCGTGCGAATCAACCGCCATGGCTCGCATTTTTCTTATTACTTCATCATGGCAGCGCTCCTGATATGCGCAGAAAGATTCCATTTTTTGTTGAATGTCCTGAAATGAAAGCAGTTGCGCCATGCGAAGAGTGTTAAATCGTGTAATCTAATGTTGATATTTTCTTGATGTAAAAATATTGAATTAAAGCAAATTAAGTATAAATTTGTGGGTTGAAATTATATTAAAATCTGGTGACGTAAGCAACCCCCATGCGTTTAGTTACCTAATACCACATTTTAAGATGAAATTAAAAGCTACCATATTTTTAATGCTGCTTTCTGCGGTTGTCTGGGGACAAGCGACTTTACCTGTATCGAGAACCGTTTGGAATGCTGGTGCGCCCACTGGGTGGACTGAATCTGGAACCGTTGTTTATCTCTCCTCCTTTGCTTGTTCTGCGACCGCGGATAACAACGGTGGGGGTTTTAACAGTACAGGCGATACCTTTCAGGTCAATTTTATTGGAACAGCGAATCTGTTAAGTTTTCGATCTAGAGCAAGTGCGCCGTCGGCAGGTTGCATCCTTTTAGTTGAAGAATCCCCCGATGCATCTAGCTGGAGTACTGTTGTGAGTAATACAACATTACCTACATCCTGTACAGGATTTTCATACTCGCTATTGAGTGCATCGAGATATGTTAGATGGACTTATACCCGAGCTGGAACAATAACCTTGTCTATTGACGACGTTGCCATCAGCGCGGTTACTTCAAGCAATTCCGATATCATTGCTGTCACCGGTTCCGAAGCGACTTCTATTTCAACCACAATCAACTCGGCTGCACCATTAAATTCAGGCACGGGCGTTCAGGCTTGGCAGTTTAAAGTCCGCGATGGCGGCGCAACCCTAAGCGATGTCGATGGTTTGCCCACCATACTCAATGCGCTTACTATAACGCAGGCTTCCGGAAATGCTGTCGGCACTTGGACTGATGCAATTAATACGGTCGCGTTATTTGATGGAACAACTTTTATTGCCACGGGAACAGTCACCGCCAATACGATTGCCTTTACCGGACTTTCAGGCGCTGCAGTTACAGTTGCCGATAATACTGAAAAAACATTTTCATTACGCCTTTCTATAAAATGCCCTATGGGGAGTGATGCTAAAGACGGCGAAGACTTCCGGTTTTCGATCAGCAATGCCAATACAACCTTTTCTGCTTCAGGTTCGGGTAAAACTACGTTTACCGCAGCAGCTTCCGCCAATACACTAAATACACTAGCCGTTGTGGCTACGAAATTGACTTTTAGCGTCAATCCGCCAAGTACGGTCGGAATGAATGGCGCGATGAATCCATCAGTACGGGTAATCGCAACCGATGCTTGCGGAAACCTTGATACGGGATACACCGGAACAATCTCAGTAACAAGCAACGGAACGATGGCTGCCTCACCGCAGACCTCTTCGGCAACTTCAGGTTTAGCCATATTCAGTTCGATTATACATACAGCCGCTGGAGGTCCGTTTATTTTAACAGCAACAGCTCCGGGTCTGACTCTTGGAACTAGTACCAATTTTACAGTTACCAATACAACAGCATTGCAACCCGGCGACATTGCCGTTTTAGCGTTCAATAACAGTAATACATCGTCTCACGATGAACTCAGTTTTATGACTTTTGTCGATATACTCCCAGGTACGGTTATAGACATCACAGACAACGGATACCGCAAATGTTCTACTACAGGAAATTTTGGTTTAACCGAGGGTTGGATCAGGTTGACAAAAACAGTTACTACCTTACCAAAAGGAACGGTAGTCACCGTAACGGTTTCGAGCGGAACACCAACTGTGGTTTCTGGAGATTCAGCAAACTGGACAGCCGTCAGACCTTCTGGTGTTGCAGGAAGTTTCGATTTGAATGGTTCGGGGGAACAGATATTTTTTCTGACCGGCGGATCACTTTCAGGGTTTGGAATGACTACTCCGAATGTTGATACGGGAACGTATTCTGGTTATTTTGTTGCAGGCTTTAACACCAAAGGAAATATTTGGACGCCGGTTTGCAATGGAGGCACAAACACTCAGAATTCGGGAAAACCGGACTTTTTTGACTGTTTCCTTGCGTGGCCAACATCCATTGCTGATAAAAATAAATATACCGGACCAACCACAGCAGCCAATAAAAGGCAGTGGATAGAAAGGGTCAATTTACCTGCAAATTGGTCAAATTACACGACCAATCCTGCATACCTTGCAGGACCAAATTTTGCAGGCGCAGTATATACGGTCAATGCAGGAGGTTTTTCAAACGGACTTTGGATTGGCGATGTGAGCAGCAACTGGTTTGACTGCAGCAACTGGCAAGGTCTGAAAGTTCCTGATGAAACCGTGAATGTAATTTTAGATGCGACTTCCACTGCGACAGCAACCATCGATGCGACCGCAACTTATGCAATCTTATATGGTAGTGTTGCCAAATGTAAAGACCTTATAGTTTCAAGTCAGAAAGTAGAACTTATCGCCAATACTAACAACATTTTGACTGCGGCTGGAAATGTCGCGATTTCCGCTTCGGGAATTGTCGCGATGGATGATTCCAATGCAGGAACTGTCGACGGGCAGATCAATGTAGCGGGAAATTGGACTAATAGTGTCGGAACCGCAGGATTCCAGAGAGGTAACGGAACGGTAACTTTCAACGGTGTTGCGCCTCAGGTTATCAATAGCGTTGCCGCTGAAGGGACTGAAACATTTTATAATGTAAAACTTGACAACGACTTTACCACCTCGGCATCAGGTAATATTATTGCCAAAAACAACCTGCAGGTTAAGGTCGACCGAACACTCACAATTAGTCCGGCCACTTATGTCGAAGCCGATATGAACTTTACAAACGACGGAACGGTCATGATTAAAAACTCCGGAACGCTATACCAAAGCAATGACGCGGGCATCGATGATGGAAATATCTCAATGGAACGCAATACCACGATCAACCGCATGGACTATGTATATTGGTCGTCGCCTATTGTCGGATTCAACGTCAATAATATCATCACAGCAATGCCTACAGGTTATATTTACCAATGGAACCCGACTGTCGCTAATCCGAACGGAGGCCTTGGTTTTTGGCAAACCGCTGCAGGAAGTCCGATGGCTGCGGGCAAAGGTTATATTGCCAAAGGTCCAAGTTGGCTTGATTATTCGATACCTACAACATTGCTTGCAACGTTCTATGGAGGCAAACCCAATAACGGAGTGGTTCCGTACACCATCAGCCGTGGCGCGATGACCGCCGCTACTTTGAGTGGGTATACGAGCGCGAATGGCGTTGCTTTCACTGTAAAAGATGACAATTGGAATTTGGTCGGGAACCCTTATCCCAGCGCTATAGATGCGATATCGTTTTTAAATCACAATACGACGACAAACAATGTAATTGAAGGCGCGGTGCGAATTTGGACGCATTCGACTTTGCCTGTATCGACGACCAACCCGTTTTACAATTCCTATACGTACAACTATGCTGCGACCGATTATATTACCTATAATATTACCGGAAGCCAAACAGGTCCGCAAAGCTTTGCAGGGAATATTGCAGCCGGACAAGGATTTTTTGTCATCATGAATGAAGGTGCAGCATCAACTGCAACGTTACAGTTTAACAATTCGATGCGTGTGAAGGATTCGAACCCGAATGCCCAGTTTTTTAGAACGGCACAGTCCCAAACTGAGACAGAAAATGAACGCCACAGAATCTGGATGGATTTGATTGGACCAACGGGCAAAGTAAACCGTACACTTGTAGGATACCTTCCGAACGCTACGATAGAAAAAGACCAACTTTATGATGCGTATGCCATCGGACGAGATGCTCAGGATTTTTATTCTGTAATTGGTGGTGAGGCGATGTGTATACAAGGCAGACCACTTCCGATGAACCAACAAGATCAAGTGCCGCTTGGAATAAGATTACCAACAGCTGACACTTATAAAATTGCGATTGCGTATGTTGACGGACTTTTTGAAGATGCTACACAACCTGTTTATCTCGAAGACAAAACACTCAATATCATCCACGACTTGCGCAGCGCGCCATACAGCTTTACTGCTTTGGCAGGAAGTTCAGACGAGCGTTTTGTACTGCGTTATAATGATTCCAACCTGGCGTCAGAAAATTTTGAGAACGCTGCGAATAATGTCGTTGTAGCCACGGGCGGAGAATCGATCAAATTAAGATCATATAATGAAAACATGAGCGCCATTGCGATTTACGATGTGCTGGGAAGAGAAATATTTAATAGTACCGATGTGAATAATAAAGAATATGCGGTTGCATTGCGGGCGGTTCACCAAACTTTAATAGTGAAGATTAAGCTTGAGAGCGGATTGACCGTGACGCGAAAAATCGTTTTTTAAAAAAAGAAAGATTATAAAATAAAAAATCCCCACCGGTAAGATGGGGATTTTTTTATGACAGTTATTCATTATTTTCCTTTACCGGAAGCTTCAAGGTTACGATCAATTGAATGTCCGGGTCTTGACCATTTTGGTTTTTCGCCCAAAGCAGCAAATTGAGAATCGGTTGCTTCTACGGTTTCTGGCTGAGCGGCTTTTACAAACGGTTTCTGCGGAATCAATCCGAGCATTTCAAACATTTTCATGTCTTCGTTAACATCTGGATTTGGTGTAGTCAGCAATTTATCGCCTGCAAAAATCGAATTGGCTCCGGCGAAAAAGCACATGGCTTGTCCTTCGCGGCTCATATTCATCCTTCCTGCCGAAAGGCGCACCTGCGTTTCGGGCATCACTATTCGTGTTGTTGCGACCATACGAATCATTTCCCATATTTCAACTGGTTTTTCATCTTCGAGCGGTGTTCCGTCAACGGCTACGAGCGCATTGATGGGTACAGATTCTGGTTGCGGGTCAAGTGTCGCGAGCGCAACGAGCATTCCGGCGCGATCGGAAATGGTTTCGCCCATTCCGATAATTCCGCCGCTACAAACCGTTACATTGGTCTTGCGAACATTTTCTATGGTTTGCAAACGGTCTTCAAATCCGCGTGTGGAAATCACTTCTTTATAATATTCTTCGGAAGTATCGAGATTGTGGTTGTAAGCATATAGTCCGGCTTCCGCTAAACGTTGTGCCTGATTCTCGGTAATCATACCGAGCGTACAGCAGACTTCCATGTCGAGTTTATTGATGGTGCGCACCATTTCTAACACCTGATCGAATTCGGCGCCGTCCTTAACGTTGCGCCATGCAGCGCCCATGCAAACGCGTGAGGAACCGCTTGATTTTGCGCGCAATGCTTGTGCCTTCACTTGCTGCACTGACATGAGATCATTTCCTGTGATATCGGTATGATAACGCGCAGCCTGCGGACAATAACCGCAATCTTCAGGACATCCGCCGGTTTTAATCGAAAGTAAGGTAGAAACTTGTACGACATTAGGGTCATGGTGCTGGCGATGGGTCGTCGCTGCTTCAAAAAGCAAATCCATCATTGGCTTGTTGTAAATCGCAATAATTTCTTCCTTGGTCCAGTCGTGTTTTGTGGTGCTCATACGTGCATTTTTAGATGCTTCAAAAGTAGCAAATTCAAATGAAGTAAAAAACGTTTTATTTAAAGATTGGGGCGTAGGGCTGAAAACCGCATAAAATGAAAATTCCTGCCAGATAAAATAGTATCAAGCAGGAATTTTTAAGATGTAAGTATTGATTAATCAACCTTATTGATCACTTCTACTTTATTTTTCCAATATTGCATCAGAATGAAAGAGACCATTAGAGAGGCTGCGGTAGATTCAAACAACAACCCTATACAGTATTGGTACATCGTCAATTCGCCGCCGCCAAAAATGAAGCTTTCCGACAGCAATTTAAGATAAGCCTCGCCACCTTTATAGGAGATAAAAGCAAGTAATCCTGTGACGCTGAGTACTGCGCCAATTATTGAGGTCATAATTGCAGAAAGCAAATTGGTATTATAGCCGCGAATTCCGTCAACGTGATTTTGCTGTAAAGTCCTATTAACGCCATAAACCACAAAAGCAATATTGAATATTCTTAGTAAAAATATATCGGACCAACCTAAGAATTGCAGTATTAGAAAGTAAATTCCGATACCCAAAAAGATGATAAATCCGTTAATCAGTTCTCTTGAATATTTCATAATGATGGTTTTTTTTGGGGTTAATACAAATGACGTCATCTGTAATAAGCGGTTAGACAATATATTTACTGCGATTTGCGCAGAAATAATAATCTAAATTTAAGCAATATTTGCATCAAGTCCTTATAAATAAAAAAAATTTTAATATAATTTTAAAAGGGATTGAATGACAAATCAGGAGGTGAAATGGGTGGCAATATAAGATTCTGACCAACGTTTGTCGGCTTCAAGTTGCATTTTCAAAGCTTCAACGCCTGCAAATTTTTGCTCTTCACGGATGTAATGCAGCAGCGAAACTTCGATTTTCCGCCCGTATAAATCGCTGTCGAAATCCAGATAGTAAACTTCAATAGACAATCTGGTTCCCGCGACAGTCGGATTGTTTCCGATGTTCATCATGCCGAAAACAATACTGCCATCAAGTTCTGATTTCACCAAATAAACGCCTTTTTTGGGAATGAGCTTATACTGTTCTTCGACCTTGATATTTGCGGTCGGAAAACCGATTGTTCTTCCCAATTGTTTGCCTTCGGTAACGGTTCCCGTTAGGAAATAAGGATATCCCAGGTATTCGTTGGCCATTTCAATCTCGCCGTTTTCAAGTGTCATCCTGATCTTAGTCGAACTGACAGAAACATCGTCGATCTCGCGCGCTGATAGTTGTTCGACCTCAAAACCATATTTCTCTCCGAATTCGACAAGATCGTCAAAATTGGCAGTTCGGTTGCGCCCAAAACGATGGTCGTGGCCAATAACGATTTTATGAATATGGAGTTTCTCGACGAGTATCTCTTTTACAAATTCCTCAGCGCTGAGTCGCGAAAAGGCCTTGTCAAACGGATGGATAATCAAATTGTCTAACCCGGTTTGTTGTAAAAGAAGCGTCCGTTCTTCGATAGTATTGAGCAGTTTGATCTCTGAATCCTCCTGCAAAACCATTCTGGGATGCGGAAAAAAAGTGAGGATCAGGGTTTCGCAATCGCTGGTCTTGGCATTGAGAATCAGTTTCTCAATGATTTTTTGGTGGCCCAGATGAACGCCGTCAAAAGTGCCAATGGTAACGACAGTTTTTTTATGGGTGCTGAAGCCAGCTATCGATTGAAAAATCTTCAAAATCACGTATGGTTAGATGCGGCAAATTTAAGACTTCAAATTGACATTTAATAATTTCAGTTGTCGGTTTGACGCATTAAACTTAAACATTCTATCTGTCTGCTAAGGAAATTAATGCGATATTTCTAAAGTTGTGTAATCCATACTGTTAAATCTGCAATCTATTCACAGAAATTTAAAAAATAATATTATTTTTGCGCCCTATCATAACTAAATTAAAATGAAAAAATTACTACTATTTGTAGCTCTAGTGCTTTCTGCAGCGCAGTTATCCGCGCAAAAGAGCCCGTCTTGGAAAAAAATTGCCGGCGATAATGTGTCCGATTCACAAAAAATCAGAACAACTTCCTATTCTGAAAAGCAAGAATTTTTCCAATTGAATGTATCTCAATTACGACAATCTTTGGCTCCGGCTCAGGATAAAATGTCGGGTCTTCCGGGAATTATCGTTGAATTTCCAAACAGCAACGGTCAGTTAGAGAAATTTCAGGTTTGGGAAAACTCTAATTTCGCTCCTGAATTACAGGCGCAATTTCCCGACATCAGAGCATATATTGGGAATAGCATTACTGAAAAATCGGCTACGATCCATTTCAGCGTATCACCGAGTGGCGTGCAGACGATGGTGTTGAGAGCGGATAACAATTCAGAATTTATTGAGCCTTTTACCAAAGATAAGTCGGTGTATGTTTTGTTTGATTCGAAAACAAGAAATACAGGAAGATTGCCGTTCAACTGCGGAACTGTAGATCAAAGATTAAATCAGGATATCTTGGCTACGCAAAGCACAAACCGATCTAATAGTCAATCCTATAAAACGATGCGATTGGCATTGTCTTGTGTAGGTGAATATTCGCAGTATTTTGGCGGAACAGTTGCGGGAGCACTTGCCGGAATGAATAATACAATGACCAGGGTAAATGGGGTGATGGAGAAAGACCTTGCCTTGCACCTGAACCTTGTAGCCAGTAACGCTTCTATTATTTATACCAATGCAGGCAGCGATCCTTATTCGGCAGCTGGTGCAGGTTCGGGAGGCGCTTGGAATGCAGAGGTTCAAAATACGATTACTTCGGTAATTGGAGAGGCGAACTATGACATCGGGCACCTATTAGGCGCTTCGGGCGGTGGTGGTAATGCCGGTTGTATCGGATGCGTTTGCGAAGGCGGAAAAGGAAGTGCTTTTACATCTCCTTACGATGGAATTCCGGCAGGCGACACTTACGATATCGACTACGTCGTACACGAAATGGGTCACCAACTGGGTGCAACCCATACTTTTTCTCATAACGTTGAAGGATCGGGTACTAACGTTGAGCCGGGAAGCGGATCTACGATCATGGGTTACGCCGGAATTACTTCTTACGATGTACAAGCGCATTCTGATGCTTACTTTACATATAGAAGTATTTTGCAAATCCAGAACAACCTTGATGGAAAAACTTGTCCAGTAAGCATAGTTCCAGCCAACGCGGCGCCGGTTGTTAATGCCGGAGTAAACTACACCGTTCCAAAAGGAACTGCGTATGTATTAAAAGGAATTACTTCAGATGCCGATGGGGATGTATTGACACACTGCTGGGAGCAAAATAACAGTGCGGGTTCAACTTCCGATGACGCACAAAGTGTATGTTCACCAACAAAAACGGCAGGTCCGAATTTCAGGTCTTTTCCTGCGGTTTCCTCGCCAAACCGGTATATGCCGGCTTATGCTACAGTATTGAGCGGATCATTAAGTACGATGTGGGAATCTGTAAATACAGTAGCGAGAACCTCGAGATTTACGCTTACCGCCAGAGATAATAATGTGGCGGGACCGCAAACCAATACTGATGAGACCATCATCACAACAAGCGCAACGATCGGACCATTTGCAATTACTTCGCAGAATACTGGAGGAATTGCCTGGAATGCCGGAGACACGCAAACGGTGACCTGGGATGTGAACAATTCGAATACTTTGGTCGGTGCTGCCAATATCAATATTAAAATGTCTATCGATGGTGGTATTACTTTCCCATATATATTAGCTACCGATACGCCAAATGACGGTAGTGAGGTAATTACAGTTCCTGCCTTACCGGCATCGTTGACTTGTCGATTAATGATTGAGCCAACTGCGCACATTTTTTATGCGATAAGTTCTACTCCATTCTATATGGGATACGTTGTAACTAACAATTGTACTACTTACAATTATACTACGCCATTTGCATTGACGAACGGTTCAACCAGCTATACTGTAAAAACGATTAATGTTCCAACCGGCGCAACGATCAGCGATGTGAACGTAACAGTAAACGCAACGCACCCAAATCTTCAAAATCTTTTAATTGCAGTGATCAGACCAGGCGGAACTTTGTCAACATTATTTAACCAACAATGTACAGGAAGTGCTGATATGAACGTTACTTTCGATTCACAAGGTAGCGCATTGACATGTGCAAGTCCGACACAAGGTACTTTTATTCCGGCTTATAACCTGAATTTGATGAACGGTTTTAACCAACAAGGAAACTGGCAATTTGGATTTAGAGATGCTGTTGCCGGAGCTGACGCTGGAACAATCAATTCAATTTCTTTGGAAATTTGCTCGCAAAGTGTAAGCTTGGCTACTAAAGATTTCGAATTCGAAAACTTTGCATTGTACCCGAATCCGAACAACGGAAACTTCAAAGTACAATTTAACGCAACGGGAAAAGTCTCTATAGCAGTTCACGATATGCGTGGCAGAATAATTTTTGATAAGGCTTACAGCAACTCAGGGTTATTCTCGGAGGACCTGCAGTTAGATAAAGCGCAGTCAGGTGTTTATTTGGTTTCAATTACTGATGGCGCCAAAAAGCTCGTCAAAAGAATTGTCATTCAATAAGTTATAACAATAAAATTTAAAAGCGCCCCATGTCAGGGGCGCTTTTTTTATTTAAAATTCTTATATTTGATAAGCTATTAACTATTACCACTGTTATGAAAAAAACCATACTCTTTTTAATTGTCATTTTTGCGGCAACCAATGCAGGAGCGCAGAAATCCGTTTGGCAGAAAGTCAATCAAAATCAAATCAACTCGGCAGTATTGTCACGGGATTCAAATCCTGATGCATTCCAACTGTTTTCCCTTGACCTTGAAGCACTTAAATTACAATTGGAAGCCGCACCTTCACGTGAGGCGACCGCGCAATCAAACACCATCATTGCGTTCCCGAACTCAAAAGGACAATTGCAAAACTTTCGAATTTTTGAAGCTTCGGTTATGCATCCCGAACTTGCAGCAAGATATCCAGGTTTAAAATCCTATGTTGGAAAAGGCATTGATGATCCGTCGGCAATGATTCGTTTCAGCCTGACGCTTTTCGGATTGCACACCATGACCTTTTCAGGAATAGACGGCACTTCCTACATCGATCCTTATACGACAGATCTAAAGAATTACATGGTCTATAATAAATCGGGATTGACCACAAACAAAGTCTTTTCTTGCAATGTTGTGGATGACACTATTGATGGTCCGGCGGAAAACCTCGTGCAACAATCTAGTAACAGTTTATTCAAAAGTTATCGATTGGCGTTGGCATGTACTGTTGAATATGCCGCTTTTCATATCAATGCCGCCGGATTAAACGCCGGAACCTTGGCACAGAAGAAAGCTGCTGTCCTTGCCGCGATGATCGTAACTATGACGCGCATAAACGGTGTCTATGAAAGAGACTTAGCGCTGACGATGGTTTTGGTTCCCAATAATGACAGCATTATTTTTATCACTTCAGACAATTTTGACAATCAAAATAACAACAATATTCTTTTAGATCAGAGTCAGACCGAAATTGATATAGCGATAGGGTCGACAAATTACGACATCGGGCATACAGTAAGCACTGGCGGTGGCGGTGTTGCGCAACTGCAATCGCCATGTTCCGGCAGCAAGGCGCGCGGTATTACGGGATTGTCATCGCCAGTTGGTGACGCTTTTGACATTGATTATGTAGCACACGAAATGGGTCACCAATGGGGCGGAAGCCATACTTTCAACAGCGATCAGGGAAGTTGTGGCGGTGGAAACCGAAGTACAACATCGTCGTACGAACCAGGTAGCGGAACCACGATCATGGCCTATGCCGGAATTTGTCCACCGCACAATGTGCAAAACAATTCAGATTCCTATTTCCACGCACGAAGCCTTTTGCAAATACAGAGTTTTATTAACGGTGGAGGAAACTGTGGGGTTGTTGCCCCAAATGGGAATACGCCGCCTACAGTTAGTACAGGTGGAAACCGTACCATTCCATACGGAACAGCGTTTGTTCTTACCGGTGCAGCTTCCGATCCCGATCCCGCTGCGTTGACCTATTGCTGGGAACAATACAACCAGCAGGTTTCGGTACAACCTCCGCTACCCACAAATACAAGCGGACCTAATTTCAGGTCGTTGCCACCTTCTATTTCGCCTTCCAGGTATTTTCCAAAACTTTCTGATGTTATAGCAAACAACCTTGCGCCAACTTGGGAAGTGATTCCAAATGTAGCAAGAGCCATGGTTTTTTCTTTAGTAGTTCGTGATAATCAATTTCCAAATGGCGGACAAACCGAGAGAGCAACAATGACACTCACCTACGCTAATACTGGCCCTTTCCGTGTCACGTCGCAAAATGCTACTGTCGCTTGGGAGCAGGGTTCGACACAGGCAATCAACTGGGATGTGGCTGGAACAGATGCTAACGGAATCGATACTTCGTTGGTAAATATTAAATTGTCTACTGATGGCGGACTTACTTTTCCGATTACCTTGGCAGCCAATACGCCGAATGATGGAACAGAGACGATCACAACGCCAAACCTACAATCTCAAACCTGTCGTATTATGGTAGAGGCTGTTGGAAATGTTTTTTATGCAGTTAATACAACACCGTTCTATGTTGGATATACGATTGTGACGACTTGCGCAACTTATAATTTAAATACGCCATTTGCGTTGCCGGATGCCGCAGCTAGTTATACTGTAAGAACGATCAACGTACCAACAGCAGGAGTAATTAGTGATGTGAATATCAATATAAATGCAACACACCCTAATCTGCAGAATTTAGTGATGGCGGTAATTAGACCAGGCGGAACATTGTCTATTTTGTTCAACCAGCAATGCGCGGGAAGTGCCAATATGGATGTGACTTTCGACGCACAGGGCAACACTTTAATTTGTGCGAGCCCAACGCAAGGAACGTACGTGCCTTTGTACAACCTCAATTTGATGAATGGATTCAGCCAGCAAGGCAATTGGCAATTTGGTTTTAGAGATGCTGTGGCGGGAGAAACGGGGACTATTAATTCCATAACGCTTGAAGTGTGTACGCAGTCGTTAGCCGTGTCCGATTTTGAGTTTGAGAATTTCGCGTTGTATCCTAATCCGAATAATGGCAACTTCACCGTCAGATTTGATTCTAAGTCAACGGAAAAAATCAATATTGCGGTACATGACATACAAGGTCGCAAAATCTTTGATAAGCAATATAGCAACTACGGACTTTTTTCTGAAGATTTACAACTAGAGCATGCCGAATCAGGTGTCTATCTGGTTTCAATCGCCGATGGGTATAAGAAAACCGTCAAACGTATCGTAATTCGATAAGCGAAAGATAAATTTGAAAAGAGTCCGATACCGGGCTCTTTTTTATTTTAAGGTAAAAGTGATTTCCTTGATGATTTGTGGGACTTCGCTGACTTTTAAAGTAAGCATTGCCGCTTTTTGTTGCGAGCCCGATATTGAAAGATTTCCCTCGGTAACATTGTAATAACCGGTTTGGCCTTTGCAGTAGCAGAATCTGCCAAACAACATTTTGCTGTTTTGTAAAGCCGCACCCGATTGCGAAAGATTGTAACTGCCGTTGTTGATTTCAAATACGATTTCCTCGCGATAGCCCGCGTCTTGCAAGTTGCCTTTCACGGTCCGGATATAATTGAACTGAATGACGTTTTTCTCACCGTTTTCTACGAGCTTATATGACCTGTTTCCCCATTCGTCTTCTTGAATGGACATGCTTTGATTTTTGAACAGTTTGATCGTACAAGTGCCGTCTTTCGGACAGTCGCTTGTTAGTATAGCGGTGTTTATAGCGGTATTTTTTTTGGCGCTGCAGGAAAGCAGGACAATACTGACTAGCAAAAGGATTTTTTTCATCTTATTTTCCGTTAAAGGTTGTCATCGTATTTTCGAGTCCGGCAGTTCCGAATGAACGTATCACTTCGGAAGCGAGCTCAAGGCGTTCGGATAGTTTCGCTTTTTCGGCTTCATCCCAGTCGCCAAGGACATAACTAATCTGCTGGCCTTTTTTAAATTCGTCGCTGATCCCGAATCGGAAACGCGCATACTGCTGTGTATTGAGCACGATATTGATATTCTTGAGTCCGTTGTGACCGCCGTCGCTTCCTTTGGGTTTGATGCGAATCGAACCGAAAGGCAAGTTGAGGTCATCGGTAATCACGAGTAGGTTTTCCTGTGGGATGTTTTCCTTGTCGAGCCAGTATTGCACTGCTTTTCCACTAAGGTTCATATAGGTATTCGGCTTGAGCAGGAAGAAAGTGCGGCCTTTGAATTTATATTGCGCCAGCGCACCGAGTTTTACGGTTTCGAACGCCACCGATTCTTTGTTGGCAAGGAATTCTAGTATTTTGAATCCGATGTTGTGGCGTGTGTTGACATATTCTGCGCCGATATTCCCGAGTCCGACGATGAGAAATTTTTTACTCAAGGTTTCTATATTTTTAATAAGGTTGTCGTCAATCTCCGATTTCATAGAGTCGACAGTTTCTGTGGGTTTGGATTGAAAGAGATTGGAAAACCAGTTCATGTTGCAAAATTAGAAGAAAAGGATTGTTGGATGGTTAGATTGTTGGAAAATGTTTCATCAGTCTTCAGAAACCTAGCCCTGATTGCCGCGGCATCCTTTTGTGTAACGCAGTGGAGCAAAAGATAAAGCAGAAAGCAGGTTCCCGGCTGCTAATCTAGAAACAAAAAACCCCATCTTTCGACAGGGTTTTGTAAGGATATAAATTTGAAAGTATTGAATTTCTTGCGAATTTCGACATTTCTCTTTCGACTTATTTTTTCTTTCCTTTTGCAGGAGCTCCTTTTGCTGCTTTCGCTGCTTCCTGAGCTGCTTTCATGGCCGCACGAGATATTCTCACCTGAGCTACCACAGTATTGTCGGGGTGCATCAATTTGTATTTGTCGGAAACAAGTTTCGTCACATACAATTTGTTACCCATTTCTAGAGGCGTAATATCGGCCTCAATAAAATCAGGCAAATCTTTAGGCAAAGCTTTCACTTTAAGTTTGCGTAGGTTCAAACGCAAAACGCCTCCAAGAAGTACACCAGGAGAAACGCCGCTCACTTTAACAGGAACTTCCATCGTAATTTCCTTGTTGTCAGTAAGCTGAAAGAAATCCATGTGTAAAATTTTATCAGATACCGGGTGCACCTGAATGTCCTGAAGGATAGCGTTGAATGTTTTATCACCTGCCTCGATCACAACTGTGTGAGCGTTTGGAGTGTAAACCAAGTTTTTGAATGCTTTCTCTTCTGCTGAAAAATGCACTGGTTCGTCTCCTCCGTATAACACGCAAGGAACCATTCCAGCATCACGTAAAGCTTTCGTTGCCGACTTGCCCACGCTTTCTCTTTTTGATCCTTTAATCGTAATCGATTTCATTGTAAAAAAATATAGTTAATAAATAAAAATTTGTTGTTGGTTGTCGGTTGTTAGTTGTCGGATTTGATCCTTTCACCGTCGACATTTTTTGGGCGTTTCCCTGCGGGTCGCGCTTTCCGCTACACTCTTTTGTTCCGCTGCGCTTTACAAAAGGATTTCCGCTTCAATCGCTAACGCGGGCACCATCTTCATCACCGTCTTTTCTCTTTCGACTTTCGACTTTACTCTGTCTTAGTCTACATCAAAAACGTTCCGCTGATCGAATTGTTTTGCTGTACCATGTTCATTACGTCTGCAAAAAGCGGGGCACAGCTGACCACTCTTATTTTATTGGATTCTTTCTTTAGCGGAATTGAATCGGTGACGATCAATTCCAGTAATTTAGAATTTTCTATTTTTTCGTAAGCTTCTCCTGAGAGGATTGCGTGTGTACAAATGGCACGTACGCTCAAAGCTCCTTTTTCAATCATTAGATCGGCGGCTTTCGCCAATGTGCCTCCGGTATCGATCATGTCATCAACGAGAATCACATTTCTGCCTTTCACTTCCCCGATGAGTTCCATCGTGTCGATGATGTTGGCGGCACGTCTTTGTTTGTAACAGATTACGACGTCTGATTCTAAATACTTCGAATACGCGTAAGCTCTTTTGGAGCCACCCATATCAGGCGATGCGATTGTTAGGTTTTCGAGGTTGAGGCTTCTCACATACGGCAAAAATATTGTCGATGCAAAAAGGTGGTCTACCGGTTTTTCGAAAAACCCCTGAATCTGGTCGGCGTGCAAATCCATTGTCATGATTCGCGTTGCTCCCGCAGCGTCAAGCAGATTGGCAACCAATTTGGCTCCGATTGGAACGCGTGGTTTGTCTTTTCTGTCTTGTCTCGCCCAACCGAAATACGGAATTACGGCGGTTACGTGTCTTGCTGAAGCTCTCTTCGCGGCATCAATCATCAGTAAAAGCTCCATCAAATTATCGGCACTTGGAAATGTAGAGCAGATAATAAAAACGCGCAATCCCCTGATCGATTCTTCATAAGAAGGCTGGAATTCACCATCACTATATTTAGAGAACGTTACTTTTCCCAGCGGAACGCCATAATACGTGGCAATTTTTTCCGCTAGCTGTACACTTTGCGAACAAGCAAATATCTTTGCTTCCGGTTCTTGGTGCGACATTTTAATCAGTTGTTTTTATTCCGCTGCGCTTCTTACATTTGCTTCGCCAATTCGCTCCGGATGTGCCGGTTTGTCTTTGTCTAAGCTTTCTGTTATAAACGCCTCGGGTGTAGTTAGTTAGTTGTGTGTGCGTTACCGCGGTGCAAATTTAGGAATTAAATCCTAGTATGAAAGGATATTTTTGAGTTATTTCCTTAGAAATTGTAATATTATTTTTTACATTTGCACCGTGTTAAAGGAAGAGCCTTGCTTTTCTATTGCGTCGGACTCGATTTTAATGAGTCTGTCTGTCAAGCCCGGATGGCGGAATTGGTAGACGCGCTGGTCTCAAACACCTGTGGGAAACCGTGCCGGTTCGACTCCGGCTCCGGGTACTTTAAAAAGCTCTTCTGAAAAGAAGGGCTTTTTTTTAGCGCGGTCATGAAATCTATCTTTCAAATGTTTCAACATAATGTTCCGCGAAGCCGTCGACATCCTCGTCGTAGTCATAACTAAAAGTCAGCGTCGTATTATTTAACACGTTTATGGTAGCAAAAATCGTTTCCCCGTCAGAGGTAATGCGTAAATCATTTCCAAATACAATGTAACTTCCCTCCCAATCAGTCTGTGCTTCACAGTCGAAAATATCAACACTACGAATTTGATTTAGCCCATAGAATTCGAAATAATCTTTCCCACATTCCTCATGATCATCGTATGGAAATGTAGTTCCGTTTACAATTGATTCTTTTTGATGCCACTTACCAAGAATAGACGGTGTTGGCACTGGTGTATATTTTGCTGTATCTTCATTTGAACAAGAAAATAAAAAAATGAAAATTGTGATTATGGCAAGTTGTTTCATACGTGTAAATTGATATTAGTGCGTTATCTAGAAAATTACTCCGCAAGATATTTTAAATCTTATACTGTTATAATATCCTCGACCATTATTTTTCCGTATTTCGATTTGTTTGGATTTGTTTAAAAATACAACAAAAATTTTAAAGAAGGTAAATTGTCCCTGGTGTCGATTTATTGGAGTAATTGGCGGAAAGCAAAAAACCATCAGGTAAGTGATGGTTTTATTTTTTTGTTGCAGGTGTTTTTTTATCCGAGCAGGTCCATCACAAATGACGGAAACAATCCCATGGCGAGGTTGAGCAGGATTGAAATGACAGCCACACTGTAAATCAATACCGGCGTTCCGGTTCTTTCCTGATTCGGCTCTTTGGTATACATCGCAAGAATCAGCTTGAAATAATAACCCACACTGATAATTGAATTTACCACTGCCACGATAATTAAAGCGATATAACCGGCCTGTATGGTTTGGTTAAACAATACCAACTTGGCAAAAAATCCTGAAAAGACGGGGATTCCGGCCATTGAAAGCAAGGCGCCCGTCAATACCGCGGCAAGCAGTGGGTTGGTTTTCCCCAATCCGTGGAAATTTGTAATGTCTTCGTTATCGCGGTTGCGGCAAACATACAAGATTACGCTGAAAGCAGCGATTCCCGATAGTGCGTAAGCGGCGGCATAATATAGCAAACTCGATGCTGCTATGGCCTGACTCAACAAAGTCATCAGCATAAAGCCTGCATGTGAGATTCCGGAGAAAGCGAGCATTCTTTTTACATTGCTTTGTTTCAATGCCATAATATTCCCCACGGTCATCGAAGCCATCGAAACGACTACTATCATCATTTGGAACGCAGGCGAAATATCGGCCTTCATTGCCGTAAGCAGTTTGTATAATGTGGCCATCGCAACAACTTTTACTAGTGTGCTCATCGTCGCTGTGGTGAGTGTAGGCGAGCCTTCATAAACATCAGGTGCCCAAAAATGGAAAGGTACGGCTGCCACTTTAAATAACATACCGATGGTTACGAGAATAATTCCAATAGGAAACCACACCGGCAACTCGGCAGAACCGCTAAGCTCACTAATTTCAGTCACATCAAAAGTACCCATTGCACCATAGATGAGACAAATTCCAAAAAGGATAATTCCCGATGCGAATGAACCCAATAGAAAATATTTCATTCCGGCCTCATTACTTTTGAGGTTCAGTCGGTTGCTCGCAGCCAAAATATAAAGCGAGATAGAAAGGATTTCGATACCCAGGAAAAACATCGCGAGGTTCCCGAAAGCTACCATCGCAACTGCGCCTGCCAACAGGAAAATCTTGATCGCTATAAAATCTGAAATTTTGCTTTGTTGATTCTGGTAAAAATTATGGCTCAGGGCCACGATGAAAATGGTCAGTATAATGAATAAACCAGAGAACGCCATGGAAAACTTGTCAACGATGATCATATTGTTGTAGAAACTCCGGGTATCGCCAAATTCGGACACCGTCAATCCCAGCACGCCCAATAGCCCTACAATCGTCATAGGAATGATTGCTTTCCTGAGGTTGAGTATCTCAAACAAAAGGCATAAAATACCTAATCCTACTATAGCTATTAATGTATTCATTTCTTATTTGGCTAATTATCGGTTTATATGAATTAAGATATTTTGGAGACTTGGTGTAATCAAATCATTTATCGGTTTGGGATACATTCCGAAGAAAAACAATACGCCGATGATCAATACCAATATCAATCCTTCGGAAAAAGTTACATCCTGAAACAATCGTGCGTTTGTTTCGCCCAACATTACGTGTTGGAACATTCTAAGCATATAATAAGCGCCGAGAATGATTGTAAGTCCGCCAACAATAGCGAACGATAAATTGATTTGCGCGAGGCTGTAGAGTACAGTAAATTCGCCCACAAAATTGAATGTTGAAGGCAATGCTACCGACGCTAATACCAAAATCATAAACATCGATGTAAACTTCGGTGACTGTGCGCGAATGCCACCCATTTCTGCAATGGCACGCGTTTGATACCGTCGGTAGATGATTTCCGCAGCGAAGAACAAGCCGACTACTACGAAACCGTGTGCGATCATCTGCAAGACTGCGCCTCTCAATCCGTCGATTGTCAGCGTATAACTGCCGGCTGCAATGAGTCCGACGTGCGCGAGTGAAGAGTAAGCTAATAATTTTTTAAGGTCTTTTTGGCGCAATGCTACAATAGAACCATAGATGACACCCGCAATTCCTAAACCAATCAGGGTGAACATGTATTGTTTTGCGGCATGTGGCGCTATCGGCAATTGCCAGCGGATGACACTATATAATCCCATTTTCAGCATGATCCCGGATAAGAGCATCGTTCCGACCGTTGGTGCTTTCTGATAAACAGCGGCCTGCCAGGTGTGGAATGGGATAATCGGAATCTTGATAGCATAGGCGAGGAAGAATGCGAAGAAAATCCACGTTTGCACGTTATCTGGTAAATTAAGCCTATACAAATCTTCAAGTAGTAAGCTTCCGGCTTGCCCGTATAAATACACAAAAGCTACAAGCATAAACAGCGAACCGGCAAAGGTGTAAATGAAAAATTTAACGACCGCTTTTTTGCGTTCTTCGGCATCGCCATTCCCCCAAAGTAGGGCGATGAAGTAAATCGGTATCAGCGACAATTCCCAGAACATATAATATAGTAATCCGTCAGCAGCGAGGAATGTTCCCACCATTGCGAACGACATGAATAAAATCAAGGCATAAATCGCTTTGGCATTTTTGAAATCATTTCCAAAGCCGGAAAGGATGATAATAGGCGTGAGTGCCGTTGTCAGCAATACCATGGCAAGAGCTAGTCCGTCAGCTTTCAACGCAAATGCAATGTTGGGGCGCGTAATCCACGACCGGGCAAAACCGATATCGTCACCGGCATTAAATAGTATCAGCAAGTAAACCGATAGCCCAAATGAAGCCAATCCGAAAAGCAAGGCAACTTTCGAAGCCAGTTTATCCCCGGAAAAGTATGTGGCCAATGCACCAACAAAAAGCAGAATTAATAAGTAAGTTACATCCATTATGTAAAAATTATTGAGCTAAGAATAAATAGGAAATGATGGCGCAAATGCCGATGACAAAGGCAAACAGGTACAAGCCGATATTTCCGTTCTGTAATTTTCTTCCGTAATAACCGACTTCCATCGTCACTTTCCCCAAGCCGAAAACAAATCCCGACAAGGCCGTTTCGATATAATCCCTGAAGAAACGAGACAAGAAATTGATGGGTTTCACAAATAGCCAATCGTAAGCTTCATCGACATAATATTTGTTGTACAAGACTTTAGTGAAGCCTGTGATGTTGTGGTCTTCTTCGGGAACCTGGCGCTGTTTGACGTATTTGGTGTAAGCGATCGCGATTCCAATAATGGCTCCCGCCATTGCAACTCCCATTAGCATATATTCGGTTGTTCCAAAAACATGTTCGCCGTGTTCACCATGACTTAAAAGCGGCGCCAGATAATGGTTGAGCCAGTTGCTGCCAGGTAAATTAAGCGCTCCGCCCATAAATGCGAGGATTGCCAACACGATTAATGGGAAAGTAATCAGCGACGGACTTTCGTGCAAATGGTGTTTTTGCTCGTCGGTTCCCCGGAAATCTTTGAAGAATGTCAGGAACATCAAACGGAACATATAGAAAGCGGTCATAATCGACGCGAGGGAAGCAATAACCCAAAGCGCTTTATTGTGTTCGAAAGCGACCATCAGAATTTCGTCTTTTGACCAGAATCCCGATAATGGAAAAATTCCCGAAATCGCCAAACTCGAAATCAGCATCGTCAGAAAGGTAATTGGCATGGCTTTTTTGAGTCCGCCCATTTTGCGCATATCCTGTTCGCCGTGCAAAGCATGAATCACCGAACCCGAACCCAAGAACAAACAAGCTTTGAAAAATGCATGCGTGATCACGTGGAAAACAGCTACTTCATAAGCTCCTAGTCCCAAAGCAAGGAACATTAGTCCCAATTGAGAAACGGTAGAATACGCTAATACTTTTTTGATGTCATTTTGTACCAAACCAATAGTTGCGGCGACTAAAGCCGTAATAGCTCCGACAACTGCGATTATACTTTGAACGCCCGGTGTCAGGTCAAATAGGAAATGCAGTCTTGTCACCATAAAAATACCTGCAGTGACCATTGTCGCCGCATGGATCAAAGCCGAAACAGGCGTCGGACCAGCCATCGCATCGGGAAGCCAAGTGTAAAGCGGAATTTGCGCCGATTTTCCACAAGCGCCAATGAATAGGCAAAATGCGGCAACTGCCAGCCAATGTTTGCTAACCAATAAGCCGCCACTACTGGCAAGCGTTGTTTGCAAGGTGGTGTAATCTAAAGTAGAGCACAAATGTCCGATAATAAATATTCCAATCAGCAACCCCAGGTCACCGATTCGGTTCATGATAAAAGCTTTCTTCGCCGCATCGTTGTATTCCTGGTTTTTATACCAAAATCCGATAAGCAGGTAGGAGCAGAGTCCGACGCCTTCCCAACCGATAAACATCACAAGCAAATTACTCCCGACAACCAATGTGATCATGAAAAACACAAACAAGTTGAGGTAGGCGAAAAAGCTGTGGATCTTTTCATCCTCGTGCATATAACTGATCGAATATAAATGGATCAGCGCGCCTATTCCTGTTACGAACATCAGCCACAGCAATGATAATTGGTCTAAAAGAAATCCGAAACTAAGATTGAAATTGCCCAATTGTATCCACTCAAATAAATGAATAGTAATAGGCTTATGCGTTTGGTTGAGCTGGATAAAAAAATAAAGTGTCGCAACAAACGACACCACGACTGCCGCTGTTCCTATAACTCCTGAAACTGTTTTGCTAAGGCTTTTGCCAAAGAAAACGTTGATCAAAAATCCTAAAAACGGCGCTAATACTAATACTAAAGCTAATTTGGAATCCATCTGCAATTATCCTTTTAATTTTTTTAAATTATCGATATCGATCGAACTTAAATTCCGGAATATTGAAACCAGAATAGCGAGTCCTACAGCGACTTCAGCCGCGGCAACCGCCATCGAGAAAAACACGAATACTTGTCCCTGAGCATCCTGATGGTAAGTTGAAAAAGCCACGAACAACAGATTCACTGCGTTGAGCATGATTTCAATCGACATAAAAACGATGATGGCATTGCGTCTATACAAAACCCCGAAAACGCCTATACAGAACAAAATGACGCACAGGAAAATATAATTTTCTATACCAATATGGTTTAAGACATTATCCATGTTATGATTTTTCTTTTTTAGACAATAAAACGGCGCCAATCATGGCGACCAAAAGCAACACAGAGGCGAATTCAAATGGCACCATATATTCGTTGAGCAATACTTTCCCAAGTAGTTTGATAGACTGGTAATCTTGTCCGGTCGCGTCATACGGACCAACAATCGGTTTGGAGTTGACAAAAATCGCGATGAGCACCATGCCCATCAGACAGAAGCAAACTACCGCTCCCAATCTCGTGATTCTCGGTTTGTGCACTTCATCTTCCTTGTTCAAATTCATAAGCATTACCGTGAACAGGAATAAGATCATAATCGCACCCGAATAAACGATTACGTGAACCAACGCCAAGAACTGCGCATTCATCAACAAGTAATGTCCGGCAATCGAAAAGAAACAAATCACCAAGTAAATCGCACTGTGAATCGGGTTCTTCGAAAAAATCGTCATAAACGCCGTGCCAATAGCAACAGCGGAGAGCAAAATAAAAACCAGTGTAATTGTCGACATTAGTTCGCGTTTTTAAGTTGGGCGTTTTTCATCGCCTCGGTTAAAGGCATCACGAGTTTGTCTTTCCCGAATATGAAATCGGCGCGGTCATACATCGACGGAACCAAAACTTTAGATTCGGTCAAATAAACGGCGTCTTTCGGACAAGCTTCTTCGCACAATCCGCAGAAAATGCAACGCAGCATGTTAATTTCATAAACCGACGCATATTTCTCCTCACGGTACAAATGTTTTTCGGAAGGTTTCCGCTCGGCAGCGGTCATCGTGATAGCTTCTGCCGGACAAGACAACGCACACAATCCGCAAGCTGTACAGTTTTCACGTCCTTGTTCGTCGCGTTTCAGCGAATGTTGCCCACGATAAACTTTCGAGCGCTCACGCACTTCTTCGGGATATTTAATGGTTACCTTTCGCGTAAACAGGTGACTGATCGTAATCATCATTCCTTTCAAAATCGTCCACAGATAAAGGCTTTCCAAAAAAGTCATCTTTTTGTTGGAAACTTCTTTTTTTCTGCCTGATAAAGACATTGTTTCTACTGACATAGTCGTAATTCTTTTTATTTTTTAGAGCATCAGCTTTGTTCCTTTTTTCAACTTCGGTCCCGCTTTTCGCTGCAATCTTTTTAAGGATTGATTTCCTTTCACTTTGCTTCAGGGCAATCCTGAAAAAGGATTTCCACTTCAATCCGGGCTAGACTTCAGGTCCGTGCTTCTTTTTAACTTCTTAAAATTTTCCGTCTGCCCAAAGGATCGCGATTCCCGTAATAAAAATATTCGCAATCGCGAGCGGAATCAATATCTTCCAGCCCAAACGCATCAATTGGTCATAGCGAAATCTCGGAATCGTCCATCTTACCCACATATAGAAGAAGATGAAGAAACAGATTTTCACGAACAGAACGCCAAACCCAATCAGATTCGCCGGATTCACGCCCCAATGTTCAACAGCCCAACCCATTCCGGGATAATTGTAACCTCCGAAATAAAGCACTGCCAGAATAGTGGACGAAATAAACATACTCGCATATTCTGCAAATAAATAAAATCCCATTCGCATCGACGAATATTCGGTATGGTAACCACCAATCAACTCGGCCTCACATTCTGCCAAATCAAAAGGCGTACGGTTGGTTTCAGCAAACGAACACACCAAGAAAATGATGAATCCCAACGGTTGGTAAAATACATTCCAGTGCATGCCGTGCTGTTGTGCAGAAATCTCGCGAAGGCTCAGTGTCCCGCTCATCATCAACAAAGCAATCAGTGACAATCCCATCGCGACCTCATAAGAAATCATTTGCGAGGCAGCACGCATGGCGCTCATCAAGGAAAATTTATTATTGGAAGCCCAGCCGCCAATCATAATGCCGTAAACACCTACAGACAAAACACCGAAAACATATAAAACTGCTGCATCAACGTCAGTTGCCTGTAATATAACAGTGCGTCCGCCGATGATTAACTTATCGCCCCAAGGAATCACCGCCGAAGTCATCAAAGCAACGCTCATCGAAATCGCTGGTCCCACGATAAACAAAAATTTATTTGGCGTATCGGGTGAAAATTCTTCTTTAGAGAACAGTTTCAAACCATCAGCTAACGGCTGTAAAATACCGCCTTTTCCGGCACGGTTCGGTCCGATTCGATCTTGCAACCACGCCGCTACTTTACGTTCAGCCAAAGTCGAATACATCGCCATAATCATTGTCAACGCGAAAATCGCGAAGATGAAAATGCCTTTTTCTATGATGAATGCACTGTCCATAATTATACGTTTCCTTCTTTAAATTCAATCATTTCTTCTTTTTTCAAAGGTACTGACGGCATACTGATTTTTATTCTGTCCTGTTCACGGCCTTTAAGAATTCCGGTTTCGGTTTCAATGACCACCGTATCTAATTTTCGCGTGTAATTGTTTTGGTTGATAACCGAATCTTTTTCGAATTTCCTCGGGCCTTCAATTACCCAATCGTTCGGATTTTTGTGGTCGAAACGGCATTCGTTACAGATAAATTCTTCCACTTCATGATACTCATCTTTTCTTCCGGTTACACGTTGGATTTCGTCACCAAACATCCACACGGTAGTTTTTCCACAGCACTTTGTACAGTTTCTGTGGGCATTGTAAGGTTTGTTGAACCACACTCTTTGTTTGAAACGGAAAGTCTTGTCGGTTAAGGCGCCAACCGGACAAACATCGATCATGTTGCCTGAGAATTCATTGTCGATCGCTTTGGAAATACAGGTCGAAATATTTGAATGATCGCCACGATCCATTACGCCATGTACGCGATTGTCAGTGAGCTGATCAGCAACCATCACGCAACGGTAGCACAAAATACAACGGTTCATGTGCAGTTGAATATTCGGACCGATATCTTCAGGTTCAAACGTTCTTTTATCTTCGATGAAACGTGTTTGCGATTTCCCATGCTTAAAGCTCAAATTTTGCAAATCGCATTCGCCGGCCTGGTCACAAACCGGACAATCGAGTGGGTGATTGATCAGCAAAAATTCGGTAACCGATTTCCTTGCTTCTTCAACCCTGTCGGAAGATTTGCTGTTCACTTCCATTCCGTCCATGCAACCGGTAACACACGACGCCATTAATTTCGGCATTGGGCGTGGATCGGCTTCACTTCCTTTGGAAACTTCCACCAAACAGCAACGGCACTTTCCGCCGCTTCCTTGAAGTTTGGAATAATAGCACATCGCCGGTGGAACGCTTTCGCCACCAATCATACGCGCTGCCTGCAGGATGGTTGTTCCTGCTTCGACATCTATGCTTTGTCCGTCTATAGTTACTTTCATAAAATTTAGTCTAAAGTCTAAAGTCTAAAGTCTAAAGTTGGTTTTTTAGCGACTGCTTCTTCCAACTTCAACTTTTGTCTTTCGACTGTCTTATACTGTTGCTTTCGCTACCAAATGCTTCACTTTTTCAAAAGGTTCGGCAACGAAATGATCTCTGTTTTTTATTTTTTCGGGGAAACGAACATGGTATTCAAATTCATCCCGGAAATGGCGAATTGCCGCAGCAACAGGCCAGGCAGCCGCGTCACCCAATGGGCAAATCGTATTTCCTTCAATTTTGCTCTGGATGCTCCACAACAAATCAATATCTTCTTCACGGCCGTGGCCATTTTCAATCCGGTGCAATACTTTTTCAAGCCAGCCAGTTCCTTCACGGCAAGGCGAACATTGTCCGCAGCTTTCGTGATGGTAGAAACGAGAGAAATTCCATGTATTTCTTACGATGCACGACGTGTCGTTGTAAACGATGAATCCGCCAGAACCCAACATCGATCCGGTAGCAAAACCACCGTCGCTTAAAGATTCGTAGCTCATCAATCGGTCTTCGCCGGTCGCGGTTTTGTATATCAAATTCGCCGGCAATATCGGAACAGAACTGCCACCAGGAACGAATGCTTTTAGCGGACGATCGGAACTCATTCCGCCCAAATATTCATCAGAATTCATAAATTCGTAAACACTGAGTCCGAGTTCAATTTCATAAACCCCAGGATTTTTTATATGTCCAGAAGCCGAAATCAATTTGGTTCCCGTCGATCTTCCGATTCCGATTTTTGCATAGTCCGCGCCCGAATTGTTGACGATCCATGGCACAGCAGCAATGGTTTCCACATTGTTGACCACGGTTGGATTAGCCCATAGTCCGGAAACTGCCGGAAATGGCGGTTTGATTCTTGGGTTTCCACGCTTGCCTTCCAAAGACTCGATCAATGCGGTTTCCTCGCCACAGATATAAGCGCCACCACCGATTTGCACATATAATTCCAGATCGTAACCAGAACCCATAATATTCTTTCCAAGCCAGCCCGCTGCTTTGGCCTCGGCAATGGCTCTTTCCAATATTTTATAAATCCACATATATTCTCCGCGGATGTAGATATAAGAAAGGTGAGCGCCCAACGCATAGCTCGAGGTAATCATACCTTCGATCAACAAATGCGGAATATATTCCATCAGGAAACGGTCCTTAAAAGTTCCCGGTTCCGATTCATCGGCGTTGCAGACCAAGTGTCGTGGCTTACCCGATTTTTTATCGATAAAACTCCATTTCATTCCGGCAGGAAAACCCGCGCCACCACGGCCGCGCAGTCCTGAAGTCTTGACTTCTTCGACCACTTCATCGGGTGTCATCTTGAAGGCTTTTTCTACCGAAGCATAACCGCCTTCTTTGCGATACACTTCGTAGGTTTTGATGCCTGGAACGTTAATCTTGTCTAATAATATTTTCTGTGACATATTATTTATCGTGTAACGTGATTTTATTATCGCGGCAATCGGCAATGAGCTGATCGATTTTTTCTTCGTTGAGGTGTTCTTTGTAGAAATCGCCCAATTGCATCATTGGCGCATAACCGCAGGCGCCTAAGCATTCTACGCCGCGTACTTCGAATAGTCCATCTGACGTTGGTTCACCAATTTTGACGCCGAGTTTACTACAGGTATAATCCATTAGATTCTCCACACCATTGAGACAACAGGGTGAAGTCTGGCAGAATTCAAACATATATTTCCCAATCGGACGTTGGTTGAACATGCTGTAAAAAGTAACTACTTCATAAACCTCAATGGGTTTAATTTGGAGGATTTCGGCAACTTTATCCTGCAATTCGATGCTAAGCCAGTTGTCGTGAGCGTCTTGAACTTCGTGCAAAACAGGCAACAATGCCGACTTTCGCTTATCGTCAGGATAGTGGCTGATCAATTCGTTGATGCGCTCCGTCATTTGCGGAGTTATATCGATATTCTGTTTGTAATTTTTAAGTTCCATAATTTAAGCGTCTAATTCTCCGGCAATAACATTTAAGCTCGACAAGGTTGCGATCGCGTCGGAAAGCATTTGTCCTCTCACCATTTCGTTGAATGCCTGGTAATAAATAAAACACGGTCTTCTGAAGTGCAAACGGTAGGCTGTCCGGCTTCCGTCGGTCACCAGATAGAATCCCAATTCGCCGTTTCCGCCTTCAACCGGGTGGTACACTTCAGTCACCGGAACGGGAACTTCGCCCATCACAATTTTAAAGTGGTAAATCAACGCTTCCATATTGTGGTAAACCTCGTCTTTCGGAGGCAGGTAATAATCGGGAACATCGGCGTGATATGCACCTTCAGGCAATTTCGCCAATGCTTGTTTGATGATGCTCAAACTCTGCCAAACTTCTTCGTTTCTGACGCAGAAACGGTCATAGGTGTCGCCAGATTTTCCAACAGGGATTTCAAAATCGAAATCTTCATAGGATGAATAAGGTTGCATCACACGGATGTCATAGTCAACTCCGGCAGCACGCAGGTTAGGTCCTGTAAATCCGTAGCTGATGGCACGTTCGGCAGAAATTGGTCCGACGTTAATCGTCCGGTCCATGAAGATTCTGTTTCTCGCGAGAAGATTTTCAAATTCTCTCCAGATTGGTGGAAATTCTTCCAATAAAATGTTTAGTTTTTCGAACGCCAACGGACTCCACTCTCTTTCAAAACCACCGATTCTTCCCATGTTCGTCGTTAACCGTGCGCCGCAGATTTCCTCATATATTTCGTAGATTTTTTCGCGGTACTGGAATACGTAAAGGAAGCCGGTCAAGGCACCTGTATCTACCCCAAGCACTGAATTACAGATAATATGGTCGGAGATTCGCGCCAGTTCCATTACGATAACACGAAGGTACTGTGCCCTTTTTGGCACTTCTATTCCGAGTGCTTTTTCCAAAGTCATCCACCAGCCCATGTTGTTGATAGGTGAAGAACAGTAATTCATCCTGTCTGTCAATGGTGTAATTTGGTAAAACGGCCTGTTTTCTGCAATTTTCTCGAATGCGCGGTGGATGTAACCAACGGTTCCTTCGCCGTCAATAATGCGCTCGCCATCCATTAGAAGAATATTCTGGAAGATACCGTGCGTCGCAGGGTGTGTCGGACCTAAATTCAGTATCGAAAGTTCGCTTCCGTCTTCATTTTTCCGTTTTTCGATGATAGCGGCATATCGTAATTCGGGTGGTAATAATAAGTCTGACATATTTATTTCAGTGGCATTATTAGCAATTATCTATTGTTCTTCCGAAGAAACGGTCGTCTTTATCGGTTCTTCCTCCGTCTTCCAACGGGAATTCTTTTCGCATGGGGAACGACACCATTTCATCCATATTCAGGATACGCTTTAATTGCGGATGGCCTTTAAAAATGATTCCGAAGAAGTCATACGTTTCGCGTTCCTGCCAGTTAGCGCTCGCGAATAAATCGGAGACCGTATCGATTTCAGGATTCGAAGCCGGCAAGAAGCATTTGATACGGATTCTTACATTATCAATCCAATTGTGCATATGGTAGACGACCGCAAATTGTCTTTCTTCAGCGGCATCGGGAAAGTGCATTCCGCAAAGCGTAGTGAGGAAATTGAAACGCATCACTTTGTCGTCGCGTAAAAAAAGCATGACTTCAGAGATAGCGTTTGAATCTATTTCAAAAGTCAGGATATCGTGAATTTGCTGGAAATCGCTGACGGCGGTCGCAAATTGATCGGCAAGTGTCTGGTGTATGGTTGAATTGTCTAAAGCCATTGGTTTACTTGATGTTATAAGAGGCCAATAATTCGGTGTATTCATGCGAACTTCTTCTCCTTACAGATTCGGTACGAACCAGGTCCTGCAAACGCATAATGCCGTCTAGGATTTGCTCTGGTCTTGGCGGGCAACCAGGAACATAAACGTCAACCGGAATAATTTTGTCGATACCTTGCAAAACAGAATAAGTATCGAAGATTCCGCCCGAGCAGGCACAAGCGCCAACCGAAATTACCCATCTGGGCTCGGCCATTTGTTCATAGACCTGTCGTAAAATCGGGGCCATTTTTTTGGCGATGGTTCCCATAACTAACAACATGTCGGCTTGTCGTGGTGAGAAACTCATACGTTCCGATCCGAATCGCGCCACGTCATAATGCGATGCCATGGTTGCCATGAATTCAATTCCGCAGCATGAAGTTGCAAAAGGCAAAGGCCAAAGTGAATTGGCGCGAGCCATGCCCACAACGTCGCTGAGTTTGGTAGCAAAGAAACCTTCTCCTGAAAAACCTTCTGGAGCCGGCGCATTGGTTATTATTTTTGAATCGCTCATTGTATTTTGATAGTTGTGGTTTCTGGAAATTAAAGCGGAAACCTAAAATTAATTATTCCCACTCAAGTCCTTTTTTCTTCATCACGTAGAAAAAGCCGACGAGCAGCAACATCATAAATATGCCCATTTTCATTAAACCTTCAACGCCCATTTCGCGAAAATTCACGGCCCATGGATACATGAAGATCACTTCCACATCAAACAAAACGAAGAGGATGGCTACAAGGAAATATTTAACTGAAAAAGGGACACGGGCGTTTCCGACAGACTCGATACCGCATTCGAAGGATTTATCTTTCGCAGCAGACGATCTTTTTGGACCTAATTTTCCGGAAATTATGATGGTTCCTACAACAAAACCGACAGCTAAGAGAAATTGCATCAGGATTGGAAAGTAATCTAACTGGCTTGATTGCATGATAAAAAGGTATTTTTTATAAACTTTTACAAAGATAAGTCTCAATAATTAATTAGCAACCATAAACGCGAATTTCCTAGCCAATCAAACGTTGTAACTTCTTAATTTTTATTGATTATAAATAAGGAAGTGAGGCTGCACATTTGGATCGTTCAACAATAGGTAAAAAAAAACGTCCCGAGTCAATCGGGACGTTTAAACATTCATAGGTAACAAAAATAATCTATATATTTTTAGTCTTCAAGAGCTACTACCTGAGCAGCTACTTTACCTTTTCTTCCTTCTTCTTCTTCGTATGATACTCTGTCACCTTCGCGAAGTTCTTCCGCTTTGATTCCTGAAGCATGAACGAAGATATCTTTTCCTGTTTCTTCGTCTGTAATGAATCCGTAACCTTTAGACTCATTGAAAAATTTAACTGTTCCTGTACGCATTGTAATTGTAATAAAATTTATAATGGGGCAAATGTAAACTTTTAAATAATACGAATCGACACTAAGTGTTAAAAATTTCTAAAAATTATTGATTCTCAACGTTTTCGAAAAATTTACAGAAAAAAGTTATTATAAATCGCGTTTAATATGCAATTCTTTTAATTGCGCTTCATCTATTACCGAAGGTGCGTCAATCATCACATCGCGACCTGAATTGTTTTTTGGAAAAGCGATAAAGTCGCGGATGGTTTCCTGTCCGCCGAGAATCGCAACGAGCCTATCAAGCCCGAAAGCCAAACCGCCGTGCGGAGGTGCGCCGAATTGGAACGCATCGATCAGAAATCCAAATTGGTTTCTGGCTTCTTCTTCTGTAAATCCTAGATATTTAAACATGAGTTGTTGGGTCGACTTGTCGTGGATACGGATCGATCCGCCGCCAATTTCGTTGCCGTTCAAAACCATATCGTAAGCATTGGCGCGTACTTTCCCGGGATCGGTTTCCAGCAACTGCATGTCTTCGGGTTTTGGCGAAGTAAACGGATGATGCATGGCATGCCATCTGTTGCTATCCTCATCTTTCTCGAGCAGCGGGAAATCGATTACCCAAAGCGGAGCAAATTCAGCGGGATTTCTCAATCCCGATCTTGTCGCCAATTCCATGCGCAAAGCACTTAGTTGCGTTCGGGTTTTGTCGGCCAGACCGGAAAGCACAAAGATCATGTCCCCAGCTTTTGCGCCGGTCACAGCAGCCCAATTTTTCAAATCTTCCTGATCGTAGAATTTATCGACCGACGATTTGTAACTGCCATCTTCGTTACATTTTACATATATCATTCCGCTCGCGCCAATTTGCGGTCGTTTGACCCATTCGATCAGCGCGTCGATTTCTTTTCTCGTGTATTCGCCGCAACCTGGCGCCGCAATTCCGACAACAAGTTCAGCCGAATTGAACACGCCGAAATCTTTGTGTTGGGCAACCGAGTTAAGTTCGCCAAACGTCATCCCAAAACGGATGTCCGGTTTGTCATTGCCATAAGTTTTCATCGCGTGATCGTAAGTCATTCGCGGGAATTTTTCAACATCTACACCTTTAATTTCTTTGAGTAAATGACGGGTCAGTCCCTCAAACATATCGAGAATATCTTCCTGCGCTACGAACGCCATTTCGCAATCGATCTGTGTAAATTCGGGCTGACGATCGGCACGCAAATCTTCATCTCGGAAACATTTGACGATTTGAAAATATTTATCCATTCCGCCCACCATCAGCAGCTGCTTGAATGTTTGGGGCGATTGCGGCAATGCGTAAAACTGACCTTCGTTCATTCTTGACGGCACGACGAAATCGCGTGCGCCTTCGGGAGTAGATTTGATCAGATAGGGTGTTTCGACTTCGCAGAAATCTTGTGCCGAAAGGTATTTTCGGACTTCCATCGCGACTTTGTGTCGGAAGAGCAAATTATTTTTTACGGGGTTCCTGCGGATATCGAGATAGCGGTATTTCATGCGGATGTCTTCGCCGCCGTCGGTTTCGTCCTCGATGGAGAAGGGCGGAGTTAGCGAAGCATTGAGTATGTTGAGTTCAGTAACTAAAATTTCGATGTCGCCGGTGGGCATATTCTTGTTTTTAGCTTCGCGCTCAATCACAGTGCCTTTTGCTTGGATAACGAACTCACGCCCCAAAGTTTTGGCCAGTTCAAAAACGGATTTGTCGGTACGACTTTCGTCGAAAACGAGTTGCGTGATTCCGTAGCGGTCGCGCAGATCGACCCAGTTCATGAAGCCTTTGTCGCGTGATTTCTGGACCCAGCCGGCAAGGGTGACTTCGGTGTTGATATGTGCCGCGTTGAGTTCGCCGCAGTGGTGACTTCTGTACATCAGTGTAATTTTAAGCGGCAAATTTAATGATAATTATCGCAATGAACGGAATATTCATGAGATTGAATTTTACAGGCAATTGAATCGGGAATGCGATCGCGTTAGCGATGGAAGCGGCATCCTGCGCGGTTTTCCGTCGCAGATAAAGCGGACAGCGCGACCCGAAGGGAAACGCCAAAAGGAATTCCCAATGTTAAGTTTTCATTGAATGTTACCAAATTGTTATGTAAAAGTTTTTTTAATGTAAATACTTCCCTATATTTGTTATGGAATTATTTACAAATTAAACCTACAGACATGAAAAAGTACATTATTATCGGAGCGATGCTGGTTTCAGGAATGATTTCGGCGAATACTATTGAACCAAAACTGGAAGCCTTCGGGGAACTTGTAAAGGTGACCTATTATTACGATAGTGGACAGGTGCAGCAAACCGGTTTTTTTAAAAACGGCAAGCTTGAAGGACAGTGGGTGGCTTATGAGTTAAACGGCAACAAAAAAGCGGTAGGCGAATATGTCAGCGGGATCAAAACCGGCAAATGGGTATTTTGGAGCAACACGACCCTAAGCGAGGTTACTTATGCCAACAATGCGGTGGCTTCAGTAAAAAACTGGAAACAGGAAGCATTGGCCAATATAAATTAGATTTCTAATAATATAAAAAAACCCGCTCTTGAGCGGGTTTTTTTGTTTATAATGTTTTGGTTTATTCTTCGATAGTTTCCATTTCGTTGTTGCGGCGTCTCCTGTCACGAAGCCAGTATTTTGTTCGTTTCACTAGGTAAAACATTACCGGAACCATGACAAGCGTCAGTACGGTAGCATAGGTAAGTCCGAAAATGATCGTCCATGCCAATGGTCCCCAGAAAATTACATTATCACCTCCTATAAACACATGCGGATTCAAATCGGTGATTAGCGAGAAGAAATCGAAATTCAAACCGATCGCGAGTGGGATCAATCCCAATACCGCAGTCAAAGCCGTAAGCAATACGGGACGCAACCTTGATTTTCCAGATTCGATAATAACGCCTTTAATTTCCTCAAGCGTGAGATCGTCGTGGCTTTTCTGGTCATTCTCGCGTACTTTTTCATCGAGCAGCAGTACGAAAAAGTCCATCAATACGATTCCGTTCTTCACTACAATTCCTGCGAGCGAGATGATTCCCATCATCGTCATGAGGATTACGAAATCCATGTTGGCAATCACATAGCCATAGAAAACGCCGCTAAAACTCAACAATACGGTAAAAAGGATGACCATTGTTTTGGAAACCGAGTTGAATTGCAACACGATAATGATCATGATTCCCGCTAGTGCCAGAAACAGCGCATACAGGAGGAAACTTTGGTTTTTACCTTGCTCTTCCTGAACGCCAGAAAAGGAATAGGTGACGTTGCTCGGCATCTTGTAACCAGTCAAATCGGTCGCAATCTGTTTGGTGATTTCGTCGCCGTTGTAACCGGTCAAAACATTGGAATAAATCGTCATGATCCTTTTCTGGTTCTTGCGTTTGATCATGTTGTAGGTTTCGGTTTTTTGTGTGGTCGAAACCCCTGAAATCGGCACCTGAACAATCTGTCCGTTATTTTGGTTGCGGAATGTCAGCGACTGGTTGAACAAGACGCTTTCGTTTTTACGTTGGTCTTCCTGCATTCTCATGACGATATTGTAATCATCGTCGCCTTGTTTAAAGGTCGATATTTCTTGTCCGTAAACTGAACGGCGCAGGTTGAAACCCAATTGTCCGGTTGAAACGCCAAGGCTTCCGGCATTGACGCGATCAACTTTTACTTCAAGTTCCGGGCTTTCTTTATTGACATCTACTTGGAGCCTTTCGATTCCGGGAATGTGCTTGGAATTTACAAAGGCAATCATTTTATCTGCTTCTTTGAGCATTAGATCGTAATCGAGTCCGGTCAGCTGAATACTGATAGGATAACCGGCAGGTGGACCGTTCGCATCTTTTTCAACAATTACGGAAGCGCCCGGAATTCCTTTCACCTTACTGCGAATTTCTTCAAGGACATCAGACGTATTGATGCCACGCCTGAATTTAAACTCTGAGAAATTGACTGTTACTTTTCCTTTGTATGGTGTTTCTGAAGCAGAACCTGCATCGACATTCGGATTTCCGGCGCCGACACCAACCTGAGAAACGATGGATTCAGCAAGGAAATTCTGCTTGGTTTTCGCATCAGTATATTTGCTTAGGATATCGATCACTTGCTTTTCTACAAACAAAGTGGCCGTATTGGTTTTGGTGATATCGGTTCCTTGCGGATATTCGATATAGACAATGGCTTGGTTCGGAACGTTATCGGGGAAAAACAACACCTTTCTTGGGAAAATTCCGAGTAGAACAAAGGAGAACACCAATAGACCAATAATTCCGAACAAGGAAGCCCACGCTCTTTTCCCTGTTAAGATTTTAGCGAGGAAACTCTTGTATTTGTCTTCCATTCTTGGGAAGAAACTATGCTGGAAATCTTGCGTCCACTGGTAGATCTTCAATCGGTACAGCCACATGAAAACAAAAGAGAGGATAGCTAAATGCCCGATGGCGCGCATCAATTTGGAATCGTAAACATTACCTAGAATCACAAATAGCACTCCGATGATCGTAAAAATGATCGAATAGAATTTTGCCGATTTCTTGGTGACATTCTTGTCTTCAATAGCCATCGAACCACCTGTCATCGCTGCATTGATGACCATTGCGACAAACAAAGAACCGGTTAAAGTCACTGTGAGCGTGATCGGAAAATACTTCATGAATTTTCCCATTGTACCGGGCCACAAAAGAAACGGCAAGAATGCCATTAAGGTTGTTGCTGTAGAGGAAATAACGGGCCAGGCGATTTCGCCAATCCCAATTTTCGACGCGTGATAGCGGTCCATTCCCTTTTTCATATTGGCGAATACGTTATCTACGACCACAATTCCGTCATCGACAAGCATACCCAATCCCATAACGAGTCCGAAAAGCACCATCGTGTTTAAAGTCAGCCCTGCCGCCGATAATATGCTAAAGGCAATCATCATCGACAACGGAATCGCCGCGCCTACAAACAATGAATTACGCAATCCCATTGTAAACATTAGTACGATCATTACAAGGATGATCCCGAAAATAATGTGGTTCGACAATTCATCTACTTGATGCTCCACGCGCGATGACTGGTCGTTGGTAAGTTTAATTTTTAAATTGGCAGGCAAATAGGAATGCTTCGCTTTTTCAAGTTTTTCTTTTACCTGTTCAATGGCCGAAATCATGTTTTGGCTTGCCCGCTTTTTGACGGTAAGCATCACAACCTCTTTTCCGCTTTCGCGCGCATAGGTCGTTTTTTCCTTTTCCTTAAAGCTTACTGTCGCGATATCTTTTAAGTAAACGGTTCCTCCGTAAGATTTTACGATGACATTCTCGAGTTCTTTCGGGTCTTTGATTTCGCCGATGATTCGGATGTTATTACGAGAACCTTGCGAAATAAGATTTCCACCCGAAAGCGTCATGTTTTCGTATTTAACAGCATTTTGGATTTCGTCAAATGAAACCTGTGCTGCGGTCATTTTGAAGATATCAACCGCGATTTCGACTTCCTTGTCATCAACGCCCAAGATCTCTACTTTTTTTACTTCAGGAACTTCTTCGATGTCGTCTTGTAGTAATTTGCCGTAGTCCTTGAGCTGTTGCGTCGTATAATTTCCTTGCAGGTTGATGTTGAGGATCGGCACTTCTTCGGAAATATTAAGTTCGAAAACGCTTGGCTCTACTTTTCCGCCGTTGTCGAGATTCGGCCAGTCGGTATCGGCTTTTACCAAATCAACTTTGTCCTTCGTTTTTTCTTTGGCTTGCTCGATGGTAACGTCATCCGAAAATTCAACGATAATCATTCCGTAATCCTGAAATGATGAAGAGGTGATCTTGTCAACCCCGCTTATATTCTTGATTTCTTTTTCGAGCGGCTTGATAATGAGCTTTTCAACATCTTCAGCTGAATTCCCAGGAAAAACTGAAGAGATATAAATTTTATTCTCGATGATCTCCGGAAAATCCTCACGCGGCATAGTAATGTATGCGATGACGCCCGTGATGACGATCAAAATAGTAAATATATAAACGGTGACGCGGTTGTCTACCGCCCAGCTCGAGATGCCGAATTCGTGTTTATTGTGACTCATATTTTTTGTTGTTAGTTTTTGGTTACCAGGTGATGGATATTGGACGAACTCGATCAAGCCGTCCTCATCAGCCCGCCACTTTGTTTAAAAATTCAGCTTCATTCCTTCTGAAACGGTATTTGCACCTTCAGTCACAATTACATCTTCGGCGTCAAGCCCACTCAAAATTTCAGTGACGTTATTGGCTGACTGACCAGTTTTAACGAGTACTTTTTTAGCAATGGCCGTTTTTCCATTGACCTGATCGGCAACAAAAACAAACTGATTGTTCTCGCCATCCTGCTGAATGACGTTGGTTGGAACCACGAGCGCATTTTTGCTACTGTAATCAATGATCTTCAATTTGGCTACCTGGTTGGGACGCAGTAGGTTGTCACTGTTAGGTACCGAGACTTCAATCGAAAATGTCCTATTGTTTGGATTGATGTTATTGGCTACCTGGCGTATTTTACCCACGTAGTTTTTTCCAAGTGAAGACAATTCGACGTCAACAGTGGTTCCGACTTTCAATTTTCCGATATACGATTCCGGAACCGAGGTCGAGATGTACATATTATTGAGGTTTACGATCCTGACGATGCCTTGTCCGGGTGAAACCACAGATCCTCTTTCGGTAATGATTTCATCGACAACGCCTGCAAATGGAGCGGTGATGACGGTTTTTGCCAATTGCGCTTTGATCTGTGAAACCGCCTTTTGTTGGCTGACCATATTGGTTTGTGCCTGCAGGTATTGGATTTCAGAACCGATTTTCTGATCCCATAAACGTTTCTGTCTTTCGAAAGTAGTTTTCGCCAAAGCAAGTTGTGTTTCCAGTTGAGCAACCTGCTGGCTGAGTCCGCCGTCGTCAATTTTACCCAGGACCTGACCTTTGCTCACTTTTTGTCCGGCAACGACATTCAAAGCGACCAAAGTTCCGGAGAATTGGGGATAAACAATGAGGTTTTCCTTTGTGTCAACATTTCCCTGCACTTCGAGATAATGGTTGAAAACAGTGTCTTTAACCGTGGCGATTGCGACCAGAGCCTCGGTGGCTTTTTGGGTGTCTAAGGAAGCGAGCGCCTCGTCTATTTTGGTAATTTCAGCTTGCAAGTCGGCTCTTTTGGCCTGAATCGCAGTAATGTCTTTAGATGCAATCAATGCGTCAACATTTTTGTTGTCCTGTTTTCCGGAACAAGCGGCAACTAAAAATGCAAATGCGGTGAATAGTAAGAATTGCTTACTCATAGTGATTATTTTTTTGATGGATTCCTGATTTGATTTCATTATAATGAAGTTAGTTGTGATTTTTATTTGTTGATTACCGTTTGTAAAGTCGCTTTCTTGTTGATGATGTTCACCATCGACTGCAGGTAATTTTGCTGAGCCGTATACAATTGCCTTTGCGCCTCGCTGAAATCGAAGCTCGATGACAAACCTTCCGTAAATTTGGTCTGCTGTTTTTTCTCGATTCTTTCGGCAAGGTTCAGATTACTTTTCGCCGTGTTGAACTCCTCGATGCTGAATTCATATTCGCTTCTGGCACTTTCATATTGCAAGCGCAAATTTTGCTGGGCTTCGGTGAGTTGGGTTTCGGCCTGAGTCAATGCGATCTTCGCTTGCTGTGTGCGGGAACTTCTGGCGAAACTACTAAAAATCGGAATGTTGAGGTTGACACCAAAACTCGAAAAATTATAGTATTTCTGATTTTCAAAATAAAAGTTAAAATCTTCATCAAATGCGTTGTATCCGAAATTTAGGTTAGCGGACAGCGTTGGCAGTGCCTTGCTTTTCTGCAATTTATATTCTAGCCTTCGTTGTTCTTTGAAATTCTCTGCAATCAGGTAATTCACGTTGTTCGACATGTTGAATTCTTCTTGCGAAAAAGCCATGTCCAGGTTGCTTACCGTTAACTGGTCCAATTTGTCAGTAAGTTTCAATTCATCATTGATATCGATCCCAACAGCAATCTTGAGCATTTTATAAGCAATGTCCAAAGTTCTTTTGGTATTGTTGAGGTTGCTTTCAACGGAAGAAAGTGTGATTTGCAATTGTTCGACATTCTCTTCCTCGATCAGTCCGTTGTTATAGGTTTCTTTGGTATCAGTAAACGTTTTTGACAATGTTGTCTTGTTTTTCTCCAGAATGGCGATGCTTTCCTCGGCAAGCAAAACATTTCCGTAAGCGCTGATGACCATTTCTTTCACGTCAGTATCGGTTTTGCGTTTTGCGTTTTGGTAATATTTGAGGTAGGTTTTAGAAGCTTGCAGCGCCACAATATACGAACCGTCAAAAAGCAACTGGTTTAAGGTTGCCCTAGCATTGACAGAGTGTTTCGGACTAAAAGCTACTGCGGCAAAAGTTCCGTCGGGAGCTTTAGGGTTTATAAATTGCGCGGGAATTACCGATAGTGGAACCGCAAGATTATCGGTATAGTCAATATTGGCCGCGATCTGAGGCAAACCTGCCGCTGTAGTTTCCCATTTTTTTTGTTTCGCCGACTCGATGTCACGTGCGGCATTGATTGCGCTGTAATTATGCTGTAAACCGTGGCTGATGGCTTGGTCGAGGCTGAAAGAGTAGCTTTGCTTTTGCTTCTCTTGTGACTTTGCGGTGATGGCAAAAATAAGCAAGGCAAGAAGAGTGATTTTGGATTTCATAGACGGATGATTATTGATTAGGTGTTGTTAGATTTTTTTCGAGTTCGGCAATTCCTTTTTCAGTCGCAATGGCGCGGGTGTGATATTCGAGTACGGCAAATTCAAGTTCCTGAATTTCCCTTTCACTGATGGTATTTTCGTTAATCTGGAAAATCAGCGTGTAGTAAAATCGCGTGACGAGTTCAATATTGACATCCGCGCGATACAATCCCTGTTCAATTCCCTTTTCAATGTTTTGCTTTAAGAATCGGTTGCAATCGTCAGTTTCCTTACACATCATTTTTGCATGGATGTCTGGATAATGTTTCTTTAATTGGTAAAGCGGTGACGTGTCTGCAGCCTGAAAAAGCGTTTTAAACATTTTACGAATCTCAAAATTTTCTTTGATGGGATTGTGATTTTGCGATAAGATTTCGGCGATAGATTGATCAATGACTTCATGTGTGGCCGCCACGGTTTCCTCAATGAGAATTTCCTTATTGCTGAAATATTTGTAGATGGTCTTTTTAGAAATTCCCATTTCTGCGGCGATATCATCCATCGTCACGCTTTTAAAACCTAACTTCAAAAACAAATCCGTTCCTTTTACTATAATTTTCTCTTTCATTTTACTTCAGTGAAATGTTAAAATTTCGAATGCAAATGTAAATAGGAAACTTTAGACACCAAAATAGTTTCCAAAGTATTTACATATATTTAACATTTGGTTCAATTGCCAAGTTTGGAATCAGTGGCGATTGCCGTACATTAGCGCAAAATTTACTTTTTATGCATTCTGTCCATCAGTATCAGGAATTCATTTCGGATTATCTGCAGTCGCAACAATTCGACAGAAAACCTGAAAATCTATACGAGCCCATCCAATATATACTGAGTCTCGGCGGGAAAAAAATACGTCCCATGCTTACACTGATGGCTGCGGAAGTTTTCGATGCCGATTATCGCACTGCACTTCCGGCGGCACTAGCGATAGAGATTTTCCACAATTTCTCGCTAATTCACGATGATATTATGGATGATGCGCCATTACGCCGTGGCAATGAAACCGTGCATGAGAAATGGAATCTAAATACCGGAATCTTGTCGGGCGACGCGATGCTAATTTTAGCCTATCAGTATTTTGAACAATACGAACCCGCAATTTTTCGCGCACTCGCCAAATTGTTCAGCAAGACAGCACTTGAAGTCTGCGAAGGGCAACAATGGGATGTCGATTTTGAAAGCCGCGAAGATGTGACGATTGCCGAATATCTTAAAATGATCGAATACAAAACGGCCGTGCTTGTCGCCGCAGCCATGAAAATGGGGGCGATCATCGCGCAAACGTCGGAAGAAAATTGTAGGTTGATTTACGAATTCGGACTAAATTTAGGGTTGGCTTTCCAGTTACAGGATGACTACCTCGATGCCTTTGGCGACCCCGAAACTTTTGGCAAACAAGTAGGCGGCGATATCATTGAAAACAAAAAAACGTACCTGTATCTCAAAGCTGTCGAATTTGCCTCCAAGGATGAAAATGAGCAGTTGATGCATCTTTTTTCAATCCATCCAAATGATAATTCTGATAAGGTCAATTCGGTCAAGGAAATATTTATTGCTACCGGCGCAGCCGCAGCCACTCAGGAAGCGATTTTTCACTATACGCAAAAAGCATTTGAAACATTGCAGCAAATTGCTATCGGCGATATAAAAAAGCAGCAGTTACGATCTTTTGGTGAGAAGTTAATGAGCAGAAACGTTTAGTGGGAGTAAGTACAAAATGATAAACGGATCACTGTTTCATAATCCCAAACCAAGCACCGCAACGCAACTTTCTTTTGCGCTGTTTTTCCCAGTTTTTACGATTGTCGCGCTTTGGGTCGACTCCGTTTATTTTACCCTGCATTACTTCGACGCCCGGCAATTGACTAATCTACTGGCTGTAGTATATTTTTCGCTATTCTTCTATGTCGCTGCGAATGAACTTAGAAAACTGATGTTTGTCATGGTTTTCCTTTCTTATCTCGGCGAATGGATATTTTGCAAGTGGCTTGGAATGTATGCATATCGAACGGATCCTATTCCGCTTTACGTGCCGTTCGGACATGCGATTGTTTACGCTTCGGGCTATGTGTTTGCAAACACGCGACGGGCAATTGTCAATGCGAAAAAATTGCAGGGGTATTTTGCGATAGCATTCATTGCATTGTTTGTCTCAGTCGGAATTTTTCTAAATGATCAGTTTACATTGATTTTCGGAGCCTTATTTTTCGTACTTTTAAAAAGGAAACGCTGGCAGATTCTGTATTATTTCATTGCGCTGTGCGTGATATTTATAGAATTGGTCGGAACATATTTCCAATGTTGGGCGTGGGTTCCGAAAACATTTGGAATCATTCCTGCAGTCAATCCGCCAATGGGCGCTGTTTTTTTCTATGCCGGCGGCGATGTACTTCTGGCCAAAATCGTAAATGCCTCGAAAATTAAAAAGAGTTATAATTTATGAATTACATTGCTCCAAAATCGGCTGAAATGTTGCTGTCAGAGGCAGAAACCGAAAACCTCTATCTTAAACTCATTGAACAAATCAACAAGGATTTCAATCTCGCCAATGAGGGGATTGATTTTCCAATGAGTACTTCTCCCGAAGAATTGAAAATGCAACTTCATGAAAAAGTGTATCGGCTGATCCAATTCCGCTTTGCTGAATACCTCAATTTACTGTATATCATCGATGTGCCTGAAGACCAGATCAAAAAACTTGATGGTTCTGATATCGTGGCGCTTTCGGGACAAGTCGCGTTCCTGATCTTAAAAAGGGAATGGCAGAAAGTGTGGTTTAGGAATAAACGCTGATTTTTCCAACGCAATTCAATCGAAATATTGTTCATAAATTTTTCGAAATCCCGTATGTGACTGAAAAAAATCAACAGGATAATAATCTAAATGTTCCCTATTGAGTACGGTCTGGTAAAAATTATTAAGTGATCTTCGGGTTAAGGGAAATTGAAAACCATCGGGATCAAGACGCAGCAGAACCTTTGCGCAGAATTCTGAACAATACAGCCTGTCGTCATCCTCGACATTGAAATCCATGTCAAAAGTAATTCGTTCAGCGGCCATGGTCTCTATAATTTTCCGCATATTCAATCGCTTTGTTCTCGAACAACGATATTCCCAGATACTCAGATAATGAATATCGGGAAGCATCCCGAACTCTTGAAGGTTTTGGCAGATCAGCGCCGAATCAGCGTCGGTTGTATTAGTAACATTGTAAACCCTAAGCATGCCGTTTTTCACAATTCCGATTCCAATGTGCGTAATGTTTTTATCTTTCAGGTTAAAGCCGTCAGCAATCATAGCCAGTTTCTGTTCAGATCCGCGGCACACCACATAAAAAGCGTTATTGCGGAACTTTGGTTGCGATGATAAAGGCAATGATAGCGCAAGAAAAATGCCGAGTATAAGTTTGTGAAGCATAGAATTATTTTATTGAATAACGCAAGGAGATCTTAAATGCAAAATTGTCAGCAGGAAGCGAATTGGCATAATAGCCATAGCGGTAGAAAATTCCGCCGCCAAAGCCCAAATAGCCAAGATTCATAAAGTTGAGCTTGAGGAGGCTATTAAGTTGAAGGCCAGTTTCAAGAAATATCTTGTCGTAAGTTCTATATACATAACCAGGATGATGGTTGCCCGCCGACAAATTTCCCCAACCCACATTATTGTGCCAAATGACTTCGGGTTGCAAGTATTTGGTCTTGAACAGCAATTCTCCAAAATTATGAGAAAGGAAGACATGGGTATATACATCCGATAAGAATTCGTAAGGAAGCATCGTCTGGAAAGTGTTTTTAGCAAGGTAGGGATACTTTGCATCACTGCTTCCTTCCCCGGTGAATAGCAATCCTATTGGTAAGGCGCGGTCGACATATCCGGTTTGGAACCGATAGGAAGTCCTGCCAAGGTTTCGGTTGTAAAATGTATGCGCTGCGGAAAATTCCACTTTGTGATAATCGAAATCACCGTTCAAAACCTGTCGCAGCCCTTGCGAATACAGCAGTTGCAAGACCGGATAGGTGTTGTCAGAGCTGAAGGTCGTGCCGAAGGACTCAATCAGTTTCTCTCCGGGTGACCAGCGAAGATAAAGCGATAGGGCGGTATTCTTATAGTAATTCAATACCAATCCGTTTTTTTGAAACGTATAGAAATATAATGGATTGGTGTCGGTTTGGCTCATTTCTACACTTGTTGTAAAGTTTCGCAAGAGTCTCGCGCTAAATGTAATCTTGCTTTGTTTCACACGATCAAAACGATACCCCATAAAGCTCCGAAAATCGAATATCTTTTTTGGAAAGCCGTACAGTCCTGAACTGCCAATTTCAATAATATTATCCTGATAGGAAATGCCAAGGCGCAAGGCACGGTTTTTCGCAAGTAGGAATTGCAAATCGCCTCCATATTTCCATTTTTCGTCCTTAATTCCATAACCCAAGAAACCGCCAACGCTAAACTTTTTAAACAGTTTTTCGTTGGTATATAATCCTGTCCCAAGACGAATTCCTTCGTAATGATTGACAAGCAAAGT
>Ga0136636_10000035_pt1 | contig 45459 bp, 37 predicted proteins | sample AntDrymUQ8522106_2_FD_104653 | JGI IMG/M metagenome (GOLD analysis project Ga0136636, IMG submission 104653) | Polar desert sand microbial communities from Dry Valleys, Antarctica - metaG UQ852 (21.06) | ecosystem: Environmental > Terrestrial > Soil > Desert | place: Antarctica: Dry Valley... | reverse complement strand
TTTGCGTTTGTAGGTTGGGTGCCCTTTCATCCCAGAAAAATTTGCTTTCATTGGCAAATCGGGTATTCACTAACCGCATGGTATGTCTGGCTGTGAGTCCGTTTATACCAATACTCGCAGCATTTGTATCGCTGAACGCGTTGGCCTGTATATGGCAACTCGCACAGGAGATTGTATTATTGGCCGACAATTTTTTATCATAGAACAAAACCCTTCCCAAGGTCGCACCTTTATTAGTGATGGAACTTGCAGGCGCATTTGTTCTTGTGATGTAAGGCGGAACGAATTGTTGTGCGTAATTCGACAATTGATTCAAATTAATGTTGTTGCCAAATTCGGCTGAAATATTAGGAGAAACGATTTGGACATACTGTGCTTCATCATCATTACCGCATGAAACAAGCAGAAACAAAAGACATAAGGTGGCGAATTTCATATTTATTTCTTTATAATTAATTTAAAAGTTTGCTGTTGACTATTACCTATAATTTTAATAAAATAAATCCCATTATAAATCGTGTCGGTTTCCAAAATGAATAGCGTGCTTCCTTGAAGTACTTTGCCGCTTTTAACTATTTTTCCAGATTCATCAATCAGCTCTACCGCGAGGTCGGTTTCAATTAAATCGGTTTGAATGGCCACAAAGTCGGATGCAGGGTTCGGATAAACAGTAATTTTGGTTTTGCTCAAATCAAATGTGTCCACAGCTAAGTATGTTGTTGTTCCGGCTGGGACAGAAGTAACTTTTGAAGCCACAACATTGCCATAAAATGTGGGTCCCACCACATAAGGGTAAGCAGAATTGTGATTAGCATCAACAGTTGTAAAATAACAATAAATGCCATCCGGATATTCTGGAGTTACGCTAAAGCGGCCATTGTGTATATCCAAAAAAGTTGGATCTGACGGATGCGCAACATAAATATAATCTTCTCTGAAATAGCCGTTGAAATAAGTTGCGTTTATTGCAGGACCGTTTGCTCTTGTTGTATTTGTATTCAATTGGTAACCCGATTTCATACGTGAAATTCCACCTGTTCCATCGGTATTGCTATAAGCATAAGCACCATAAATTGGGAAGCCGTCGTAAGCAAAGCCAAGGATCGGAGCATGTTGAGCGGAATTGATTACATACAATCCGTCTGAAGGATACGTATCGCAAATAGTAGAAGCTACGACCAAATCTAAATTAAAAGCACTTGGGTTTTGATGATGGTGGTAATTGCCCATCGCCGGATGTGCTTTAGCACAATCAAATCCCGCACGTTCCGCCGGAATTGCATCTCTATTCCACGTTTGAGCAGCTCCAGGACCGCCGGGACACATAGCATTTCCGGGACCGCCACAAATTGATTGGGAGTTGTTGTTCCAAGCTACTCCGTCACGATAATCAAAGAGCGCTACCCCGTTAATAAAAACACCGATATTGCCTGGCGTGGTAGCAGTAGCAGTACCTGTGTTCTGTGTTGGATTTAAAGGCAATTTGAAAATCGAATTTTGCGCTGTTGCCAACGAAGGATTTCCGTCTTGAAAAGGTCCGGTAATGTAAGCAGGAATACCAGTTGCTGAAACATACACATTGGTCGTGTTGTATTGAACCGATTGCACATTGGCCAAAACCGCATCATTAATCGGAGTGGAATTTCCAGAAACATAATGCCGTCCCATTATTCCGGTAGTGTTGCGCAGCCAAGACGTTATAGCGGGATTGGTTTGGGCGGACAATTGTAATCCGATGGCTGTAAATAAAATTAAAGTGGTTTTTCTCATGTTTCTAAAGTTGATTTTTAGTTTAGACGAACTTTAATTCTCATTCATGCGCGCCGATACAGATTCTTGCTTTGGAAAGGCAAAACGCTTGTCGAATAAAAATTCGGTATCGGTTAATGTTTTGAGAAATAGTACCAAATCGGTTCGGTCGTCATCGCTCAAATGGATTGATTTGGCGAGTGACTTAGGCAATCGCTTGTCGCTGGGAAGCGTATTATAATGCTTAATAACTTCGGTCAGCGTTTTGAACCTGCCGTCATGCATATAGGGAAAAGTGAACTGGATGTTACGCAGCGTTGGCACTTTATATTTCAGCGAGTCTTCCCGTTTGTCCGTTATTTCCATCCTTCCGTTGTCGTGCAATGTAGTATCGGCGGGCAGGCCATTGTTCTCGAACTTTTCGGAAGTGAATAGTGGCTCAATGTGGCAAGAAGCACAATGCTGTTGAAACAAAGCGTAGCCTTTGTGTTCGCGTTCGGTAAAAGAAGTTTGCTTGCGCATTACTTTGTCATACTTCGAGTTTGCCGAAACCAGGTTCAGTTCGAATTGAGACAAAGCTTTCAAAATTCGCTGTCCGGTGATTTTTGAGTCTCCGAAAGCATTCGAAAACATATTGCGATATTTTTGACTCTTTTGAAGTTTGACAATTATATGTTCCAAAGTTTCGTCCATTTCAACAATACTCGTTATCGGATTAAGCGCTTGCACGTCGAGATGGTTTACCCCGCCATCCCACATAAAATTCTTTGACCATGCGAGGTTTACAAGTGCCAACGAATTGCGCTTGCCTATTTTGCCGTCAATTCCGTGGCTTAGCGAATGTTCGACGTGCGTAAATCCGGTGGCCTGCAAATGGCAAGACGCGCAGGAAATCGTAGTGTCTTTCGACATGATGGGATCGTAAAACAAATTCCTACCGAGTTGGAACGCTTCTTCGGTGAGCGGATTTTTAGAGAAATCATAATGCGGTTTTGGCCAGCCACCGGGGATTTTAAAGTATATCGGTGTCGTTTTACGCAAAGCGAAAGCCAAACACGTTATTGCAACTGCAATCATGACGATGCTATAAAGGGCAGGGCTTTTCATTCGATTGAAAACATTTGGGCACCATAATCGGCGATGGACATTGCTTTCTTTCCTGGAATCATGATACTGTTTGTTTCCGACAAGCTGATTTTGGAAAATATTTTGGAAAGGTCGATTGTAATTTCTGGATTTGGATTTTTAACTGTAAGCGTAACCTTTCGCAGCGCATAATAGGGTTTAAGGTAGCCGCCGATATGAAACTGAAATTTGTTTTTACGCGTTTTACAACTCGGACTCATACCTTCAATTTTCATGTTGATATAACCGCTTTGCCATGCCCAATACATGCCTTTCGACGGATCAAGGTCGCCTGATAATGCTCCGGAAACGCTCGTCAGGCTGTCGATACCAACGGTAAAAGTTAGGTTTGCAAGTCGCCTGGAAGTTTTTGGCGAAACGGCAAACCTCATTGTTTCGGGTTTTTCAATGTCGATGAGCTGCGCTTTTTGATTTTTGAATACGCTACCGTTTGTATATTCGAGTTCGATGTTTGAAATGTACATTTTCAATACTTCTATCTGAAGCGTGTCGTTCTTTGCCGATTGATATTTTTTATCAACTGCTATAGATTGATTGCCGAACTTGAAACGGAATTGCAACGCAAGGGAATCCATTTCTTGTGCGCCAATATTTTGAAAAGCAAAAGCGATAATCGACAAGCAAATTTTTTGAATCATGAGCGGGGTTTTCCGGGTTTCGAAAAGATGCTCGCCAATTCGCTCGTGAGATCGTAATAATCGCCCATTTGTGCAGGTTTGCAAAGCTGTTTGATATCGTGGAAATGCGTGAAATGGATTTGCTCAATTTCCTTCTGGTAATCGCCTAGTAAATTGATTAAACTGTCTGTTGTCCGGTTCTCTTTTTCGGATTTTAAAAGATGTAGGTACAGCCTATTCTTTGCTTCATGTATGCGTTCTTCCACTTCGGTGATGTGACTTCTGTGCCAAGTAATTAAGTCGAAGTATTGTCTCTGTTGTTTCGCGTCAAAATGCAACTTTTCTATAATGACATATTTGGGTTCGGGGCGATGGTGATGAAAACCCCGATCGCGTAGCTTTGGTGCGAAAATCAGAAAGCCCAATGTCCCGAAATTGAGCAGGAGCAGGGCGATGATGGCAACGGTAAGTAACTTGGTCTTTTCCATAACTAATAGATTTGGTTGCTGGCTGAAAGCGTAGCGGCGACGCTTGCAGTCTGTGCTTTTGTGTTTTCAAGTTTGGTGCAAACGACGCGTGCATTCAGCAAAAACAAAATGGCAATCGATGCTGCTGCAATCCATAACCAAGTTGGGGAAACGATATCTGAATTTTTGATTTTGTTTTGGATTTTTAAATACAACGATGAATCGGGTGTGGCTTTTGCCATTCCGGTCGTACTATTTAAAATTTCGTTGATCCAATGTTCTTTTTCCATAATGGCTTAGACTTAATAAATTACTTTTTCTTGCGGTACTCTTCGAATTTCTTTGACAATTTTTCTTTTAATGCTGCTTTGGCTCTGAACAGCAGCGACTCAACCGAGGAAACGCTAACTTCCATAACCGCTGCGATTTCGGGATTGCTTAAGCCGTCAAGCTTTGAAAGGATGAAAGCAGTTCTTTGGTTTTCGGGTAATTCATTGATTACACCGTAAAGGATAGCAGCATTTTCTTTGTTCTCCAATAATACTCCGGGATGCTCGAAGTTGGACATGTTCAGGTATTCGGTTTCGTTGCGGCTTTTGCTGCCAAAAGTAAAAAAGCGTTTCCGACTATTTTTATGTTTGAGGCAATCGAGCGATTTGTTGATGGCAATGCGGTAGATCCAGGTTTTGAGTGTAGACTTGCCATCGAATTTGTCCAACCCATGATGCACACGCACAAAAACGTCTTGTGTAATTTCTTCGGCGTCTTCGATATTCTGGACATAATTGAGTGCGACATTATAAACCAACACATGGTATTGATTATAAATGTTTTGTAAATCTGCCGCGTGATTTGTCATGGCTGAAAAGTAAAATTTTTTTTGAGAATAAATAGTTTAGCGATGGTTTAATTGACTACGGTTTTTTTTTCGGTCGACAATTATTCCTATATTTGGATGCGTTTTTAGCCCTGATGGCAGCGGCATCCTTTTGTGAAGTGCAACGCAGCAAAAGATAAAGCGAACAGCAGGAAACAGCTTCAAAAACAAAAACTAAACTTTTATAGCATGAAATTACTCGAAGGAAAAACAGCTATCATTACGGGCGCGAGCCGCGGAATCGGAAAGGGAATTGCCGAAGTCTTTGCCAAACACGGAGCCAATGTGGCTTTTACTTATAGTGCGTCAGTTGAATCGGCGCAGGCTTTGGAAAGCGAACTCAATGCACTCGGCATCAAGGCAAAAGGCTATCAGTCGAATGCAGGCGAATTTCATGAAGCAGAAACCCTTGTCAATGCGGTACTCGCCGAATTCGGAACTGTAGATATCTTAATCAATAATGCCGGTATTACCAAAGACAATTTGCTGATGCGCATGTCGGAGGAAGATTTCGATAAGGTGATAGAAGTCAACCTTAAGTCGGTTTTCAACATGACCAAAGCCATCATGAAAACCATGCTCAAGCAGCGATCAGGGTCGATAATCAACATGAGTTCGGTTGTTGGTGTAAAAGGAAATGCCGGACAAACGAATTATGCCGCGTCAAAAGCCGGTGTGATTGGATTCACCAAATCGGTGGCGTTGGAATTGGGTTCGCGTAATATTCGCTGTAATGCAATTGCTCCGGGATTTATCGAAACCGAAATGACCGCAAAACTCAACGAAGAAGTGGTTCAGGGTTGGAGAGATTCGATTCCGCTTAAACGCGGTGGAACGACAGAAGATATTGCCAACGTCTGTTTGTTTTTTGCTTCAGATATGAGCGCGTATGTGACCGGGCAGGTCTTGAATGTTGATGGCGGAATGCTCACGTAAAAAATAAATAAGCGATTTTAATGGCGACAAACACTGTTTTACTGATCGTACTTTCCATTGGAATTGCAGGTGGTTTGTCTTTTTACCAATATTTTTACAAGGTCAGGAATAGTTCGAAAGTGACTATTTATCTGGCTTTGTTGCGTTTTATAACTGTCTTCGGGATTTTATTGCTGCTGATCAATCCGATCGTTTCACGCAAAACCTTTGAGATTGTAAAGACGCCGTTGCCGATTGTGGTTGACAATTCGGGTTCGATTGCCGATCTTAAAGCCGACAAAGCAACATTGGATTTGTATGAAGAACTGGTTTCCAATTCGGCGCTAAAAGATAAATTTGACGTACAGTCCTATCGTTTCGACAGTGAATTTGAGGTTGCGGACAAGTTCGACTTCAAGGGCAAGCAGACCAATCTTGACGTAGTCGCCAAAAGTATCAAAAGTATTCACAAGAATGCCGTTTTCCCGACGGTTGTTATTACCGACGGAAACCAAACTTCGGGCAGTGATTATGTGTACAGTTTCGGAACAGAAAACAAAGTTTTTCCTTTGGCGGTAGGTGACACGGCGACTTATCTCGATCTTAAGGTGGCACAGCTCAACGCCAATAAGTACGCTTTCCATAAAAACAAATTTCCGGTTGAAGTTTTTTTACAGTATTCGGGAACGAAAAGTATAGATGCCAATTTCAGGATTGCTCAGGGAAATTCGGTGCTGAGCACACAAACGATCCGTTTTTCGCCTTCCACAAAATCGGCGGTTATCAATGTCTTGCTGCCTGCGGATAAAGTCGGTTTACAGCTTTTCAAAGCGTCAATAACTTCCAAAGAAACCGAAAAGAACACCTATAACAATACGAAGAATTTCGCGGTTGAAGTCATCGACCAAAAGACTAGTATTGCGATAGTTTCTGCAATCAATCATCCCGATTTGGGTGCGTTAAAACGTGCGATCGAATCTAATGCCCAAAGAAAAGTAACGATAGTCAACCCAAATGAAGTCAAGGCTTTAACAGATTATAATGTTTTAATTTTATACCAGCCAACAGTCGAATTTAAGTCGGTTTTTGAAGCCAACAAAAATGCCGCTATCAACACCTTTATCATCACAGGAACCAACACCGATTTTACTTTTTTAAACCAACAACAAAATAGTCTTGTCTTTCGGATGAGCACACAAAAAGAAGATTATGTGGCGGCTTACAACAATCAGTTCAATCTTTTTGCTTTGGACGATATCGGTTTCGAGGCGTTTCCGCCGTTGCAGCATGCATTTGGTACAGTAACGGTCAATGCGAATGTTTCGGTATTGCTAAGTTCCAGAATACGGAATATCGATACAAATGCGCCGCTGCTTTCGTTTTCAGAAAATCAGGGTAGACGTACGGCTTTTTTATTAGGAGAGAACATTTGGAAATGGCGGCTGCAAAGCCATGTTGATCGCAAAACCTTTGAAAAGTTTGATATTTTTGCCGATAAAATCATCCAATTTTTGGCGTCAGACAATGCTCGGAAATCCTTGGTAGTACAACATGAAAGCTTTTACAATTCGGGTGATGCGCTTGAGATTACGGCGCAGTTTTTTAACAAAAACTATGAGTTTGACGAAAAGGCGCGATTGACCATATCGGTGACAAACAAAGCTACGAAACAGTCCAAAAGATATGATTTGCTTAAAACCAATAATGCGTATAAGGTTAACCTCGACGGACTTCCCGCCGGTCAATACAATTTTTCGGTAAAAGAACTCAATTCGAATACCGTATACAATGGTTATTTTGAGGTGCTTGATTTTAATATCGAAAAGCAGTTTGTCAATCCCGATCTCGCTCAGCTTAGGCAGCTGGCTACACAAACCGGCGCTCAGGTTTATTATCCCGACCAAGTAAAACAATTAATAGCAGCGCTGCTAAAAAATGAAAACTATAAAGCGATAGAGAGGGAAATTGTAAAGAAAACACCTCTGATTGAGGCTGTTTGGTTGCTGATTCTGATTGCCGTTTCGCTGGCAGCGGAGTGGTTTATCCGAAAATACAACGGATTGATGTAATGTTTTAAGCAAACTTTAAGCGGTTATTAAGCCATTTTTAAGAGCCTTTTAAGTCGGACTTAAGCATTTTTTACGCGTGATTTTTGACTTTTGTTGAAAATCATTACTATGTTTCAATACCCTAAGCTTTCGGGCAGATTTACACTCCTTTTTGCTTTTACCATTTGGTTTTCCGTATTTTCATTTTTACTGCGGATGGTCTTTTTCGTCTGGCAAAATAACGAAGTGTCGTGGCGTTTTGTTGACCTTTTAAAAACGCTGCTTGTCGGTCTTTTCTTCGACATTGGAACTACAAGTTTTTTGTTGATTCCCGCGGTTTTATATTATTTGGTTTTGCCAAACAAATTCATCGGGTCGTTGACTGATCGAATGTTAATATGGTTCTTAACAGCGCTCGGGTTTTTTATCCTCAATTTTGCATTTTTCGCCGAAATCACTTTTTGGGATGAATTTAAAACGCGGTTTAATTTCATAGCCGTTGATTATCTGATTTATACACATGAGGTCATTGCTAATATTCAACAGTCGTATCCGTTGCCGCTGTTGATTTTTGGAATTGCCGCACTGACGGCATTGGAATTACTTGCGTTCTATCGTTTGGAAATATTTCGTAAAACGTTCGCTTCTTCAGCCACATTAAAAGAGCGGCTGATGGTTATTGGCGCCACACTTGCTATCGCCTTTTTTTATACGAGCTATATTTCGAATAATCACGCAGAATGGTCTACGAACCGCTACAATTCGGAAATTTCAAAATCGGGAATCTATTCTTTCTTCGCCGCATTTCGCAATAACCAGATGAAGTATACAGAATTTTATTCGGCAACCGACAACAAAGTGGCTTTTGGAATTATTAGGAACAAACTTCGCCAAAACAATGCGACTTACAAGAACGATTCTTATTCAATACATCGCACGATAACTGATAGCGCGCCGTCTTCACAAAATAGAAATGTGGTATTTATTTTGGTTGAAAGCCTGAGTGCGAATTTTATGCGCGAGTTCGGCAATTCGGCCAGCATTACACCGTTTCTTGACAGCCTTGCTCAAAATAGCATTTTCTTCAACAACATCTATGCAACCGGAACCCGCACGGTTCGCGGGATGGAAGCTATGACGTTGAGTATTCCGCCAACACCGGGGCAAAGTATTGTCAAACGCCCGGATAACCATAACCTTTTTACAATATCTAATGTTTTCAGGGATCGAAACTATACCTGCAATTTCTTTTATGGTGGTGACGGCTATTTTGATAATATGAATAGTTTTTTTGGAGGCAACGGGTTTAACATCTATGATCGCGGCAGAGGAAGTGTCTTAAGCGATGACATTACGACCGAACGGCATAATATTGAAAACAGTGAAGTTACCTTTGAAAATGCATGGGGAATTTGCGACGAAGATATTTTTAATAAGATGATTCGTGTCGCCGATGCGCATTATAAAAAGAATGAGCCTTTTTTTAATTTTGTCATGACGACATCAAATCACAAGCCTTTTACTTATCCGCCAAATAAGGTGATCATTCCGTCTGGTATGAGCAGGGAAGGCGCTGTGCAGTATACTGATTTCGCGCTCCAGCAACTTTTTTCCCAAGCCCGTGCAAAGCCTTGGTTTGACAATACGGTTTTTGTCATCATCGCAGATCATTGTGCGAGCAGCGCTGGAAAAGACGAAATAGATGTCGCCAATTACCGGATTCCGGCATTTTTAGTCAATTTTCCCAAAGAACAGAATAGGAAAATAACCAAGCAATGCTCGCAAATAGATATTTTTCCGACGCTGTTTTCATTGTTTCATTGGACTTATGAATCGAATTTTTTTGGTAAGGATGTATTGGATCCGGCTTTTGAAGAGCGGGCACTTTCGGGAACATATAGAAAACTGGTATTGATGAAAGGCAGTAAAACGATGATTCTATCCGATCAGAAAAAGCAAAATTTTTACGATTGGAACATGGCCAACAATAGCCTGAAACCCATTCCGACAGATCAAAATTTTCTCGAGGAAACCATTTCATGGTATCAGACAGCCGATTATCTTTTTACTGAAAAAAGGCTGCAATAATCGTTTATATATTTTTTGGGCGAAGGCGAATGAATGTCAAATATTTTGATACATTTATCTGCAAATTCAACGCAATGAAAAAAGCTTCTATACTCTTCGTCTTATTGGCCAACGCGATTGCCGGTCAAGCTCAGGAATGGAAAAATAACCTTAATGACGCGGTTAGGGAAGCGTCGGCATCAGGTAAAAATGTATTGTTGTTTTTCTCAGTTACTGAACATTGCCATAGCTGCGAAAAACTCAATGAGAATGTTTTAGAATCTACTGAGTTTCTCGATTATGCCAAAAGTAATTATATACTGGTCAAACAAGACTTTGGGGCAGACAACTTAGAAAACATGGAAGAAAACCTGCTCATCGTTGAAAAGTATAACAAGGATGGCTTTTTCCCGTTGGTGGTGATTATCAACAAAAACGCAAAAATTGTAGGGCAGATTGGTGCTTATAAAGAGGAAACGCCGGCACAATATGTCGCACTACTCGAATCTATAAAAAGAAGTTAAGTGAAAATACTCATTGTAGAAGACGAACCCGGAATATCCAAGTTCCTCAAACAAGGCCTCGAAGAGGAAAATTATATAGTCACCATTGCGTCTGATGGAAGGGAAGGGCTCAGGCTCGCCCAACAGCAAACTTTTGACCTGCTGTTGTTAGACTGGATGTTGCCCAATTTAAAAGGCATCGATGTTTGTACAGAATTTCGGAAAAAGGACAAAACTACGCCAATCATTTTTTTAACTGCTAAGGATACCATTCAGGAAACCATTGCCGGTTTAAAAGCGGGCGCCAATGATTATATTAAAAAGCCTTTTAGTTTTGAAGAGCTGCTCGAACGCATTCGGGTGCAGTTGCGTTCCTTTGGAGATGAAATTGCCGAATTAAAATTGGGAACCATAACACTTAACAAACAAAAGCACCAGGTTTTCAATAATCAAAATGAAGTCGCGCTCACGCAAAAGGAGTTTACGCTGCTCGCGTATCTTATGCTCAACAAAGGCAAAGTTTGCACACGTACACAAATCATCGAAGACGTGTGGAATATACACTTTGAATATGATACAGGTGTGATCGATGTTTTTATCAATTCACTTCGAAAAAAACTCAACTTGAGAAAAGAGCAAGATTATATTAAGACTATTCGAGGCGTTGGCTATATTGCCAATGAAATAGCATAAGCCTATGTTTACTTTTTCGCTTAGAAACCGCATCGCTTTCTACTATCTGATCACCACAGCGCTGATGGTGCTTTTTGTCTTTATTATCATTTATAATATCGTTTTGTTTACGGTTTATTCGCATGTTGATCACGACTTGAAAATAGAAGTCAATGACCATCTTAGTGAAATCATAATTAGGGAAGATCATGTGACGCTTATAGATACGGCAGAATGGCATGAAAGGGAGCATACTTCGCTTCATATCAATCCGGTTTTTGTAGAAATACTAGACGGTCATAAGAAGCTGATTGACAAATCCCCAAATCTCAAACACTTAAATCTCCAACTCAAAGAAGGCCAAAAGGACTTTATCAGCTTCGATGCAGTGCTTGACGGCAAACTGATCCGACAGGTTGAATTCCCTGTTTTGAACAAAGGAAAAGTAGCAGGTTATATATTGATTGCAATGTCGTTGGAAGAACCTCGGCTCGTTTTAGAAAATTTAGCGCGTGTGCTATGGATTTCCTATCCTGTGATTTTGTTGCTGTTATTTTTTACGGCGCGATTTTTCACTGAAAAAAGTATCCGTCCCATAAAAACTATTACCCTAACAGCAAGCGCAATTACCCGCGAAAATCTCAGTTCACGTATTGCATTGCCACAACAAAAAGACGAATTATATATTCTCTCCCAAACGATCAACGGATTGCTAGATCGAATTGAAAATGCGATTATCCGAGAAAAACAATTTGCTTCGGATGCTTCGCATGAACTGCGCACACCTTTAGCTGTAGTGAAGGGAACACTCGAAGTATTGGTTCGTAAACCACGGGAAAAGAAAGAGTACGAGGAAAAAATCGGATACTGTATCAAAGAAGTCGACCGCCTTAATAATCTTGTTGATCAACTGCTCCTGCTAGCACGTTTTGAAAACCAGAAAATTGCAGTCAACAATCAATTAGTTGAACTCGATGAGATTATTTTGCAATCATTAGAGCGCTTTTCGTCTAAAATCAAAAGACAAAATATTACAATCGATTTTAGTTTCGAGGAGCATTTCCAAATATATTCTGATGCTTATTTCGTTTCAATGATCATAGAAAATTTGCTGTCGAATGCTTTGAAATACTCACATTTGAATGGTAAAGTCAGTATTATTTTGTCAAGACAGGACCAAAAGGTTTGCTGTCAAATAATCGACCGTGGCATTGGAATCCCGAAAGAAGACCTCGATAAGATTTACGAGCAATTTTACCGTTCGCAGGCTGCAGTGCATCCCTTGATTAAGGGCACTGGACTCGGACTCTCAATCGTTAAAAGGCTATGTGATTTGCTATTGGTCGATATAAAAATCGAAAGCATCGAACATAGCGGAACTTCGGTCAACATCCAATTTTCGTGATTGATGCTAAAATCTGTAACCAATTGTTGTCTGATTTAGAAACCATAAATCTCGGGTATAGTCGCCGACTTTCTTTTTTCTAAAAAACTAAAAGCCTATATTTACTATTGATAAACATGACGCAGTTATTATATATGAATTCCCATAAAAATGCCATTGCGCAGGAAATAAACGATGAGCTGACCGAACCGCAGCTCAATATTTTGCTGACAACCGATGAAGATGACCAGCGACCAGTTTATATTTCAGGCAATTTCAATAATTGGCATACTCAAGACCGGAATTTCGAGATGGAGAAAATAGGAGATAGTCTTTACCATTATAAGTTTGCCACCGATTTTGTCTATCCCCAAGAATTGCTCTATAAATTTACAAAAGGCGATTGGAGTGAGGTTGAAATTGATAAGTATGGCAATCGTACCGAAAATCGTTCATGTAAGGAAATTTCGGGTGTGCGAAAAGAACATGTCGATAAATGGCGGAAAAACTGGCTGCCGTTCAAACCCAATTTTCTGCCCGTCGTACAGCTAATCTCGGAAGAGTTCGAGATTCCACAGCTTAATAAAAAACGCAAAATTTGGGCACTTTTGCCTTATAATTACGAGACTTCAAAGGAAACTTATCCGGTTTTATATCTGCAGGATGCTCAAAATTTGTTCAATGAAAAGGCAAAATACGGCAATTGGGAAATAGACAAAAAATTGGCGGTAATGGCTGAATATAATATCGGCAACATCATCATTATCGCGATAGAACATGCCGAGCACGAGCGCATCAAGGAATATAATGTTGGGAAGACTGTGCTGGGAGTCGGACAAGGTAAAAAATATATCCGCTTCATTACCGATACGCTCAAACCGTTTGTCGACAAGCAATTCCGAACAAAGCCCGAACGCGAGTTTACCGGCATCGGAGGTAGCTCAATGGGCGGATTGGTCAGCATTTATAGTGGAATGATGTATCCGGAAGTGTATGGAAAACTGATGATTTTCTCGCCGTCCCTTTGGGTTGTACCCAAAATGGATTTCTCGCAAACCCATTTATCTGAACCCGGTGATACGAAGATTTACCTGTATGCGGGCGGGGACGAAAGCGCGACCATGATCCAACACGTAAAAAAATTCAAAAAAAATATGTTGCAGGACCCAAATCTTGCCGAAAAGACCAAGATAAAACTGAGCATTAACATGCAAGGGAAACACAATGAAACCTATTGGAGCGATGAATTTCCCAAAGCAATTGAATGGCTTTTCTTTAATACCAAAGACAACTGATGCAAATTAAAAACATACCCAATCTCGACGGATTTTCAGGAACCATCCTAATACCAGTTTTTGAGACCAATGCCCACAACATCGTTCCGATTGAATACCACGGCGTATCCATTCCATCAAAGATATTTTATGGAAAAAAGGATACCGTTTACCTTACAGAAAAGGATGAATGTATCCATATTTTTATCGGTTTGGGAAAAGCAACCGACTATAAATCGCTCAAAACAATATTCCGTCGCGCGGCAGTTCAGCAAAAGACAGTATTTTCGAAAGATGTCGTACTGATATTGCCAAACCAATTCACGCAGGAAGATGTGGAAGCGGCAGTTTCAGGATTGTTTCTCGGAACTTACAATCTCGGACATTATAAGGAAAATGAGAATCATCCCTTTCTTAAATCCGATTTTACGCTTCACTTGTCTGCGGCCGCAGATTTTACCGAGATTGCAAAACGCGCCATGAAAATTGCCAATGCACAAATCGAAGCCATGAGTCTTGTTGATCTACCGCCAAATACTGCGTCGCCAAAATATTTGTCTAACTGGGCGCAGGAAAGTGCGAAGCAATTCGGCTTTGCTATAGAAGTGCTGGATGAAGCAGCTTGTCGAACTCACGGACTTGACGCATTTATGTCGGTCGGAAAAGGCAGCGAAAAGGAACCGCAATTTGTGATCATGAGTTATGAGCCCCAAAATGCAACAACCAGCACAAAACATATCGGGCTAGTTGGCAAAGGAATTACGTTCGATACTGGTGGACTCAATATCAAGACTGCCGGAATGGTCCATATGAAGTCAGATATGGCGGGCGGAGCAGCGGTTTTCGGCGCAATGCAATTAATCGCTGACCTAAAGCTATCCGTAAAAGTGACTGCTATCGTTCCGTGTTGCGAAAATGCTGTCGACAGCAAGTCGTTTCAACCTAGTGAAGTCATTAAAAGCTACAGCGGACACACCATCGAAATCATTGATACCGATGCCGAAGGTCGATTGATTCTAGCCGATGGCTTGTCATTCCTGATTCGCAACTACAAACCTCAAATCGTTATCGACATCGCGACCCTAACAGGCAGCAGCGTGGGAACATTTGGTTATGAATGCGCAGCACTCTTTACAAACAATGCTGACATTTCAAAAAAGTTACAGCAAGCTGGTGACGCAATAGGTGAGCGCATGTGGCAGCTGCCTTTATGGGACAGCTACAAGCCCGATATTGAAAGTGATATTGCCGATGTCAGGAACTGGAGCGGCAAACCCATAGCTGGCGCAATCACAGCCGCTAAATTCTTAGAATATTTTACGGAAAAGCATACAGCCTGGGCCCATATAGATATTGCAGGGGTCGCTTTTGGAGACGGTGAATTTGCCAAAAGCAAGTACGCAACCGCATACGGTGTTCATTTATTAACTACGTTTATTGAAAAAATGTAAGTCATGGCAAAAAAAAACAATACAATCGTTTGTGTTTCAAATTTCTTTAAAGGATCCGATTTTATGATTCACTTGAAAGAACTCGGCAATACCGTTTTTTTAATCACATCCGAGAAACTGCGAGACAAGCCTTGGCCGTTAGAACATATCAATGAAGTTTTTTATATGGCCGGACAGGACGTAGAGTGGAATCTTGAACACTTGCTGCTCGGCGTGGGCAACTTAATGAAAAATCAAACAATCGACGCTATTGTTGCGCTTGACGATTTCGATGTGGAGAAAGCAACTTACTTGCGCGAAAACCTCAGGATTCAGGGCATGGGTCAAACCACTGGCCGCTATTTCCGTGACAAACTCGCGATGCGGATGCGCGCTAAAAGTTGCGGTATTTCAAACCCACTTTTCTGCTCGCTATTCAACGACCACGACATCAATACTTTTGCCGATACAATTTCGGCGCCATGGGTTTTGAAACCACGTTCAGAGGCTTCGGCTTCGGGGATTATCAAAGTGCACGACAAAGAAGATTTATGGATGCACATCAATGAAATGGGCAATAACCGATTTAAATATCTCGTTGAGCAATTCCGCCCTGGCGACGTTTACCATTGCGACAGTTTGATTTTCGATGGCAAAATCGTCTTCAGTATTACTTCAAAATATCTCGCGACGCCAATGGAAATTTCACAGGGTGGCGGGATTTTCCGCAGCGCCAATATTCTGTATAATTCTGAAGATGATAAGGCGATTAAGAAGGTGAACGAACAGGTGATCAAAGGTTTCGGACTCAAGCATGGCGCGGCACATTCCGAATTTATCAAATGTAACGAAGATGGCAAAATCTACTTTCTCGAAACCTCGTCACGTGTCGGTGGAGCACATTTGGCCGAAATGGTCGATGCCGCTTCAGATATCAATTTGTGGAAAGAATGGGCTGCGATTGAAGACGCACTTGTAAAAGATAAAACATACAAATTACCCAAAATCAAGAAAGGGTACGCTGGAATTGTCCTTACTTTGTCAAAATTTGAACATCCCGATTTGTCTTCGTTTGACGATAGTGATGTCTGTTTTAGGGTTCCATTGGCCTACCATGCCGGACTCATTGTGAAATCGGATCAGCATGAAAGGGTTTTGAAATTACTGGATAATTATTCGGATCGTTTGGTACGGGATTTCGCCACCGTAGCAGCTCCCGCGGCAATAAAACAGTTGCATTAAAATTAATATCGAATTTCAGTATTGTATAGGTTTGCCCGTAACTACAAACATGGAGAAATCAAAAAGCTTTTTTTGTTTTTTTTAAATCTCTGAAGATTCTGAATCTCATAGTTACTTCTTATTCATCATACTTAACGAGAAACCGCCAAGCAAAACAATGATGATTCCCATGATGAGCCAAAGCCACATCTTATTCTCAAACATAGGTTTTTCAGCGGTGGCCGACAGTTTGGAAATCTTTTCTTCCTTTCCTAATTCGAGTAAAGTTAAATTAGATGGAATTTTATTGGCGAATTGAAGTATATCATACTGCGGCGCATTGGTCACTTTGTTTCCATAAGCAAGCAAATAATCGGCCTTTTCGGTAAAACGTGCAATAAGGCTATGTTCGTAACCTTTCACTTCAATAGTTGAGATACTTAGCGGTAAATTATCCTGATTGTCAATTGTAATCTTTATCTTCTGAAGGATCGTACTATTGCATTTAAATTCATTTTTTTCGAGTGAATGCACCGTTCCTGAACAAAGTTCGCGATAATTATACGACCAGCCTTTAAAAGTTTTGACACTGTCAGTGACATATTCAATCGACACAGGTCGGTAATAATCGTAAGCGTTTTTGCAATTGATTTTGAGAAAGGCTACCGGAACCGGAAGACTTAAGTTTACTATAATTTCCGTCTGTTTGCTTTTTTTGTTTTCGTGAATTTCGGTTTGTTGCACCGGATAATTGACGAAAGTTCCCAGAGTAATTATTTCGTTCGAAATTTTCGCGCCAGTCATGTGAGGTTTTTCCTTGCTTGGAACAAATACACGATAATATCGATAGTTCGAAGCAGACAAATCGACATCGGTAAACTTAAAATCGACGTCCTTGTTCTTGATGGAAAGGATTCGGAAATTTTCAGCAATTGTAAACCATTCACTTTGGTCTTGGCTTCCTTCAACTGTGATTTTCCAATCGAAATTTGGCTGTTTGAAATCAAGTAGGATCTTGTTGATGGTTTCCTTTTTAGGAACTTCAAAAGTAAAATAATGGCCTTTCTCGTTATAGGAACTATTGATAACCTTGAAATTTATCGCAATATCAGAGATTTTTGTAACCGCCGCCTGCAAGAAATAAGGCGCTTCAATGGTATCGGTGCTAGTCAGCCCATAAATCCGGAGGTCTGAGAAATCATTGTTCGTTTTGCCATAAATATCGCTTGGAAGGATAATTTTATGCCATTGATTGCTGATGCCTTCCAACTCGCGCATGTACAGTCGCTCACGCAATTGCCCGAATGCAAAGCCTGAAAAAAGAAAGAATACAGCAACTAGATTACGCTTTATCATCTGAAATAAGGTGCTTGTATTTGTTATATAAGAAGGAAATAATGAGCAACAACAAACCCAACGAAACAAACACGATGGTTTTGGCGATTGTTTCCAAGTGCGCAATGTCATAGAAAAATAATTTGAGTAATGTCGCAGCAAACAGAGCAATCGCAGCGATTCGTAAGTGTTTCTGATTTTTCCAAATTCCCAAGGCGATCACCAGCAATGCATAAACGCCCCACAGGATACTGAGTCCGAATTTGTAGGATTGAGTTGAGTTTGCCATTTCCATCCAAGTAATCAATTCACTGCTGGCAATCCAAATGATACAGGAATGTAGCAGTAAATCGAAATACATCCTTAGGTTACGCTTCATAAAATCCTGCTTTGTGTATAAATAACAAGTGTACAATACCAGCGCCACACAAATATAGGAAACATAACGGATGATGATATTAAATGAATCGATATGAAAATACGCTGCATCAGCCTGTAAAATATAATTACTACGCAATCCGCCGAGTTCGAGTAAACCCTGCGTCAGGAAAACACAAATTGTAAAAACGGAGATAGTTAGATTGATCATGCCCAGTCGTTCATCACGGAATTTCTTAAAGTTGATAAAGGAAAGCGCCGCAACGAATACGAGCGAATAATTGAGTACCCAAACGGTCTTGAATCTCAGCAGATCGGCGTTCCAGATGTAATTTTCGACTCCCTTTTTGATTATCGTTAATCTTGAATCCACATCAAGTTGTTCCCAGTAATTGGTAATTTCCATACGCAATGCGCCATAAGAGATAAAAATCAGGATGCCCGGAATGACAACCGACATGATTTTGGAAAATTTCACCCGAGAAGTTAAAGAAGCTGGGTATCTTCTTCCCACAAAATTGATGAAACCGAAAGCCGCAATAAATAAAACGGAAGATGCGAAATTGATGTTTAACAAAGGAATAAGCCTCGTTTCAGGATTTTCGCCATAATACCTTCCATAAACATTTATCCAATCGTGCAATATGCTGAACGTCGCCAGGAACATCAGCGCATAAGAGAGTTTTTCATACATTGGAACCGACTTCCTACGACCAATCCAAAATATCAATGTTGCTTGTCCTGCCCATAGTAATGTGACCCAATTACCGTCGAGCTGTATTGGAATCGCGATCGTGATGAAGATTAGCACCAGACCGGAAACAAGATAGAAAAGGTTTTTATCAGCCAGTTTTTTTCTGTAGATGATTGTGCTGACTGCAAAATGAATTATTGCGTTGCACAAGGCGAACAGTCCTAAAAACTGTTTTCCCGTTGAATGTTCGCTTAATATACCGTAACCCAATCCAAAAAATACGAACGAATTGATCAACAAAAGCAAAATATCGTCGGGCTGAAATTTTTCTTGTTTCACAAGTTTATACGCCATGATGGTCGCATAGAAAATGGCGAAAAATAGTATCAGGAACAACAACGCGATTTTGAAATGCGTCACGGCAGTATAGTCTGAAACATACCATGAAAAGAAAATAAACCAACTCAGCGCAAACGACACATAGTAAAGCGACTTCCAATACTTTTTAAAGGAAAGTGCAAGAATCCCAATATTGATAATCGACATATAACTAAATAATATTGCGACTTTTCCCGAACCTTCGCTCAGTAGGAATGGCACCGCGTATGCACCAACTAATCCGATATGCGCAATAACCTGCCGATTATAATTTACCGCAGCTATGACCGTAAATATCGTAAAGACCAACATCAGGAAAAAGGCGGCAAGTTGCGGTATCAGTCCATACATACTATATGCCGCATACGTTATGAAGTAAAGAATTGCCATGGCACCGCTAATTAAAACCGCGCTGAAATTGTCGTAATTTTTCTTTAGTTTGATGGCGAATGCTAAGAGTCCGATTCCCATTAGATACCCCAGAATAATGCGGGTAAGCGGACTGATTAAATCATGCTCGATTGAATATTTTGTCCCAATGGCTACACCGATTACCGTAATTACTATACCGATTTTATTGATTAGGTTTTCGCCAATGAATTTTTCAAGGTCAGATTTTGCCTTAGGTTCTGTTCTAACAGGTTCGGCGAAGGTTTGCGGCGGAATAAAATCATGAACTACAACTGTCTTTTCCTGAATTATTTCCATTTCAACTGCAATAGGAACTTCTAGTATTGGAGCACTTTCTGCGACTTCAGCCGTTTCGTCTTTCCGGCTTTTAAGGATGCCGATTTCCAACTGGAGGTTGCTAATTTCCCTTGAAAAAGCATCTTGTTTCTTTGAAAGAATTTCAAGCCTGTAAACCAATTCATTTATTTTGTCGCTGTTGTCTGCCATATTGATTTTAAGGATTTCGTTCAAACAATCCAAGAGTTCCGCCAACCCAATCTTTATCCTTATTGAATTTCACACCGATCATTTCTCCTCGGCTCAACCGCACAAGATTACATAAAAGAGTAGGAGCTTGTTCATTTTTCTTCCAAACGCAAAGTACGCGAACTTCTACCTTGACTTTACCGTCGGGCGATTGCAGAATTGGAATATAATTGACTTTCTTCTGGAGTATGTATAGATCTTTTTCTTTGACAGCTTGGATATCTTCGCGTTTGACGTGAAAAATAACGCCGCTACCCGAAAATGAGAACAGTGGTTTTAATACGTAATTCTCAAGATCTGCGGGAATCTCTTTTAGATCGCTGAGCAAAGTGGTCTCAATAAAATATTTGCCTTTGAGAAGTGGTAATATAAACTTGCTGATACGAAAAAACCAATTCGGATGTCCGGCCCATTCCACCTCCAATTCGTCCGAAAAACTAAAATTAAGTTTGAGGTCTTGGCGCGATTCCAGTTCGTCAAAAATTACACGGTTGTAGATGCGCGTCACTCGTATTTCTTCACCCTTCTCATTTTTGTAAAACAGCTTTTTGTCGCGTTTGATCAAATCGGTTACGCACACAATGGGAATTCCGAGGTCGCGGCTACAGTAATAAAAATCGATTTTGGTATTTTGCTTTTCGGGTTCGATTTCAAGCAGAATAACATTTTCCGTTGGATGGTTGTTGCGAATCGCCTCATCGATTACAGACAAGTAATCTTCAGGCGAAATGTCATTGATGAACGGAGTCAGTTCTTCGAGGAAAGGATAGTGTTTTTTGAATTTCTCGTAAAGGACAAACTGATAATTGTATAACGACGGAAAGCCTTGAACTTCAATGAGTTTTGGAACTACTTTTCCATCTTCATCACAAATTCCAAAATCTACGGCGAGAAAAGTGGTGTGCTCATCTTCGTTTGGAACTTTGGTGTTGAGTTCTAACGCTTTTTCAGTCAGCTTCTTGAACTCATCATCTTGAATTAAGTCAATTACATCCTGACAGCCTTCGAGTAATTGGGCGCGCAATTCCTGTGAAATAAAGAATGGTGTTTCTGCCATACGAAATGTCGGCATATAATCGAAATCTGATGCAATATCGTTTTGGAATTCCTCGTATTTTTCAGGCGTAAATTGGTCGTTGAAAATCGCACGATATTTTGGTATCATAGTTTGATGCTTTATAATTTAGGTAAATATTCACAAACATCCTCATCTCATCTATAATCCGCACTCGCTAATCTAATTCGACAACATTTTTCTGGTTTTCATCAAATCGTTGATTGCGATCCTAAGGAAATTCGGAATGATCGTTTCGTTAGTCTTGTAAATTTTCTCCTCATCGAGCAAATCCTCAAGCATATCGCGAAACTTTGATTTCCCTTTCATTTCAATGATCCTTTCACGCCTTTCCTTATTTTTTAAGTTGGCGATATAACTGATAGGATCGGCTTCCGGATGAAATTGTGTCCCCACAAAATACTCAGAAAAACGTACCGCCATAATGGCTCTTTCATACTCCACATGATCGCGGACTTTTTCGAGCGAAATGATGGTCGCGCCTTTCTTTTTAAACATACTTAATTTTGGTTGTATGACCTGATAATCGCGCGAATCTACCGCATAAAAAGGGTCGGGGAGGCCTTCGTACAAAGGATCATTCATGCCGTCAGCGGTTTTATGAACGCGCATCACGCCAAAAGAGGTTTGTTTCCTTTTTGTAACTTCGGCCAGACCAAAATGCTTGCAAGCCATCTGGAATGAATGGCAAATAAACAATACATGTTTCTTGATCGAATTTTCATTGTTCCATGCAGTCAGCGCATCGATAAAGGCGTAGTATTTAAGGTCCCAATTGCCATCGCCTTCCATCGGATTTCCCGGTCCGCCGGTCGAAATATAAATGTCGTACTTTTTAATATCGGGTAATTCAGAATGGCCTCGAACATCAAAAATCTTAAAACTCACCAGATGATTGAAGCGGTTGATGATGTCAATGATACAGCGCATTCCTTGATTGGGCTCGCCGGCATACATGTCCAAGATCGCGATTCTTATTGCGGTATCACTCATAAATTTGGGTATTTAATATTAGGGTAACGCAAATATAAAACTATATTGTTACAAACCTCTCGTAAATTCCGATGTTATGAAGTCGACAACCTGAGTCAAATCGTTTGTCTTTTCAAAAATTGCCAGCTGTTTATCGGCACCGGTCCCGTTTTTCATGATCTGGTGCACGAAGTTGATTTGCTCACGGCTTCCTAGCTCATCAACGACATCATCAATGAACTCAAGCAATTCGACTATCAGTGACTTTGTTTCGACTTCCTTTTGCAACCCAAAATCAATCATATGATTGTCTAGCCCATAGCGGGCGGCGCGGAATTTATTTTCCTTGATCAACGCCAGCCTATAAATATTGAAACTCGTGTTTTGCTTGGTCAGTTTGTACAATTTTGCTACTATTGCTTGGATGATTGCCACGATACACATGGTTTCATCGAGAGTAAGGCTCATGTCGCAAATGCGGAATTCAATCGTGTCATAAAACGGATGCAACCGCAAATCCCACCAGATTTTCTTTGGGTTATCGATACAATTCGTCTTGACCAAAGTATCGAGATAATTGTCGTAGGCAGCCACAGAATCGAAGTATTCAGGTAATCCGGTCCTTGGAAATTTATCAAATACCTTTGTTCGAAATGATTTGTAACCCGTTTGCCGACCTTCCCAAAATGGAGAATTCGTCGATAGTGCAAAAATATGCGGCAGAAAGTAACAAGCCTGATTCATCAATTGGAGTCCGATCTCGCGGTTCTCAATCCCAACGTGGCAATGCATTCCGAAAATAAGGTTTGAACGCGCAGCATCCTGCAATTCGTTTACAATATTGTGGTACCGCGGATCGTCAGTGATCGGCTGATCTTGCCATCTTGAAAACGGATGCGTTCCGGCGCCGCCCACAACAAGGTTTTGCTTGGCGGCGAGTTCGACAATTTTACTGCGCAAATGCCTGAGATCGTCCGTCGCTTCCTTTACATTTTTACAGATATTGGTGCCGACTTCCACCACCGATTGGTGCATTTCGGCTTTCACCTGTTCGTTGAGGATTACTTTTGCGCCGTCGACGATCTTGGATAAATGCGAACGCAAATCCCGGGTGTCGGGATCGATGATTTGGTATTCTTCTTCAACGCCGAGCGTAAAAGCTGGTAATTTTGTTTTCATATGATCGATATTTTGAAGCTATTCCTGCTTTCCGCTTTATCTTTTATTGCGTAAACTCCACAAAAGGATGCCGCTTCAATCAGGGCTAGGACATGATCCTATTTTTCAGCAGCAGCGTCTTTGATAAATGTTCCCCAAGTCAAATTCATTTTTCCGGATTTTTGTTTTTTGGCAGCAGCGATCGCCATTTTAGCCGATGCTTCGACTACCCATTCGAAATTTTCGGCGCCAACAGATGTCAGTTCAGCATCGGGCGCGGGATTGCCAAAATCGATCGCATACGGAATTCCGTCTCGAACGGCAAACTCCACCGTGTTAAAATCATAGCCCAATCCTTTGCACAGGCGAAGCGTATAATCTTTCACCGTCGCGAGCAATTTTTTGTCGGTATTAGGATTGTCAACTACATATCGCAAATGATGCGGATTTCGGGGTTCATAAGGCATAATTCGCACAGCTTTCCCACCAAGGCAGTACACGCGGAAATAATCGGTAAAGACAATTTCTTCTTGTAGCAGCATCACCAGTTGCCCCGTTTCCTGATGCTTTTGCCAAAACTCTTCCTTATTTTCCAACCGGTATACATTTTTCCAACCACCGCCGGCGTACGGTTTCATATAGGCCGGAAAACCAATATATTCGAAAATGCCTTCCCAATCCATAGGATATTTGAGGTTGCGAAATGACTTTGATGTTGTATCTGTAGGATGTTCGGCAGATGGTAAAATGACCGTATTAGGCAGCGGAACACCTAAAACATCGGCAAGGCAATTGTTGAAGAATTTATCATCGGCACTCCACCAAAAAGGATTGTTGATAACATTCGTTCCTGTGAGTGCCGCATTTTTTAAATAAGCTCTGTAAAACGGAACGTCTTGCGAAATCCTGTCGATAATTACGGCATATTCGCCGCCTTTATTTTGTACGACCTTATCGATCGAAACGGCTTCGGCAATAATATCTTTTTCATTCTTCGAATTCACCCTGTCGATAAAGGCCTGCGGAAAAGTATCTTCCATCCCGAATAAGATTCCAATTTTTTTCATATATGTGTAATTTTAATGGTAAGTGAATGTTTAAGAAAATTTGATTCTGGATAGATAATGCGGAAACATCTCGCGCCAGACGGGCCAATCGTGCTCGCGGTCCTGCCGCACATCAAGCCAATGATGGATGTTACGTTGGCTAAGTACTTTGCTAAGTTTGTGATTGGCATCCAGACAGATATCCCAGTTGGAAGTACCCAGGACAATATCCATATTCCACAATTCGCGATCATTGAGTCCATGCAGGTAATCTTCCGGGCTGTTGTAAAAAACATCATCGTTGTGAAACCCGCCCATAAAGCTTTTGATATCGAAAGCACCGCTCATTGAAAACATATGGCTTACATAGCCGGGATGGCGGAGGGCAAAATTGGCGGCATGATAACCTCCAAAACTACAGCCTGCCACGACTACCTTTCCAGCCGCGGTATTATTCTTAACGCGTTCAACGATTTCATGGCAGATCATCTTGTCGTACCAAACGTGATTTTTAATGCGCTGAGATGGATGGATACCCTTGTTGTAAAAACTGTCTTTGTCAATGCTAGCTGGACAGAAAATCTGAATCAATCCTTGATCTATATACCATTTTGCCGAAGCAATCAGGCCTTGGTCTTTGTTTTCATGGTAACTGCCCATCGAAGTTGGGAAGAGAATAATGGGATAGCCTGCGTGGCCAAACACGAGCATTTCTGTTTCGCTGCTCAGGTTAGGCGAATACCATTTGAAGTGTTCTTCTCTCATTCGAATATTTTCAAACAATATAAAGAAATATTCAATACCAGCATGAGTTTGCTGATAATTTTCGATACAATTATGAGAATGATTGAAATAGGGTATAAATATTAACGAAAAGTCTAATTGAAATTAGGTTTTAACGCAACGACTAAAACTTTATCAATAATCAGTTTGCAGTTCGAACAGTTGCACCTGATTTTTAAGTCTTTCAATAAGCATCGACATCATTCTTTTGTTCAACGAAGACGAGTTTTGGATATAGCGGACGTATTCTTCGACAGTAAAGAGTCCGATGACTATTCCCTTGAGGGAATTTCGAAACTTGATATCCCTTTGAATGCTGTTCTCAATAAACAGTAATTTTTTCTCGACAGGGAATTGGAGGAAGTCGGTTTTGCTTTTGATGATATAGTTTCTAAAAACCTCGACCAACAAATCGTTCTGGAGTTTTAAAATGGGTCTCAAGGTTTGATTTTGGAAAAACTCTTCTGCAGTAGATTGTGCGGTAACAGTTCCGAGCATTTCGCCGCGAAAATCTGTAAGAAATTGATTTCGGGTATCCATTTTTTTTTAAAGATAAAAAAAATCCGCTGCGTTTAGACAGCGGATCTTTATACTTATTAAGAACGGATTGTTAATTATTTCACCCTGAAAGTTACTCTTCTCACCAACCTTCTGGCTTCTGCAGAATCAAGCGCTACCGAAGCGTCTTCGCCTTGTGAAATTACAGATAGCCTTGAAGCTGGAATACCTGCTTTGATCAATGTGTTTTTCACGGTATTCGCTCTATCAATTGACAATTTATCGTTGAATGCGGTTTTGCCGACTTCGTCTGCGTGTCCAACGATTTCAATGCTAGCCGATGGATTGTTTCTGAGGTATGTTAGCATAAAATCAATACCTTCTGTAGAAACATTTGTCGGTTTGGTTTTGCCTGTATCGAAATAGGTCGTTACATAACCTTCGTTAATTAATTTTTTGATCATGTCAGCATTTGCTGATGCGATGGTTTCTGAGATTTGACCTTTATCAACAAAGGTATCGGCCATGTATTTTTCAAGCTCATCAGGAATACCGTTTTTATTCATGTCGACCATTCTACCTTTAGTATCAACAGCCACACCTGCAATCGAGTTGTTTTCCACATCAAGATAATCCGGCACGCCATCTTTATCGGCATCATTCATCATGGTTTCGAGGTCACCTATACGTTTGTCGAGTTCTTCAAGTTCTTCAAGCTTGTTTTCATCCAGAATTGCCCAATCGCCGTGAATTTCCTCTTTCCCTAAAGAGTAAGTGAAACCAAGTGAAGCAATGATCATTTGTCCTGACAAGTTATTGGCATCGTCAGAATTGTGACCATCCCAAGCAAAATGCTGTCGGAAGTTGGCAATAGTAGTAAAATCTCCAATGATCGCTAACTTTTTTGTAATCCTGAATTCTGGAGAAATTCCGAAAGCGACACCACCGTTCAATTCATGTCGGTTGTAATTCGCGCTTAAGCCTACATTAGGATCAGTACCGTCTACTGAAAAATCGGGACCGACATCTAATTTCGGAGTCGCTTGTGCGATCTCAACTCCAGCGTGAATTAAGAGGCTCAATCTACCTAATGCATCTTGTATATTGAATAGACGTGAAGCGTTAACGACACCTTGTATACCCAATCGATATTGCTCCAATTTAAATGGTTTGCTGAGTGTCTTTTTATTGTTTTCAAATAAGTCGTAGCTTAAATCGGCTTTTAAACCAAATTTAGGACTGAACATATATCTAGTTCCCAAGCTAAAGCTATTGAAGGTAAAACTTCCAAAATAGGTACCCGGATTACTAGAATAATAACCTTGGGTAAAGGGTTTAGTGCCTTTGGCTTGACCAGCGGTAAATTCAAGTGTCCATTTATTATATTCTAATTTATTGACAACAACGTCATTGGCGTCTTTTGAATCATCTTGCGCACTACCTATGAACGGTAAAAGGGCAAACGAAAGTAAGAGTAAACTTTTTCTCATAATAGGCATTTTTATACTTTAGATAGCTGAATTTCTAGCGAGTTTTATGCAAATATAATATTTTAGTTTAAAATTCCACGCTTTTGCGGTATTTACTTTACCTTATTTAGGTCGGAATGCAAAGAAATAAGCAACAGTAGATTGTAAGGATTTCATTACATATAGAAACTTTGCAATTCGCTATGGGCTACCAGTGAGGGCTTCTTTTCCTTCGGAAGGAAGTTCGAAAATCTCGAGGTCAAAATAAACTATTGCCGCAAATATATGATCGAATATGTCCGATATGATGTACTCGTAATTCTCAAACCGCTTGTCCTTCGTGAACGTATAGATTTCTAATGGAATTCCTTGAGCAGTAGGTTGCAATTGCCTGCACAAGAGTATCATGTCTTTATTAAGTCCGGGGTAATTCTCGAGATATTGCGTAATATATTTCCGAAACAACCCGAAGTTGGTAATATTTCTCCCGTTGATTGCGATCGACTTATCGACGGCATGCTGTTTATTGAAACTATCAATTTCGGCTTGGCGGGTTTCGATATACGCTGTTATCAATTGTATTTTGCCGAGTTCGCTGAGTTCATTCTCATTTAAAAACCGGATGCTTTTCGCTTTGATGAGAACATGTCTTTTGATGCGCCTTCCATCTGAATTCAACATGCCGCGCCAGTTTCTGAAAGAATCCGAAATCATACTGTAGGTCGGAATTGTAGTGGTCGTATTGTCGAAATTTCGCACCTTTACTGTCGCGAGATTGATTTCGATCACATCGCCATCGGCACCATATTTATCAAATGTGATCCAATCACCGATACGCACCATATCATTGAGTGAAACCTGAACGCTAGCCACAAACCCCAAAATGGTATCGCGGAAAATTAAAATTATAATTGCTGAAATGGCTCCGAAAGTTCCCAATAATGTATTGGTCTTAACATTAAACAATTCCGAAATGAGTACTGTAATACCGATCATCCAAAGCACGATCATGATAATTTGAATGTAACTGTCGATCGGTTTATCGCTGTAGGCCGGCTGTTGCTTGAGGTAGTCGCGTAAGGCATTGAATATTGTTCGGATAATCCACAGAATTAATAGTATAATGTAGATGCCGACCAGCTTTCCGAAAACTGCTTCCCAATACACAAAATCATCCAGAATGATTGGAACCGATTTGTAAATGAGCAAAAACGGAATCAGATGCGCGATATATTTAGCGGTTTTATTACTGATAAGCAGATCGTCAAATTTGGTCTGGGTTTTCCGCGCCATAATTGCCATAAAGGTCACTAGCACAAACCGGAATACAACGTAAATGCCATACGCCAGCATACAAAGGATGAAAATATTTACTAAAACGCTCACATAAGAAGCGGCGGTATCTCCAACGTGCCACTTGCGCAACAACGGATAACACCAGCCAAATACTTTGCCCAGGAGCTTATGCATTTTTGAGGTACTTTTTCTCTATATAAAAAGTTCCGAAAGGAATGACTGACGCCAGACAAATAATCGCAAATTTTTTCCAATCCCATTGCAATTGTATTTTGAGCAATATGGCTAAAACAATGTATCCGATGAATAGTACGCCGTGCGCCATTCCGACAGGATACAACAATGTTTTATAAAGCTCAATATTGTTCGGTTTGATAAAAAGCATGTTGGAAAATAAAGTGAGGTAGGAAACTCCTTCGAGCAGTGCGATGATTTTGAAAAGCCTAAGCATGGATGATGAGATTAGCGTGAATTTTTGTCAGCGCAAAATTAAGTAATCCGAACGAGTATTAAAGTATAAAGTATTTTACTTTTGCAGTACTATTTTAAAGTTATGAGCAAGCGCGATTTAAAAAAATACTTGACCGGTCTCGAAAAGGAGCAGTTAGAAGAGCAGTTGTTGGAATTGTATGACAAGTTTAGCGATGTAAAAACTTACTATGATTTCGTGTTCAATCCCAAAGAAGAAAAATTGGTACAGGAAGCAAAAGCCAAAATCGCTAACGAATATTTTCCTGTAAAAACAAAACGAGCCAAATTACGACGTTCAACTGCGCAGAAATACATCAAACATTTTCTCGTTCTGGGCGTTGATCCTTTCGCTGTCGCCGATGTAATGCTGTTTACGATTGAGGTTGCGCAACAATATTCTGCTAAGCGCGAAATGCGGTATGCATCGTTTTACAAAAGCATGCTCAATTCGTATGAGCAGGTCGCTAAATACATTATTGAAAACGGAATCGCCTCCGACTTCAAAAACAGGATGGTCAATATACACCATGAAGCCAACCGACAAAAGTGGGAATATCGCTATGAATTCGCAAGTATTATTGAGCGATTTTAAGATAAGCCATGGGAATGTTAATACTTTTAGGAATAATTCCATAAATAAACGGACGTGAAAACGCGGGAAATTTGTCTCAAACAATCCTGTTATGCATAGCAATTTTCAACAATACGATCATCTTACCCTCATTTTCTTGATTCCGAATGTTTCTCATTTATTAATTTATAAGGACAATTGCAATAAAAGTATGGTAATGCGTAAAGTAATTTCGGAAATTCTCCATACTGGTCTTTACTCCGAATTATACCTTGGGAATAAACCCGAAAAATACGCAAAAAAATATGGCAATCGTCATGATTGTGCGATTGTGAGTATCAAAATCGACGGGATCAATCATCTCGACTACACGCCTAAAAATGCTACAGAACTTTTTGCCAGTGAAATCACCAGAGTCAATAATATATTGCAGTATGATAATCAAGTCATCAATGTGCAGGATAATATCAGTACAATAGGGGTGAACATCAGAATCCCGGCTGTTGCGAAAAGCGCTGCCAAAAATGCAGCATAGTAAAACTTAAGTTTTCTCCAATTCTTAATTCTTAATTTTCATCACAATCTCCTAAAAAAAGTTCTCTGTGGCCATTATAAACAGTGCGCTTACCTTAAAAATATTTACATCTTCCTATTTGCTAGGTGCATCGAAATTGGTGTTGGGAGTGGTTGTTTTCGGCATCGCGTGCATAACTTCGCTATCAAGTGCGAGCGATTACAATCACTAAAATGCGAGTAAAAGGGAATATGCTCCTGGTGCAGTTTTAATTTCCACATCTGGACATGCATGACGCTTTTTTCGAGTGTTTATAAAAACTTGACCGAATTTTGCAAATAAAACCTTTACCGAGACACCTTATTTTTCTTTTAACTTTTTAAAATATTGAATAACTCGATTTTAGGTGTACTTTTGCAAAATTGTACAATCGGTTATGTCTCAGAAAGATTTAGAATTTGAAATCGAAGATAAGAAGGAGCTTTACAGCTACCAGCAGGGAGATATTAATGCAATTTTTGAACGTCTCGATAATGCGCCGAGCAATCATCATTTGCTGTATCAATTGCCTACAGGTGGTGGAAAGACAGTAATTTTTTCTGAAATCGTAAGACGTTATATCTCCAAACACAACAAGAAGGTGGTTGTTCTCACGCATCGCATTGAACTGTGTAAGCAAACCTCAAAAATGCTCAAAGGTTTTGATGTGAGTAATAAAATCATCAACAGCAAGGTCAAGGAGTTGCCCGATCAGAATGAATATTCCTGTTTTGTTGCGATGGTTGAAACTCTCAAAAACCGAATTAATGATGAGAAGTTGCATCTGGATAATATCGGACTGGTGATTATAGATGAAGCGCATTATAATTCTTTCCGGAAATTACTCAAATTCTTCAAGAATTCTTTTATTCTTGGCGTAACTGCCACTCCGCTGAGTTCGAATATCAAAATGCCGATGCATGAGAATTACGACGAACTTATCGTGGGCGATGCCATTTCATCATTGATTGAAAAAGGATTTTTGGCGAGAGCTATTACTTATAGTTATGATGTCGGACTTACCTCGCTTAAAGTGGGTATCAATGGCGATTACACTGTCAAATCTTCGGATGATCTTTATTCTAATATGATGATGCAGGAAAAGCTGCTGCACGCCTATACTGAAAAGTCGTTGGGTAAAAAAACACTTATTTTCAATAATGGCATCAATACTTCGTTATATGTTTATGACACTTTCCGCGAGGCCGGTTACCCTATACGCCACCTTGATAATACAAGCAGTCCAGAGGATCGTCGCGATATCTTATCGTGGTTCAAGAAAACGCCGGATGCAATCCTGACCTCAGTCGGTATTCTGACAACAGGATTTGATGAACCCACCGTGGACAGCATTATCCTGAACCGTGCGACAAAATCCTTGACGCTATATTTCCAAATGATTGGTCGCGGGTCGCGTAGATTGCCACTTAAGAAAAATTTTGTCGTGATTGATTTGGGGAATAATGCAGCGCGTTTCGGACTTTGGAATGAACCTGTCGATTGGCAGCATATTTTCAAATCACCTGAATATTATCTCGAAAACCTGCGCGACGATGCAGAAATAGAATTATACTTCAAATATCAAATGCCGGCTGAATTGCGTGAGAAATTTAGCAAGACACCCATCGTTGATTTCGATGTCGATGAAGAGCACAAATTGGCCGTTGCACAAAATCTGAGATCGAAAGTTGTGATCGAAAAATCACTTGAACAACATGCGGCAATGTGTGTCGATAACACCTGCGAATTAGCTGATGCGAGGAGCCTTGCCAAAGAGTTGGTTCCGGATATTGAGTGTAGAATGAAAAGGTATGCTAAATGCCTGAGCCACTGCAGCAAAAATTATCGTGAGTGGCTTATTGAAGACTACAAGCAAAAATTAAATTTGCTGATTGGAAAAATATTTCGAGAACAACAGTTCTAATATTCCAATTTTTATTTACAAACCGATGAAATACATCATTTTATCGACGTAGTATCCCTAATTTTTTTAACAGAAATTTTTCTTCCACTTTTATACGTTGCAATAATGTATTTCGTCGACAATATGAGTATCTACAACTGATTTAGAGGATTTTTTTTTTTTATTAAACAAAGAGAAAATATCTTTGCTCAAGAATCAGATGTTAAAAAACAGAATTCTTTAACAATTCAGTTTCTGCAGATGCTCAGTTTAGTAGCTAAAGTGTCTTAATAAAATTACGACCACTTTAAAATACCACCACCGCTAAACAAGTAATAAAAATATCGATAATTATTTATTCAGCTATTCAAAAAGCTTGATTTAAGAGTGCAAAATAATACAGTACGACGACATGAAGAACAAATACGATGTAATGTTAATTTTAGAAGGAACTTATCCGTTTAATGGAGGCGGAGTTTCAACTTGGGCGCACATGTTGTGCAATAAGGTTAGAAATGTGAATTACACATTGTATTCAATCAACGCCGATTTCGAAATTAAACCCAGATATGAACTTGGTGAAAATGTAAAGAAAGTTGTTCAGGTACCGTTGTGGTCGCCGCTAGAACCTCAGGAATTATTAAGCTACGGAAAAAAATATTATAAGACAGTCTATAAAAAAGAGCAGAACGACGAATCTTTAATCATTACAGAGTTCATTCCAATTTTTAAAAGACTGCTAAACCACATTTACGATACAAACGCTGATATAGAGGAAATTGACGATACCATATTTGATATGTGGAATTTCTTCCAAAAGCACGACTATAAAAAAACCATGAAAAGTGTTGCGGTATGGAAAGCATTTTGCCACACGGTTTCAGAAGTAATCGCTAAAGACAATCATTACGATGCCACCTTATATGACTTTACAGTGGGCATGCGTTGGATTTACCGTTTTCTCATCCCGCTTTCTATCGATGTTCCGAAAGTTGACATTTCGCACCTGACCATTTCTGGTTTCCCAGTGATTCCTGCGTTGGTACTAAAATACAAATTCGGAACGCCAATTGTTGCAACTGAGCACGGTGTTTTCATTAGGGAAAGGCTTATAGCGATTAATTCGTCAGAATATTCGTTTTTCCTCAAAAACCTGTTGATCAAATTCTCGGAATGTATTACAAAACTGGTTTATTATAAAGCTGATATGATTCTATCAGTTAACAAGTTTAATATGACTTGGGAAAAAATGTATGGTGCAAATCCAAACAAAATCGATGTGATCTATAACGGAATCGATCATGAGCTTTTTGTTCCTGCACCGAAACCGGAGCATTTGCAAGGTATTCCTACAGTCGTTGCAGCCGCCCGTATTTTTGAGCTTAAGGATATCATCACAATGATTAAATCATGTGAAGTGGTGAAAAGGGAAATCCCGAATGTGAAGTACTTGGTTTACGGAGACAACAATGCTGTTCCAGAATATACCAAAGAGTGCAATGAATTAATCAAAAAACTTGGCCTTGAGGATAATTTCTTGCTTGCCGGTTACCATGACAAGCCGCATCAATTATTTTGTGAAGGCGATATTTCTATCTTGACATCGATTTCTGAAGGATTCCCATATACAGTATTGGAATCGATGAGCTGCGGCATCCCGGTTGTTGCAACCGATGTTGGCGGCGTCACTGAAGCGCTCGATGAAAATTGCGGATTTATCTGCAAACCTAAAGATCACGAAGCTATTGGCAGAAGTGTGGTAACTTTGTTGCAAAATGAAGAGCTCCGAAAAAAAATGGGTATACACGCCAGAAAGAAAGTGGCAGATAACTTTACGGTCGATAAATTTACCAAAGAGTACGAAGTAGCCTACGAGTACATCCTTAATAGAAAAGCACAGGAACCAATATACTTAAACACTCATCTTCAAGAAGAAGCTATGGAAGCATCATAGGGTAATTACTCTCAAAACTGACCAAAATAGAACCCCCAATCTACAATGGAAAATCACTACACAAACATTAAGTCCTTAATAGAAAATACTAAGGATAAAATAGGTAAGCCTGTCAGTAGTCAGGTTGTTGCCGCCACCATTGAGTCACTTGGTATTCGCGAAAAAGATACGATGGCCGATTATGGCTTCACTTCAATCCGAGATCTAGCCGATCTCGTTTACTACGAGCTCACCACTGACCATTATCACATTGGCGCTAAGAATGCCAAAGAGCGAGAGGAAGAGTCAACCAAGCCTAAAACCATTCAGGCGTCTGATTATCTCCGCGTCAAATCTAGAATTTTTGCTCAATACTATTCTTTGGGTATATTTCATCTTTTACCGGTTTTGATACAAATCGCGGCAATTATTCTGTTCGGATATTCGCTTTGGACATTTGTCGGATTCAACCAGGTACAATCCACAGCGGTTGTATTGGGCGTTATTGTAGGTCTAGTCGGTACTGGCGGATTTGTCCAGGTAATTGGGCGACAAGCGTCATTCTACTGGAATTATGAGGATTATCAGATGACCAGGCAGACAATCAATTATTTGCACAGGGTTGGATTGCTTTCGCTAGCTTTTATTCTTTCAGCTATTTTTCTTGTCAATTTCTTTTTCCACATTTATCCTTATGAAATTTTATTTGTGGTTTTCGCGTATGCTTTTCTTGTTGGGACTTTGCTTTTGATGCTCGCACCATTGCACACAATCAAGCAGCGATGGGTTATTACTTTAGCCATTTTTGTCGGAACCGTGGCAGCAATTTACCTCAAAGAAACGACAACGCTGCAGATTTTTGCAACCCACTGGATTGGAATTGCCGTTGCAATAATTGTGGCGAAAACTTTCCTTTTAACCTATTTTTTTTACCTCACTCGCAATAAAAAAGCAGTTAGCGGAACCACAATCAAAATTCCTGTGATGCTGTATCACAACTATCAATATTTCTTCTACGGCATATTTATTTATATTTTTATTTTTATCGATCGTATATTAGCTTGGTCTTCCGGCCTCAATGGAAACCTTCCATTTTTGATTTATTTCGAAAAAAATTATGAATTAGGGATGGATTTAGCTATTTTAGTCTTTTTATTACTCGCTGGAGTTCTAGAATACAGCATTGCATCGTTTACAAGATTTATTGATATCGGACAGAAAATAACCAATCACAAAACACCTGAAGTATTCAACAACCAGCTCAAAAAAATGTATTGGCAACAGATATTGCTTCTGTTCGCAACCAGTATCGGCGCTTTTATATTGATTTATTTTATTATTAATGCACCATGGGGTTTTCAAGGCCAATTCAATGAAACTTTGGTACAATTAAGTATTAAAGTTTGTCTGATAGGAGGCATAGGTTATGTATTATTGGCGTGGGGAATGCTCAATGCATTGTATCTCTTTACTCTCGGTCAAGCGATGAAACCGCTCAAAGCAATTATTTATGCCTGTCTGCTAAATATATTTTTAGGTTTTGTTTTAAGCCGATTTTTTGCTTACGAATACAGCGTAATTGGAATGCTGTGCGGTGCCGCGCTTTTTGTAGTGCTCACCTTGAGAGCAAACATGAAATTTTTCAAAAACCTGGACTATTATTATTATGCGGCTTATTAAATTCATTCTCTGCACTTTCCCATTTATCCTATTGTATAATTTTATTGCCGGCGACATGAAAAAAAGTACGGTCCTGGTTTGCTATGGGAAATTGAGACCCGAAACGATCAAAGGCTATGATTATGTGATTTTAGAATCGAAACACTATCTGCCAAGCAATATCCGTGTCATTAAATCACAAAATGAAAAGGTTTTTGCATACATCAGTTTGGGTGAAGTCAATGCGCATGCGCCCCATTACGACGCTCTGAAAAACAATACTCTAGGAAAAAATGAGATTTGGAACAGTTATTATATTGACTTAAGATCTCCAAAAACGATTGAAATTTTAATGAAGATAATCGAAAGTACTTTTCAGAAGGGTTATGACGGACTCTTCCTTGACAATGTCGATAATTTTACGATTCACGGACCGCAAAAAAATCAAAAGGCAGAATTTCTCGACCTGCTCAAAAAGATGAAGGCGAAATATCCTAAAAAACAGTTCCTTCAAAACGCAGGACTTGAAATTGCCGCTGAAACTGCGCCATATATTGATGCTATCGCAGTTGAGTCAATTGCGAGCAATTACGATTTTAAGAATAAAAAGTACCGATTGCGCGACAAGAAACAATACGAGGAATTCATGGCAAAGGCACAGTCGGTCAGCCAAAAACACAAAGTGCACTTATTCCTAATTGAATATTCTAATTCGCTGTCATTGAACCAAAAGATAGCAGAAAGAATTAAAGACTCGGGTTTCGATTATTTTATCGGAAATATCGACCTGCAGACTTTACCGAAATTTAAAGAGTAAACGAAATGATGTTTCTTACAAGTTCAATATTATTAGGTTTTATAAGGCTCAGCTTTATTATACTTTTTTTATTCTACTTGAATAGAAAATTTGTCAATGTATCGCTACATGTTAATTTCCTGGAATTTATCATCCGGAATTGGTTCCGCTACGCATCAATCATCTTAATTATTATTTTCACGCTTGTTCAGCTCAATGCTTACAACTTATTCAATAGCTTTTTTCTAATCGGAATTATTTTAGCAATTGATATTATTGGTATTGACAATCTTAAAAGACCACGCCAATTCTTCCACACCAACATTAAATCCGCACTGCTCGGTTTCCTTCGTGATATCGAAAATAAACGGTCATTTTGGTATTGGTTTGCAGTAGATTATTCGAGAAAGCCAAAAAAGAATCACCGAAACACATTGCTATTGGTTTTGACTATTCTGATTGGCGCTGTGACATTTGTAAGTCGCTATTATTTTATCATATATGATAACTACTCGCTTTCAGATGCTTGGATTTACGATTTGAGTAAAGTCATTCCTTTCGATTCCCAAAAGTGGTTCAGTAACGAACTTGGCGTAGAAGGCGAGTTTGCAATGATTAATTTCTACAGTAAAATTACAGATGTAACGCCAGAAATCGCACTTCAGGTCATCGCCATTTTAGAATCAACTTTGCTCGCCATTATTCTCTTTTGGACCATTAACAAACTCACGCCTTCCAAATTTCTTGCGCCAACAATAGCCGCGTTTTCGTTTGCATTGGTGTATGTTCTGACGCCATTGAACGTTTATTTTCTGCTCAAGGCCAATCCAATTTTTTTTGCATTGACACTTGCACTGCCCGCATTTGTTTATTACCTCAAGCCTACCTCGCTCAAGACAGGGAAATCGGGTTATATTGTCAGCTATCTTTTGGTGTTTATCGGGATCGGCATGGTTGATTTATTTACGTTTTTTATTCTGGTACCGCCATTTTTAATCATTGGAATTATCTTCACCAAACTCAAATACAAAGGCAGAAATCTTCAGGCGATCTTAAGTTATATTCTTGCTGCAATTATCTTATTTGCGATTTATGCGTCGGCAAGTTTTTTCCAAAGGGGAGATTTGGAAGAATTGATTCACAACGGATTACTCTCAGTGAGTTCTTATACATATGTCCCGCAACTCATAATTCCATATGACGAAATCATCAGATATGCGCAATATGGTACATTTGGCGGGATGTTTCTCATCATCCTATTAATTATTTTCAAAAAAGAAAATTGGCGATCGACAATCGTTTTTTTTGCTTACTTCAATTTTCTTATCGGTATGACTTATATTCATAACGAATGGCTCGACGTTGATATGCTCAAAAATTCATTATCGGTTTTTTTACCTGTCATTTTAGGTTTGAATGCCGCAATTGTCATCCGTATATTGAATTTTGCGTTTGGCAAATATGAACGGTTTTCCCCTGTTTCGGTGACCGTTCTTATGGTGGCCATGGTTTACGCGTCAATCTATTATCAGCAAAACAATATCAATTCGCTGACGAAGTCTGATAAAACCCCTAAACAAATTCTCGATGCTTATGATAAGATAGGGCAGACGTACTTTCCGCTATCATATAGTGTAGTCAACGATCCGGCAACACAAGTTATAAGTACAAACAAGCATTTTTTCATGAATTATGATTTCTTCCTGCAAGATTACAAACGCATCGATTCGATTAATTTTAAAAATAAAAAAGATCCAAACTTTTTAGTAAAAAACCCCGAATATTCCTTATCCAAAAGCGTTTTGGTTTTTGTACTCAACGATGACGGGAAAAACGAAAATAATATTTTCTCACGCAACAAACATTTGAAATCATCTCTAATCACCGAATTGGACCTGCTGCGTAAAAGAGGACGCAAAATCAACCTTTTCTACGAAAGCACGATTCTCAATGTGTATGAGATTGTTAATGAACCCAAAGAAAGTAAAATTTCTGACTTAATATTTTAATATGAAATCAGTACCAAATCCTATATGTAAACTAAGGCGCTGCCTGATCGCGCTTCTCACATTGCTCGTCTTTTCGGGTTGTGAAGGGCTTGATGACTGGTCAGACCTTCAGAATGTCGATTTTTTTTACACTAAAGACGAAGATGATGAATCGGTAATTTTCAAGCGCTATAGTGAACCAGGTATGAGTTCTCAGCCGCTTGTGGAATATCTTGTCGATGAACGCGTCAGATTTAGCCGAAATTACCGCAATGAAATTCGCAAAGCTTGTGATTACGCGAAGTTGCCTTTCCGCTCGGTAAGCATCGGAAACTGGAACAAAACGCTCGCCATAAGTGCAACCACGCGAGTCATCTGTATTTACGAAACCAAAAAATTAAGTGATGCCGCGATTCCAAGATTGATTGATTTCGTTTCTAAAGGAGGAACTTTACTGATTCCTTTTGCTTCTGAAGACCGCCGGATGGCTTTTCTGCTGGGATTCAAACCTGAAGCAGAATATGCCACTGATTCAAAGTCGATTGGCTGGTACTTCAACACGCCGTTTCTGCCCGGATTTAAAGGGCATAAATATTCTGGTGATCTCGCATTCTACGGTTTTGCCGCACAGAATTTTTCATCACGTATAAAAGTATTGGCTACTGCAATCAATAATCCGAATTATCCTACCATTGTTGAAAATCCGATTGGTCGCGGGCGCGTAATTTTATTCAACACTTCGGGTGAGTTTGTAAAATCTGACCGTGGGTTTCTTTTTGCTGGTGTGCTCAAAGGATTGGAAGGAATTCCATATCCTGTCGCTAATACTGCGACGATTTTTCTCGACGACTTTCCATCGCCACAATATGAAATGCGTATCGAGCCAATCGCGTCTGAACTCAACGTCAACATGGCCGATTTCGTTAATAATATTTGGTGGCCCGATATGAAAAAGCTTGCAAAGGAATTCAAGATTCCGTATGCGGCGATGACCACTTTTGATTATCGCAATAAAATTGTTCCACCGTTTACGCTCGATCAGTGGAATGCAGCAAAAATTACCGTTAATAATAGAACAGAACCGCTCACTGACTGGCTTGTCAAAGATGTAGCGAAAAATGGGCATGAACTCGCTTTTCATGGTTACAACCACGTTTCGCTAATGAAGAAATTTTGGAAGAATCAGCAATTTATTCCGACGTCACTCAATACCGTAAAGAAAAAATGGGAAATAAGTAACTTCGGCAAATTGCCTACGACCTATGTACCGCCGTCAAATGAAATCGATAAGATGGGCGTAATTGAACTTAAGAAAGCCTTTCCATCTTTGAAGTATTTGTGCAGTTTATACTTGGGTGACGTTGCAGATGGAGGCGGTAGGGAATTTGACTATGATCCTTATCAGAAAAACTTTTTCGATTATCCGAGGATTTCCAGCGGATTCTATTTGAGTGACGACCGTAAATACAATATACAGTCGATGTATCTCATGACCGGGATATGGACACATTTCGTGCATCCTGATGATGTTTTCCAAATTCCCGATAAAAACGCAACAGCAGACGATCGCCGAGATCTGCGCAATGGCGAAAACTTGGGATGGTATAAAAGTAAAGGAAAGGAGAAAGCAATGTTTTCAGAATTTCGCAATATTCTGAAACAAATGACAAGCACTTATCCGCAAATGCGATTTGCTACGGCTGATGATGCCGGAAAAATTGTAATTGACTGGCGTGCCTCGCGATACCAACACAAAACGGAAAACGGTTACTATATTGTATCGGAAAACAATCCCGAAGATGTAACAAAACAATATTGGTTTTTATATGCGAGCGCGGCAAATGCGCCGAGAATAGAGGCAAGGCTTCGAACGCAAGTGACCTTATTTTCTAAAACCCCGTTTATCGACGGCTATTTGTACTCGGCCTACACGAATAAATCGCGTTTATCACTACTCGATATGGATTATAAAGGTCCGAAAGAAAAATTAATTGAAATGAAACTAGCGCAAATGGCGAAAGCCGATTTTGCCAAGTATAAAGAATCAGTCAAGCTTTTTGTGACAGGCGGCAGCTTCGTCGACGACTTTGACAAAAAGCACAAGCTTGAAATGTCGGATTTAAAAACGAAAATGCTAAATACAGCGACAATTGATTCGGTTACCTGGAACAAATATGCCAAATTCATGTCGTGGGAGAATAGGGGCGAAGAAGTATGGAAAATGCTCGAAGAACATGTTACCAAACACCCGACGAAAAATAATGTGATGTATTCAAAGGAGTTGGATCGCATGATCGGATATCCTAACGATTTGGTCAAAGAAAAATGGATGAGCGCTCAAATGATGGTAACACCGAATGACAAAGATCTGTTGAACAGCTATGTTGCCAATTTCTATACAGATGAAAATCAAGAGAAAATTAAAAATGCACTGAAGGCACTGCTTTCGGTTGACACTTCCTCGAATAGTTATCTGAATTACATCAAGCATTTGCTGCAGTACAAACCTGAAGAAGCCAGAATCGAACTTTCAACCAAAAAGCCGTCGAGCGAACTCGAAGAAGTTGCTACGCAAATTGTCTGGCTATTCGCTGACAATAACGAATATCAGAAAGCATACGACTGGTCGGCATTCAGCAAGGAAGTCGATTTTGCTACCAAGATGACGTGGCTCATAGAATTGAGGCAGCATAAAATCCTCGAAAAAGAATATCTTAAATATATCGCGGAAAATCCTGAAGATTATAAAGCAAAAGCATTAATGAGTCAGGTTTATCACGATTTATCGCGCTTCAAGGATTCTTGGGTACTGGCCAATTCATTGCCTGAAGGCGCAGAAAAAGAGGCGCTCCGCAAAACGCTCAACAAAGATGTGGTGCATGAAGTTGAGCCGCTTCAACAAGATCTGATAGCAAACCACTCCGAATTGTTCTATCCCAATGTATTACAATCTTTGATTAAAGAAGATCGTAAGAAACGTGGTAGTTTTATCAACTTGTTATCTTCTCTGGAAACCAATCAAAGCGATAATGCAATTCAGAAGAATGAAGTTTCTTATAATCGATTCGACAAAAAGAACCGCTTGCATACGATCGGTGGAACCTATAATAAGTATTACCGACAGAATTTTGTGACGTACCCCGAAAGCAATTACGACAATGCGCTCGCCGGACTCGAATATAAATTGACGACCGCAGAACGAGATGGAAAACCGCAATATTGGTCGAGGGCAAGGGTTGAAGTCGACCAAAAAACAAAAGCCTTTTATCAGTTTGGAGTGGGAATGACGTGGGCGAAAGAAAAGGTGTTCAGATCGGCACAAGTAAATTTGTTCCCAGTAGAAACCGCACCCGGACTCAATCAAGGTATTTATCAGGTGCAACTTAATTTGTATCAGGATTTCTATCTTTTCAAATATATCAATACGAGTATTTCGGTCGAAGGAGATTACTATACAAATGGATTGCTTTCGCGCGATACGATTAGAAATCCGATCGTCTTCAATCCGGAGCGTGTCGAACGAACAATCTACAAGCCGATCGATAGCGAATCTTACACTATCTCAGAATATGACAATGCATTTGGTGCGTTTTTTACGCTACGTCTGATGTTGGATGACGGAACAGTGAAAAAATCAAGGTTCATCCCATTTCTCGAGAGCCAATACTCGTTCGGCACGAGAAACCAAGCTGCTGGATACCCATATTGGATGATCAAAAGCAGAATGTATGAAGGTGGTGGTTTGGGCTGGAAACTTAAATTAATTAATTTTGAATCGAAGGTCGAAGCGTCTTATTTCTTTGATGATTTTGCGGATAATTTCCAACGTTATACCGGAAGTGTTTCATATCAACTATTCGATTTTACAGCTTTAACGGCAGGAGTAGAGTTGTTCTCACAGAAAAAATATTATTCCAATTCAGTACAGTTCGGAATCAAATACAACTTCAGAAAAAAGATCAAGCGGAAATAAATAAAAGGGGAAAGCAAAAAGGGATTGTACATTTAAACAATCCCTTTCTTGATGACCTAGGTTTGATTTTTTGAGCAGTTTTTTTTGGGAATTACCGATAAACTGAAAGCACTTATGTTCATAAATTGGCATTATTTTATTGCGACATTGTGAAACTGTCAGGAGTGTTAATAAGCATTTGACGTCTTATACCAATTCAAAAGGGACTGCCGTGAAGCAGTCCCTTTTGTGATTATAATGAAATTATAATTAGTGCTTAACGATAATTTTTCTGGTGTCTTTTACATTTCCTTTAGTCAACTGTACGAAATACAGACCGTCACTTAAGTTAGAAGTATTAATAACGATTTTGTCGGTTTGTGACGTACTTGGTACAGTTACAATCTGACCGATCGAATTAAAAAATGCAATATTGTAATCGGCAATGTTTTCCAATTCAATATTTAACTCGCTGCTTGTCGGCACTGGATAAATAGTCATGTCTAATTTTGAGTTGTCGGCAACAGCAAGAGGTCCGCTGGTCACATTTAGTGTATGATTTAGAGTATTGTATCCGGTTACGCTTTCCCACACATTGTCGTTGGCCAACCGGATAGCGAATTCTGGTCTGTTAGACAAAGATGCTGCTGCATCTGGTAAACTCAAGTACATTTTATAATTTCCTGCAGTTAAGTTCGCAGGTAAAGTCAAATTCTCAGTAATAGTTAATTCATTCGGACCCATCCATGTTCTAGGATCGGTGGCCATTTGAATTGGATAAACCTGGTTAGTGGTCAGGTTTTTCAAAACGATATAAGCTTTTCTCTCATTATATGGAGAAGAAAACCCGGTGTTTTTCAATTTAATAGTTACAGCAAGTTGAGAACCCAATGAAACTGCTTGAGGTAAAGTTGCAGAGGTTAAAGAAATACGGTATCCAAGATTTTTCTGAATATCGGTAAAGCAACCATCTTCTTCAAACCCATCGATTACAGCGGTATGGTAATCTAAATTAAGGAATGACCAGTGAAATTTACCCATTTCAAGCAAAGCAGTCGAGCAATCAGATCTTGGGGAATTCAATTTACACGTTTCGCCTCCCATTGCCAAAAACTTTGTTTCTTGTGCAAGGTATGGATATTCAATTGTCGCATTTTCATAAGTACCATAATCAGTCGCACTAGCTAGGAAGCAGTCGTTGTGGTGTGCCGTTCTTGAAACATTCGTACCATTAAAAGCCTGAGTCGTAGTCAAAGCATTTGTAGTGAACAACTGTTGTTTCATAGCAGGATATCTAATCTGAACCTGTCTGTTAGCAGGCAAAGCAGCGAGGATGGCATTAAGAATATCTCGTCTGTTGTTGTAATTCGCAGTCGTAAGCTCGTTTTGGTTATAACCCCAACCACCAAATTCGGACTGGCTAGTGTAATACCATTCTCCCCAGGTTCCGATGAATCCAGCTTGCATTACTGCAATTACATCCGCATTAGCTTGTAATGCCGGTGTAACTTGTTGGATGTGCGACAGCATCAATGCTTTGGTAGCATCTAACTGGTTCGCATCCTGATCGCTCCCGTAAGAAAATCGAAGGATACATTTGATACCTGCATTTCTCATTTTAGTAAAGTTACCGGTAAGCGTTGTCAAAAATGCAGCTGAAAGTGGGGAACTAATAAAGGCATCAAGACGAACTTCATAATAAATCAATGTAATGTTGTTGTTCAACCTATAGTTGGACAGAGTAGTCTGATCTAAGGAAGAATTGGAGGATGTGTGTTTGTAAAATCCTCTTTCAGGATTAGAAATAACTGCGGTAGATGTGGTATAAGTCACATTGGTCGTCTGGGCACTTCCGTAAAAGCAGAGAAGAAATCCCAATAGTGTAAAAAAATTCTTCATAGTAGTAGGTTAAGATTAAAAAATGTTGCTTTTTAGTTTAATTAAATCTGGGCAGTGTTTATTTGAAGAACACGTTCAACAGGAACACATCGCAAATTTATATAGATTAAGTGCAAATATCATCGATGAAATTGTTAAAATCCCTCTTTTAATCGACGAACTACATTAACAGCTATTTTTTGTAGGAAAATTTAGTTGGTATATCAAGATATTGTAGGAATACTTGCTTAAAACATAACATTAAAGTTTTTAACAATAACATTTTCAATTGTTTATAACTCTGTTTTTAATAAGAAAAGCCTACGAAACGACTATTATTGAGCCTAACAACAACTATGTAAAACGCCGCATAATTGATTTTTTTACATTTAATCGATGAAATGCAGACTTAGTTTATGTCATTACTAATGAGTTGATTTATCATTCTAAACCTCAATATAACTATAATGGTCACAATAAATGTTTTCAGCTTCGCTTTCAGTAGTAGCTATAGAAAGAACTATAATTTATATTATGTAAAATAGAAAAAATGCGCTATGGTTGTAAGATGATGATAACTTTAAGTCTCAATCAATATCTTCACTTGCTTGTTTAACCAAGAAACTTTATTTTTACAATCCTATACTTAACTTTATGAATGCAATTGCAGAACGTATTGCCGATTTTCTAAAACAATATTCCCCATTTAATAATCTATCATTCGAGGAATTGCTTGTCGTCGCCCAAAGCATTCGCGTAATCAATCTCGAAAAAAATAAAGTCTTGTTCCAGATCAATGATTTGCTGCACGATAGTTTTTATGTGGTTTCTTCCGGAGTGATTAATTTGTCGGTAATTTCTGATGCCGATGAGACACTACTAAATAAGTGTGTCGAAGGTGATGTTTTCGGGCTACGTCCATTTTTCGCCAAGAACAACTATATGATGACAGCTAAAGCACGAGAAGAAAGTATCGTCTATGCCATTCCAATTGCAACTTTCCGGCCTTTTGTGGCTCAGAATTCGGAAGTCCTCAATTTTCTACTCGAAAGTTTTGCTACCAATTCAAATAATCCGAGTGACCGTGAAAATAAAGGAAAATTGCTTTCCGACCATGTTGTTTTTCCCGGACAACAATCAGAGATTCAATATTTCCAATCATTATCCTATAATAAGACACCGCTAAAAACGACCGTCGTAAGTTTGGTAAAAGACGTTGCCCAAATGATGACCGACAATCTTCTCAACAGTGTTGTTGTGACCGAAAATCAGTTTCCCATTGGTATTGTTACCGACAATGATATGCGGTCCAAAATCGCAACCGGTCGTTTTCCGATTTCTGCAACCATCGACAAGATTATGGCGTC
>Ga0136636_10000034_pt1 | contig 45533 bp, 58 predicted proteins | sample AntDrymUQ8522106_2_FD_104653 | JGI IMG/M metagenome (GOLD analysis project Ga0136636, IMG submission 104653) | Polar desert sand microbial communities from Dry Valleys, Antarctica - metaG UQ852 (21.06) | ecosystem: Environmental > Terrestrial > Soil > Desert | place: Antarctica: Dry Valley... | reverse complement strand
GGCTGAGTTCCCGGACGCTGAAGTCATCCTCCTCCACTCCCAGTTCACCGGCCTGCACCGTCAGCAGCGTGAGTCGGAGCTGAACCGCATGTTCGGCAAGGACTCCACGCCGACAGGCCAGCGCCCGCATCGCGCCATCGTCGTCGGCACGCAGGTGTTGGAACAGTCGCTTGACGTTGACTTCGACATCATGGTCTCCGACCTCGCTCCGATGGACTTGCTGTTGCAGCGTGCTGGCCGCCTGCACCGTCATGCGACCACTGTGCGCCCGCCTCGCCTCGTGAAGCCGCGTTTCCTCATCGCTGGCACATTCTCCAGTGATGTGACCGGAGAGAGGGTGCCAGGCATCAACCGTGGGGTCTCCGCGGTCTACGGCGAGTGGCCGTTGTACCGCGCGCTTGTGTGCATCCGAGACATCACCGAACACCAGAACCGGGTGCTCGAACTGCCGCGCGACATTCCCCGCCTCACCGAAGCTGCGTACAGCACAGACACCGAAGCGCCCGACTCGTGGGCCGAGACCATCGAGGCTGCCCGCATCATCTGGGCGGCGAATGTGGAAGAGATGCAGAAGAAAGCGAACAGCCGCTTCCGTCTCCAGCGCCCGCCCACCCCGAACGGCTACACCGACCTTATCGGCTGGAGCGGCGAGCGCGCCGCGGAGTCTAGCGACGACGGGGAGGACTCATCGCCTGCGGTGCGCGACATTGAGGAACAGCTCGAAGTGCTGCTGTTGGAGCGCGCACCTGATGGCAGCCCGGCGCCGTGGCGCGTCTACGACGGCCAGTACCCCGGAGCGCTCCGTCTCATTGACCCTGAGCGCGAGATGAAGCACGACCCGCTCGCCGCCACCGCGGCGGCCAGTTCCATGATTCGTCTGCCGCTCGCCCTCAGCCGCAAGCTGGAGGACATGCTGTCCCCGGTCATCATCGAACCCGTCGCGTGGGAGAAGAACGACTACCTGCGATTCAAGAAGGTGCTCGTGCTCCGCCCCGGCCTGAACCGTATCGCCGGGATGGAAGTCACCTACACCGAAGAAACTGGCCTGGAGGTCTCCGCCATTGCGTAACTTCAACGTAGCAACCGACCCGTGGATTCCGGTGATACTGAACGGCAAGCACCGCGAGCTGAGCCTGCGTGAGACGTTGGCGAAAGCGCACCTCATCACAGGGCTTGCTGGGGCCACCGGCCAGGAGGATGTCGCCATCCTGCGGCTACTCTCAGCGTGCGTTGCTCACCTCGCGCCGAACACCGGCGACCACGGTGCCGACTGGAAACGCGCGTTCGCTGCGCGCTCGTTCCCTGACTTCGACCCATACTTCACGGCTCACCACAGTGAGTTCGAGCTGTTCTCCGACGCGCCCTTCTATCAGGTCACAGACCCCGGCATCAGCGGCCCACTGTCGAAGCTGGTTCTCGGCTCAGCAACAGACCCGGCACGCGCCGTACTCTCGGCCGCCGGGCCGACCTCACTCTCATATGCGGAAGCCACGAGAGCGTTGGTCACCACAATGCTCTGGGACATCGTCGGCATCCACAGCGGCGCGCCTGCCGACCCGCGCACGAAAGGTGGCAAGGCGTACTCGCCGTCGTACCGCGACATCACGCTGATAGCCCACAACCCCGTCTCTTACGGCGGGGCGCTCATCATCGAGGGCCGTATGCTGAAGAACACCATCCTCCTGAACACGCCGTTCACAGCGCGTGGCACGGACATCCCGTTGTGGGAGCGCGGCCCGCGCGCCGCAGAGCAGACGCTCGGCACAGACGGCGAGCCTATCGCCCCGAGTGGCCTGGTCTCCTATCTCACCTGGGGCCATCGGAGTATCCGGCTGGAGCGCGAGGGCGACCGGGTGACGAGCGCTTTCGTGTCTTATGGCGACATCGTGAACCACGTCGGCACGCTCTACGATTTCGAGCCTGCCTCCGCCTGGTATTTCAAGGCGAGTGCGAAGCGCTACCTGCCGCATCGCCTGAACCGCGAGACCGTCTGGGAAGGGTTGCCCTCGGCTACCGGCTTCGCGCCGGACACGGACAAGGTCGCGCCGGATGTGGCTGCGCTCGCCGTGCGCCATCTCCAGGAACTTGTTACCGACGGCAATATCGCTCGTATCTCCGATGTGGTGACTGGGTACGTCGAGGTGAGCTGGGTGCTCGGCCCGAAAGATTCCACCATCTCCGGTATTTCCACCAGCAGCCTGCCCGTTGGCACCGCGCTCACCAGCGAACTGCCGACGCAGGCTGCCGCGGCGAGCACTGCCGTGCTGGCCGCGCTTCGGACGGGCGTGTTTCTCGCTGTGAAGGATGGGCTTGTCCCTGAGACGGCCATACAGGTTGTGGTGAATGAGTTCCGCAGCCGTGTAGACGCCCCGTACCGGGCGCTCATCAGCACCGACCCGAAGCCCCGCGAGGCCCGCATCGCGTTGACAGCGTGGCGCCGGGATGTGGCCGACCTCGCGGTTGCCACATTCACCTCGTCGCTGGCCTCCCACATCCGGCCCGGCCGCCAGCTCGCCTTCGCAAGATGCTCGAAGACCTTGACTCGGCTGGTCAAAGCCTGTATTGTGGACGAGTGACTTCTCTGCCGAACACTGTCTACGGCGTAGTCCGTCGCCTCGACGACGGCTATGCTGTCGGCGACGCCGACGCTCGCTTGACGGTCAGTCGTCTGCGCCAGCAGCTCGGGTCACCGGAGGTTGTATCGGCTCTCGGCCGAGGTTCCCTCCCCGAGAGCGAATGGCTGTGCGGCGCGACCGCTCTGTCACTGTTCGCTACGCATCGCCGCCCTGGCGCGGTCAGCCTGCACGGCCGAAGCCTGGCTCGCGCCTGCTCGGTAGGGAATGTGAACGAACGCCGTATCGAGCGACTCCTCGGCGCCCGTGACCTTTCCTCAGTGACGGTTGCACTCCGACCGATTGTCGGCGTGCTGGGTGCAGGCAATGTCGGTCTCAACTTCGGCCGCCTGGCCGACCTCATCTTCGCTCTGAGCACCGAGGAGCTGGCCGACACGGCCGCCGCTTCGTTCGCTCACGACTACATCACCATCCCCACGAAAGGCTGACCATGTACTTCAACATTCACGCGCTCCACACGCTCCCGCCGTCGAACCCGAACCGGGACGACACTCAGGCGCCGAAAACCGCGATTGTCGGCGGCGTAGTCCGCGGCCGCATGAGCAGCCAGTCGCAGAAGCGCGCGGCCCGTCTCGACGCGCAAGCGAAGTTCCCCGACCTCTTCAACGGCGTGCGCACGCGCGAGCTGGTACCGGCGCTCGCTGCGGCCATCGCAGTGAAGCACCCTGATGTGGATGCGCTGGAAATCGCCCGCGCCGCCGCAACTCGCTTGTCTCTCTACAAGCCGAAGGGCGACGGCAAGGCAGCGAAGACCCCGAAGCCGGATGAGGATGTCGTCGTCGATGACGGTTCCGCGCAGGCTCTCTACTACAGCGCGCCGCAGCTCGCCGCGTTTGCTGACCTCGCGCCGGAGATTGCGGCCGCCGAGGGCAAGCCGGGCGACAAGGCAAGCGCAGCATACGCGGAGCGCGTCTTCGGCAACGGTCATGGGATGGAGATTGCGTTGTTCGGCCGCATGGTCGCCAACAGCAACATCTCCGTCGAGTCCGCCGTGCAGACCGGCCACGCGTACGCTGTGCACGCCACGACTGTCGAATCGGACTACTTCACGTTCGTGGACGACCTCGCACAAGGTTCAGGTGCCGCGCACCTCGGCTCCACCGACTTCTACTCAGCGACGTTCTACCGCTACGCGAATATCAACGTCGAGCAGCTCTGCACGAACGTCGGCGAGAAGCCGACCGCCGAAGAGCTGGCCGCGGGCATCCGCGCGTACGTCAAGAGTTGGCTCCTCACGCTGCCTCAAGGCCACGCGACCCAGTTCGCCCACAACACCCTGCCGGACTTCATCGCCATCGAGGTGAGCAACACCCCGTTCACCTGGACGAACGCTGTGAACAAGCCTGTCTCGGCAACCGACGCGGTGAACGAGACCCTCCAGCGCTTCGACGCCCTACGCACCGGGCTGCTGGCCGCCTTCCCTGAAGACGTGCTCAGCTACGGCCTGTTCACGACAAGTGTCAACGATGACCACAAGCTGGCCAAAGGCGTGAGCGGCTCCCTCGACGAGAGCATCACCCGCGCGCTGGAAAAGCTCGCCGTCTGATGCCCACCCTTGTTCTCCGGCTCGCCGGGCCGATGCAATCCTACGGCGGTCGCGCCGCCGGAGGGGTTCACCGCTCCACCGGCGACGTGCCGACGAAAAGCGCAGTCACCGGCGTCCTCGCATCCGCGTACGGCTACGACCGCAACGACCCGCGCGCCGCCGCGCTCGCCGACACGTTCGAGATGAGCGTGCGCGTGGAGCGCGCTGGCACGCCAACACGCGACTACCACACAGCCACACCGTTCGGCGAAGCCAACGCCGTGGTTACCGAGCGCTGGTACCTTGCAGACGCCGTGTTCCTGGCTTTCCTCCAGTTCGACGACGAGGCGCTCGCAACGGCCACGGTACGAGCACTTCGCGCCCCCGTGTTCACCCCGTTCCTCGGCCGGAAGACCTGCGTGCCTGAACAGCCCATCGTCTACGCGCTCTCCGAGACTCCCGCCGCTGACCTGCTGACCTCCATGCCTCAAGCCGCTGACCTCAGCTCGACACCGGACACTGAAGTCGAACTGGTAGCTGTGACTCCCGGCGGCTCCGATATTGTCCGTGACGTACCCACCGGCGGCGGGAACTTTCAGACTCGCACAGTCACCCGCAGCACAGTGCGAGTTCCCGGCGTTGCGACCGCTGCTCCGATGTCACGTTTCCATCGCGGTCAGGTGACAACGCCGCGACCCCAGTTCCAGAGCGTCCCGCTCACACCGATGGCGGGTGAGTTGACGCGAGTCACCGTGCCCACCGGTAGCGTGTTCGGGTTCATGGTCGGCAACCGTCACCGTCTCCACGGGTACGTTGCAGGCCGCGCACCTGACTCCATGTGGTCAGAGGAGGTCAGCGCCGACGGTGACTGGCTCCGCATCACCATCTCTGGCAACCACGAAGCCAAGGAGTTCCCCGGCGCTCAGGTGACCCACGCGAACGCGCCTGAGCGCGCCGCTGGTGAACGCGTGCCGTTCATCATCACTGTGAACCCGACACGCCAGGCCAATGGCCGCCGCCGCGGCATCACCGAAGCGCGCGAGCAACTCGAATGGCTGAACACGAAAATCGACGGCGCTCGGCTCACCTCGGGCCGAGTGGTCGCTTCACGCTCCATCAGCTTCGACCGGAAGGGCGCGAAGGTGAGCGTGCTCGTCGCACGTCTAGAAGGCGAGCTGGAAGTCACCGACCCGACAGCGTTCGCGGCCTCTGTGACCGCAGGGTTCGGACGGGCGAAAGCTTACGGCTGCGGGCTGCTGCTCGCGAAGTAGTTCCGGGCTACTTGCCGCGACGGCCTCGGCTGAACTCCGCATCGCGGGCTGCAAGGTTCTCAGCGCGTTCAGCGAAGACGGCGTCGAGCTGGTCAAGTTCACGGAAGTTCTGAAGGTCGCCGCGGAGGCTGGCAATCTCACCGAGGATGCGGTCATCGAACGATTCGAACGATGAAGCGTCGAACCCGTAGTCGTCACAGAACTTGTATGTCTTCTGGAGGTCAGCGACGGTGGTCTGCGACGAGCCGACCGCGACGGTGTGCTTCAGCACGCGCGGCCGTTCCTTGTCCGGCACGAGGCCGGAGTAGTACCACATCTGAAGGCCGCGCGCTACGTCGCGGGCTTCATGCCGTTGAATGTTGATGGGGGCGTTCTTCTCCCACTCGATGAGTGCGTCAGTGCGACCTTTCTCGCGAGTCTCACGGACAAGCTTCATCCACTTCGCCGGGTTCGACTCCTGCATCTGCTCGATGTCGTTGCGCGTGTTCCCGAGGTTGTTGACAGCGTCCTCACCTGCCGTGTCCGCATACGCTTCGACCATGCCGGTGTAGCTGAGGCGGAGAGCGTCGAGCGACGAGGCGGGGACTGGCACGTTCTCCCAGAACATGATGAGGTCGTTCGCGTCCGCGTAGGACCGCGGCGGGTACTCGAAGCTTGCATCTCCGAACCCTGCGTCTCGCAAGTCCACCTCGGGAGCGAGGCCGTTCTTGGAGCCGAACTTGCCGTCATCTTCACGGGGCTGCTCGGCGGCTGGTGCGATAGTCATGGACTGTCCTTTCGTCGCTATGCTGTAGGCGGCCGCGTGTTAGGCGATGAGGTGGGCCGACCGGTGGCGCGAGGCGCGGCTGCGCCGCGAGCGCGAGGTCGAGGTTGACGTGCAGGTGCGGGCGTCGTCGGGCGTCGTGTGTCAGCTCTCTGCTGAGTGCGTGCTGCGCGCTCAGCTTCAGCTTGCGCCGCCGCTTGCTCCTGGACGTGGTTGCGGTAGCTCTCCATGCGACGCTGGCCGGTCTGGCTTGCAGTGCGTGTCGCACGGAGCGTTGCGCCCGCTGCCTTGCCGGTCGCATACGTCGCGCCGACAGCGGCCGCGCCGATAGCCCACGAGGAGCCTGCGGTCATAACGCCACCGGCGACGACAGCGCCGACCTTGGCCGCGTCTTTCATCTCGCTCTTGATGCGGTCCCGACGGGCCAGGCGGAAACCAACCTCGTCGAACGAGCCGTCCTCCTGCTTGAAGCCTTCGCGCAGGTCGTCGCCACGCAAGTGCTGGATAGGGTGACGGAGCGTCGTCGCGCGGGCCTTCGCGCCGTTCCACATCGCCGCACCACGTTCGCTTGCAGCGGAGGTGAAACGGTCAGAGGCGTCACGAGCGCGCGCGCGGAGCGTGCTGTCAGCCGGGTTGGTGAAGTCCCGACTACCGCCAGCGCCCAGGCCAGTGCCGCGTCCCGACACGCCGGGGCGCTCCGAGCGTTGCTGCGCGGCGTAGACACGCGCTTCCATCTTCTCGCGACGGCCCGCAGCACGACGCTCTTGACGTGTCCCGCCCTGCCCGCCGCCGCCAGCAATACGTGAGGCTGCGCCACCGGCGCCTGCGCCCGCTGCAGCTCCAACGCCACCGGCACCCGCGCCGCCGAGCATACCGCCGCCGAAGGGCATGTCGCGCCCGCCGAACATGCGGCGCGCTGCCGCCGTCGAACCGAAGCGCCCACCGGTAGCCTTGTTGAGGGCGCTGGAACCGGCGCCTCTCATTGCCTGCGACCCGGCGCGCTCAATGGCGCTGCGAGCCATTCTGCCACCGAGGAAGCCGCCGACAGCGCCTCCGGCTGCGCCAGCGGCGAGGCCGTAAGCCATACCTCCCTTAGCGGAGAACGGCGAAGGCATCTTCAGCACTTTCTTGAACACCAGGTTCAGAGCGACAAGGGCAATGATGGGCGCTGCGCCAGCCCACGCGAGAGCCATGACTGTGCCGCGGCCGAACGAGTCGTTGCCGAACCCGACCATGATGTTGGTGAGCAATACGATGACGGAGAGCATGACCAGGGCGAACGCGGCGAACACCATAGAGCCGATGAACTGTTTGCCCGCAGCGGCTGTGCTTTCGAAGCCGTCCCCACGGAACAGCGCGAGCAGCAAGATGGGGAAGATGGTGAGCGTGCCGAGGATGACGAAGAACTTCGCGATGACGACAGCGATTGCGACTCCGAAGAACACGAACATCATGAGGAACGCGCTGAGGGCGTAAAGCATCAGCGGGAAGAGCGCTCCCGCAGAGTTCGCGCCGTTCAGACTTGCCAGGTAATCCTGGACTCCCTGCTGGCTCGCGGCGGGGATGTTCGCGGTCTTCTTCTCAATGTCGGCCATGCTGTAGCCGACGGAGAAACCGCCGTCGAAGTCTTTGCCGGAGTCGAGCTTGTTCCACCACAGGTTGCACTCGTTCGCGTTGACATCTGCGAGCTGCGCCCACTCGGGGCGGAGCTGCCAGGTGCCGCTCGCGCGGTTAGTCGGCTCGCACGCAGCCCAACCGACCATCATGCGCTGCACCTGCTCGGACGAACCGGCGGTCCACACAAGCTGAGCGTTCGCGCCGCGACCCGTTGCGGGGATACCTGTGGCTTGAGTGAAGGAGCTGGCGTTGACCGCCGGGTTCTGAGTCCAGAAGTCAAGCAGGCGGCAGTAGGAGTTGTCGGCGTGCTTGTTGGCGCCGAACTGTGTTGCCTTCCACACTTCGAGGCCAGTCGTGCGCCACATGCCGTCCATCGTCTGAGTGAGCGCGATGCGCGGGGAGGTGAGGACGTTCGCGTTGAACGCTTGACGGAAACGGTTGTCGTAGTGGTTGACGGTCTGCGCGCAGAGGTTGTTCCCCGAGGTGGAGAGCGCGGCCGCCTGCTGCGAGCGAGTTGCGGCGAGCACCGCACCAACCGGAGCTGTGGCCGCTGTCGTCAACGCCTCGTTCGCGCCTGTGATGAGCCAGCCGGGCGAGCCAACGCCAGGGTTGTAGGTTGCCGCTGTCTGCGTTGAGTTGCTCGCGCCGTTGACCATGATGGCGAATACCGCAAGAATTGCGATGAGACCGCCAATGCGTTTGAACAGTTGCCCGCCGTCGCCGCCGGACTTTCGCCACGACCCGAACATCCAGATGAGGAGAACCACGACACCCGCGATGGGAACGACAGCAACACCAGATGATGGGTCGAGGAGAGCCTGGCCGAGCTGCGCGCCAATCTGGTCAAGCTGGAACCCGAACGCGGAGATGGGTTCGAAGTTGATGGCGAGTTCAGCGGTCCACTGGCTGACCACCCAGAAGCCGTTGCCGATGCTCATGACGTTGCCTTGAATCATGGTGCGCGACGCGGCGTTCATCAGGTCGCCAATGGCCCAGAAGTCGTACTTGTTCTGGAACTGAGCGGTGGCGTCGCGCCAGCGGTTCACGAGGAGCAGGTCACTGATGGAGGCACGTTCGGCGGCGCGCGCTTCGCGCTCCTCCGGCGTTTGCGGACGGCCGGACGCCCAACATCCACCGCTGTCGTTGGAGACGCAAGTCCGAGTGGGCGCGATGCCATTACCGACGGCTGTGGTCAGGACAGTGCCCAACGCCACACCGGTGGGTTGTACGGTAGCCGCTGGAGCGGCCGACGATGCAGCGAACGCCGTGTTGTTCTGCGCGGCGGTGAGCATAACGCTCGTGCCCACGGAGCCGACCATGAGCATGAGGGTGAGGCTGGTGAGGAGGAACCTCTTGAGCTTATTCAAGCCAGCCTCCAGTATTCGTCGCCTTCCGAGTCCTCTGCGACCCGGCGGTGGACAGCGCCATACCTTCGCGCTGAGAGTCCACCTCGTCGTACTCGGGGCGAAGCTCCACGTCGGCCGAAGCGATAGTCGCAATGTACGGCTGGACGATGAGTTCGTTGCACACGAAAACCGCGCCGTTGCGGGCCTTACGTTTGTCCCACATGGCTTCGTAGCGGCGGAGGCCGAGACCTTCGCGGCTGCGGCCTTCGACGAAGAAGAACGCCGCGACAACGGTGATGAGCGGGATGGTTACCAACACGATAACGCCCGGCGTCATACCGAACGTGAAGGCGATGGGGGAGAGCAACCCGGTGGGGACGATGGAAACGAGAAGAGCGAGCACCGTCACAATGAACGAACGACGTGACACTTCAAAGGTCGCGATGACCATTGTGCGTCCCGCGTTCTTATTCTGGCCTGTGAGGCCGGTCATGCTGAACATATACATTGTGACGGTGCCCTATGCTTTCTGCCCCCGCGAGGGGGATGGGTCAACCAGGTGTGGGCGCAAGTAGGCGCTAAACCACCGAGTTGACGATGGCGATGACGAAGTTGATGATGAATTGGAGCACACCAATCAACGCCGGAATCACCAACTGCGGCCCAGCGAGAGCTGCAGCCAAGATGACTGCAATCCACGGGAAGCCGGACATGCCGCCGCCGCCGCCCTTGCGACGCTGCCACAGCCATGCGATGATGGCGATGACGAGGATAGCGACACCGATGACGGACAGGGCGGTAAGTACGCCGGAGGGGAAGGCCGAAATCAGCCTGTTCCAACCGCCGACCCAGTCGAGCTGATTGTTCATTATCTACCTTTCAAGTAGTACAGAGGGTTGCCTACTCTTGTAGGCGGACGGCTTGGGCACCTGTCCTGCTCCCTAAGTGTAGCAACTTGCGTACTTGAAGGTGAACGGTTACGCGGAGCACGTCTCCAACCCGCGCACCAGCGCCAGGAAGTCGGCTTGAGGGACTGTAAGCTCGTACTTCACGAGCACGTCAACCACGCTCAGACTGTACGCGCAGTGGTAGGTGGGAACCAGCGGCATCCACTCGCTCGGCCCGTCGTCGCCCTTCGAGCTGTTCGTCGGCCCGTCGGTGGCGAGGAGGTTCGCAGGGTCGTTGGCGAAGAGAATCCGGGTGTCCTCATCCCACTTCCAAGCGCCGTTCTGCCACGCCCAGCTCAACGCGATGATGTGGTCAATCTGCACCGCCATTGACGTAGTTTCACCGCGGACGAAGTCGATGGTCTTCCCGGTGTACGGGTCGTTCAACACGCCAGTGAGCACCTTGCAGGAACCTTCGAGCGTGTACGTCGTGAGGTCGCGCTGGAGGATGTCGTTGCGCGTGTCGCAGTCGTTACCGTCCACGTCAATCCACGCGCGCCCGAACTGACCGTCGCGGTCGTAGGCGCGGTCAGGCGACTCCGACGTGCTCGCGAGCAGGCTCAACTCGGCGAGGGCGACAGCGGGCGCAGACTGCGGGTCGGCGGCTGGCGGGGCGCTCGGCGCGGAGGGCTGGGTAACCGGTGCGGAAGGCTGGGCGGTCGTAGGCTGCGGCGCGGGGGTCTCCGTGGGCCGCGCGCCGAGCACAACGAAAAGCAGTGCCAGCATTGCAACGAAGAAGATGGGGAGCCATTTGCGCATACAGAAAGTGTATCAGCTCTGCGCGCGGCGCGTCAAATCAGAGAACCATCGGCGCGTCGTCGTCGATGATGGACGTACCATATATGGTACGGGGGTCAGTGGGCGTAGCATATATGCTACGGGAGTCATCGGCCTCCGGCTCTGGCTTCGCGCTGGCCTGCGTGGAACCAGCCTTGTGGAGCACGCCTTTGCACGACATGGACAGGGTGCATTTCTTGCTGACCGGGTTGTTGGACGAGACGAACGCGTAACGGGAACACTTATCGCAAGCGACAACGGTGATGCCATCAGTCGTCTTCGCAGGCACGCGAAGCAGCGCTACAACAGCCATGTGCTCCTCGATGAGTGCAACCTGGTGGTCGTTCAACTCAATCCCGGCCATGCTCTCAGCGGTAACCTGACCCCACGAAGTTACAGCAGGGCGGACCGCCCTCATCACAACGACAGCCAGGTTCGCCGCACGCGCCACCGGCGGTAGCGCCGTGTTCGTTCGGAAAGACTTAGGCTTAGGCACTAGACGAGTCTATCAGGTTACGCTTCGGCGCGCAAGCCCGCGCGACTGGCCAGGCGGTACACGCCGTAACCGAGCGAGATGAGGGCGACGAAGAACAGGCCGTTGGTCGAGGTGTCGTTCATAGCGATGCGGGCGATACCCGCGGCGAGGCCGATGACGACGAAGATGATGCCTTTGATGTCCATGAGCACGACCATAGCACAGCTCTCACCGGGAGGTCAAGGGTTAGAACGCACCCTTGATTTTACGAGCGCGGGCCACCTTCTCGACGGCCATCGCAATCAGCTTCGACATGATTTCGGTCGGAGTCTCCAGGTCGCGGCTCACACCGTCCAGCACGGCAACTTCCGTATCCGAACCTTCGCCGTAGATGCTGCGCAGAATCTTGCCTTTCCGCAGCAGTGCGGACTGGATGTGCTCATCGAGCGTGCCGATGGCGACCATCGTCTCCAAGAACAAGTGGTCGGCGACAGCGCCGACACGGTGCGAGCGGTCCTCCGCCTGCACTACCAACGCGGGTGTCCAGTCGGTTTCCACGAACAGGTGGTCCTGCGAACGAGTCAGCGTCACGCCGACACCCACCGCGGTGATGGAACAGACGAGGACAGCGACGCTGCCCGCCTGGAACGCGTCGATGAGTTCGTCCTTCTCGGTCGTGGACGTGCGGCCGTCAATGAGGCCCGAACGGCCGATGCTCGGGTCGAGCGCGGCGAGCATCGCGTCGCCCACCTCATGGTGGTGAACCCAGACGATGAGCGGGCGCTCCGGCGCCGAGACCACGAAGTCGCGGATGCGTTCCGCCGCCGGGCCAATCTTCGCCAGCGCCGCGGCGACGCGGAGCATGGAGACATAGCGGAGATTGTTCTTCGCGTATTCTCCCTTCACCTTGTCGTCGGGAAGGGTCTTGTCATTCGTGTCGTAGAACTTCTCCACCCACTCGGCGATGTGGTCGATGATGTTCTTGTGCACCTCGCGGTACTGTTTTAGTTCCACGTCCACGGCAACCTCGGAACGCAGTTTCTTCGGAAGGTTCGGGAGCACCTGGCTCTTCGTCCGACGCACCCAGACGTGCTGTTGAAGTTTCTGGCGCAGTTCGGCCAACATCGTCTTCCGAGGAATCCACGCGTTGAAGTTGTTCTGGTAGCAGTAGCGCGAGAGGAAGTCCTCGCTGCCGCCGAACACCGGGCCGAGGTGGCCGGTGAAGTCGAGGAGCGCGACAATCTCCTGTGGTGACTGGAAGATGGGCGTCCCAGTCAACGCTGTGCTGAACTTCGTGGCTCGCGAGCCGAGCGCGATGAGCGCTTTAGCGCGGTCTGAGGTCGGCGTCTTGATGCGATGCGCCTCGTCGAGAATCACCACATCGGGGTTCCACGCGAGCACTTTCTTCAGCAGCTCCGGGCGGGCGCCCAGCAGCGAGTCGGGGAGGATGAGAACACCGGCTTCGGGAAGCTCCGGCTCTTTCCGCTTCGACGAGATGATGGTCACCTCGCCGGGGAACTGGCCGCCCAGCGTGTGCAATCCGCTGCGCACGACTTCGCGGCCCCAGTGAGTGAGCACCACCGGCGGCGCCGCGATGACGGTGCGTCGCGCGCCAACGATAGCGGCGGCCGCAAGAGCTTGGAGCGACTTGCCGACACCCGGTTCGTCGAACAAACCTGTGTGCCCGGCTGCGACAGCCATCGCGCCGACACGTTGATACGGGAAGAGGTTGATTTCATCGCCACCGAACCATTCGGGGACATCGCCGATAGCTTCGATGAGGCGTTGCGCTTCCGCGTCGTTGAGGTCAAGAATGGATGTCGCGTGGGCAATGTCGGAGACGCCAGCAGCGATGTCGAGGCGTGTGTGCACGCGGGCTATGTTCTCACGCGCGGCTTCAATCACGTCGCCGAGGAAGATGACGCCAGGGCGCGGTTCGCCGTTCACGAGAGCGTCAGCGAGAGGCATCTCCAGGCGGTAGTTCTTCTTGTCCCACAGCGCACCTTTGCCCAGACGCTTGAGCGCTTCGTCGTATCCGGCGAGGCGGTGGCGGGCGATGATGCCGGAGCGGGAGTTGTTGAGGATGGCGACCGGTTCGAACAGCTCGTTCAGGTCGGTGACCGCTGCGAGCCGAGGGTCGTGCGCTTCGCTCATGTCGATTTCGATGCCCGCACGTTCGAACAGCTCTCGCGGCATGATGCAATCGCGCGTGCCGTTCACCATGTAGAAAGCGCCGCGGTACATCCAGCGGGCGCCGAGCCATTCCATGAACTGGAGCATGGTCTTCTCCCCGTTGTGGGGGTGGATTGCTGTCGGGTCTACTCGGACTTCGAGGTGCGGGTTATACCACGTCCCTTTGAGTTTCGCGTAGCCAGTAGACATCCGTTCAGCGTATCACGGATGCGGGCGCCGTGTCAACGTGCACACCGCATGGCAGGGCGGGCTATGGCCGTCATTCGTCCTTATCAGAGCGATGGACTTGCGCGCGCGGCGAACCCGTGCTACGCTGACACCAGAAGCGGGGAATGCGGGTCGCGAACCTCACCCTCGCCGAAGGAACTGAACAGACCGCTGCAACCGGACCTCCGGTACGCGCAGTACGAGTCCCCTAAGAGACCTGGGATGCTCACGGTCAGGCAGCGCGGTGTAGTGAATCGCATCGGGGTTCGAATCCCCGTTCAGTACAAAGAAGAACGAGGCAGAACCCACTGTGGATTCTGCCTCGTTCCATTTCAGGTCTACGAGCCGTGCGGCACGACTTCACCGTCGTCGCAGCACTCGTCGTCCATGAGGGCTTCCTCGCCGCACGAGTTGCACCAGCCCATCTCGCGGCCATACTCGTCGAGATTCTCGCCGCTGTCGGACCATTCGGGAACGCCGCCGTTGCGCTCGGTCATGTAGTCAGCGAAGCTCTGCGTCTCAGCTCCGAGTGCGACCTCCGGCTGAGCGCCAATCTGCGCTGCGTAGCGGCCGTCGTCGTCGCGCAAGTCGTTCACAGCACGACCACGATGTTGCCGCCGCAGAGTTCCAATTCGACATCCTGCCCGCCGAGAAGAACGTGCAGCGCTGGACCGGACTGCGGGCCTTGTACGCGCAGCACACGCCCGTCGGAGGCGAACGCTGGAACACGGATGTGGCGCTCGAAAGTGTTCCCGGACTTGCGACTCAGCGGGTCAAGCAGCGCGGCGTTCAACTCGTTGTCGGTCTGAGGCGTGTAGATGACAGTGTTCATGCCGCTCATCTTACTCTGCGTCTTGGTTGCGGTCGAGCCATGCTACCAGAGCCGAGGCCCGGTTGCCGAGGTTCGCGTTCACCGTAAACTCCGCGGTCCGCGTCAGACCCGCGCGGAGACTGTTAGTGTCCTTCGTCCAGCCGTGCTCAGCGAAGTGCGCCACTTCCTCCTGGCCCGGTCCAGTCCACTCGCCGTACGCGTACAACGAGCGGGCAATGGCGACAGCCTCTGCATCAGTCGGACGACCGCCAGACGGCAGTGCGCTTGCGTTGATGCTTGCGTCGATGGTCTTCGACTCGTCGAGCGTGGCCCAGCGGTCTTCCACGAAGTCGGCAGCGTCAATCTGCTTGCGCAGGTCGTTGTACGCGTACGGCGAACCGTACGTGCCGGGGTCGCTCTCGTTCACGAACTTGGCGAAGTTCGAGCGGCTGTCGAATGCGGTACCGACAACTGAAGGGCTGAACTCGTCCTTGTCGAACTCGGCGTAGAACTCCAAGTCTATTGAGTTCCAGTTGTCAGGGATGTTCATTTCGACGCCGAAGCGCTCCTTGAAGAAACCTTCGACCAGCGGGTAGGCACGGTCGAGTTCCTCTTCGGTGAAGTCATCGTTCCACAGAAGGTTCTCGTAGTAGTTCGCGGAGACACCGACCTTGCCGTCTTCGGTGAGGCGGGCGTGCGGGGTATGCAACCGGTCCTCGTCCATGCCCAGCTCGGTAGCATCGAGGTCGATGCCTTCATCCTCGGTAGGCATCTCGTACGACTTCTCCAGGTGGTGCACCGGCACGTCGAAGGAGCTGAAGTCCTGGGACAGGTCCACACCTCTCTCAAGCGCCTGGCGTTGGATGGCTTCGTTCAGGTCCGCGTCGGCGTCGAGGCCCAACTTCTTACGCAGCTCGGGGGCGGACAGCACACTGCCCTCGTACTCGTAGAAGGACACGAATCCGTCCGGGGAGGTGAGAGCGACATCCGGCGGCCAGCCCTCTTTCGTACCGAACTTGCCGTCCGAGTCGCGGTTCACGTTCTGCTCGTTGAAAGTCATACCCGGATGTAGGCGGGGAAGCCGGGCAGCGGTTAGAAGGGCTTCGGCTCAGTCGCCTTCACGAGGGCGGCGCGGACGGCGCGAATCGGGTCGTGGAGCAGGCGGCCTTGCACCTCCGTTGGGGTGTTCACGTTCTCAGCCAAGTTCAGCCGTACAGTCGGGTCGGTCCAAGAGTTCTCGGCCACGCGCGTCAGTGTCTTAGCGCTCGCGTTCGGGTGCTTGGCAATGTCGCGAGAGAGATATGTGACGCCATCCATCTGCCGTTCACGGTCCAAGATTTTGCCGAGCACGTCGTCCGGTGCGGAGTCGTTCTGAACCAGCGCGGAGTCCGAAGTGGGGTCTCTCGAAATGCGGCGGAGAAGGCTCGGTGCTGTCCGCGGGTCGAAAGCCATCGAGTACGGGTCGGTCAGCGGAGCGCGGGGGTTCGCGGCGTGGTCGCGATGAGCCAGAGCGCTGCGGAGACGCATGGACGTGCCGTGGAAGTTCCAGTCCTCACACCCGTCGGCAAGCTCACGGACGAGGGCCGCGCCTTCGTCGTTCATCTCCGGGTCATTCGCCGCGACGATAGCTGCTTCCTGCACCGCGCGCGGGAACACCTCAAAGTCTGGGTTGTTGATAACGTCGAGCGCGTCGCGGAGGGGCCGCTCGATGCGAGTGCGGATGTGGGTCAGCGCAACCGCCGGTGCCGTACCGGTCTTCTCGCCGAACTTGCCGTCCGAGTCGCGGTTCACGTCCTGCTCTTTGAAAGTCATCTTCGTGCTCCTATCTGCCGTACATGAGGTTGTTCATCTCGTCGGTGTCGCCGACGAAGACACGGAGTTTCGTGTCCTGTGCGTCGAGGTTCGAGTACAGCTCCTGAGCCTCGCCTAGTTCCATCCCGTACTCGCTGGCGAGCGAGGCGGCGCTCTCGTTCGAGTCGAACGAGTACGAATCCTGCACGAGCGTGTTGAGCACATCGACAGATGACGGGGCTTCAGTCCACCCGGTACCTGTGCTGTATGGAACGGTCAGGGCGCGGCCGTTCCCGGCGGTCATGGTCACTTCGTATTGGTGCGTGACACCTGAACCGAGGCTCGGTCGCTCGTTCGGCTGGAGGCCACGGTAGACCGCAGTCACCGAAACTTCATTGTCGTCGAGGAACGCGAGGGCACGCGCCTCTTCCTCGTCGTGGGTGACGCCACGCGCCAGCGTGAATACCTGGCCTTCGTCGAGGGATGAGATGGGGACTGAAATCGGGGGCACGCTGACATCCGGCGGCCAGCCTTCCTTCGCGCCGAACTTGCCGTCCTGTTCGCGGTTCACGTCTTTCTCGTCAAAGCTCACGGTTCTGCTCCTAGTTGTTGCTGTTGGGAATCGTGTAAACGCCGTACCGGTCAGACTCGAAGCCTTTTAGTGCGGCGGAGGTCAGGTCCGCGAAGTCCGATGCCTCGAACACTTCGCGGCAGTCGTGGAAAGCGTTAGTGTCGTCGGCCCAGTCTTCGATGTCCTGGTTACGACGAACGATACCACGGAATACGAGCCGGTCGCCGTCGCGGTCAACGCGAATCGCGTCCACATCGCCGTACTGGCTGTCGATGGACTCGAATACCTCGTCAAGCTGCGCCTGAACGGCCGGGTCGGACGCGACCTTGCCAGCGAACTCAGGCTTAGGCACTGCGATGAACGGCTGGCTCGGGCTGCCCATGTCCAACGCAATCCCGTAGCGAGCATCGGTGGCGTGGCTTCCGGCCAGCTCCGTCTCAGGGGCCGAGCCGGTCTTCTCGCCGAACTTGCCGTCCTGATGGCGCGGCTGGTTCACAGTCCGGCCTTCGATTTCATAAGAGCAGCGTACTGCGCAACGTCCAAGTCGGTGTAGGAATCCACTGTCTCGAAGCGCTTGTTCGTGAACTCGATGTCGTAGAGGTCGTTGCCGTTCAGCTTCAACGTGATGTTGCCGCGGCGGTTTGGGCCTGTGGAGATGAGGACATCGGACGCATGGAACCCTTCGTCAATCGGTGAGACCTTCGAACCTTTGATGTCAAGGCAACCGCGTGTCCACACGTCCAGTTGCCCGAGCGCGATGTTCGCGACCTCCGCGTTGCGCTCGCGTCGCGCGGCCGAGTCGGCGAGCACGGCGTTCAGGACTTCCGCACCGGGAGCCGCGCCAACCTTTTCGCCGAACTTGCCGTCTTGTTCACGGTTCACGTCCTGCTCACTGAAAGTCATACCCGGATGTAGGCGGGGAGGTCGCTAGGCGATTCCCCGCGGTGGTCAAGCTGCAGGGTTGATTGTAGAGTTCCTACAACCGTGTGCGCTTCTTCTTGTAGAGACTCTACAACGCAAGCTTCGGCTGGAGCGCGGTCAGGATTGAGTCCCGGTTCTCCGGCGTCAACGCCCAGAGCACATCGCCAGTGAAGTCCCACCAACCGACGGTGGCTCCTGCCTGCTCCATAGCGTATGCGCTACCGTCGGCCGCCAGCGCTGCAAGGAACCACGAAGGCTCCTGAGTGCGGCAGCCAGCGTCCACCCACTCTTGGAACAACGGCGCCGCGGCCGCCAAGTCGATACCGACAAGGTAGACGATGCGTGTGCCACCGGACGGCAACGCCACGCTGAAATCAAACGTCTCCGGGCCGAGCACCTTCGCGCGCCGCAGACCCCGCAGGGCAGCGATACGGGAGTGTGCGCGCAGCCGCTTCAGGCTTGCGAACTGACCGCCGCACTCATATTCTGTCGCGCCCATATACGGCATTGAGAAGGCCGCGTCGAACCCTGTCTTATGGACAGCGATGTACGGTGCCTGGACTTCGAGCGGTTGGACGTTATAGAAGGAGGGTCTGGTCATGGGGCTATAGTATCAGCCCGACGTGCCGAGCGCAAGGTCAGTCGAAGAGCGGGTCGCCAGCCGACATGTCCACCTTGGTCCGGTATATGGACACCTCATCGGCCCACGGCTCAGTTGTCTTCTTATTCCACGCGCCCAAGATGGTGCCCGCGTGGTGGTAAGCGGCTGAAGCGGCGGGAGTCCACGAACCGTCCAGCTCCACCAGGTCGCTTTCCTCCGGGGCGTGAATCGACAAGGATACGCCTTGGTCTGCGCCAGATGCAGTGTGCGTGACCGTGTACTCAAAGTCGGGAAGTTGACCGGCCGCTTTCGCTTCAGCGATACGTCGAGTCACTCGTGCGGCGATGACATCCGAGCGGTCCCAACCGTTGTAGAGCGCGCCGAGTTCGGTGGTCTTGCCGTTGTGCACCACCACCACTGGTGCGGGAGGAACCGGGCTGTCATTCTCCTGGTCACCTATCGCGATGCGTGCGGCGCGGTGGGCCGGGTGGTCCTCGGCGAGCAGCGTGTCGCCGTCGTAGACGTAGGGGCGGTCCGGTGTCACCTGGACTCCGTAGCGGGTGCCTCCGAACCCTCCGAAGAACGAACCGTCCTCGTTCCAAACCACACCGTCGAACACTGTGTCCAGGTTGCCGCCAGGAGCGGGGCCATACTCCTGCTCAAGGAGGGCCACCTCCGGCGCTGCGCCCAACTTGTTCCCAAACTGTCCATCTGTCTGGCGGTTCACGTTCGATTCGTCGAAGGTCATGCCTCACTGTAGGCGGTCTTCGTGAACACCATCAGCATGTTCGTGTCCGGCCACATCACGCCATCGTCCGAACGCATCTGGACTTTCCTCTCCAGGTGGTGCCGGTAACCGGGCTGCCGGTAGCTGTCCACGAACACGCGCTCGAAGCCGCGGGCTTCGACAACTTCCGGGTACCGCTCGGCGGTAAAGAGCTGATAGCGCTCGCGCGCTTCGCGGTCGTAGCGCTCCTCATCGTCACCCCAGGTGTAGGTGAAAGCAAACTCGGCCACGGAGTGCAGAGAACCTGTCCACTGGTTCCCGGTGATGTGTAGCAAGCGGATAGCATGGTCATCCTGGAGCGCGAGGTAGCGACGAACCGCGTCGTTATTGCCGTCGAGCATCTCCAACGTGGCGCGGCGGTCAGGGCGTTCCGGCATTACGCCGTCGCGGATGATGAGGCGACCGCCGGGCTTCAGCACTCGGTGCGCGCCGATGATGGCATTCGCCCAAGCGTCCGCGCCGCCGCTGGACCAGACTTCGTGCAGCACGCTACAGAACACCACCGTGTCGAGCGTCTCGGCGCCGTAGAGGTTCGCGATGTCGCTGGCCTCGCCGAGCGTTGTCGTGATGCCTCGCGCTTCCAGCGCGGCTGCGTACTCCGGGTCTGACTCAAGCGCTTCAGCACCGAGCGCTTCGGTCAGCTCGCCACCGCCAGCGCCGACATCGAGGATGCGGCCTGAAGCGTACTCCAGAATCCGGCTCTTGTCACCGAGGGATGATGCCATCCGCTCCAAGTAGGTGCTCCGCATAGAGTGAGCGTACCACGAATTGCGGCAAGGCGCCAGTTCACGCGCTGGCCGTTTCGTAAACCGAAGCTTCGTCGTTCGGACTGACCGTCTACGCCCGTGCGCTTACGCCCAGTCGTCGTCCTCGGTTGCCTCCGCGCGACCAATGACGTACGCGCTTCCCGAGCCGCTGAAGAAGTCGTGAGTCTCATTCGCGTCTGGGGACAGCGCGCTCATGATGGCGGGAGAGACCTGCACCTGGTCAGCGGGGAACAGAGGCTCGTAGCCCAGGTTCATCAGCGCCTTGTTCGCGTTGTAGCGCAGGAACGTCTTCACGTCCTCTGTCAGACCCATGCCGTCGTACAAGTCCTGCGTGTACTCCACCTCGTTGTCGTAGAGGTCAAGCATCAGCTCCACAACCATGCCCTTCATCTCGTCGCGCTCTTCCTGCGACACAAGCTCCAAGCCTTTCTGGTACTTGTAGCCGATGTAGTAGCCGTGCACGGCCTCATCACGGATGATGAGGCGGATGAGGTCGGCCGTGTTCGTGAGCTTCGCGCGGCTCGACCAGTAGAGCGGGAGGTAGAAACCGGAGTAGAACAGGAACGACTCCAGGAGCGTCGAAGCGGCCTTCCGCTGGAGCGGGGTGCCCTCGCGGTAGAACCTCTCGATTGTGTCGGCCTTGTAGTTGAGGTTCACGTTCTCGCGACCCCACCGGTGGGCTTCCTTGATTTCCGACGAAGAGGCCAGCGTCGCAAAGATGGACGAGTAGGACTTCGCGTGAACCGACTCCATGAACGCAATGTTCGTGTAGACGGCCTGCTCGATTTCGGTCAGAGCGTCCGGGATGAGTGTGATAGCACCGACGGTCGCCTGAATCGTGTCCAGGCGGGTGAGGCCCGTGAACACGCGCATCGTGACGAGCTGCTCCTCGGGAGTGAGGGTGCCCCACGACTTCACATCGTTACCCAGCGGCACCTTCTCGGGCAGCCAGAAGTTGCCCGTGAGTCGGTTCCAGACATCGACATCCTTCGGGTCTTCGATGGTGTTCCAGTCTGCGGCGTTAGTCATTGTCGTCTTCCTGTCTAGTGAACAACGCCTCGATGTGCGCAACGCTGTCCTGAATGGTGTGAGCCGGGAAATGCTCAGGGTCGTCGGTGTATTCTGCGCGGATGATGCTGTCAAACGACAGCCCGCTGGGTGGGAGGCTCTTAGCCACTGGTCGCGTCCGGCTCAGGCAGGTAGAAACCCGCCGAGTCAAGCGCGTTGACGACATCACGGGCGATGGTGGTCTGCTGAGAGAGGTCGCCCCGGCGTTGAGCACTCGCGTTGAGTGCTTCAAGGATGACAGCTTCAGCGGCCTTGCGCGAGGCAAGTGTCGAGGTCGGAATGGCAATCATCGGGTTCTCCTGAGATGGTGAGTCGGTAGAATCAATAGTAGCATCTGAGTCTCGTCAACGTGCTCTGCCGCGCTTCGAGAGACCTTGGTTCACGAGACTACCGCCGCCCGCGATAAGGACGCCTCGGCGAATGACCTGGCCCAAGCCAACGAGGGCTGTGAGCGCGCCAATTCCCATGAGCACCCACGAGATTTCGTCCACCGGCAGCGATGAGCCTGGCGCCAACCGCACCGACCCTGCCGTAGTGAATACAGCCACGTCGTCGCCGACTGAGACAGGGCACCCCGGCAGAACAGTTTCATAGAGAAGGGGGCGCTCGACACCCGCGACCAGCACTATCGGCGAGCAGGTGCCCGCATCTCCCGTTCCAACGAGTGTCACCGTGGCCAGCTCTCGCTGCTCACCTGGCTGCTTCTCCACAGACTCGAAGAACGAGACCGCGTTGAATCCCGCCACGATGAGCAGAACGCCGAACAGAAGAATGATGAACGCCGAGAACATTGAGCCTCGCTTGTCGCGGAGGCCGCGGCCCATGACCGCGCCGCCTGCAAGCACCGCACTGGTGCCCAGCAACGCGTCCAAGTCGGGGACATCGGAACGGTCGTCCTCGATGACCGGCGCGGTCGGAGGCGCAGGCACAGCATCGCCCACCCACGCGCGGCCGTCGTAGTACATGACCTTGCTCGGGTCTGAGGGTAGCGAGTACCAGCCAGCTTCGGCCATGATGTCCTTCCTGCTCTAAGGATACCTGACCGCTGCACAAGATACGGCGGTCAGGTACCGCGCGTTTACAGCATGCAGGAAACGCAGGCTTCCATCTCCGTGCCCTCCAGCGCGAGCTGGCGGAGACGGATGTAGTAGATGGTTTTGATGCCCTTCTTGTGGGCGTAAATCTGGGCCTTGTTGATGTCGCGCGTCGTCGCCGTGTCCTTGAAGAACAAGGTCAGCGAGAGTCCCTGGTCAACGTGCTCTGTTGCCGCGGCGTACACGTCGATGACCTTCTCGTAACCCAGCTCGTACGCGTCCTCGTAGAACTCCAGGTTGTCGTTCGTCATGAACGCAGCCGGGTAGTAGACGCGGCCGAGCTTGCCTTCCTTGCGAATCTCGACCTTCGAGGTGATGGGGTGGATGGAGGAAGTCGAGCCGTTGATGTACGAGATGGAACCGGTCGGTGGCACAGCCTGAAGGTAAGCGTTGTACAGGCCGTGCTCCATGACTGACGCCTTCAACGTGGCCCAGTCGGCCTTCGTTGGCAGCTTGATACCGAGACGCTTGTAGACCGCCTTGACGGCGTCCGTCTTCGGTGCCCACGACTGGGTGACGTACTTCTCGAAATAGGTGCCGTCAGCGTACTTCGACTTCTCGAACTCGAAGAACTTCGTGTCACGTTCGATGGCGATGGCGTTCGACGCTGAGATAGCGTGGTACGCAATCGCTGCGAAGTAGCTGGACACGAAATCGAGCGACTCCTCCGAACCGTAGTGGATGCGCTCGCGAGCCAGGAAGCCGTGCAGGTTCATCTGGCCGAGGCCGATAGCGTGCGACTTTGCGTTGCCGTTCGCCACCGAAGGCACCGACTCGATGTCGGAGAGGTCGGAGACAGCGGTGAGCGCGCGGATGGCTGTGCTCACGGTCTTGCCGAGGTCACCGCGGTCGAGCGCGAGCGCGATGTTCAGCGAGCCGAGGTTGCAGGAGATGTCCCGGCCGACCGTCTTGTAGCTCAGGTTCGGCTTGTACGTTGACGGCGTGGACACCTGCAAGATTTCGCTGCACAGGTTCGACTGGATGATGCGACCGGCGATGGGGTTCGCCGCGTTCGCCGTGTCCTCGAAGAGGATGTACGGGTAGCCGGACTCGAACTGAAGCTCCGCGAGTGTCTGGAAGAAACCGCGAGCCTTGCCTTTGAACTTCGTCTTCTTGATGGCCGGGTTGTCCACCATCTCGCGGTACTTCTCGGTGATGACGATGTCCGTGAACGGCACGCCGTAGACGCGCTCGATGTCATACGGGGAGAACAGGTACATCTCCTCGTCGTTGCGAGCCAACTCGAACGCAATGTCGGGGACTACCACGCCGAGGGACAGAGACTTGATGCGAACCTGCTCGTCAGCGTTCTCGCGCTTCGTGTCCAGGAAGTCCATGATGTCCGGGTGGTTCGCGTGCAGGTACACCGCACCGGCACCTTGACGCGCGCCGAGCTGGTTTGCCCACGAGAAGTTGTTCTCGAAAATCTTCATGATGGGGACAATGCCCGCGCCCTGGCCCTGGATGTTCTTGATAGGTGAACCCTTCTCGCGCAGGTTCGAGAGCGTGAACGCCACGCCGCCGCCACGCTTTGAGAGCTGCAGACTCGCGTTGAACGAACGCGAGATGGACTCCATGTCGTCCTCGACTCGCAGCAGGAAGCACGACACCAGCTCACCGCGCTGCGCCTTACCGGCGTTCAGGAACGTCGGCGTCGCAGGCTGGTATGACATCGACGCCATCTCCTCCGCGATGTCCAGAGCGTGCTCCGGGTTCCCGCGGCCGAGGTACAGCGCGGTGACCGTCACCCGGTCTTCGAAACGCTCCAGGATGGTCTCGCCGTCGTTGCTCTTCAGAGCGTACGACTGGTAGAACTTGAACGCGCCGAGGAACGTCGTGAAGCGAGGCTTCATGTCATAGACAAGCTTGTACAACGACTTGACAAAGTCGAAGTCGTACTGGTCGAACACCGCGCGCTCGTACAGCCCGTTGTCAAACATGTAGTTGAGCTTCTCCTCCAGCGAGTACGTGGAGTAGAGGCGCCGGTTGATTTCCTGAAGGAAGAACTGACGAACCGAGTCTTTGTCCTTCTCCAACTGAATCTTCCCGTCCGGCCCCCAGAGGTTGAGCATGGCGTTCAGCTCGTGGTAGCTCTGGTCGGAGATGCGCATGGAGGAGGTAGCTGGGGGCAAAGCGAGGTTCATTCGGTGCCTTTCGGGGCTTCGGTTTCGGAGTCGTTCTTCTGTTTTAGTTCAGGCGCGAGAGTGCCCGATACGAGGAGGCCGTGCCGCACAGACTCCGTCGCAGCCACGAAGTAGGTGGGAGCGGTAAGTATCTGTAGGCGGCTTGACTTGCGGGCTTTCGAGGGCAATCGTTCGACACTCATGACCAGGTCAATCCATCTCAGACCTTCAGCCACTGGTTCCCAGAATACCCCATCGCCGTGCCGCAAGTGCTCTGCCCGCACCCACCCCGCATAAGGTTTCGGGATGTCGATGTCCAGGTCCAAAGCCCGCGGCTCGATGGGCCATTCCGGGGTCGCAACGTGAAGCAACCCGCTCACAGCTACCGGCTGATTCACAGGCAACTCCAGGCTTCGGTTGTTCGTGGTGACCAACACCGTCGGGCCGTCGTACTCGCGAACTGCGTACTTCGCGCGCGGCCCGCTGACTCCGACGATGGGCACACCGTCCAAGTCGCCCATCTCTACCGGGCCGGGTTGGATGTAGCCTTCGTCCTCGTCTGCGCCGTCGGCTGGTAGCACTGTGAGAACGTAAGAGGGGAGCATGGTTCGAGTGTATCAGGGGGCGTCTGCGGCGCCGGGCGCTGCGTCCATCTGTGCATAGAACAGGCGCAACCCACGCTTCACGTTGTCCACGTCAACCGGCGTTCCCGTCAGCTCGAAACAGTACAGCAGGGGTACGGAATAGCGCGCAGAGATAACCTTCCCCGCCTTGCAGTAGTCTTCGCCGAAGTTCGTGTTCCCCGAACCGATGACACCGCGGATGAGTTCAGCGTTGCGCCCCGTCTCCAGGAATCGCTCCACTTGAGCTGGCAAGTCGCCGCCACCGTAAGTCGGAGTCATCAGCACGTAAGTGTCGTCCATCTCCGGTTGCGGCCCGCGCAACGCCACTGCTGTCGCCTCGACACCCACCTTCAAGACGAAGCGTTTCGTGTTCTCGGAGACAGACGAGAAGTAGGCGAGGGTGGGCATCCGACTAGGGTACCACAGGCGCGAGGGTAGGCTCAACCGGCCCCGGCACCGGCATCTCCAAGACTGGTGTGACCGTGTCGAACGCGTCAGAGACATCCTGGAAGGTCTGGAACGCGTGGTAGCCGGTGCCGACCCACAGCACCAGCACTATGATGAGAGTGGTGCACGACCTGTTTGCGAGGTGAGACACAATATGCCCCAGCAGGCTCAGGGGGACGAACAGCGCCAACACGGGAACGGCGACCAAGGCGAAAGCGAAGTAGTAACCTGACCATTCGAACACGGTCTCGTCCGGCGCGCGGCCCGCTAGGATGTCAGCCAGACCCTGTGCTATAGCCTCCTCGACCATGCCGGGGATGAACAGCCCGCCGATGTACAGCGCAGCGCAGAGCACGAGGACAAAGATGTGATGAGCAAACAGCCAGCGCCTCGGGCCGCTCGCCTCGTTGCCTTTGCACTCACCGCGCGGTGGGCGTTCGGCCTTCGGCTCCTGTTCGGTCTTTCGTGGCCAGAGTCGCCGAGGCTTTCGCGTCGGGACTACATATGCGGTCACGCCGCAACAGGCTGCTGTGCGAGAAGCTCGCGCAGTTCGCTCAGTAGGCTGTCCACGACCGCGAGCATGTCCACTTCGCGGTACGCCGCGCCATAGTCCGATGGTACGGTCGTGCCGTCGTCGTTCGCTAGGAACGACGCGAGCGCTTCGTCCGACTCGAAAACGAAGGAGACCTCGTTGGCTTCGTCGATGACGGTGAACATGCCGAGTTCGATTTCAGGCGCTGAGGTGGCGAGAAGGCTCATACGGAGATTTTACCCTATGCCCGTGCGGTTGGGTGAGCGACCGTGTTCCGCCAGCTACCCTTACCCAGAAGCTCGCGGACAACACCGGTGACTTTCACGGCGGTTTTCTCAACAACCTTCGGGTCGTCTCTCTGCACGGAAGCCCAACCGGCGACGTACTTGCCGCTGCGGCTGCCCGCGCCCGCCTCCATGCCGTTCGCGCGCATCAGGACGTAGCTGATAGATTCCGCTTCGACTTCCATCGCGCCGCGCTGCCCGCCCACACCGGAGTGATAAGTCGAGGAAGCTTCGACATGACCGGCCGCGATGTGCCCCAGCTCGTGCGCGAGCGTGCGTGCGCGCTCCGCCGGTTCCAGGTCATCGCGAATGGTGACAACCTTCGAGCCGGAGGTGCTCGTCGCGCCCTGCGCTCTGCCCAAGTGCGACGCGGAGACGTACTCGACGGTGAACCCGCGGTCGGCGATAGCTTTCTCCAAGTCGTTCGTGAACCCGGCGGGTGGCTCTTCGGAGAGCGACGTGTACTGGTTCAGCTCCAGCGGCTCGCCGTCGGTCTGCTTGATGTCAAAAGTGGGAACCGACTTGAAGAACAGGAGCTTGTCCTGGGTCACCGGCTTCCCGTCAGCGCCGCGAATCACTTTGCCGTTCGCGTCAGTCTGCTCAATCTTCTTGAACACGGGCGCTTGGATGCGGTAGCCGGTGCTGCCCTTCCGAGGGAAGCGGCCGAGGTCGGCCCAACGCTTCGCGCTCATGCACATCTCAGCGGTGTCTTTCGACTGGATAGCAATGAGCATCTGGTTCGAGAACGAATAGGAGTACGTCTTGTCGAGTGCGTCGAGGTAACGCTGCCAGCCTTCGTCGTTCTCCAACGCGGCGACAGCGGATTCCAGCTCACCGACGTAAACGGCGGTCTTCTCGTCGAAGGTGTCGTACTTCTTCGCGAACTTGTTGTCCGGTCCGAGCTGAATCTCATCCAGCGGGATGAGACCAGGCGTCTCCGTGCGCAGCTTCACCTCCGGCTTCGCGCCGGTCTTCTCGCCGAACTTGCCATCATCTTCGCGGGGCTGGGTCTCATCGAAGCTCATGCCCGAATGTAGGCGGCTACGACCGAGCCAGCTCTTCCACATCCGCAGGTGTCGCGCGCTTCACGCTGGTCGCATACGAACCGGTGCCTCGCAGACCTGAGTTGTATCGGGCTTCGCTCGCGCTTGCCGCGTAGACGAGCCGGGTGACTTCACGGCCCCAGGTGCGGCCTTCCACGCGGTAGGGCTTCAAGCCATCCGTATCTGCCGGAGCGAACTTTGCAGGCTTCAGGGTCGAACCCGCCTCCGGCGGCGTGCCGGTCTTCTCGCCGAACTGGCCGGTCTTCTCTCGGGGCTGGTCCATGTCGCCTTCTTTCGTCTGAGGGGCAGTCTACTACACCCGAAGGTCGTCTGGCAAATCTTCCTCGCCGGTCAGCTCTTCGTAGAGAGAGTTCCAGGCTTCGAGATACGGGCCGTATTCCTTCTCGACCAGGTCCAATGTCATGTCAAGGTCTTCGACGATGCCGAGCACGGACTCCCACGCGTCATCCGCTGCGTATTCCACCTCGCCGTCGAGGAGTTCATCCACCGTGTCGTGCGCGTCCTGAGCGACGGCAATGACAGTCTCAGCGGGAGCTTCCAGCTCCGCCGCGTCGAGGAGCACAAGCGCGAGGTTCGCAACCTGGTCTACGTTGTCGATGCGCTCCGCGAGGTTCGGTTCCTCCAACACGGTCACCTGGAGGCGTTCGCGCAGCCGAGTCGCGGTCGCAGCGAACTGTGCAGCGGCCGCGAGCGGGGCGAGCTGTTGAGCGAAGTCCAATGCCCACTCCTCGTCCTCACCTGGTCGAACGAAAAGCGGTGCCAAGTCGATGGAGTCGAACACCGGGTCGGCTTCGCCGTCGAGCCATGCACCCAGGCGGATGATTGTCTCCGGGTTGTCGATGTCAGTGCCATACGCGGCGAGTACGTCAAGCCACGAGCCGGTCTCAGCATCGTACAGTCCCGCACCCATGACCTCCATTACGACGCGCATCGCCCACTCGTCGTCAGTCTCCAGCCGCTCACCGTCAACGGCCATCACGTCGGCTACAACGTAGCGGAAGCCGAGACGTTCGGGGAGCCAGAACAGGGGAAGCCAGAGCACCTCCGGGTTGACGGTGTTCGGCCAGCGTTGCACAAGGCCGAGGTCATCACGCTGCTGGATGGGGAGCTGCACGGCCGCGAGCGGGGAGCTGACGATAGCCTCGTTGGAGAGGTTCGTGATTTCGCGGAAGAACGTCTCGCGCTCGATGAACCCGAGCGGGTCTGCGCCACTGTAGATGAGGAGGTTCTCGCCGGGGTTGCCGAAGAACTCGCCGGTGAACTCGAACTCCTCGCCGGTGGCGTCGTCCATCCCAACTGATGGTTCCTCGATGGCCAACATCCGGTACAGGGCGTCTTTGACTCTCATACCCATACCTCTGCGGCACTTTTCGGGATGCCCGTCACCGTGTCACCACTGGGGGACACCCCCTATGGAGCTTCCCGTCTATTATGCAATATATAAAGACCGCCGCTCGCACATGAGGGGGTGTACAGGTGGTGACAGGTGACACCCTTCTCTTTCTCTCTCTTTTTAAGAAGAAAAAGGAGAGAAGAAGAAGATAGAGGCCAGTGTTCTAGCGGGTTTTGAGCAGTTGCCGTGTGGAGAATCTTCCCAGCAAACTTCCAGGCTTTGTCACCAGGGGGTGGTGTCACCCTCCCCGAAAAAGGCCAACTTCCGCCTAAACACTGGGCAAGAGGGTGGTGACACTGAGAACGGTTCTCAATAGGGCGCGCACGGCTTGGAAAAGCAGTCCTGACCAGGGGTTTTGTAGTCTAAAGCGTGGATTCTGACGCTCGCAGCTCGGCCCCGCCGCCTTCTGCTGTCACCAACGCGAGAATGCCTCGACTACGGACTTGTAGGTAACCTACAACTCGTTCGTAGGTTATCTCTAGAACACCCTGACCGTTCGGTCAGGGCACGCTTGTAGGAACCCTACAAGGACGTTGTAGGAACCGCACAGGTACGGTCAGAGCGTGCGCGGCAGCCACTCGAACGACGCGACGTAGAAAGCCTGGAACGTAATGCGGTCAGCATGCAAGTCGGCAAGCAGCGAATCCTGGCGGGCAACAATCATCTCACGCTCAGCGTTCTGCATAGCCGGTTTCGACGCCCGTTCCGACTGCCCCTCGGGGCCGAACATGAGGAGCACCTTCTCGTCCCCTTGACTCCGAACGAACCGGAAAGTGAAAGGGAAGAGGCCGTGCTTGTCACCGAGGGATTTAGTGAACGGCTCCTGGCTGTCGAGGTGTAGCTGCAGCTCATCCGGGCTTGCAAGCCAGGAGTAGTTATCCTCCAACCACGACATCTGCTCATCGGCCACGCGCGCTTCCTCGCGCGCCATGAAATCGCTCGGTAGCATAACGAATACCGCGCCACAGAAGACGACAGCGGCCGCCGTGAACGCTGCGACGACAGCCTTCGCGACCACATCTCTCCGTCCCTCACGAGGGTGCCTGATGAGGGCCGAGACTCCGCAGAACACGGCGAGGGACACGACCAATGTGATTGCTGAGACGACACTCCCGGCGAAAACGAAGTCGGTATAGTCCACCGCCGAGACGATGGGGAAGTCGAGGCTCTCAGGTTCCACGACGACAAGCCTACAGGGTGGAGACTCAGGAGTCAAGTCGCCGAGAATGTGCTAGGCTTGACGTATGACACAACCTCGCAGCGACAACGGCCAGTTCGGCAGCGCGCCCGGCGCGCCCGCTGAGGTATCGCTGCGCCCGAACCTCATCGAGCTGAGCGAAGACGCCGAGCGCATCTTGGCTGCATGCCGCGAAGCGGGCGGCCATCCACTCATCGTCGGCGGCGCCGTGCGCGACGCGCTGGCAACCGACACCCGCGAGCCGAAAGATTTGGACATCGAGGTCTACAACGTCAGCGGGCTGAAAGTCCTCATCCCTTACCTGCGGAAGGTCGGCAAGGTTGATGAGGTCGGCGCATCATTCGGCGTGCTGAAAGTCTGGGTTGGCGACAGTGACTACGATGTTGCTGTTCCCCGTACCGAGTCGAAGTCGGGCGCCGGACATCGTGGCTTCGAAGTCGAGATTGACCCGCACCTGTCATACGCGGATGCACTCGCTCGCCGCGACTTCACCATGAACTCTATCGGTTACATCCCGACTACCGGAGAAATCATCGACCCGTACAACGGCCGCGGCGACCTCGCCGATGGTGTGCTGCGTCACACGTCAGATGCGTTCTCGGACGACCCGCTGCGGGTGCTGCGCGCCGCGCAGTTCGCTGCGCGCTATGACCTGGTCATGGCGCCGGAGACTGTGGAGCTGGCTCGCTCTATCTCGCCCCGTTTCTCCGAGCTGGCAACGGAGCGAGTGCACGGCGAGTTCGTCAAGTTGGCGCACGCACCGAAGCCGAGCGCGGGGTTGCGCGTGCTGCGGGAAACCGGATGGCTGGAGCACTTCCCCGAGCTGGCGAATACGGTCGGAGTTCAGCAGGACGAAAGGTATCACCCTGAAGGGGACGTGTTCGAGCACCAGTCGCAGGCGGCTGACGCGGCGGCGCGCGCCGCCGACGAACGCGGGTTGGAGCGCGATGACCGGACGGTCATCGTGATGGCTGCCATGCTTCACGACGTAGGTAAGGCGACTCACACTCAGTACCACGAAGGCCGCATCACCTCACATGGGCACGCCGATGCGGGCGCGCCGATGGTGGTTGCATTCCTCGCGCGCGCGGGGTTCTCGAAGGACATTCAGGACCGCGTACGCCCTTTGGTGCGTGAGCACATGAACCATGCAGCGGCTGGTGTCGGAAACGCCCCCAGTGACAGCGCCATCCGCGCCCTTGTACGCCGCCTAGAGCCTGCGACCATCGAGGAGTGGGCAATGACGCTCGACGCCGATGCTGGAGGCCGTGGACCGGCTTCACGGGCCGGTACTGGGTGGAGCTGGGTTGAGCGTGCGGAAGCCATCGGTTCACAGCGCCCGAATAAGGCTCTGCTGCGAGGCGAGCACCTGATGGCGGAGGGCATGAAGCCGGGACCGGAGTTCGCTCCGCACATCCGAGCGTCCCTCGAAGCGCAGGATAACGGTGAGTTCGCGGACGAGGTGGGCGCTGTTGCCTGGCTGCGAGCGCGGCTCGGCTGATGCTGGGCTAGACTCAGAGGATGACCGCTGAGGACATCCTGCAAGCCATCCGTCGCAAGCACAATCGCGCTGCCATCGTCAGCGAGGTCGTGCTCACTGACGAGTACGAGTTGAGCCTGTGTCGCCGCCACCAGATTGACTCGGCAGGCCCGGCGCTCGCGGCCCGTTACCGGCGTATCTTCGAGAGGTCCGGCGAGGTGGTCGCCGATGTGCTACCCGAAGGCTGGGATGCTGGCGCGTCGAAGAGCATCCGTCGTATCGACGGTCTGATGCTGGAGGGCGGCCGGTTCACGAGCATCGAAATCAAGCTGACCCGCGCTGACTTCCGTCGGGATACGGAAGAGAAGCGCCGAGCTTGGCGCAACGTCACAGACCGGTTCGTGTACGCAACGCCGAAAGGTCTACTTTCGCCGTCGGAGCTTCCCGCGTATGCTGGCCTGTGGGAGTTCGACCCGTTGGCGCACTGGAGACACCAGGTCGCAAGTGTGAAGCGCGCGACGACGAACAAATCGCTCGAACCGCTTCCTCAACAGATTGTCACGGCGATGTTCTACCGCGCGGCGAGAGCCGAACAGTCGAAGATAGGCCGGTCGCCATCAGTCCGTCGTTAGTGCCCGTCGCTTGAACACATAGCTGGAGTTGAGCTTCCAGACGACGGCCGCGGCAAGCGCGGCGACACCCCAGGCGAATAGCGGCATCTTGTCTTCGTTCCACTGGAAGAGGGAAGCCAGAGAGAGCAGCGCGAGAATCCCCGCGCCTCCGAGCCAGGTTCGGCGGTGGCCTCTATGGAAGATGGCGAAGGTAAGCATCGCGGCGGCCGCAGCAGCGACGACGATAATCATGCCAGCCTGAATCCAGTTGTAGATGGGGTACTCGCCTATGAACACATTACGCCCGAGGACTGCCAGGCTTGGTGTCCAGACGACGAAGATTGCAACGCCGCTGAGAGCGAGACCCCCGGCCTGCCGCTGGCCTCGGAAGATGGCGAGGATGACCATGAAGGTGCCGAGGACGCTGACGGCGAGAACAGCTCCGTCGAGCACGGGGTAGATGGAGGTGGTGACGAAACTTCCCACCGCCGCGACAATCGTCCCCAAGAGGTTGATGGCGAAAACTCCTGCTGCGAGGATTAGGGCGCAGGTGATGAGGAATCTCCACAGGTCAAACGGTTGGTCCTTCTCATACCAGATGCGAGTCCGGCCGGGGCCGATGTTTTCGCTGTGCCTGACAGTGCCCATGATGTTCCATTTCAGTTTGTTGCGGGAGCGCCGCTTGGTGCTCTACAACGATACCAGACTCGCCCGGCAATGTCCAGTGTTAGGAAGTGCGGTGCTTTGCGAACATGGCCAGCGGGACAGTGTACTCGCGGCCGTCATAGTCGCGCTTGCAGACAGCTCGGGTGCGGTTCACGCGAAGCAGCGTGTAGTCGGTGCCGTTGTATCTCATCGTCTCACCCGGCTCGGGGCGGCGAGGCGTACTGCGTGCAGTGCTCACATTGATGCTCTGCACTGTGTCAGCGGCTCTCGGCGCGGCCGGTTGTGAGTTGCCGCCGGTGCGGTACTTCGTGATGATAGAGAACGGGACGTGGATTTCCGTGCCATCATCGCGGGTGCACACAGCTCGGGAGCGGTTGATGGTCTTCACCGTGTACCCGCGGCCCTGGTATTCCAGCTTGTCGCCGAGGTGGATGGTTGTGCTCCCATACGCGGCGGTCTGTGCACCGTTCGAGCGGTCTGGCCGCTCATAGCCTTCGGGGAGTTCTCGGGTGCGGGCGCCTGTGTAGCCCATCGAGCGGGCTTTCGCCAGCCAGACGCGGTTGTGATTCTCACCTTTGGTGAGGGCGTGAGCGGCTTCGTGAATCATGGTCTGCCGCACTTCGTCGGCGGTGCGGTGGACTGTCATCACCGCGCTCATGGAGATGGCGCGGTGGTTGTACCGGCATTGGCCGAAGCGTGAGGTCGCGCGGTCCCATTCGAAGCGCCATCCGTCTTGCCGCAGCCCGTGCTCGTCCATCACTTCGTGAGCGATTGCTTTCGCCTCGTCGAGGGTGACGAGAACACGCCCCGAACCCAGCTCCACCTCGGGGGCGGAGCCGTTCTTCTCACCGAACTTACCGTCAGTGTCGCGGGGCTGGCCAGTGGCGGTAAGTGGGAGAGTCATGCTTGGATGTAGGCGGCTAGAGTTGCTTCGCAGCGTCTGCGCGCAGCGCTTCTGGCGAACGTCTTCAGACGCTGATGTTGGCGTACAGGTTGTACGAGTCGCCGAACTCTCGGCTGCCGGTGAACACCGGGAAGTCGCCGGTGAGTTCGAGCACGGCGAGCGAGAAACGGACGGCTTCGTCTTCGTCGCGCTCGCTGGTCACAGTGATTTCCAAGTCGAGCACCTGGCTGGATTCACCGCCGAGCTGCTTGACGATTTCGAGAGCGCTGTCGGCGCTGTGCTTGCGGATGGTCTGGCCGTCGGCTGTGATGGTGAAAGACATGGCACAAGTGTACCACCAGACCTATGAGCGCGGCGAACGCGGAGAAGCCCCCATCCGAAGACGGGGGCTTCTCGCCCGGCTGTTGCCGGTTGGTCGCGGGCCGGTTGACCCGCGAGGCTTACGAGGCGATGGGCAGTCGGGCGGGGTCGCCGCCGAACTTCAGCTTGGACACGGTGACCTTCGAGAGGTCGGGGGTCGCGTCCGGGCTGCCTTTGACGTAGTTCTCGTCAACGCCGCGGTCGGAGATGCGCGTGACGACGCGCACCTTGTTGGAGGCGGTCTTCTCGACCTGGACGGTCAGAGCGACCTTGTGGCCGATGAGGCCAACCGCACCGTTGAGGAGAGCCTTGCCGCCGGACTTGTCGTCGTCGATGCGGTTCGTGCGGACGTTCTCCTTGCCGAGCGGGTTGAACTGCGCGTGGCTCGTCTCGCTCTTCAGGAAGAGGACGCCTCGTTGTGAGGTCTCCTCCACGTCGGCGTGGATGATGGTGCCGAGGATGGTCTTCGTACCCTCGACGTTCTCCTCACGCTTGGCGACCTGAGTGAAGGCATAGACGATGGGCGAACCCTCTCCCACACCGGTGAGGATGCGGGTCACCTGAGCGGCAACCTCGTCCTCGCTCGCTCCGGCCCCTGCGAGCAGGAACGCGGTTTGGACAATCTGTCCCTGGCTGATGATGGCTTCGGTCATTACTTCTTCTCCTGGTTCTCTGACGTGAGTGCTGCGTATGGTGCGGTGACGGACGCGAAGTCCGTGTTGTAGAGACGGTAGGCCGACTCTGCGAGGAACTCGACGGCGCCGATGATGCTGGCAACCCACTTCTCCCACTCAGCGGCGGGCTGGTTGAAGGGGACTGCCTTCACCTTGATGGCATCGCGGAGGTAACCGCGGAGCCGCGAGTGCAGCCCGTGGTCCCAACTGAACGCACCGTTGGTGAGGTCGTGCTCGGCTTTCCACACAATCTTCCCGAGGGTGACTGCGAGGGCTTCGAGGTTCTCCTTCGAGAAGGGAATCTTGTTCTCGTTGATGAGTTCGAACGCGAGCGTCGTCAGGCTTGACGCTCCGATGAACCCGTATGAGTTGAGGTTGGGGCGTGCCCCATCCGGGTAGTTGACACTCGGCTTGAAAGCCGCGTCCTCGGCGTATATGACGCCAGCGGGGACGAGAGGGGTGACCATATTGTCTTCTTTCGTGGTTGTCATATCGGCGACGGGTGCCGCCGATTTCTCAGTTACGTTACGCACCGGTGGTGCTGTGTTACCGGCTCCAGTTGGGGCCGACGTTACCGCTTCGACAGGCGAGGCGGTAATCCTTGTGCTCGTATAGTCTACCACAGTATCAGTGTGACCGAAAGGCTTTACGGAAGGAATCCCGAGGTCAACTTTGGTGTACTGGGTGGCGGCTGACGCGCGTGCTTTGTCGGTGGTCACCTTGGCAACGGGGCACGAGTTGACGAGGGGGCACCACCCGCAGAGCGGGCCGGGCAATGCCTGGAACTCACCGGTCTTGCCCGCTTCCTGCATCCGGTCCCACGAGCGGGCGAAGCCGGACATGGAGCTGTTCAGGGCGGGCAGCGAGATGTCGATGATACGTTCTTTTCGCGCAGTGATGTAGAGGAGGCGAACGTCGGAGACTTTCAGCTTGCCTGCTGCAACGAGGCGGTCAATCTGTTCCTCGGTGAAGTGCTCCTTACGGAGTTCCGGGTCGATGAGCACAGTGTTCGCCGAGACGGTGTACAGACGCTGCTGGTCACCGTAGTCGTCATTGAAGCGAGGGTTCGGTGCCTTGTACTTGCCAGCCTTGTAGTCTCGGATGAGGAGGGAGCCGTCTGGGGCAAAGTCAGTGCGGTCGATGAAGCCGACCATCGGGAGGAGGCGGCCGTCGGGCACGGGCACGGGGAGGCCGCGCATCTCCCACTCAGGCTGGAACACGTCCACCTGGGTGGGGTCTTCCAGCTCGAAGTCGCCGTAGACGCGGAGTGTGACCTCTTCCTGCCAGCGCTTCTTGATTTCAGCGTTGACGGAGTTGGTGGCCGTTGTGAGCTGCGCGAGCTTGTCGATGCTCCACGTCTCTTTGGACAGTCTGAGGATGAGCTTGTCGGCTGCGGCGAGAGTGCGCTCAGCGGGCGGGAGCTGGTAGAGGTGCTCCAGAACGTCGTGGGCGCTCGTGCCGAGTTCAGCCGGGCCGAACGGGTCGTCAGAGCGGGGGAGAACAGACTCACCGGCGAACTTCGCCATGCAGCCGCGCAACGAGTTCGAAGCGGAAGCTGAGAGATTCGTGCGAATGATTTTGTCGAGCTTCTCCGTGTCGGAGGTCACCAGTTTGTTCCCATCCCACGAGAATGTGGGCATGAGCGGTGGCGCGGCAACATCAGTCATCTGACCACCCTACCACAGACCACCGGGCCGCACAAGAGCTGGTAGAATTGGCTTCGTGAACATTGAGACCTGGCAGGTCGGATGGCTGTGGAACGTATTCGTTGCCGCCGTCATCCTACTTGGCGTGCCCGGAATTATCTGGTTGAGCGCCCTCGCGTTGGCTGAGAACAGGAAACGGAAAGCACTCCAGCGAGACATCCTTGACCGTGGCGCGGTCGGCGCTGCCGGGGTCATGGTTGTGCTGGTGGCAGTGTTCGCGCTGCTGAGCTACATGCACAACTCGTACTTCTACGGCTGACGTTTGCGTTTCGTACCGACAACTGGTATCGTGGGGTTCATGGACACGCGCTGGCTCCGGCTGAAGGAGATGACTCCTGACCTTCTCATGTATGAGATTGCCTCGGAGTTTCCTGAGCTTCAGGAGACAGCGGCGCTCGCCAGCATCCTCCACCGCGGCGACACCCGCAGCGTTCGAGGCAAGCTGCCACTCACTCACTACATCGAGCACCCGTATCGTGTGACGCTCCGCATCATCCGGTGGGGTGTCATCGACACGAACATCCTGCACGCGGCGCTCCTCCACGACACGTTCGAGGACCACCCGGCGGAGTTCGTCGAGATGTTCGGGGTGACCGCCGATTTGTACATCAGTGCGACGTTCGGCCCGGACGTGTGGGATTTGGTATTCGCAGTGTCGAACCAGCCCGGCGTGGACTACCACGTTCACGTCCTCGACGCTATCGACGACCCGCGAGTGTTCATCGTGAAGCTCTCCGATTGGACCGACAACGCGCTCAGCCTGCACCATCTACTCAGCGTGGCCGACCTTGTCCGGTTGGAAGCGGGAACGCTCCCCGCCCATGAGCTGCCCGCCGCTCAACGCAACCGTCGGATGCAGTTGCGTCACGCGACGAAGTACGCTCCCCTCGCCGCGCCGTTCTCAGCACGACTGGAGTGCAGTGATGTGCGCGCGTTCTTCAGCGCTGATGGCTACACCGCTGCTTGCGACTCGCTCGCGCGCGGCATCCCTCGACTTCTTGCGTTGGCGGCGTGACCCGTTAGGCAGTCTGGAGGCAGCTCATGAAATACCCTGGTGACCAGTCGATGACGCGGATGGGTCAGCACACGGCCGAACGTCAGAGTCAGTTCGTGGAACTGCGCTCCGTCCTCCATCAGAGCACTGTCGGCGCGACACCTGGCACCGCGCGCTACTATGCGATGTCGGAAGCCGCGTATGCCGCGCTGCCTTCCAGAATCCCGGAAGGGTTCGAGAACCTGCCCGCTCACGAGATTTCGATATGCCTTCTTGCCGCGCATTATCGTGCGACGCGAGGGGACGCTGCCAGCTTCGCCTCGTACTTCTCTACCTCTCTGACGAACGCGGTTGACGCGAAGTCATACCCGCTCAGCTTGCACGCGCATGGGGAGCGGGTGCTCATGGGTGACTCGTCTGACATCTTCGTCGCGGTTGGCGCGCTCACCGACGTTGGTCACATCGAGTCACTCATCCCTTACGCGTGCATCGGCGTCGGAGCTTACGACCTCGTCCAGATGCAGGCCGATGACGTTCCTCTCGACTACGCTGTGGCGGCGCTGTACTGATTCACCGTATTGACTTCAGGGGCTTGGCGTGGTAGGTTCCATGTATGAGAATCCGCCTTGCGCTCGCCCTCCTCGCCATTCCGCTTCTTCTCACCGGCTGCACGTTTCAGACCGGCAGCAGCGAACTTCCGATACCTAGCGACGGGGAGCTGGGCGATGTCAAGGTAGGCTACGTCGAGTTGCCCGATGGGCGCTCGGTTCTCTGCGTGAGCGAGCAGCGGGGCTACTCGGGTGGTCTGGTGAGTGAGCAGCGCGGCTACTCGGGCGGACTGTCCTGCGACTGGGACGGCGCCGAATAGGACTTGCGCTGCGCGCGATTGCCCGGTAGTCTCGTAGTATGACCAGGTACGCGCGTGTGCAGAGAGCTGTCGAAGGGCAGCCATGTCTTCTGCGCACGATTCATGGCTCGCGCCTGTACGGGCTGTCTCACGCTGACAGCGACTTCGACTGGTACTTCGTGTACGACACTGACCTGCGGCGCGGCAACCAATCGGTTCATGGCGACTACGATGAGACCATCGTTCCGAAGCAGGTGTTCATGGAGCAAATCGCGAACGGTCATCCGAAAGCGCTTGAAGCACTGTTCTCCCCCTCGGCTGAACGCTCGCCTGTGTTCGAGGAACTCGCGCGGACGTTCCGGGTCGGCCCTGGCCCAGCGGTTCGCGGGACGCGCTCTCTGCTGCGCTCGTTCGCGTTGAACGACACGTTCAAGAACCGGCGCCACATACTTCGCCTGGCCTTCCAGCTCCGCGACACGATGGAGTACGGCCGGTTCAATCCGGTGCTCACACCGGAGCGCATCGTGTCGATAAGCCATGAGGCTGCGGTCGAACGTGACGACTTCGAGGAGACGATGGAGCGCTGGTTCTCGTGGGCGGTCAGCGGGGTTGATTACCGAGGCTTGACAACGCTGTAGTCCTTCCGTTATACTCCGGGTATGGACAACTTACTTGACATCCCGAAGCCGGACGCCCCGTTCGCTGCGCAGATGCGCCATCGCCTCGCCGCGTACATCGCGCAGGGCTTCCCGGTGGACCCAAATGCGGAGGCTTCGTCTCACCCTGTGTGGAAGGACCACAGCCGTGTGGGTCAGATGCTCCGCAACCCGGACGCCGACTTCACGGTCATCGCCGTGCACACCGTGACGGACGCACAGTGGGATGAGTTCCGGGACACCTACACCGGCAACTCGGAGCACTATGGCATCGTCGGAGAGGTTGTGACAGCCGACGGCTGGACCGGCCGCTACTGCTACGAGCGCCCTTTCAACGAACTCATCCAGGAGCTTCTCACCGAGGCCGTCTTGGACGGGAAGGACTGACCCATGACTACCTTCACTCCCCCGGCCCACGCTGACAAGCGCGCGGCGTACCTCATCCGCACGTTCACCGACCCCGCGAAGACAGCCGACGAGAACTACCGCTCGCTCATCGCCGCGGCCGTGTCGCACACGGATGGTCGCGAGCCTGAAGCGGTGCTGCGATTTGCTGAGGCCAACATGGCTGTGACTCGGCAGCTCGGTCAGCTCCAGGGGCTTGTGAGAGCTGTGCTCAAGAAGAGCGGCCGTACTCCGGCCAGCCTCCAGTGGGCAATGCACGTCCCGCGCTACCACGTTCTTGGCATCTTCACGGGAGGTGCAGACGGCGCTCGTTTCCTGGACCTGGCTGAGTCGCTTACGTCAGGTGCCGCGACGTTGAACATCAATCAGCTCCTCCGCTTCACAGTGGAGGGTCTGTCGGGTACCTGGTCTGCTCCCGCGTATCTGCTCACCGCGTCTCAGGGTGCGGTAAGCAAGTGGGTGCGGGGCCAGGTGCGTGCGGAGAAAGTCGCTGAACAGCGCGCTGCTGCTACAGCGGCAGCGGACGACCTGGCGCGTGCGAAGAAGAAGTTCGAGACAGCTCGCGCTGAGCTTGCCGCCCTCGAAGCGAAGTCCGCCGCGTAAGCCGGAAGAGGTTACGCAGCGTCCCAGCGGACGCCACCGGTGTAACCGTGGTCTGCCTTGCTCGCACCGAACACGTAGTCCCCGTAGCGTTCCTTGCCGACAAGCATGATGAGAACGTCGCGGGATTCGTGAGCGAACGCGAGAGCCGTCTCTGCGTCAGCCAGCGGGTGCGGGCCAGGCTCCGGCTCGTACCCGTACTCGGCGGCGAACCGTTCGACATCGTCGATTCCGAACTCCTCCGCCTGCTGCGCAGTCTCGGCGAGCGCGCCCATCGCGTCACCGACACTGGGCGTCTCCGTGACGCCGAGGCCGGTGCCGTAGTCGATTGCTGCTTCGATGGTGATGGGGCCGTCAGAACGGCTGAGCTTCAGAGAGTAGTCGTAGCTGTCGTCATCTGCGAACAGCGCGCTGCCTTCGACGCGGGTCGCTACGCCGCGAACCCTGTCCTCGACACTGAGCAAGTTCGCGCGCTCGAACACACCTTCGAAGTCCTTCGCGTTGACTCGCACACTTCCGTCCAGGTTCGGGTGGGCGCGGAGCTGCGTGCGACCTGGGGTCATGACGCGCTTCTCCCCGATTCCCATGACTGGCTTCGAATGCGCGAGCGCCACTTCAGGAGCTGAGCCTTCCTTGTGGGAGAAGCGACCATCTTGTGCGCGCGGCTGTTCTTCAGTGGAGAGGCTCATGGTGTTCTGTAGGCGGCTGATGTTACTCGCCGCGGGTGCGCTCGTCCAACAGCGCCCGACGGGCAACATGAGCTGCGACTTGAGCGGTGAACTCGTCCCTCGCCCGGTTGCGTTCCGTCTTCACACCGTTCTCTAGGAACGCGGCGTCGAGCGAGGCGAGTGACTTCTGAATGTGGGTGGCGAGAGCGCGCTCGTCCGAACCGGTCAGCTCAATCTGCTCGCCTTCGACCCACCATTCGTCATCGAGCGGGTTGGAGCCGTCAGCGACTGCTGGCCCGCCGTGGCGGCTGAGCTTCCCGTCCTTGTACCAGAGGCCGGAACCGTCACGGGAGTCGATGACCCGAACGGCGGGGCCGTTCTTGCGGTTCAGCAAGCCTTTCTTGGTGAAGCGCTGGTGGTGCTCGTCTGTCTCCACCTTGTCGTAGTCGCCGTCGGCGGCTTGCTGCTCCGGGGTCTCAGCGGCGTGCTCTGCACCTTTCGCCATGATGGCGTCAGCGGAATGGGCGGGGCCGATGGATTTTCCGCAGTCGGGGCAGACGCCCATGAACTGCTGCTCGCGCTCCTGGTCGAGGTCGTCAAGCACTTGTTCCTGACTGATAGCCAACTCGGGCGAACCGCCGAGCTTCTCGACGAACTTGCCGTCGTCTTCGGAGCGCGGATGTTCGTGTTCGTTGAACGTGGAAGTCATGGGGCTATCCTACCGGATTCTCTTTGTCGGGGTGAACGGGTTAGTCTTCGAACGCGCGGCTGGTGTCGAAGCCTGCCGCCTTCAGTTCGGTAGCACGGGCTTTGAACTGAGACTGGATGCGGCGCAACTTCGCGCGTTGGGCACTGATGGGGAGTTCGCCGTCGTGGGAGATGTTCTCCGGTTCGGTAGCCCCCTCGTATTCGTAGCGCAGTTCAGCGACGGTGGAGGCGCGGGCGAATCCACCTGTCTTCTCAGAGTTCGAAGGTGTCGGTTCGACACCTGCCTCGCGGAGGCGTTGCGAGGCGGCCGCCGCCCGGTCAAGCGCGTGGAACTGTCCGAGGAAGCCGGTCGCCGCATCGTGTTCGGTGCGCCACATCTCGTCCACTCCAGCGAAAGTGGTCGGTGCTTCGTCAGCCAACCCGACTTCGGGCTGAGCGCCGGTCTTCGCACCAAACTGTCCATCCGCGTCACGGTTCACGTCGTTCTCGTTGAAAGCCATCATCGCTCGATTCTGTAGTGGGGTCGGAGGTAGTCGTCTTGCTCGCCGGTGGTCTTGAACACGCCTTCGAGAGCACCTGGGGTGCTCAGAGCCGCGCGCTCACGCCAGAACGCGCCGTTCAGCGCGCCGCCTTGTGGGTCGTCTGTAACCGGCAGGTACTCGTCGTCGCGGTGGACGCCGATAAGGTCAACGCTGTGACCATCGGAGCCGTAACCTGCAGCTACGGTGAGGCCGGTGACCCGCGGGTCGAGGGTTCGCACGGCGTTGAGTGCATTCCGGCCTGCCTGCCTGGTGCGGAGCTGCTCCACCTTGTAGTACAGCATGGTGAGCCGCTCTTCCTCGCGGGAGGTGAGGTCATAGCCTGTGGCCCGGTCCACCCAGCTCTCGAAGTCGGTGAGGGTGCGGGGGAGTGTCACTTCGGGCCGGGCGCCGGTCTTCTCGCCGAACTTGCCGCCATCATCACGAACGACTGCGGCCTCATCGAAAGGAGGAGTCAACGTCATGGCCCTTACCCAAGCCGGTAGATGGAGTGACCGGAGTCAGGGTCTTCGTCAGCGTATTGCAACGCCATGCTGAGGCTCTCGCTGTCCCCCGCAATCTGCTCAAACTCCTGGTCAAAAGCCCGCTCGTACTCGAACGCGTTGTCGGTGTCAAGGTCGTCACCGCGGTACACCCCGTGGAGTCGAGTGCTGTACGAGGATGAGTAGTCATCCTCCCGCCCGATGACCGCGATGTCTGTGACGGTCGGGTCTTGCCGCTGGATGGCTTCGAGCGCTGCGTGTCCGCCTCGCTGGATGCGCAGCGCTTCGATGCGGGCCTGCAACCGGCCGAGCTTGGCGGAGTCCTCGGAGGCGAGGCTCTTGGGGTCCAAGCCATCCAGCCACTCGTCCATGTCATCCGCAGCAGTGCGCTCGGGGATGACTGTGTTCTGCGCGGCGCTCTGGCCGTCGTTGACGTGGTGACGGACGGTAACCTCTGGCTTACCGCCGACCTTGGCCCCAAACTTGCCGTCCGTCTCGCGGTTGATGTCGTGCTCGCTGAAAGTCATACCCGGATGTAGGCGGCAGAGTTGCGTCGCAACCCTGAACTCAGCGTGACCAGCGTAGGTTGACCAGCGAGGCCCACATGTCGTCAAGCAGAACCTCTCCGTCGCGCGTGTCCTGCACAACGGAGTACGCGCCATCCGGGTCTTCTTCCCCGTCGGCGAAGTCATCTTCGACGTAGATACTCGAACCTTTCAGGCTGTCCACTGCTCGGTTCGCTACCGCCTCGCGGTCCGCGTCGTACCAGGGGCGGGAAACGCTCTGTCTCTCGCTGGGAAGCTGGTCCCGGTAGAGCAACTGGAGGAAATCTGCGTCATCACCGCCGCTGATTCGGGTGGCCTCCGCCACCTCTTGGATACGAGCTGCGCTCCGCTCCGAGATGCCAGCGGTGAGCGCGTCCACATCGAAGGTCATACGGCTCGGAGGTGCGAGGCGGAAGCTGGGGCTGGTGCCGGTTCTCTCGCCAAAGCGGCCTACAGCATCGCGTGGCTGGTTCACAGGTGCCGTGTCCGTTCGTTCAGCACAGCTCGCTTCGCCGCGAGGGTCATCGCCTCGTTCAGCGCTGAGCGTTCGTCCGCACCGAGTTCCTGCGCGAGGTAGTGAGCTGAGTAGAGAACAGAGTCCACACCCTCGTCAATGGTGGCATCATCCACAGCATCGAGTTCCACTTTGACCCCGTTGACGTACCAGGCATCGTTTTCTGAGTACCGCGAGCACTCGGCAGGGCCGCCGCGGCGGTGCTCTTTGCCTTCAAACATCCAACGGCCTTCGCCGGGAGCGTCGCCCACCTCTCGTTCGGCAGGGCCGTCCACCCGGTGGAGGGCACCGTCTTTCCAGAAGCGTTGCACCGGTCCGCCGAAACGTCGCGATTCTATTGTCACCTCGTCGAAGCCAGGGTCGGTCAGGTGTGCGTCAGCCGCGGATTGTGCGTCGTCCCCGCGGTACACCCACCCGCAGCCGCGACATCCTGCTTCACGCAGCGCCGGGTACGCGCGCGGTGCGCAGGCGGTTTCCTCCGCGTCGAGGACGACCTCGGGCGTGGCACCGGTCTTCTGACCGAACTGCCCGTCCTGATGGCGAGGCTGGTCGAGTGTCATGGCTCTATCGTAGCCTAATCTCAGGCGCACTGCCACGCCTGTAGTCGAACTGGCCGTTCCGACGGCGGTCCTGCCCGCTCATTATTGCACTCATCGGGTTTACTCGCGCACCGGTCGCTGTCTGATACGCCGGAGTCGCGTGAGGCGCTTGCTCCGCGCCGCGCGGGCCGAAGCCGCGTGTCACATAGTCAGCGCCGGTGCCTTCGCCTTGAGGCCCGTCGTTGTACTCGTCATTGCCAGTGAGCACACCGCCAGTGTCGCGCGTCCATTTGACGGTGCCGAGTGCTGTGAACAGGTCGGCTGCGAGTGGCTTGTTCTGAGCGAAATCGACGGCGTGGTTGTCACCGTTCGCGCTCCATGTGACGCTCGAATCTTCGCGGTCGAAGGAGACATGCGCCTCGCCGTCCTCGAAGTAGAGCGTCTTGTTGTTCGGAAAGCTCATGTCGTTCTTGAGCACCCGGCGGGGTGTGCGCGAACGGGTGAGCGCATCGTAGACGTGCTCGGAGAAGTCGGGTATCGGTTCTGGGGTGCGCCAGGTCGCGATGGAGAGCTTCCGGTTCTCGGTGTTGACCCGGTCCGACTCAGCCTTCGTGTAAGTGTGGGCGGCGTCGAGATACGCGGCAGGGTCGGACTTCTGCTTGCGGGTCAACCCGCCCCAGAACTCCTGGGTGTGGTCGAAAACTACCGCCTGTCGGGCTGCCTCGCAGTCGGCAACTACTTGGCGCACCCGCGCGAACTCAGCCGTTGGCAGCTTGATTATGCCACTTTCCCATTCGCTCCGGCTCATGACGCTACCTCAGCGAGTTGCGGACTGTCGTCGCGACAGTCAAGTACGGATGGGAACCGGCGCTGTACGGTTCGTCTTGAGAGTCGTAGACAGCCTCCAACATCCCGTCGTCGTCGAAGGCCACGGTGGCGAACATCTCACCGTTCCGCGAGATGCGAACGTCACCGTTGTCGAGAACGGTTCCCTCGTACGTCCCGCTGGAGTTGGGGTACACGGTTGCAAGTTCGTGCGCAAGGTCGCGCGCGACAGCGCGCGCTGTCTGCTCACGGTGTTCGTTCGCGAGTCGCGCTTCGGGCGCGCTGCCGGTCTTCGCGCCGAACTGTCCGGTCACGTCGCGATTCACATTCTGCTCGTCGAAGGTCACTACTGAGCCTTCTTCAGCAGAGCGATGGTCTCAGCCAGCTCATCGGCGGGGACCGGCTTGTACAGCCAGGAGCTGCCGTACTTGTAGCCTTGCTGGTCCTTGACAACGCTGCTCAACTCGGTGTAGTCGGCCTGCGGGTTCTTGTTGCGGTGCCCTTTGACTTCCATTTCCTGGAGGTAGGTACCTGCGTGCATAGTGTTCAGGTGGTTGCGTTCCCACAGCTCGGCGAGACGCTCAGTGTCCACGCCGTTCTTGCCGGTGGACTCGCGGATGCTCTCCACGTTCTGGCCGCCGCCGAGTTCACGACCTGTCTTCGACTTCTCGGTGCCCTGCATGGAGAAGGTCCACGTCCCGTCAACCTCGTCGAGGTTCATGTTCTTCTGCGTCTTGGACACGTACTCCAAGCTCAGCGAAGCGTATATGCGCTCGCCGTCAGGGCCGGTGCCGACGCGGATTTCGGGGGTGCTCACATACGGGTCGCCGGGCTTGCCGTTCATGAGTCGCTGGGGTGTGAACAGGTCGCCTGCGCGCTCGACTTCGAGACCGATGTGGCGGTTGTTGCGGTCATGGTTCGATGGGTAGGGGACTCCGAGAGTCTCATACGCAGTGTTCTCCGCTTCGCGGAACGCGCCGG
>Ga0136636_10000033_pt1 | contig 45629 bp, 45 predicted proteins | sample AntDrymUQ8522106_2_FD_104653 | JGI IMG/M metagenome (GOLD analysis project Ga0136636, IMG submission 104653) | Polar desert sand microbial communities from Dry Valleys, Antarctica - metaG UQ852 (21.06) | ecosystem: Environmental > Terrestrial > Soil > Desert | place: Antarctica: Dry Valley... | reverse complement strand
TCTTGCTCGCGCCGCGGCAGCGGCACGAAACCGCTTTGTTTCCACCGCCAGAAAACAAGAGCTCGGCTCTGAAAAACAAGCAAAGCGACCCGAGCCAGCGGCACGATATCAACCCCCGAACCCAATACAATCCCGCCATGAAATTCACCCTCCACAGCATCGACGGCGCCGCCCGCCGCGGCACCCTCGCTTTTGCACGCGGCAACGTCGAGACACCGGCATTCATGCCGGTCGGCACCTATGGTTCGGTCAAGGCAATGATGCCGCGCGACGTGCGCGCGCTCGGCGCGCAGATGATCCTCGGCAATACGTTCCATCTGTTCTTGCGCCCGGGGACCGAGGTCATCGAGCGCTTCGGCGGGCTGCATCGTTTCATCGGCTGGGACGGCCCCATCCTCACCGATTCCGGTGGTTTCCAGGTGTTCTCGCTGGCCCACCGGCGCAAGATCAGCGAGGACGGCGTGTGGTTCGCGTCGCCGGTCGATGGCGCCAAGGTGTTCCTGTCGCCGGAGGAGTCGATGCGTATCCAGCGCGCGCTGGATTCCGACGTGGTGATGATCTTCGACGAGTGCACGCCGTATCCGGCCACCGAAGCGCAGGCCAGCGCTTCGATGCAGCTGTCGTTGCGCTGGGCCGAGCGCAGTGCGCGCGCGCACGAGGGCAACCGCAACGCCCTGTTCGGCATCGTGCAGGGCGGGGTGTTTCCGGCCTTGCGCGAGCGCTCGGCCAGCGGACTGGTTGCGATCGGCTTCGATGGCTATGCGGTCGGCGGCCTGGCGGTGGGGGAGCCCGAGCACGAGCGCAATCGCACCCTCGAGGACACGGTGCCGCTGCTGCCGGCCGATCGCCCGCGCTATTTGATGGGCGTCGGTCGGCCGGAGGACATCGTGGAAGCGGTGCGCCGCGGCATCGACATGTTCGACTGCGTGATGCCGACCCGCAATGCGCGCAACGGCCACTACTTCACCCGCTTCGGCACGCTGCGCATCCGCAACGCGAAGTACGAATCCGATCCGTTGCCGATCGATCCCGAATGCGGCTGCCACGCCTGCGCGAGCGGCTTCTCGCGCGCCTACCTGCGGCATCTGGACCGCTGCAACGAGATCCTCGGCTCGATGCTGGGCACGATCCACAACCTGCACTACTACCAGGACCTGATGCGCGGGCTGCGCGAGGCCATCGCCGAACGCAGGCTGGAGTCCTTCGTGGCCGCGTTCCATGCCGCGCGGGCCCCGCTGGCGGCGGCCGGATGATTCGCTTTCGGCTGGCGGCCCTGCTCGGGTAAGCTTGCCGGCGTCATGAGCCCGACCCGCCAGTCCGCCCGAACCGCCGTGTATCCCGGCACCTTCGACCCGATCACCAACGGTCACGCCGATCTGGTGACACGGGCGGCACCGCTGTTCGACCGCATCGTGGTGGGAATCGCCGAGAGTCCCGGCAAGGGTCCAACCTTGCCGCTGGCGCAGCGCATCGCGCTGGCGCAGCAGGCGCTGGAAGGCCTGAGCAACGTGGAAGTGCTCGGCTTCGACTCGCTGCTGGCGACCTTCGTCAACGACGTCGGCGCCGGGGTGATCCTGCGCGGATTGCGCGCGGTGTCCGACTTCGAGTATGAGTTCCAGCTGGCCAGCATGAACCGTCATCTGATTCCCGAGGTCGAGACCTTGTTTCTGACCCCGGCCGAGCAGTACAGCTTCATCTCATCGTCGCTGGTGCGCGAGATCGCGCGCCTCGGTGGCGACGTGTCGGGTTTCGTCCATCCCTCGGTGCAGCAGGCGCTGCGCGAGCGCTGGCAGCGGGCGTAAGGCCGCTGCGTCCGTGGTCCGCATCCATTAGAGGTTTTTCATGTCCCCAAGCATTCGCCTCGTTGTCGCCGGCGCGTTCGCAGTGGCACTCGCCGCCTGTCAGAAGACCGAACAGCCGGCCGCAGCGCCGACCGCCGCTCCGGCTGTCGTGCTGACAACGCCTGCCGACGGCAATCCGGAAGCCTGGAAGGCTTTTCTTGCGCAGCAGTTGCAGCCGTACATCGATCGTCGCTACCGGCGACCGTTCCTGTATTTCATCCCGAATGTCGATCCCGCCTCGCCGGACGCCACCGAGCAGCAGCGTCAATACGACTCGCAGCTCGAGGCGGTCGAAAACACCGTCGGTCGCGGCGTGCAGGCCGGATCGATGCTCGCATTCGGCGGACCGAATTCGACCAAGGTCGGTGACGTGATCGTCTCGGCGTTCGCGTTTGCGGGCCCGAAGTCGCTCAAGGGCGTGCGCGTGGTGGTGATCGCGCGCGCGGCCGAACGCGCTCGGATCGAGGCCGCAGTACTGCCCGCCGAGCCGGAGTTCATCTGGGTCGACATGCAGTAGTGCGCGACGGGGTTGTGATGGTGCCGTGCGTGGGCCACCTCACGCAGCGGCGCTGCTGTACCCTGTGACAGCACGCTCGGCGCGAGCGTTGGTTTCCCTGCGAGTTGCCCGTCGATGGCGCTTTACATCACCGATCAGTGCGTCAATTGCGATGTGTGCGAGCCGGTCTGCCCCAATCGGGCGATAAGCCAAGGGCCGCAGGTGTATACGATTGCGCCGGCGCTGTGCACCGAGTGCATAGGGCACCATGACGAGCCGCAGTGCGTGCAGGTATGCCCGGTCGAGTGCATCTTCATCGATCCGCAGCATGTTGAATCGCGCGCGACGCTCGAATCGAAGTACCAGCGGTTGACCGGAGCCACCCCATGAGCATGCGTTGCCTTGTCACGATGCTCCTGCTGCTGGCACCCTTCGCGCAGGCGGCCGACGCGCCCGCTGCGCGGCCGCCGGCTGCAGCCCTCGCCAGCGCCAACGCGGCGGCCACCGATGCGGGCCTGGAAGTGCTGCGTGCGGGCGGCAATGCCTTCGATGCGGCAGTGGCGGTCAGCGCCACGCTGGGGTTGGTCGAGCCGGAGAGCTCTGGCCTCGGCGGCGGCGGATTCTTCCTGCTGCGTCTGGCTGGCGACGGTCGCGAGGTGTTCATCGATGCGCGTGAGCGCGCACCGCTGGCCGCCACCCGCGACATGTATCTCGATGCGCAGGGCAAGCCCAACCGCGAGCAGACCGTGAATGGACCGCTCGCGGCCGCGATTCCGGGACTACCGGCGGGACTGGTGCACGTGTCGCGCGATTACGGCCGGCTGCCGCTGGCCAAGTCGCTGGCGCCGGCGATCCGGCTGGCACAACGCGGCTGGGAATTCGGCGACAAGAACATCGCGATGCTCGGCTATCGCAAGGATGTGCTGGCAAAGTCCCCCGCGGCGGCAGCGTTGTTCCTGCGCGCCGGCGGCGTGCCCGCCAAGGGCGCCCGCATGCGCAATCCGGACTATGCGAAGGCGCTGGGGCTGCTTGCCAGCCAGGGCCACGACGGGTTCTATCGTGGGCCGTTCGCGCAGCGACTGGTCGACGGGGTGCGCGCGGCCGGCGGCAACTGGTCGATGGAGGATCTTGCCCAGTACAGCGTCGTCGAGCGCGCGCCGCTGGTATTCGACTATCGCGGCTGGCGTCTGGTGACAGCGCCTCCGCCATCTTCTGGCGGTGCCGCGCTGGCACAGATCTTCCACGTGCTGTCCGGCTACGAGCTTGCTTCGATGTCGCGCGTGCAGCGGGTCCACCTGCTGACCGAGGCGATGCGTCGCGCCTATCGCGATCGCGCGATCTACCTCGGCGATCCCGACCAGGTGAAGATCCCGGTCGAACTGATCACCAGCCCCGACTACGCAGCCGGCCTGCGCGCCTCGATCAACCTGCAGCGCGCCACGCCCAGCGACATGCTGCCCGGCATCAGCGCCGCACCCGAGGGCGACGACACCACCCATTTCTCGATCATCGACGGCGAAGGCAACATGGCTGCGGTCACCCAGACGGTGAACCTGCCGTATGGCAACGCCTTCCTGGTGCCCGGCACCGGCTTCCTGCTCAACAATCAGATGGACGATTTTTCGGTCAAGCCGGGCGTGCCCAATGCCTTCGGCCTGGTCGGCGAGGATGCCAACGCGATCGCGCCCGGCAAGCGCCCGCTGTCGTCGATGACGCCGACCTTCCTGATCGGCGCCGATCGCACGGCCGTGATCGGCACGCCCGGTGGCAGCCGCATCATCACCATGGTCCTGATCGGTTTGCTGGAGTTGATGGACGGCAAGGGTGCGCAGGCGACAGTCGATGCGCCGCGTTTCCATCATCAGTACCTGCCGGACGTGCTGTCGGCCGAGCCGGGTGCATTCTCCGACGAACAGCTCACACAGTTGAAGGCGCGCGGCCACACGGTCTCGCCGGGTGAGCGCGCCTGGGGCAACATGCAGGTAGTCCTGTGGGAGCGTGGTGCCGGTCGCATCGAGGCCGGTACCGATCAACGCTGGAAGGGTGTCGGCAAGGCCGGCACCAGTGATGCGGTTTACCGCTGACGACAGGCGATCCTGACCGAATGAAAATCTGGAGCATCCTCGGCAACTCGCAGGCCCTCGACGGCGGCGCCATGTTCGGCAACGCGCCACGCTCGGTATGGTCGCAGTGGCTGCAGCCCGACGCGGAGAACCGGGTTTCCCTGGCCTGCCGCGGTTTGCTGGTCGAGGGCATCAATGGCGGACTGCGCGTGCTGTTCGAGACCGGGATCGGTGCGTTCTTCGAACCCAAACTGCGCGAACGCTATGGCGTGTTCGAGGCCGAGCACGTGCTGCTGGACTCGCTGCGCGCGGCAGGCTTCGGGCACGAGGACATCGACGCGGTGGTGCTGTCGCACCTGCACTTCGACCATGCCGGAGGCCTGCTCGCCGGATGGCGCGAAGGGCAGCCGCCGCAGCTGCTGTTCCCCAACGCGCGCTACATCGTCGGTCGCGCGTGCTTCGAGCGCGCCTGCGCGCCACATGCACGCGATCGCGCCTCGTTCATTCCCGAACTGCCCGCGCTGCTTGAAGCCAGTGGCCGACTCGAACTGGTCGATTCGGCGCACTGCGCGTTCCTCGGCACCGACGTCCAGTTCGAGTTCAGCGATGGCCATACGCCCGGCCTGATGCTGGCGACGGTCGGCGGCGACGGCGGACTGAGCTTCTGCACCGACCTGATTCCCGGCCGCGCGTGGGTGCACGTTCCGATCACCATGGGCTACGACCGCTTCCCCGAGCTTCTGATCGACGAGAAGCGGCGCTTTCTCGCCGACAAACTCGCGCGCGGCGTGCGGCTGTTCTTTACCCACGACCACGAGTGCGCCGTGGCCAACGTGGCGCTCGATGCCAAGGGCCGCTACGGCACCTGCAATGAACGCGATGTACTGCGCGGCGAGCCGCTCGCCGCATGAATCCCCGTCAATCTGCTTCGAAGGACACGCCATGCGCCTGATGACTGTTGCCCTGTTGCTTGCCAGCGGCCCACTGGCCGCTGCCGATTTCGGCGATCCGATGCCGGCCGATGCCAAGCCGGTACCGATTGCCGCGGCTGTAGCGGCCGCCCCCGCGTTGGCGCAAGGCCCACACGTATTCAGTGGTCGGATCGGCAAGGTGTGCCAGAAGAAGGGCTGCTGGATGACCCTCACCGAGGGCGATGCGGTGGTGCGCGTGATGACCGGCTATCGCTATTTCTTTCCGACCGACGCACAGGGCGATGCGGTGGTGTACGGCACGCTGACCGCCAAGAGCATGGACGCCAAGACCACCGCGCACATGGCCGAGGACGCGGGCGAGCCGGCCAAAGCGCTGGCTGAAGCATCCGTCGAATGGCAGATCGATGCGCTGGCAGTTCGCATCGAATAGTTACCAGCGCGCGGTCCAGTCAGCCTTGCGGCCACGGATTGCCGGAGGCGTCGCGTTCCAGGAAATACAGGCCGGCGTAGAGTTTGGGGTCGATCGCGAACCCCTCGCGCATGGCGCGCGCAAGGAACGCGGCGCACTGCGCGCGCGGCACCCGGTGCACGATGATCTGCTCGCTCGCATCACCGCCGCCGGGGCCGACTTGCTGCAGACCGTGTGCGCGCACGAAGGTCATGACTTCGGTACTCATGCCCGCCGACGAGGGGCCGCCCATGACGATCTCCAGGCGCGCGGCGCGATAGCCGGTTTCTTCCTCCAGTTCGCGCGCGGCCGAGGCGAGCAGGTCTTCGTCTTCCTGTCCTGCGAGATCGCCGATGAGTCCGGCGGGCATCTCGATCGTGCGTTGCTGCAGCGGAACGCGGAACTGTTCGACGAACAGCACTTCGTCATGTTCGGTGATCGCAACGATGATTACCGCGCCCTGCGGGTTGACCCGTTCGACGAACTCCCAGGTGCCCCGCCGCCTGATGCGCAGCCAGCGGCCGTTGAAAAGGGTTTCGGTTTCGGTCATGGTGCGCGCCCCTCGGGCCGCGTGGCCCGTCCCCCGCATGGTAAGGCCTGACGCGAACTTTTCCGCCTTGCAGCGGTCCCTTGTAGCCACTCTTCGTTGAATCCGGTCATGACCCGAATACTTGCCTGTTTTACCGCGGTCGCCTTGCTGCTGGCTGGCGCTGCGTCCGCGCAGCAAGCGCCATCGCCTGCAGTAGCGCCAGCTCCTGCCGCTAGCGCGCCGACACTGCCGCCGCTGCCGGCCGACATCGCCGAGCAGATCGCCAAAGCCAACGTGGTGCCGCCGCTGCTGGCGCTGGGTCGGCGCTTCGAGAGCGAGGGCAACTGGCCTCTGTATCAGGCGACCATGCAGCGGGTCACCGCGCTGCGCCCGCATGCGGGCAACATCCGCCTCGAGCTTGCCGCCGCGCTCGCGATGCAGGACAACAAGTCGGGCGGCTACGAGCAACTGCTGCAGCTGAAGGATCAGGGCTATTCCTTCGAGGTGGCCAAGGACAGGCGGTTCGACAATCTGCACGGCACCGAGGTGTGGACGTTCCTGGTCGATGGATTCAAACAGAATGGACAGCCAAAGGGATCGGGACGCGTCGCAATGCAGCTGCCGGCCGGCGACCTGCTGGTCGAGGCCTTGGCGTGGGACCCCGAGCGCAAGAGCCTGCTGGCCGGCAGCGTGCGCAGCGGCGTGATCTCACGCGTCGATGCCGAGGGCAATCTGACCAAGTTCATCGAGCCGGATGCGCAGAACGGGCTATGGGGCGTGTTCGAGATGGCAGTGGACGCCGAACGCGATGCGCTGTGGGTAGCGAGTGCTGCGATTCCGCACGTGCGCCATGCCAAGGGCGCGGACTATGGCCGCGTGGGTGTGTTTCAGTTCAAGCTGTCCAGCGGCACATTCGTCTCACGCGCGCTGTTGCCCAGCGATGGTCGCAACCATTTACTGACCGGGCTTGCGGTGGCACCTGATGGCCAAGTGTATGCGGCCGACAGCCAGACCCGGCAGATCTTCAAGGTCGACGGCGAGAGCCTGCGCAGCGTGGTCGACAACCAGCGCTTGAGCTCGATCCGCGGCCTGACGGTGAGCGGCGATGGCAAGCGTCTGTACTTCTCCGATCATGAGCTGGGCCTGTTCGGTATCGAACTGGCAACCGGCAAGCCGTTCGAGGTCAAGGTCGGCCCCACCACCAGCCTGTTCGGCATCGAGAGTCTGTACTGGCACGACAACAGCCTGATCGCGGTGCAGAATGGCACCCGTCCGATGCGCATCGTGCGCCTGATGCTCACCCCCGATGGCAGCGGAGTGAACAACGCAGTGCCGATCGATGTCGCGCAGCCGGAATTCGGCCAGCTCACGCGCGGTGCATTGGCCGGCAATCGTGTGTACGTGATCGCCAATTCGCAGAAGGGCGGCTACGACTCGCTGGGCGTGCCGCGCGATGTGGCCAAGCTGGAGCGGACCCGGATCTGGGTCAGCACGCTCGATGCGGTCAGCAATCCCGGCTGAGCAGCTTCGCTGTCAACTTGCGCGGCTGGCCAGTTCGCGCACCCTCCGGCGGGTGAGCGGACCAAAGCGCAGGCGCTCGAGAATGGCGTCCGTACGCGCGATGTCGGGCGTGCGCAGCGCATAGTCTGCGGGTGCCGCGGGCGCCGGTGCGTCGGTCGCGATGATGCTGAGCCGGCGCGACAGTAGCGCCAGGTCGCGGTTGGCGCGAATCTTCGCCGCTGCAGTAGCGGCACCGCGGATACCGCGCAGATAGGCCACTTCGTCGATCCGCTCGAGCAGCGCATCGAGGCTGTCGAAGTGCGCCAGCAGGGCGGCGGCGGTCTTCGGTCCGATGCCCGGAACGCCGGGTATGTTGTCGACCGCATCGCCGGTAAGGGCGAGGAAATCGGCCACCTGGTCGGCGCGCACGCCCATCCTGACCGGCATGTCCAGCGCGCCGAAGCGCTCGCGCCGTGCGTAGTCCCAGACCTGGTCGTGCGGGCCGAGCAGCTGGGTCAGGTCCTTGTCGCCGCTGACGATCACGCCGCGGAACCCGTGCGCGCGGACCTGCTCGAGCGCGCTGCCGATAAGGTCGTCTGCTTCGAATTCGAGGTCGGACAGCACGCAGGCGCCGAGTGCATGCGCCAGTTCACGGCAGTAGTCGAACTGCCGCGCGAGGTCCGGCGGCGGCAGTTCGCGGTTGGCCTTGTATTCGGGATAGATCCGGTTGCGGAACGAGCTGGTCAGCGACTGGTCGAAGGCCACCATCAGGTGGCTCGGGCGCGCCTGTTCGATCATCGACAGCAGGAAACCGAGGAACCCGTGCACTGCGTGCACTGGCTGGTCCTCATGGTCGCGAAACTCCGGTGCAACCGAAAAGTAGGCGCGAAACACATAGATGCTCGCATCGACCAGGTGCAGGGTCTCGCGCGCCACGATGATCCCCTCAGCCGCTTGTCAGGTTCAGGTCGGAGAGCAGGCTCGCGACTGCAGGTCGCGCCCGTTCTGTTGCCGGCTCGCGCGGCGTGCCGATATGCACGAAGGCGACGATGCTCTCGTTGGCGGCGAGCCCGAACAGCGCGCCGACTGCCGCGTCGTAGGCCACCCAGCCGGTCAACCACTGGGCACCAAAGCCCAAGGCATGCGCTCCGAGCAGCAGGTTGTAGGCGGCAAGGCCCGCCGACAGCAGTTGTTCCTGTTCGGGAATCTTGTGGCCGCGCACGATAGAGGAGACTACGGCCAGCACCACGGGCGCCTGGCTGAAGCGCTTGCGGTCCTTGTCGAGGGTCGCCGCGTCGGCCTGCGGGTCGCGCGTGAGCGCAATCGCTGCCAGTTTCTCACCGAGCGCAATCCGCGCGGCTCCCGCTACCCGCACGAAACGCCACGGGGTCAGCCGACCGTGGTCGGGCACGTGGACGGCCAATTCGAGCAAAGCCTGCAGTTGCGCGGGATCCGGACCGGGCTCGCCGAGCAGGCGCGAGGGCACGGATCGGCGTTGCTGCAGGAACTCCCACGCTTGGGCGGACATGATGGCTGCGGTCGCGTAAAGGGCGCTCAGTGTAGCCGCATGTGCCACGCGGCCTGCGTCGGCTGGCGCGCCATCGAGCACTCGAAAGCCGGGTCGACCGATCACCAGCGGTGCAAACGCCGGTCCGCATGGGGTAGCATCGCGTCCTGTTGCCGGCTTGGGGAGAAGTCATGGCGGTCACCATCGGGGTAGTGCGCGAAACCGCGCCGCACGAGTGTCGCGTGGCGCTGGTGCCCGACATCGTCAAGAAACTCAAACCGCTGGGCGGTCAGGTTTTGATGCAGACCGGTGCTGGCGATCCCACGCACCTGCCGGATTCCAGTTACGGCGAGAGTGTCCAGACCCAGGTCGATCCGTTGGCCGTGCTCGGGCGCGCCGAGGTGGTGTTCAAGGTGCAGCCGCCGACCCTGGCCGAGATCGCGGCGATGCGCGAGGGCACCATCCTGCTGTCGATCCTGCAGCCGCATACCGCGCCGGAGCGCACGCGTGCGCTGCGCGATCGCAAGATCACCGCGTTTGCAATGGAACTGTTGCCGCGCACCACGCGCGCACAGGCGATGGACATCCTGTCCTCGCAGGCCGGCATGGCCGGCTACAAGGCGGTACTGATCGCCGCGCTCGAAAGCCCCAAGTTCTTTCCGATGCTGACCACGGCGGCGGGCACCATCCGGCCGAGCAAGGTACTGATCGTCGGCGCCGGCGTCGCCGGACTGCAGGCGATCGCCACTGCCCGCCGACTCGGTGCACAGGTCGAAGGCTTCGACGTGCGCCCGGAAGTGAAGGAACAGATCCAGTCGCTGGGTGCGAAGTTCCTCGATCTGGGCGTGTCGGCATCCGGCAGCGGCGGCTACGCGCGCGAGTTGACCGCCGATGAGCGCGCCGAACAACAGCGCAAGCTGGGCGAGCACCTCAAGGGTATCGATGTGATCGTGACCACCGCCGCGGTCCCTGGCCGACCCGCGCCCAAGATCATCCTGCGCTGGATGGTCGAGGGCATGAAGCCCGGCAGCGTGATCGTCGATCTCGCCGCCGAGACCGGCGGCAACTGCGAGCTGACCCGTGCCGGCGAGACCGTGGTGCACAACGCGGTCACCATCGTCGGCCCGGTCAACCTGCCGAGCATGGGCGCGATCCACTCCAGCGACATGTACGCCAAGAACCTGTTCAACTTCGCCAGCCTGTTCATCAAGGACGGCGCGATCGCGCTGGACTGGGATGACGAGTTGATCGCCAAGACCTGCCTCACGCACGCCGGCGAGATCCGCCACGAGCCGACGAAGAAGCTGGTCGACGGCGGCTGAGCGCCGGCAGTTCGGGGGCAGTTCGGGGCGATGAGTAATACACCAGCGGTCGCACGGCGATCGCGGCACTTTGGGGAACGCAGATGATCGACGGATTCCTGGCTCTGTACATCTTCATGTTGGCAGCGATCACCGGCCACGTGATCATCTCGCGCGTGCCCGTGATCCTGCATACGCCGCTGATGTCCGGCTCCAACTTCGTGCACGGCATCGTGGTGGTCGGCGCGATGATCGCGCTGGCGCACGCGGATACCAACCTCGAGCGCGCAGTCGGCTTCATTGCAGTCCTGCTGGGCGCCGGCAACGCGGTGGGCGGCTACGTGGTCACCGAACGCATGCTCGAGATGTTCAAGTCCAGCAAGAAGCCGGGAGCCAAGTGAGATGACGATTCCGGCCATCCTCGACTTCCTGGCCAAGGCGAGCTATTTCGCAGCCGCGGTGCTGTTCATCATCGGCCTGATGCAGATGGGCTCGCCGGTCACCGCGAAAAAGGGCATCCGCTGGGCCGGTTACGGCATGTTGATCGCGACGTTGGTCACCTTCTTCGCACCCAAGACCTGGGGCTCGCACGGCATCGACAGCGTCAACCTGGTGCTCATGATCGTGGCGATCGCGCTGTCCTACGTGTTCTGGATCTGGGGCAAGCGGGTTCCGATCACCGACATGCCGCAGATGGTGGCCATCTTCAACGGCATGGGCGGCGGTTCGGCGGCCGCGATCGGTGCTGCCGCGATGCTCAATGCCGCAACCTTTACCGGCGAGTGCACCGCAGCGGCGATGGCCGACCATGAGTGCATGGACCGCACCAAGACCACCCTCGCCATGCTCGGCGCATTGATCGGCGCGGTGTCGTTCTCCGGCTCGGTGATCGCCTGGGCAAAGCTCGACGGCCGACTCGACAAGCGATTCACGTTTCCCGGCCAGCAGTGGTTCAATCTGCTGGTGTTCGTGGCTGCAGCCGCGCTCGGCGCCTACCTCGTGTTCGCGCTCGATGTGCCGCTGATCATCGCGTTCTTCGTCCTGTGCTTGGCGTTCGGCGTGTTGATGACGCTGCCGATCGGCGGCGCCGACATGCCGGTGGTGATCTCGCTGTTCAACGCCTTTACCGGACTGGCGGTCGCCTTCGAGGGCTATGTGCTGCAAAACGAGGCGCTGATCATCGCCGGTACCGTGGTCGGTGCGGCCGGCATGCTGTTGACCCAGCTGATGGCCAAGGCGATGAACCGCCCGATCAGCGGCGTGCTGTTCTCCAACTTCGGTGGTGGCGGCAGCGGCGAGGCGATCACCGGCAACATGAAGCCGATCGAGGCGTCCGATGCAGCATCCCTGCTGTACCTGGCCGAGAAGGTGATCGTGGTGCCCGGCTACGGCATGGCCGTGGCGCAGGCGCAGCACAAGATGTGGGAGCTGTGCCAGCAGTTGATCAAGCGCGACAAAGCGGTCAAGTTCGCGATCCATCCGGTGGCCGGGCGCATGCCGGGCCACATGAACGTGCTGCTCGCAGAAGCCGGTGTGCCCTACGATCTGATCGCCGACATGGAAGACATCAACCCCGAATTCGCCAGCTGCGACGTAGCGATCGTGATCGGCGCCAACGACGTGGTCAATCCGGTCGCCAAGACCGACAAGTCGTCGCCGATCTACGGGATGCCGATCCTCGATGTGATCAATGCGAAGAAGGTCATCGTGATCAAGCGCGGCAAGGGCACCGGTTTCGCAGGGATCGAAAACGCGCTGTTCTACGCGGACAACTGCAGCATGCTGTATGCAGACGGCCAGGAAGCCGCGACCAAGCTGATCTCCGAGCTCAAGGCGGTGGATTCCGGCGGCGGCCACTGAGCTGCGCGGTAGCAGTGCGACACGCCGGCAGACGCCGCTCGCCGCGTCGGTCAATATCTTCGATGTGCGACAACGTGCTGTAGCACGCTTGGTTATTCGCTAGGCTTGTGGGCCACGATGCGGAAAGCCACAACGCCATGATGGGTCTGAATGCTCGCGAGCTCGCGTCGCCGCGCGGATGTCTGCAATGAGCAGGTCGACAGCACCGACGCAGTCCGGCTGGCGGATCGACAGCTACGGCGACGCCGCGATCGAACTGCGCTGTGCCGACGAAATCGGCGATGCGCCCAGTGCCCGCGTGCACGCAGCCCTCGGCGCATTGCTTGCAGCGGCGCTGCCGGAAGTCGAGGACCTGGTGCCCGGCTACGTCGGACTGACCGTACTGCTGCGCGACCTGCCGCGGCCCGAACGCGATCGGGTGACGCTCGCGGTGAAGCATATCGTCGCTGCGGCAGTTGTCAGCAGCGACGCAGCGCTGCATCGCAGCGTGCTGATCCCCGCCTGCTATGGCGGCAGCAGTGGGCCGGATCTCGCAGCTGTCGCGGCGCACACGGGACTGAGCGAGGCCGAAGTGATCGCGCGCCATGCAGCACCGGTCTATCGCGTCGCGTTCATCGGATTTCTGCCGGGTTTTCCGTATCTGATTGGCCTCGATCCGATGCTGGCGATGGCGCGACGCGCAACGCCGCGTACGCGGGTGCCGGCGGGCTCGGTGGCCATTGGCGGTGCGCAGACGGGCATCTACCCCGTGTCGAGCCCGGGCGGCTGGCATTTGCTCGCGCGCACCGCGGTGCGCTTGTTCGATCCCCAGCATGCAGCCCCCAGCGTGCTATGCGCGGGCGATCGGCTACGCTTCCGGCCGGTCAGTCTGGCGGAACTCGCGCACGCCACGGTGGAGATCGAGCATGCTTGAGGTCCTGGTGCCCGGTCCGCTGACCTCGGTGCAGGATCTCGGTCGCCCGGGCTATCGCGCACTGGGCGTGCCGATCGCCGGTGCAGCCGATGCCGATGCGCTGCGGGTGGCGAACCTGCTGGTCGGCAATCCCGAACAGGCTGCGGGTCTTGAGTTCACCTTGTCCGGTCCGGTGCTGCGTTTCAGCGGGCCGCGCGTGATCGCGCTCACCGGCGGCGATTTGGACGCCAGCATCGATGGCGAGCCGGTGCCGGGCTGGCGTCCGGTCGCGCTCGCTGCCGGCAGCGAGCTGCGCATCGGCCGCGTGGTGCTGGGCGCGCGCGGTTATCTGGCGATCAGCGGCGGCGTCAACGTCAAGCCGGTACTGGGCAGCCGCAGCACCGATCTGCGCTGCGGATTCGGTGGCTTGCACGGTCGCGCCCTGCGTGCGGGCGACCGTTTGCCGCTGGGTCGCCAAGAGTCGGCGCGTGGACGCAGTCTGCGCCGCAAGCGCGCCGCCGCGCAGCGCCGCTTCCTCGCCGCATCGTGGTGGGTCGCGGCTACCGGCGACCTGCGCGGCGAAGTGGCATGGCTGCACGTGTTGCCCGGACCCGATATCGCAGCGCTCGATCCGCGCGTTCTGCGGGTGTTGCGCAGCGGCACCTGGATCGTGTCGCGCGACAGCGACCGCATGGGCCTTCGTTTCGAAGGTCCGGAGGTTCCGCGCGTCGTAGTGCCGGAACAGATTTCGGCCGCGGTGCTGCCCGGTACGGTGCAGCTCACCCCGGACGGGCGGCCGATCCTGCTCGGGGTCGATGCGCAGACCACCGGCGGTTATCCGCGGATCGCACAGGTGATCCGTGCCGATCTTGGCCGGGCGATGCAGCTGAAGCCCGGCGATCGCGTGCGGCCGGTCCTGGTCGATGATCAGGCCGCCGAAGGCGTGCGCCGACTGCGCACCCGTGAGCTGGAACGGATGCGCTTTGCGATTGCCACACGCCTGGCCGAGGATTGAGCGATGCCGGCGGCCATCGATCTGAATTGCGACATGGGCGAGTCCTTCGGCGCATGGTCGATGGGCGCGGATGCCGCAGTGATGCCCTTGATCAGTTCGGCCAGCATCGCTTGCGGATTCCATGCCGGCGATCCGGCGGTGATGCAGTCCAGCGTGCGCCTGGCTTTGGACCACGCGGTGGCGATAGGCGCGCATGTCAGTTTGCCCGACCTGCAGGGCTTCGGCCGCCGCGAGATGGCATTGAGTGCACAGGAGGCCTACCAGCTGACGCTGTACCAACTCGGGGCACTGGACGCGTTCGTGCGCACGCAGTCCGCTCGCATGGCGCACTGCAAGCCGCATGGTGCGCTGTACAACATGGCCGCCCGCGATCGCGCGCTGGCCGATGCCATTGCGCAAGCCGTGCGCGACTTCGATCCAGGGCTGGTGCTGTTCGGATTGTCCGGCAGCGCGCTGCCGGCTGCCGGCGAGGCGCTGGGCCTGGCCGTCGCGCACGAGGTGTTCGCCGATCGCAGCTACGAATCCGACGGTTCGCTGACCGCGCGGCGCATCCCCGGCGCGGTGCTCGCGCAACAGACCGCAGTGGCAACGCAGGCGACACAGCTTGCCCTCCACGGCACCCTGAGCGCGCGCGACGGCGTTCGCTTGCAACTGCGTGCCGACAGCATCTGCGTACATGGCGATCGCGATGCGGCGGCCGAGTTCGCGCATGCCATCCGCGCGGCACTCGATGGCGCTGGAATGACGGTGCGCGCGCCGAGCGGTGCTGGCCGGTGAACTGGTGGCCGCTGATCGGCGTGCTGGTGGTCGCGATCGGTTTCATGCTGCGCTTGAATGCGCTGCTGGTGGTGGTGGCGGCAGGCTTCGCGACCGGGATCGCTGCCGGCATGGACATATTGGAGATCCTTGCCGCAACCGGCGATGGCTTCCTCAACAACCGCTTTTTGATGATCTTCGTGTTGACCCTGCCGGTGATCGGGCTGCTCGAGCGCAACGGCTTGCGCGAACAGGCCGAACGTTGGGTGCTGGGCCTGCGCGGGCTGTCGACCGGGCGCCTGCTGATCGCTTATCAGGCGCTGCGCCAGAGTGCCGCGGCGATTAGCCTGACCCATCTGGGGGGACACCCGCAGACGGTACGGCCACTGCTCGCACCGATGGCCGAGGCGACCGCGACGCGCACCCATGGTCGGCTGCCCGACAGCGTGCGCGAGCGACTGCGTGCGATGTGCGCTGCAACCGACAATGTCGGGCTGTTCTTCGGCGAGGATGTGTTCGTGGCATTCGGTGCGGTGCTGCTCGCGCAGGCTTTCCTGGCCCAGAACAGCATCGTCGTCGAACCGCTGGCGATTGCGCTGTGGGCGCTGCCGACGGCGATCGCGGCGCTTCTGATCCACGGCGCGCGCCTGTCGCGACTCGACCGTCGGATGGCGGCGGAGATCGCGCGCTTGCGCGCTGCAGGCGCTGCCGGGTGAGTAACACAGCGCTACTGCCGGTGACAGCGTTGACGCCGGTCTATGTACTGATCGGACTGTTCCTGCTGGCAGCGGCGTGGCACGCAGCGCGCGACGACAGCCATCCGCGGCGCCGCTCATCGGCCCTGTTCTGGGGTCTGTTGGCCATGCTGTTCCTGATCGGCGATGGCTTGCCGAGCGCGGTGGTCGGTGCGGTCATCGTCGCGCTGGCGTTGATTGCCGGCGCTGGCGGCGTCGGTCGCGGTGTGCGCCGCGAACGCTGCGCGGACGAGCGTGCAGCGCAGGCGGCGCGACTGGGCAATCGACTGTTCTTGCCGGTGCTGCTGATCCCGCTGGTGACCGTAGTCGGCGTGATCGCATCGAAGCTTTTGCTGGTCGATGGCAAGCCGCTGCTGAGCGGCCAGCAGGTCACGTTGTTGGCGCTGTCGCTGGGCTGCGTGCTCGCGCTGTTGGCAGCGTGCCGGGCCACGCGCGAATCGCCGGCGCGGGCCGTCGATGCCGGACGAGGCCTGCTGGAAGCGATCGGCTGGGCGGCCCTGCTGCCGCTGGTGCTGGCAGTGTTGGGTGGTTTATTCGCCGCTGCCGGTGTCGGCGAGAGCATCGCCAGCCTCGTCGCGAGTGTGGTGCCGACCGACAATCGCCTGGCCTGCGTGCTGGCCTACTGCCTGGGCATGGCGGCTTTCACCATGGTCATGGGCAATGCATTCGCCGCTTTTCCGGTAATCACCGGCGGCGTCGGCTTGCCACTGCTGGTCGGCGTGCACCATGCCGAGCCCGCATCGATGGTGGCGATCGGCATGCTGGCTGGCTATTGCGGCACGCTGATGACGCCGATGGCGGCAAACTTCAACATCGTGCCGGCCGCACTGCTGGAGTTGCGCGACGCCAATGCGGTGATCAAGGCGCAAATTCCGACCGCACTGCTGCTGCTGGCCGCGAACGTGGCGATCATGGAGTGGGTGGTGTTCCGCCATGCCGGCTGATCCACCGGTGATCCTGCTTACCGGCTTCGATGGCTTTGCCGGCGAGTCGCGCAATCCATCATGGGACGCCGCGCGCAGCCTGCGCGGTGCGCGCATTGCCGGCCATCAGGTGGCGGTGCAGCGCATACCAACCGCGTTCGCGCGCTGTGCGAGCGTGCTTGCGCGGGCGATTGCGCGCCATCGCCCGCGACTGGTGCTGTGCCTCGGCCAGGCGGGAGGCCGCACCGCGATCTCGCTGGAGCGGGTGGCGATCAACTGCATCGATGCACGGATTCCGGACAACGACCAGCAGCAGCCGGTCGACCAGTCGGTGATCGTTGGCGCGCCCGCGGCATACTTCGCCGCGCTGCCGATCAAGGCGATGCTGGTTGCGTTGCGTGAGCGCGGTTATCCGGTCGAGGTGTCCAACAGCGCCGGCACCTTCGTGTGCAACGCGCTGGCTTTCCATCTCGCGCATGGCATCGCCACCCGCTGGCCAGGATTGCGCGGCGGCTTGATCCATATTCCTTTCGCACCAGCGCAGGTGGCCGCGCGTCCCGGCGTCCCGAGCATGCCCATCGAGTTGGTGGCCGATGCATTGCGGGTCGCCGTTCGCGTTGCATTGACCACCAGCGTCGACTCTGCGGTCGGCGCAGGGCGCGAAGACTGACCGCGGCTCGGCGTACGGCGCGCTGCCGCTCAACCTGCCGCGCGCGGGCGCGCTTGCCACCACGCCACGCCTGCGGCAAGCAGCGTGCAGGCGAGGATGCCCGCTTGCTCCAGCGCCGACAGCCGCGCGTGCGCGAGTGCGCCGGCCATCTCCGGGCCGGTGGTTGCCAGCACGTCGAACACGTCAAGGCCGAGGCCGCCGGCAATCAGCAGACCAGCTTGCAGATACAGCGCGATCGCCGCTGCCATCAGGCACAGCAGGCCCGCTGCCAGCGCGCGCTGCCAGCGCACCGCGCGCACCATGCCGCCGGCGCCGACCACTGCGGCCACTGCAGCAGGCAGCGCCATCCAGGCAGCTTCGCCGCGCAACATGATCGCCACCAGCGCCCACGCCGCGCCGGAACCGGCGGCCAGCAGCAGGGCGGCGAGGGTCGACACGAGGCGCGAGAAGAAGCGGGTAAAGAATCGGGCAGGCATCCGCCCATTGTCGCCGCAGCCGCGCGCGCGGTCACGCGTCGCGCAGATATGCCGGCAACGGCACTCGGACCCCGGCGGGATCCACTTCCGGTGGGCCGTGTGTCATGCGCAGCGGTACGACTCCGGCCCACACCGGCAGCAGCATGTCGTGCGGGTGGTCTTTCGGGCCACCGCTGCGCTGCTTGACGCTGGCATCCTCGATGGTGACTGCCAGCACCTTGGTCGCGGCCAGTTCGCTGGCATCGGCGGCACGGCTGTCAGCGGCGCGACCGGCGAGCACGGCATCGGTAAACCGATACAGGCAGCGCGCCTTTTCGTCCAGGTCGACTATCTCGTGCGCGCGCCCGAAGACCACCGCCGAGCGGTAGTTCACCGAGTGCGAGAACTGCGAGCGCGCCAGCACCAGAGCGTCGAGCAGGGTGACGGCCAGGCTGCACGGCGGGCCGCCGGCCAGTGCCTGCAGCAAGCGGCCGGATACGCTGCCGTGCAGCAGGACACGATCGCCATCGCGCGCATGCAGCATCGGGATCACGAACGGTTGGCCGTCGATCGCGAACGCCACGTGGGCCATGAACGCGCCATCGAGCACTGCGTAGAGTGCGCTGCGGTCGTAACTGGCACGTTCCGGATGGCGACGCACCGCGTGGCGGTCGCCGCGCGCAGCGGGGGTATCCATGGTCTTGCTCACGGTGCGGGTTCGGTGCAGGCTACGTCGGAGATTGGTTCTGTGCGAGGGCCACTTCCGGCGCTTTCGACCGGACCAATCCGGGAGCCGGCATGCTGCATCTGGATCTGGATCGTTGCGGCGCGCTCAACCAGCAGGTCGGCCGCGCGCTGAAATCGGCGATCCTTGACGGCCGCCTCGCCCATGGCACGCGCTTGCCTGCGTCGCGTGCGCTCGCCCTGGCGCTGGGGCTTGCGCGCAACACCGTGGTCGACGCCTACGAGCAATTGCTCGCCGAGGGCATGCTGCAAGCACGCACCGGCGCGGGCACCTACGTGGCGTTGCGCGTAGCGCCCGTCGCTGGCGCGCTGCAAACACCGTTGCCGACCTCGCGGCTGTCCCGCTACGGCGCGCGTGCGCTCGAGTGCGAACCGCACAGCCCGCTGCCGGTACGCCGACGGAAGCTGCGCTACAACCTCGAGTACGGTGCGCCACTGGTACTGCCCGCCACCCAATCGGTGTGGCGCCGGGCCCTGTCGCGGGCGGCCGATCGCAGTGATTTCGACTACCCGCCCGCGCATGGCGTCGCTGCCTTGCGCGAGGCCATTGCGGCCTATCTCGGGCGGCGCAGGGGCCTGGCGGTCGATCCCGAGGACGTATTGGTACTTGCAGGTACCCAGCAGGCGGTGGAGCTTGCCGCGCGGGTGCTCATCGATCCGGGTCAGCGCGCGGTGATCGAGGACCCTTGCTATCAGGGCACGCGCGCCGCGCTTGCTGCAGTTGGTGCCCGCCTGCTGGTGGTGCCGGTCGACAATGATGGCATGCAGGCCGACAAACTGCCGCGCAGCGGTGCGCGACTGGTCTGCGTGACGCCCTCGCACCAGTTTCCGGCCGGTAGCGTGCTGTCGCTTTCGCGTCGGATAGCGCTGCTCGACTGGGCGCAGCGGCACGACGGCTGGATCCTTGAAGACGACTACGATGGCGAGTTCCGCCATGACGGTCGCCCGCTCGCAGCGCTCAAGTCGCTCGACCGCAGCAGCCGCGTGATCTACATCGGTTCGTTTTCGAAGCTGCTGTTTCCGGCCTTGCGGCTGGGGTTTGCGGTGGTGCCGCCGACCTTGCGCGAGGCGTTCCGGGCCGCCAAATGGCTGGCCGATCGCGGCGCGCCCAGCGTGCTCCAGGATGCGCTGGCGGATCTGATGTCCAGCGGCCGCTTCGAACGTCTGGTCCGACGCACCGGGCAGGCATTGGCCCTGCGTCGCCAGGCCCTGCTCGATGGCTTGCAGCAGCATGCCGGGGATCGGCTCCAGGTCGAGGGCAGCGCGGCCGGCATGCATCTGACCTGCTGGCTGCCGGGCGTCGCCAGCCGGTCGCTACCGGCGCTGATCGCGGCGGCTGAACAGCAGGACTTGGGTCTGTATCCGATCACGCCCTACTTCAGCGCGCCACCGCCACTGGCCGGCCTGCTGATCGGCTACTCCGGACTTTCGTGCCGCGATCTGGCCGAAGCGTCCCGGCGACTCGGGCAGTTGCTGCAAAGACGGCGGCCTTCACGTGGGTAGTGAGGCTGTTTCGGGCACAATAGCGGTCCTTCGCGTCGACTCGTGCAGCGCCTACGATGGGTCACTTCAGCAACAGCAGCGAACCGGTACGCTTCGAGCGCGACTGTGCGGCCGTGATGGTTCCGCAAGGTGAGGCGGTGAATCTGCCGGCCGGTCAGGTGGGCTACATCACGCAGGCGCTCGGCGGCAGCTTTACCGTCTACGTCGATGGCAATCTGTTCCGCATCGCCAACCAGGATGCGGATGCGATCGGCAAGGAACCACTGGAGCTGCCGCAGCTTTCGTACGAGGCCAGCGACGACGAGGTCGAGCAATTGGTGTGGTCACAACTGCGCACCTGCTTCGATCCCGAGATTCCGATCAACATCGTCGACCTCGGGCTGGTCTACGAGTGTACGGTCGCGCGCCGCGAGGACGGCGCCCGCGTGGCTACCGTGCGCATGACGTTGACTGCGCCCGGCTGCGGCATGGGCGACATCCTGGTCGAGGACGTGCGCAGCAAGCTGTTGCTGGTGCCGACGCTCGAGGAGTGCGACATCGAGATGGTGTTCGAGCCGCTGTGGAACACGTCCATGATGTCGGAAGCCGCGCGTCTCGAAACCGGCATGTTCTGAGCCGCCTGCGGCAGCCTCACCAGATCGGGCGACTGAAGTCGAACTCGGGCTCGGCGGTGGCGCGGCCGAGTCCATCGCCGCAACCGTAGTCGATAGCCAGCCGCAGCAGCACATGCGCGCGGTCGATGCTTTCGACCGCGGGTGCGATCACCACCGATCCGAGCGCGTGCGCCTTGCGCACCAGCGCCAGCAGGGTGCCGCCGATCGCCTTGTCGCTGGTCGTATGCAGGACCAATTCCGGATCGAGGCGCAGGTAATCCAGCGGCAGGGTCTTGAGCACGTGTACCGCAGCCCAGTCGCGCCCGAAATCCGACAGACCCAGCCGCACGCCCGCCGCGCGCAGTCGCTGCAGCGGTTTAAGAAGCTCCGCGCGCCGATCGAGCAGTTCCGCGCTGGCCAGTTCGAGGGTCAGCCCGCTGCCCGAGAGGTGTCGTGATTCGAGCTCGTCGAGCAGCCAGTCGACCAGATCATCGTCGAGCAGAGAGGCCGCGCGTATCGGCATGAAAAGCCGCACCTGGCGACCCAGCTTCAGGCGCGACTGCCGCGCGTCCATTGCGGTGGCAAGCCGTCGACGCTCGATTGCCGGCAGGGCGCCGAGTTCGGCAGCCACCGGCGCATAGACCGGATAGCGCGCGCGCGCGCTCGGGTCCTGGGTACCGACCAGCAAATACTCGAGGTCGAACTGTCCAACCAGCTTTCCGCCCAGCGGCACGATCGGACGATACTCGCAGCGCACGTGGTCGTCGTGCCAGGGGCGCGTGAGTACCGCACGCACCGCGAGCTGCGGGTCGGGCCGCACCAGCGCGTACTCGCCGGGTTCGTACCACAGCACGCGATTGCCGCCGACACGCGCAGCGGCAAGGCTCGCCGCTTCTGCGCGTGCAACCCGCGCATCGGCGCCGCCGTCGGCATCGTCGAGCTGGGTGATGCCGATGCTGGCCGTGATCGCTGTAGCGCTATCGCCACCACCGGCGCGACGTTCGGCGAGCTTCTGGCGCAGGCGCTCGGCCAGCTCGGTGACCGCATCGCGATGATCGCCGGCGGCGATCACCAGATAGGCGAAATCGCGCAATGGAGCGGCGACATCGCCGCTGGCCAGGGCCTCGCGGAATGCCTGCGCGACCTCGGCTTCGAGCTGCGGCAGGCCGGATAGACCTACCGACTCGCCGATCCGCTCGGCACGATCGAAGGCGACCAGCAGCAGGACCGAGCCTGCCGGCTGGTTCGATTGGCCCAGACGTTCGATCACCGCGTGTCGCGCGTACATTCCGCTGCGGACATCGCGGCCGCCGCCTGCCGGAGTAGTGCCGTGCAGCCACTGCGCACGCTGTACTCGCGAGCGGATCACTGAAGTGAGGTGGCGCGGCTTCAACGGTGCCAGCAACACCTCGTCGGCACCGGCGGCAATCGCATCGAAGCGCCGCGCATCATCGGCATGCTCGCCGTACAGCACCACCGGCATGCCGGTGAATTCGGGTTGCTGGCGGATCAGCTGGGCGACTTCATGTCCGCGAGCATCGGGCAGTTCGTCGTCGATCAGCACGATGTCGGGCCGGAACTCGACCAGCGCTGCGAGCGCGCCCGGCGCGTCGAAGGCCAGCCGCGCGGTCATGCCCTGTTCGACCAGCCAGCGTCCGCACAGTGCGCCGTGTTCGCGATCGGCGTCGACGATCAGAACGCGGTATGGCGTGGTTTCATGGCGACCGAGCAACTCCTCGACCCGCGCCACGATGCGATAGGAATCGAGCGGAGCGCCGAAATAGGCCGCAGCCCCTGCACGCATCGCCAACAGCCGGTGGGTCAGATCGGCGGCCGTCGAGAGCACGATCAGGGCAGGACCCAGCAGGGTCGCAGGCGCTGCATCGCCGAGTGCTGCGATCAGCTGCGGCAGGTTGCGCAGGCGCGGTGCGTCGATCATCAACACGCCGGGACGTGCCTGCCGCAGCCACCCCAGGAGACCCTCGATCTCGGCGAAATGGCGCACGCTGTAGCCGTGTTCGGCCAGCGAGCCGCTCAAGCCAGGGCACAGCGCGTCGCTGACGCCGAACACGCAAACCGTGCCGCGCGCCTCTTGCGCGCGCGGCGGCGGGGTCGGCAGTTGCACCACATTGGCCGCAGCGGTGGTGCCGCCGAACAGCGCGCCTGCCAGCGCATCCAGACGCCCCAGCTGCTGGCGACTGGGAACCAGCGCGCCGTCGGCGAATACCGCAAGGTATGCCGCGAGGTCGCCCGCGCGCATCGCTCGCGCGTCGTCGTTCGACTCCAGCAGCAGCACCAGACCCTCGCCGAAGTCCTGCGCGTCGGAGATGTTCCATGTCGCAACCAGGCGGCTCCAACATGCAGCAAGCTTCTGCAGCACCGCCTCGCCGGTTGCCAGCATCATCGGATCGACCGGTTCCGGTGCGTTCATCGATTCCTGCTGATCGCCCGGCCCCTGCTACGCAGTGTGCGGATTCTGGCATGGACCGGGGCCGCGGCAACGTGCGTCACCTCACATAAACCGTGCGGCTGGCAGGGATCCCCGGCAGAGGCTTACCTTGTCGCGGAACGGCGCATGCCGCAAACTCACGCCATCATGAATCTCCGAGTCTGGACCGCGGCATGAATCAGGCGCTCGAACGCATCCTGTTGCATCACCTGGAAGGCTCGCGCGCCGGCCAGGTCGACAGCTTCACTCAGCCGGTAGTGGTGATCGGGCGCGCGCCCGACTGCCACCTCGTGCTGGATACCGACAAGGGCGTCTCGGGCCACCATTGCGAGATCCGCCAGGCAGGCGGCCAGTTCGAACTGGTCGACAGCAACAGCACCAACGGCACCTTTGTTGGCGATGAGCGCATCGCCACCCAGTTGCTGAACTCGGGCGACAGCATCCGTTTCGGCTGGATGGGTCCAGTCGCGCGGGTCGAGTTCGACGCGGCAGTCCGATCGGTCCACCCCGATCATCCGATGGACGATTCGCAATCGACGGTGATGGTTTCGGCGCGCCATATCGCAGCCGCCGCCGGCGCGCAGAGCGCCGCAGCCGAATCGGCGCGGCCATTGAAGGAACCGCAGATCACCATGCCGCCGCCCTCGCGCGTGCCGGCTCCATCTGCGCCACCGCCGGCGCTTGCAGCCCCACCGCCAGTTGCAGCACCCAAGCCGGCCGCGGTGTCGCCTGCGGCGGCAGCCGCGCGCGCGCCAGCGCCGCCGCCGCGACCTGCGCGGCCGGCTGCTGCAGCGAGCGGCGGTTGGTCGACAGCGCGCTGGGTAGTTGCGATTGCCATTGTGGTCGTGGTTGCCGCCGGTGCCGCGTTCGGCCTGTGGCTGATGATCGGCTGAGTGAAGGGTTCTGCTGGCAGGCCAGTGCAGGCTGATCGTGCTTGAGTGCGCGAACGGTTTGCGCTCGACCGTCGCGCTGCGGGATGTCACTTCGCGCAACTTCCTGCGTAAGTGGTCCGGACAATGATTCTGCAGTGCAGCATCAGCGGTTGCATCTGCAACGTTTTTCGCCCCCTGCAAGGCGTTGGCTGCCAGCATGTCGGTCGTCAGGTTCGGATTGCGGCCCGTTGATGGGCGGCGGCAGTAACTGGTCGGGATCGCCGCGTCGCTCGGGCGCGCGGGAGCGGCCCGATTCCCCAGGTTCAATTCACTGCGCTCGCTTCGACCTCTGCGTTCGCGTGCGTTTCGATCGTTGATTGCAAGTTCTGACACGGACCCGCGCGGCGAGGTTGGGGAGACCGAACTGCTGCGATCCTGAAAGGGGGGAGCCCCGGCACCAGCCGGCGCTCTTTTTTGCACTGCAGTCTCGGCGCCCCTCGCTTGCCGCAGCCCTTCCGGTAGCATTCCGGACTTCCATTCGGGCGGGGCTCGATCATGCTGATTCGCCGTACCGCAGCGACAATCGCGCTGCTGCTTGCTCTGGTGAGCTCGGCAATCGCCCGCGACGCGGCGACCACGCAGGGGCACTTCGAGGCGCGTCGCTACACCGAAGCGCTTGCTGCCGCTTCAGATTGGGCCGAGTCCACAGCGGACGACGATGACGCCTGGTACATGCAGGGCGTAAGCCTGATAGCGCTCGATCGCGCCGGCGAGGCCATCGAGCCGTTGCAGCGCGCAACGCGGATCGATGCCGCGGATGCCTACAACTGGGGCGAACTCGGCAGAGCGTATTCCCTGCACGATGAGCCGGCGCTGGCCCGGAATGCGTGGAAGCGCGCGTTCGAGCTCGACGCCGAGGTTTTCGGCACCCTGGTAGGCAACTGGTACACCTCCGATTTCGACGCGGTGGCACTTGATGCCGCACGATTCTGGACCAGCGTTGCAGCGCAATCCGATGAAGCCTGGTTCCTGGTTGGCGCCAGCCTGCTGTACCTGGATCGGCCGCAGGAAGCGCTTGCTCCGCTGCGGAAAGCGCTCGCCCTGCGCTCGACGGGCGGCGACAGCAAATCACTGTCGGCAGTGGTCAAGCTGCGCGCCTTCACCCATGCGCAGATCGGTTTCGCGCAGGAAGCCAGCGGCGATGATGCGGGCGCGGCGAAATCGTGGCGCGCGTGCATGGCGCTGGTTCGCAGCGAATGCACCGATGCCATCGAGGAGCACTACCTGCGCGAGCGCTTGCAGCCGGTGCTGGCAGCCGGGCGCACCCTGCGCGAGGGCAGCCCGACCTTCGATGAAGGCTGGTACTACGAAGGTGCTGCCCTGTTCCATCTGGATCGAGAGCGCGAATCGATTGCGCCCTTGCGGCGTGCGGCAGAACTCGATGACGAGGATTACGTCAACCACTACATGCTCGGCTATGCGCTGCTGTTCACCGATCAGCCGAAGCCGGCATTGGTCGCGCTGGAGCGCGCACTGCAACTGGAGTCCACCGATCCCGACATCCATGCGCGCATGGCCGAGGCATACGAAAAGCTGGGTCGCACGGATGCGGCGGCCGAAGCGCGCGCACGCGCCGAGTCGCTGGCCGAGTCCGACTGATCGATCGCTCGCAAAATCCTCGCTGACGGCAATCAGCGGGCTTCGAAGCGATTCGCAGCGACGTTCTTGCGCACGTGCTGCGGATCCCAGATGCGCCCATTCATGGCGATGTAGACGCCATCGGGCAGCACCTGCACGGCACCTACCGCCGCGCCGATGTTGAACACCGCATCGGAGCCGGTGAACCGCGCTGGATTGAGCGCGCCGGTCAGCACGATCACCTTGCCAACGATCGCCTGCAGCACCTTGGCGGTTTCGACCATGCTGTCGGTGCCATGGGTGACCAGCACATGCCGCCCTGGCTGCGCCTGGATGGCTCGGCGCAGCAAGTCGCGATCCTCGTCGGTGATGTGCAGGCTGTCCTTGCGCATGATCGGAATCAGGTCGAACGCGAACCCGACCCCTATAGCGTCAAGGATCTCGCCGATCTGCGGCGCACCGATCTGGAAACTCGACTTGTCGTCGAAGTAGATCTTGTCGATCGTGCCGCCGGTGGTGACGATGGTGAGGTGGTTCATGGGGGTGGGGGTTCTGCTCGACAATGGCGGTGAAGCGGCAAATGGCGAATGGCAAATGGCGAATGGGCGATGTGGGGCGGGGCGATGTGTCGCCGGTCGTCGGCGTAGCTCACCCAGTCTAGATCAGCCGGAGTCATCGCTCTTTCCCATTCGCCATTCGCCAATCCAACCCTCCCCAGTCCCAGACCCACCCCGACCATCCCTACGCATAGATATCACTCGCCAGCATCCGCGCCTCCACTGACGCTGGATCGACCAGCCGGTTGATTCCGAGGCGGGCGAAGCGCCTTGCTGCGGCCATCGGTCGGGGATCGTTTTCGACGCGCATGGTCCAGTCGGCATGGCGGGCCAGCAGGGCGAGCGCCAGGGTGCGGCCGAGGGTCATTGCCAGGCCGCGCGCGCCAGCAGCCAGCGCATCGCGCGATTTCGAATGTTGCACCAGCCATTCGGCGGTGCGGGTGGTGTTTTCGCGGACCAGCCTGACCACCGGATCGAGTTCGCTGGCGGTTACCTGTGCGGTGAGACCGCGCAGGGCGACCAGCCATGGCTGCAGTCCGCCGATCTGCCCGAGCACCCGCACCACGTCCAGTGCCAGCACGTTGGTGGTGCCTTCCCAGATCGGCAGCACCTGCGCGTCGCGCAGCAGGGTAGGGATGCCGGTGTCCTCGATATAGCCCGCGCCGCCGAACGCTTCGCAGATCTCGGATAGCCCGGCCACCGCCTGCTTGGCGGTCATCAGCTTGGCGACCGGGGTCATCAGGCGCAGCAGGTGCGCGTGCGTATCGTCGATCTGCCCGTGTTCGGCGCGTCCGAGCAGTTCGGCGACGAAGAACGTCAGATGGAAACCGGCTTCCAGCTCGGCCTGCAGATCTGCCAGCGTCTCCTGGTGCAGCGGATGGTCGAGCAGCGGCATGCCGAACACCACGCGGCGCGTCGCATAGGAGCGCGCCAGCGCCATTCCGCGTCTGAACAGCGCGATGGCGGCGACCGAGTTCCACAGCCGGGTGACATTGAGCATCGGCGCGATGAGGCGCACCCCGTGGCGCGCCTCGCCGACCAGGTGGGCGGGTGTGCCGTCGAGCGTGATCTCGGCGGTCGGCAGCTTGCGGGTGCCGAGTTTGGATTTGAGTCGATCCACGGTGAGATTGCGGAAACTGCCGTCGCTACGCCGCGGTTCGACATAAAACAGCGCCAGATTGTCCGCGCCGGGCCCGCTGCCTTCCGGGCGCGCCAGGGTAAGTGCAACATCGCAGGCCACTGCGGAGGTAAACCACTTGCGCCCGTACAGTCGCCAGCGCCCGCTGTCATCGGCGCGCGCTATCGTCTCGGTGCCGCTGATATCCGAGCCGCCGGTGGTTTCGGTCATCCACTGGCCCGAAGTCCAGAACTGCTCGGGATTGCGGCTGGTCAAGTGCGGCACCGCGCGCTCGATCAGGACCTGGTTGCCGGAGTCGAGCAGGCAGCGCGCCGCGCCGTCGGTCATCGCCAGCGGGCAGGAATAGATCTCGCTCGAGGCGGTGAACAGGTAGGCGCGGGCGAACTGATGCACACGCGCATGCGCGCCATGCGCCCTATCGTAGCCGCTCGCGACCAGGCCGTGCCGGGCGGCAAGACCCGGTGCGCGGCGCCAGAACGCGCCCACGTCCACGCGGTCGATGCGGTTGCCCCAGGCGTCGAACGGCACCAGGGTCGGCTGCTCTGCATGTGCTGCAACCTGCTCCGGATACCAGTCGGCGACCAGTTCGCCGAACTCGGTCAAGTCGGGTTCCAGCGCCCGCAGCATCGGATGCGGCAATACGCGACGCAGCAGCGAGCGCAGCAGGCGGTCTTCCAGGTATTGGTTGTCGAGCACCGGTCCGTGCTGGGTAAAGCCCATGGAATCGCTCCCGGAGGTTGAACCCTTGTGCCACGAACCGTGCGCGGCGGCAACGCGGGATTCTTACGCCAGCGCCGCTGCCGCTGCGCGACGCTCGCGCTTTTCGGCGATCGCGGCCGCGGCCAGCAGCACAATCTGGCTACTGGCCAACAGGACTTCGAGCAGCGCGGGGATCCGCTCGGCCGGTGCGGCCCATGCCTCCATGACGCCATGGCAGAAATAGCCGAGCGCGAAAATGCCGCCGATCAGCAGTCCGTCGCGCAGGTTGAATGCACACGCCAACAGGGCCAGTGCCGCCGGTGCGGTGGCCAGTCCCAGCACCAGGACCAGCGGCAGTGCGATCGGTGGGGCCCACCACAGATGCCAGGCGATGTGCAGCAGCAGCAGGCCGACGAGGCAGGCAAACGACAGCAAGCGCAATTGCGAACTCATGATGCGAGCCGCGCGGCGAGCATGGCGACCCGTCGACCCAGGGCCCGCGCGAGCGCGCGCTCCTCGTCGGATACCGGAAACTCGCCGCGTGACCCCGCAACGTGGCTTGCTCCGTATGGCGTGCCACCGGTGCGGGTGCTCGACAGCTCAGGTTCGCTGTACGGGATTCCCACCAGCACCATGCCGTGGTGGAACAGCGGCAGCATCATCGACAGCAGGGTCGATTCCTGGCCGCCATGCAGGGATCCGGTCGAGGTGAACACTCCGGCGGGTTTGCCGGCCAACGCGCCCGACAGCCATTCCGCCACGCTGCCGTCGAGGAAGTACTTCAGCGCCGCTGCCATGTTGCCGAAGCGGGTCGGACTGCCGAGCACCAGGCCGGCGCACTGCTCGAAATCGCGGTAGCTGGCGTACGGAGGGCCTTCGGTCGGCACCGCCGGCAGCAGGGCGGGCTCGGTGACCGGCTGCACGGGCGGGACCGTGCGCAAGCGCGCGCTCATGCCCGACACCTCATCGACACCGCGCGCAACCTGGCGGGCCAGCTCGGCCGTAGCCCCATGGTGGGAGTAATAAAGAACCAGCACATCGCTCATCGGGTCGTATCGCCTGGGTGGTGCCGATCCGCGCCAACTGGCAAGCCAGAGCACGGCGGTTCGCGGGTTGGGTTAGATTGTGCGGGTGAACCGCCTTCTGTCGCCATTCTCGCGGACCGTGCGTGAACGCAGTCTCGCGTTCGCGCGCTTCGTCTGGCATCGGTTCCTCGATGAGCAGTGTTTCGCCGCAGCGGGCGCGCTTTCTTTCACCACCGTGTTCGCCCTCGTGCCGTTGACTACTGCGGTGTTCGGCATCCTGGCCGCATTTCCGGTGTTCCAGCAATGGTCGATGGCGCTGACAGACTTCGTGTTCGCCAATTTCGTGCCGGCTGCGGCCAAGACCATGCAGTCGTATCTGCTGGATTTCGCCGGCAACGCTTCACGGTTGACCTCGGCTGGGGTGCTTGCGCTGGTGGTCAGCGCGCTGCTGATGATGTCCAGCGTGGAGGAGTCGTTCAACCGCATTTTCCGCGCACCTCCGCGCCGCCGCCGCCTCGCCCGCTTCGTGGTGTACTGGACCGTGCTGTCGCTGGGGCCGATCCTGCTTGCCGCGAGCCTCGGCCTTAGCTCCTACCTGTTTGCGTTGCCCGGGCTGGGCGACGCCACCGGCGAGCTGCATCTGGCTGAGCGTTTGCTTTTCGTGCTGCCCAGCATTGTGACCTGGGGCGCACTGACCCTGGCCTATCTGGTGATTCCCAACGGCGGCGTGCGATTTCGCCACGCCTTGTTCGGGGGTGCCTTTGCCAGCGTGCTGTTCGAGATGACCAAACAGGTGTTCAGCCAATACCTCGCGCAGGCCAGCTATGAGCAGATCTACGGCGTGCTGGCGGCGGTTCCGATCTTCCTGATCTGGATCTATCTGTCGTGGGTGGTTGTGCTGGTCGGCGCTTCGATCGTGGCGAGCATGTCGGCATTTCGCTATGTGCCGCACGATCAGCAGATCAGCCGTGGACTGGAGTTCGCAACCTTGTTGCGGGTGCTCGATCTGATTGCGCGTTGCACCCGTGCGGGCGAGCCGCCGACTCGCAATGCGCTGGCTGCACACGAGCCATACCTGAGCGACACCCTGCTCGATCGCATGCTGGGTGAGCTACGCGATGCGCGCTGCGCCCACCGCACCGAACTGGGCACTTGGGTGCTGCTGCGCGATCCGGCAAGCGTGCCGCTGGTCGAGCTGTTCGACGCTGGCCAATACCGCTGGCCGACCGCGCTCGAGCTGGCCCGCTATCGCGCGCTTTCAAAACAGCGCGGGCAGCCGCTGCTGGCGCTGCTCGAGCAGGCCGCCAGTGCGCAAGACGGCATCCTCAAGCGCCCGGTCGCCAGCGTGCTGGCACCCGATTGAACCTGTCCGGCCATCGCGCGGTCGCAACCTGGGCCGGCGCATAATGGTGCGTCACCATCCGGAATCCCGAGCCGATGCGCAATCTCCTGTTTCCGCTACTGCTGCTGGCAGCAGGCCCTGCGATCGGTGCCGAGCCGATCGCGCCCAAGGCGCAACAAACGAAGTTCCCCACCCTGATCGTTGAGACCATTGCCGATGGCCGCTTCGATCTGGCCGAGCAGCGCGGCAAATGGGTGGTGGTCAACTTCTGGGCCACCTGGTGCGCGCCGTGCATCAAGGAGATTCCCGATCTGTCCCGCTTCGACCGCGAGCGCGACGACGTGCGCGTGATCGGGCTTGCCTTCGAACAGATCGAGCGCAGCGATCTGCTGGCCTTCCTCAAGCGGCATCCGGCCTCGTACCCGATTGCCGTGGTGGACGTCTACGACCCGCCGAAGGACTTCGACGTGCCACGCGGCCTGCCGACGACCTATCTGATCGCGCCGGATGGTCGTCTCGCGCAGCGTTTCATCGGCCCGGTCACTTCGGTTCAGCTGGCCAAGGCGATTGCCGCCACCGGGACTGGCACATGACGCAAACGGCTGCACGCTTCATCGTTGCCGGTCGCGTGCAGGGCGTGGCGTTTCGCGCCTTTACCCGCCAGCGTGCCGCTGCGCTGGGTCTGTGCGGCCATGCACGTAATCTGCGCGACGGACGGGTCGAGGTGCTGGCTGCAGGCGAGCTGGCCGCCATCGAAGCGCTTGCCGATTGGCTGTGGATCGGCTCGCCGCATGCGCGGGTCGAATCGGTGCAGCGCGAGCCGGCGCCAGCGCCCGAGTGGGCCGGATTCGAGATCGGCTGAAGATCATGCGCCGGGCATGGATGCTCCTGCTGCTGATTGCCGTGCTGATTGTGGCGGGAGTCGCGCACGCGCGCGTGTTCCGCGCGATTCCCTACACCGCCAGCGGCGATCCGGCCGATCCGCGTCGGATCGATCTGCATACGCCGGACGCACCGGGGCCACACCCGATGATCGCCATCGCCGGTTTCGCAGGGGTCGAGGTGTTGGCGCGCAGCCTGGCCCAGCGAGGCCATGTGGTCGCGATCGTGGTGTTGGGCAAAGATACGGTTGCCGACGATCTGGATGCTGCGCTGGTATGGATGTGGCGTCGCGGCACAACCTACACCGGCGACCCGAATCGCCTGCATCTGCTGGTTGCCGGCGATGCAGCCACCGCCGCGCTGGCGCGCGCAATCGACCCGCGGACGCTGCGCGATGCCGGCGTTTCGGCAACCGCCGTGCGTGGCATCGCGGTAGCGGGGTTCGACCACACGCTCGAGTTCGCGGTGTCGAACACGGGCCTGGTATTGCCACCGCTGCTGCTGATCTCCGAGCGCGAGCCACGCCGTCGTTGGGCTGCGCTGGCCTCCGTAGCAGTCGCGGAGCGCTGGCGCGCGGCCGGCGGTGCGGCCGAGGTCGTGAGCATGCCTGCCGATCCAGCACTGCCGGATTCGATGGGCGAGTTGCTGCTCGCATGGTTGCCGACCATTGCGCTCAATCGCGTGTCGCGTTTCGAATCGCTGCGTTTTGCTGCCGACACCGCACCGCCGGCAGACGCGGGAAGGCTCGCAGCACTGCTTGCTGACCACGACGCACTGCTGGCCGCCACCGTCGGCAGCACGGTGAGCGTGTGGCGGCGCGACGCAGCGGACGGGCCGTGGCGCATGGATCTGAACGCCGGTGCCGGTCGAGCGCTGTGGATGGGCAAGGTGACCTGGCCGGTGGGCGGCGAACAGCTTGCCCTGCTGGCTGCCATCGACGGTCGTTTGAAACTCTGGCGGCGTCCGCCTGGCGCACCGGTCTGGCATGCCGAGGCAGACCTGCGAGCGGTCGACGACACTCTGCGCGCAGCATGGGTCATCGCCTTGCCGCCGACCTTGACTGCCGCCGGCGTGGTGCTGATCGGTCTCGATGCCGGTGCGCAGTCGGCCATCCTGCGCGTGGCCGACGGCGGCGTTCGCGTTGCAGTCGACGGCATGCCCGATGGGATGCAACTCACCGGAATGGCGACGCTGCATGGCAGCGCCTATGCCGCCGTGTTCGACGCCGCTGGCGGACGCGTCCTGCGCCGTAGCCAGGAACCCACCGGCGTATGGACCACGGTAGCTGTGTGGAATGCCGCGCGCGGGGCGCTTGCCGGTCTGCATGCGCTTGCCCCCGAGGCAGCGGCCCTGATCGGCATGCTCGGCAACGGCGAGTTGGTGCGCATCGATCCCGCGCGCGGCGAGGTTACGGTCGAAGCCGATCTGGTCGGCGCATTGGGCGCCAACTGGGGCGGGCTGGGCAGTGCCGGAGTGGCGCTGTCCGATGCCGGCTTCGCGGCCTTGACCCATCCGCACACGGGCGATCGCGTGCATGCAGCGGGCCTGCGCGTTACCCATCCGCGCACGCAGCGCCGCGGCGGCTGGTACATCGTGCGGCAGGCCGGCGGTCGCTACGCATACGGACGCGCGGCCGATCCGGCGGCCGGCGATGGCGTGGATGCGTCGCTAGGTAGCCTGGTTGCTTCGCCGTTCGTGCGCGACGCGGGGGGCTCCATGTACGCGCTGACAGCATCCACGCAAACGCCGCTGCTGCGTGGACTGCTCAGCGCGCCGCGACTGGCGCAGGGATTCTGGGCCGATCGCACGCGCAGCGACCGTGGCCTGGTTCTGCAGCGCAGCGACGACGGGTGGTTGGCATTGGTCTATCTGCGCGATAGCGCTGGGCAGCCGCGCTGGTATTCGTCCATTGGCAGCATCGAGGATCAGCGCTGGCGGTCGGCGCAGGGGCTGCTGCGCTACAGCCGCGATGTGCAGGGCAGCGGCCAGCGTGCCGAATCGGCCGGTACGCTCGATCTGCGCTTTGGTCTGGATGCCATCGACCCGGCCTGCGCTGGCGCCACACGAAGCGGTGCGCTGGCATTGGCCGAGTTGCGCATCGAGATCGACGGCATCACGTTCAGCGACTGCATCGAGCCGCTGCGTGCGCTTGGTTCGGCCCGCGCAGCGATCGACGGTTCGGGCGTATGGACGACGCCGGATGGCAGCTGGGGCATCGCGGTGGAGTCCAGCAGCGGCATCGACGCCGACTCCGAGCGCGCGCTGCTGTTTCACTTCGGTGCCGATGGCCAGCCGCGCTGGGCGCACGGTATGGGCGAACTTCGCGACGGGCGCGCCGCGCTGGCGATCAGCGAACCCGGATCGGGCAGCGTCCCCGCAGGCTCGCTGAGCTATCGGTTCACTGGGCCGTGCAGCCGCGTCGAGGGCAGCGCCAGCGTCGATGTTGCGCTGGAGGTCGCTGGGGTGTCCCTGCGCCGCACGGATACAGCGCTGGTGCGCGCCGCCGGAGCGGCCTGCTACTAGCCCGCATTGTTCATCAACGGGCGCGACTGCGGCAAACTCAGTAACGCTCGGGCACGCGCTCGATCTTGGCCTTCACCCGATGGGTCGCGGGGCGCCCGGCAAGCGGCTTGAGCACGATCTTGTCCAGCGGCACGTGGTGATCGGGCAGCGTGTCCAGCAGGTGGCGAATCATGTTCAAGCGCGCGCGCTTCTGGTCGTTGGCATTGACCAGGTGCCAAGGCGCTTGGGCACTGTGGGTGCGGCGGAACATCTCCTCGGCGGCCTTGGTGTAATCGCCGTAGCGCTCGCGCGCCTCGAGGTCGATCGGCGAGATCTTGTAGCGTTTGATCGGATCCTCGATTCGCTGGGCGAAGCGTTCCTCCTGGAACCGCTGGTCGACTGCGAACCAGTACTTGAACAACAGCACGCCGTCTTCGACCAGCATTCGCTCGAAGGTCGGGCAGTCGGCGAGGAACTGCCGGTACTGCGCATCGCTGCAGAAACCCATCACCTTCTCCACCCCGGCGCGGTTGTACCAGCTGCGGTCGAACAGCACGACCTCGCCTGCGGCCGGCAGGTGTTCGACGTAGCGTTGGAAGTACCACTGGGTGCGCTCGCGCTCGTCGGGCTTGGGCAGGGCGACCACCTTGCAATAGCGCGGGTTGAGCACGCTGGTGAAGCAGTTTACGGCACCGCCCTTGCCGGCGGTGTCGCGGCCCTCGAACAGGATCAGCAGTCGGCGCCCGTTGCTCTGCAGCCAGCGGTGCATCTCCGACAGCTCCATCTGCAGCGGCTTGAGGAGCTCGCCGTATTCCTTCTTCTTGAGTTCGGGCATCGTGATGCGCCTCGTTGGGTCGTGTAAGGGCTGTGCTCAGCGCTCGTGCAGGCGCGGGCGCAGGGAAACCAGATTGCAGGGGCGGGTGCGCGCATCCAGTTGCGCCGACAGCAGCTTTTCCCACGCGGTGCGGCATGCCGAGGTGGAACCGGGCAGGCAGAACACGAAGGTGCCGTTGGACAGACCTGCGAACGCACGCGACTGCAGGGTGCTGGTGCCGATCTCATCGTACGACAGCGCGCGGAACATCTCGCCGAAGCCGGGCATCGGTTTGTCGAGCAGTGGCTCGATCGCTTCCGGGGTCGAGTCGCGGCCGGTGAATCCGGTGCCGCCGGTGACGATCACGCCGTCGATGCGCTCCTCGGCGATCCAGGTAGCGACCACGGCGCGGACCTTCCAGCGATTGTCGGGAAGCACTGCGCGCGCGGCCAGCACATGGCCTGCAGCGGTGAGCGCATCGGCGAGATACTCACCGGAGCTGTCGGTGTCGAGCGTGCGCGAGTCCGACACCGTGAGTACGGCGATGTGCAGGGCGATGAATTCGGACGCGGTGCTCATCGGCGCATGATAGCCGTCTGGCGCTAAGCTGAAACGATCGTCTGGATGCCCGTGGCTAGCCGATCCATCCTGGTCGGCAGCCGGATGGTCGTGCAGCCTCATCCGGCGTCGGTGAGCAGCTTGAGCTGGTCGGCCTGGTACTCGCGGGTCAGTGGATCGATCACCGGATCCAGATCGCCCGCGATCACCCGTTCGAGCGAGTACAGGGTCAGGTTGATGCGGTGATCGGTCAGCCGACCCTGCGGGAAATTGTAGGTGCGGATGCGCTCGGAGCGATCACCGCTGCCCACCTGCAGTCGGCGCGCGGCACTGGTGGCCGCCTCGAGCTGCTCGCGCTGGATATCGGCCAGCCGCGCGGTCAACAACGCCATCGCGCGGGCGCGATTCTTGTGCTGCGAGCGCTCGTCCTGGCACTCGACCACGATCCCGCTGGGCAGGTGGGTGATGCGGATCGCCGATTCGGTCTTGTTGACATGCTGCCCGCCGGCGCCGGATGCCCGATAGGTGTCGACCTTCAGATCGGCCGGATTGATCGTCGGCGCCTCGGATTCTTCCGGTTCGGCAAGGATCGCCACCGTGCACGCCGAGGTGTGGATGCGGCCCTGGCTTTCGGTGGCCGGTACCCGCTGCACGCGGTGGGTGCCGGACTCGAACTTCATCCGCGAAAACGCGCCCTGGCCTTCGATGCGCGCGATCACGCGCTTGAAGCCGCCGTGTTCGCCTTCGCTGGAGTCGACGATATCGACCTGCCAGCGACGCTGTTCCGCATAGCGGCTGTACATGCGATACAGATCGCCGGCGAACAGCGCAGCCTCATCGCCACCAGTGCCTGCGCGCACCTCGAGGAAGATATTGGCATCGTCGCGCGGATCGCGCGGTACCAGCATCAGTTCCAGAGCCCGCTCCAGCTCCGCCCGCCGTGCCTCCAGCGTGGCTACCTCGTCGGCCGCCATCGCCTTGAGTTCAGGATCGCCTTCGGCCTGCAGGGCGCGCGCTGCAACCAGGTCCGCGTCGCTGCGGTCGAAACTTGCGAGCGCTTGCGCCAGTGGATCGAGCTGGGCGAACTCGCGCGACAGCGCGCGGAATCGCGTCGGATCGTCCACCACCGAAGGCTCGGACAGCAGCAGCGACACTTCCTGTTGGCGCTCGGCAAGCGCGTCGAGCTTGCGGCGGATCGAAGGCGTCATTCGGAGCGCGGTTCGCGCACGTCTTCGGCATGGGCGAACAAGCGCTCGGCGGCGCGCAACAGGTCGGTATCGCCGCGCAGCGCGGCATGGCGCAGGTTGGCACTGGGCGAATGCAGGATCTTGTTGGTCAAGGTGTTGGCCAGGAACGCCAGCACCTCGTTCGGACTCTTGCCCAACTCGATCATGTGCCGTGCGCGCGCCAGCAGCGCGTCGCGCTCGTGCTCGGCGGCCGCGCGGATGGCGCGTACCGTGCCCTGGCAGTCGATGCCGCGACACCAGTCCATGAAGTGGCCGACCTGCAGGTCGATGATCGCCTCGGCCTCGCGTGCGGCCTCGCGCCGCGAACGCATGTTGTCTTCGATGACGCCGGCAAGGTCGTCGACGGTATACAGGAACACGTCGTCGAGCTCGACGGTGCTGGCCTCGACGTCGCGCGGTACGGCGAGGTCGAGGATCAGCATCGGCTTGCGGCGGCGTTTGCGGATCGCAGCGGCCACATCCGCGCGGGTGATTATCGGGTCACGACTGGCGGTGGAGGCGATCACCACGTCGGCTTCGGCCAGGCGCTGCGGGATCTCCGACAGCGGCATGGCCTGCGCACCGAAGCGCAGGGCGAGGGTTTCGGCGTTCTGCAAGGTGCGATTGGCGACCAGCATGCGGCGCACGCCCGACTCGACCAGATGCCGAGCGGTAAGCTCGATGGTGTCGCCCGCGCCCACCAGCAGCACGGTCGACTCGCTGAGGCTGGCGAATACCTGATGCGCCAGACGCACCGCGGCAAATGCCACCGAGACCGGGTTGGCGCCGATCCGGGTATCGGTGCGAACCCGCTTGGCCACCGCGAAGGTGTTCTGGAACAGGCGCTCCAGCGCCGTTTCCAGAGCGCCTGCTGTTCGCGCGGCCTGATAGGCCGCTTTTACCTGGCCCAGGATCTGCGGCTCGCCCAGCACCAGCGAATCAAGCCCCGTGGCCACCCGGAACAGGTGCCGAACCGCTGCCGAACCGTCGTGCCTGTACAGGAACTCATCGAGGATGGGCGCGGTCAGACCATGGTGGCGGTGCAGCCACTCGGCAATGCTCGCCTCGCAACCCTCACGCACGTTGGCGTAAACCTCGATGCGGTTGCAGGTGGACAGGATTGCCGCCTCCTGCACGCCATCGACGCCGCGCAGCGTACCGAGGGCAGCGCCGAGCGCACCCTGGTCGAACGCCACCCGCTCGCGCAGGGCGACGGGGGCGGTCTGGTGGTTCAATCCAAGGGCGATTAGCGGCATGGCGCAGGGTGGGTCGGTACCGCTAGATTGTCGTGCCGGCATCGCGCCAGAGCAAGGAAAGTCTTTGCGCGGTCCGGGTTGAATGTCTGCAGCGAGGCGATCAGGCAGCGCGCATGGCAGGCGCGTGCAGCCAGGCGCACCGACAACTCGAGTCACATTTCGGAGCAATGAGCGCATGAAGTCACCGCGGATCCAGATCCTGACCTTAATTCTGCTGGCGATCGCTCTGCTTGGCTGCGCAGGCAAAACCGCGCGCGAGGAACCAACGCCAGCCGAGGCTCCGCAAGCGCTGGTGTCGGAGGACAAGGACGTGATGGCGGCGCTGATGGCCGGCGAGTTCGCCTGGCAGGACGGGCGTGCCGCGTCGGCCGCGCGCCACTATGCGCGCGCTGCAGCATCAAGCGACGATGCGGCGATCGCCGAACATGCCACCCGGGTGGCGATCGTGGCGCGCGAATGGGCGAGCGCCGGCGAATCGCTGGCGCGCTGGAAGACGCTGGCGCCGAAGGCGCCCGCTATCGTGCAGGCCGAGGCCGGCATCGCGTTGGGTAGCGGCGATTCCGCCACCGCGCTCAAGCGCCTGCGCACCCTGCTGGCACGCGATGATGCCGACAGCCGGCGCATGGTAGGTCAGGTGCTGCTCGCCTCCGCCGAGCCGGAGACCGCAGCCGGCACATTGCAGCAACTGGTCGACACTCCGGATGCCGGATACGGCGTCGAGACCCTGCTGATGTTCAGCCAGGTCGCCCAGCAGTTGCGCAAGCCGGAGCTGGCCGGGCGGCTGGCCACGCGCGCGATCGAGCGCGATCCGAAGTCCGCACCTGCCGCGCTGTGGCAAGGCCACGTCGCGCTGCGTGCCGGCGACCGGGCCGCCGCGCGCGCCGCATTCGAACGCGCCGTGGCGTTGGCGCCGGAGGACAAGTCGATCCGCTTGACCTATGCCGCGCTGCTCAACGAAATCGACCAGGCTGGGGAGGCCGCGCGCACGCTGGGCCAGATCGCGCCCGACGACGAGGTGCTGGCTGCCCGTGCCGCCTACGCCGCTCGCGCAGACGATCCAAAGTTGCTGCAGGCGGTTGCCGCCACGATCGAAGCGCTGCCGCCGCCACGGCCGGCCGAGCGCCTCGAACTGCTCGGCCAGCTGGCTGAACTTGGCGAGCGGCAGGTCGAGGCCTTGCGCTGGTATCGCGAGGTGCCGCGCGGTGAGCGCTGGTTCGACGCGCAGCTGCGCATCGGCGTGCTTCTGGATGCCGGCGAGGGCATCGACGCGGCGCTGGCGCATCTGGCCGCGCTGCGCGCCGAGGGCATCGACGAGGACACCCGGCTGGCCGATACGTTCCTGCTGGAAGCCGAACTGCAGGGCCGGCATGACGCACAGGAGCTTGCAGTCGACGCCTACACCCGCGGCCTGAAAGTGCTGCCCGACGAGCGTCGATTGCTGTATGGACGTGCGCTGCTGTTCGAGCAGCTCGACCGGGTAGCCGAATGCGAAGCCGACCTGCGCCGCATCGTGGTGCTGCACCCGGAGGACGCCGACGCACTCAACGCGCTCGGCTACACGTTGGCCGATCGGACCGATCGCTACCAGGAAGCCTTCGAGCTGATCGACAAGGCGCTCAAGCTCAAACCCGACGAGCCAGCGATCATCGACAGCATGGGCTGGGTGCAGTTCCGCCTCGGCCGCTTCCCGGAAGCGATCAAACACCTGCAGCGTGCGTTCGAGCTGCAGCCCGATGCGGAGATTGCCGCGCATCTTGGCGAGGCGCTGTGGGTCAGCGGGCAGCTCGAACAGGCGCGGGCCATCTGGGACAAAGGGGCCGCCATCGATGCGGACAACCAGACCTTGAAGGACACCGTTTCGCGCCTCGCACCATGATTCGCTGCAGCCTGCGCCGGGCGCTGCCGCTGGCGGCATGTATCGCGCTGACGGCGTGCGCCACCACCCGACCGCTGCAGCGGAACGACGATGTGCTGGCCTCGCAAGTCCGCAGTGCGCAACTGGTCGCTTCCCCGCACTGGACCATGCAGGGGCGCATCGCGGTCAGTGACGGGCGCGAAGGCGGCAGTGGGCGGATCGATTGGGTGCAGGACGGCGATAGCTTCGACATCGCCGTGCGCGCGCCGGTGGCCGGTGGCAGCTGGCGCCTCAGTGGCGGTCCCGGTCTGGTGCAGCTCGACGGTGTTCGCGAGCAGCCGCTGCTGGGCGACGATGCAGCGCAGCTTCTGGCGCGCGAACTGGGCTGGCAACTGCCGCTCGATCAGGTCCGCGCCTGGATCCGCGGGCTGCCGCTGGATGCATCGCAAGCGCGCGTCGAGCCGGATGCGGCAGGACTGCCACGGACCATTACCGAGGCGGGATGGCAGGTCGAGTACCGGGCGTGGCTGGACGCCAGCGAGGAGCTGCGGATGCCGCGCCGACTCATCGCCCGCAAGCCCCCCTACGAGGTGCGCATCGCGGTGGATCGCTGGAGCCTGCATGGACCCGATTGAGGGCTGGACCCATTGGCCGGCACCGGCCAAGCTGAACCTGTTCCTGCACGTGGTCGGCCGGCGTGCCGATGGCTATCACGAGCTGCAGACGGTCTTCCGGCTGCTCGATCTGAGCGATCGGATCGGCATCCGCATGCGTGACGACGGCGAGATCGTGCGGGTGGAGGGGATGCCCGAGGTTCCCGCCGAGCAGGATCTGGCAGTACGGGCCGCGCGTGCATTGCAGGCCGCCACCGGTACCCGTCTGGGCGCTGATCTGTGGATCAGCAAGTGCATCCCTGCCGGTGGCGGTCTCGGTGGCGGCAGTTCGGACGCAGCGACCGTCCTGCGCGCGCTGGACCGGATGTGGGGCTGCGACCTGGGCGTTGATCGCCTTGCCGAGCTGGGACTGACCCTGGGCGCCGACGTTCCGCTGTTCGTACGTGGCACCAGCGCCTGGGCTGAAGGCGTCGGCGAGCGCCTGCAGGCCATTGAGCTGCCGCCGCAGGTCTACCTGCTGCTCGACCCCGGCGTGCGGGTCGCTACCGGCCCGGTTTTTCAAGCCCCTGAATTGACACGCGACACCCCGCGCACCACAATCGCAGGCTTCCTGATGGGCGATGCAACGCGGAACGACCTCGAGCCGGTCGTGTGTCGGCGCTACCCGGTGGTGGCAGCCGCTATCGAATGGCTCGGTGGTTTCGCGTCGGCTCGCTTGACGGGCAGTGGTGGTTGCGTGTTTGCGGCGATCCCGGATCGGCCGACAGCCGAGCATCTGGCGCGGCGATGTCCGCCGGCCTGGCGCGCCATCGTGGTGCAGTCCTGCGATCGCTCGCAGTTGCTGGACCGGCTGGAACACGAAACCGCGCTGCGTTGAGTTGGGTTCGGATTGGGACGTCGCCAAGTTGGTTAAGGCACGGGATTTTGATTCCCGCATTCGTAGGTTCGAGTCCTACCGTCCCAGCCACCGAGTTGGATTTCCCCTGGTTTGATCGTTGCGGGAGTAGCGGGCGTGAATACCGAGGGTATCCTGGTGTTTTCCGGCAATGCCAATCGGCCGCTGGCGCAGGCGATCACCCGCGAATTGGGCGTGCCGCTGGGCAAGGCGCAGATCGGTCGCTTCAGCGACGGCGAGGTGCAGGTCGAGATCGAGGAGAACGTGCGGCGGCAGGAAGTGTTCGTGATCCAGCCGACCTGCGCCCCGACAGCAGACAATTTCATGGAATTGCTGGTGTTGATCGACGCGCTCAAGCGCGCATCGGCGGCCAGTGTCACCGCGGTGCTGCCGTATTTCGGATACGCGCGCCAGGATCGGCGACCGCGCTCTGCGCGGGTCGCGATCACGGCCAAGGTGGCCGCGACCATGATCGGCGCGGTCGGCACCGACCGCGTGCTGACCGTCGACCTGCATGCCGACCAGATTCAGGGCTTCTTCGATATTCCGCTCGACAACGTGTATGCGCAGCCGGTGTTGCTGGCCGACATCTGGCGCCATCAGGGCACCCGCAATCTGCTGGTGGTGTCACCCGACGTAGGCGGCGTGGTGCGCGCGCGCGCGATCGCCAAGCGGCTCGACGATGCGGAGTTGGCGATCATCGACAAGCGCCGGCCGCGCCCCAACGAGGCGACGGTGATGAACATCATCGGCGATGTCGCCGATAAGGTATGCGTGCTGGTCGACGACATCGTGGATACCGCGGGCACCCTGTGCGCTGCTGCGGCCGCCCTGAAGAGCGCCGGTGCGCGCAAGGTGGTCGCGTACTGCACGCATGCGGTGCTCTCGGGACCGGCGATTGCCAACCTGACCGGCTCGCAGCTCGACGAGTTGGTGGTTACCGATACCATCCTGCTGTCGGATGCAGCGCGCGCCTGCGGCAAGATCCGCCAGCTCAGCGTCGCCGAGCTGCTGGCGGAAACGATGCGCCGGATCGCTTTCGGAGAATCGGTGAGTTCGCTGTACGTGGATTGAGGCGTGAACCAGCGCGGCTGTTCGGGTGGTTGGTTTGCGAATGGCGAATGGCGAACGGGAAAGCGCGGTGCTGCGCAGTTCCATTCGCCATTCGTCAGGGTTGCGGTGACGCCGCAACGTTGACGGATATCACGCATCGGCCTGGTCGCGGGTCGATGCAAAATGCGCCGCATGGCGCGCACAACCGAGGTGATTCAGATGGCAACCCAACACGAGATTCCCGCCGAATTGCGGACCGACGAAGGCAAAGGTGCGAGCCGCCGCCTGCGTCATTCCGGCAAGATTCCGGCCATTCTGTACGGCTCCACGGAAGGGCCGGTCAGCCTGCAGTTCGACCACAACACCGTGCTGCTGGCCTCGCATAACGAGTGGTTCTACTTCTCGATCCTGGATCTGAAGATCGGCGACACGCCGCAGCGCGTGCTGCTGCGCGATATGCAGCGGCATCCGTTCAAGATGCAGATCCTGCATCTGGACTTCCTGCGCGTGTCCGAGAACGAGCCGGTGCGCGTTCGCGTGCCACTGCACTTTGTCAACCAGCTGACCTCGCCGGCCGGCAAGACCGCGTCATCGGTCATTACCCACGAGCTCAACGAGGTCGTGGTGTCGTGTCTGCCGAAGGACCTGCCGGAGTTCATCGAGGTCGATCTGGGCGAGCTGAAGATCGGCGATATCGTGCATCTTTCGTCGGTCAAGCTGCCGCCTGGCGTGACCATCCCGGCGCTGCGTCTGGGCAAGCTGCACGATCTGGCGATCGCCATCGCCAAGATGGCACGCGCCGAGGAAGAGCCGGCAGCGGCAGCCGATGCCGCAGCGGCTCCGGCCGCCAAGGCTGCACCTGCAAAGGCCGCTGCGAAGGCGGCCGCGCCCGCCAAGGCAGCACCCGCCAAGGCCGCCGACAAGAAGAAGTAAGTCGTCCAGCGAGTCGCGTGCACGGGCTGATGCCGTGCGCGGGTTTGTCCGCACCCGGTCTGCCGGGCGCGGGATCGCTGTACCGCCATGGCCAGCCTGCGCCTCATCGTGGGACTCGGCAATCCGGGTCCCGAATACGAGAAGACCCGGCACAACGCCGGCTTCTGGTTCGTGGATGCGCTGGCGCGGGACTCTGGATGTCGGCTTTTGCGCGATGCGCGGCATGGCGCGGAAACCGGCAAGACCGAGGTCGACGGGACGACCGTGTGGCTGGCCAAGCCGACCGTATTCATGAACCGCAGTGGGCTACCAGTGGTCCAACTGGCCGCGTACTTCAAGATCGCACCGGAGGAAGTTCTGGTAGCGCATGACGATCTGGATCTATCGCCAGGTACCGCGCGTCTGAAATTCGACGGCGGCCACGGCGGCCAGAATGGCCTGCGCGACATCATCGCCCAGTTCGGCCATGGGCGCTTCCATCGCTTAAGGCTCGGTATCGGGCATCCCGGACATCGCGACGAGGTGACGTCGTGGGTGCTGGGGCGCCCTGGCAAGCTCGATGAAACCTCGATCCGGCACGCGGTAGACGACGCGGTGGCGATTGCCCCGCTGGCAGTGGCAGGACGATTCGAGGCCGCGATGCAGCGTCTGCATACGCCCAACGACCCATCGCAGCACGGGAATTGACCCGCGCTGCACCGGGGGCAAGCCGCCCCCAGCTTTCGAGGATCGCAACATGGCCATCAAGTGCGGGATCGTCGGCTTGCCGAATGTCGGCAAATCCACTCTGTTCAACGCGTTGACCAAGGCGGGCATCCCGGCGGCCAACTTCCCGTTCTGCACCATCGACCCCAATGTGGGCGTGGTGCCGGTTCCCGACCTGCGCCTGCAGGCGCTGGCCGCGATCGTCAAGCCGCAAAAGACCATCCCGACCACGATCGAGTTCGTCGACATCGCGGGCCTTGTCGCCGGCGCCTCGCAAGGCGAGGGGCTGGGCAACAAGTTCCTCGCCCACATCCGCGAAGTCGACGCGATCACCCACGTGGTGCGGTGCTTCGAGCATGGCGACATCGTGCACGTGGCCGGCAAGATCGACCCGATCGCCGACATCGAGACCATCGACACCGAACTTGCGCTGGCCGATCTCGATACGGTCGAGAGGTCGCTCACGCGGGCCGAGAAGGCCGCCAAGGCCGGCGACAAGGACGCTGCCGCACGGCGCGACGTGCTCACCAAGGTCCAGGCCCATCTCGATCAGGGCAAGCCGGCCCGCAGCCTGCCGCTGGCGGTCGAGGAGCGCGCCCTGCTGCGCGAGCTTTTCCTGCTGACCCTCAAGCCGGTGCTGTACGTCGCCAACGTGCGCGAGGATGGCTTCACCGGCAATCCCCATCTGGACCGGGTGCGCGAACGCGCGGCCGCCGAGGGCGCCGAGTTGGTGCCGGTATGCGCGGCCATCGAAGAGGAGCTTTCGCAGCTTGAAGACGCGGACAAGGGGGTCTTCCTCGCCGACATGGGCCTCGACGAGCCGGGCTTGAACCGCCTGATCCGCGGCGCGTACCGCCTGCTCGGATTGCAGACCTATTTCACCGCCGGTGAGAAGGAAGTCCGCGCCTGGACCGTCAAGGCCGGAGCGACCGCCCCGCAGGCGGCCGCCGTGATCCACACCGACTTCGAGCGCGGCTTCATCCGTGCCGAGACCATCGCCTACGACGACTATATTCGCCTCAAGGGCGAGGCAGGCGCCAAGGAGGCCGGTCGTCTGCGCCTGGAGGGCAAGGAATACCTGGTGCAGGAGGGCGATGTCCTGCATTTCCGCTTCAACGTCTGATCCGTGACGCAGCGGGGCGTTGACGCGCGGCCTGCTTGCGGCCAGAATGTCGGGCTCCTTTCCGGAGGGATACCCAAGCGGCCAACGGGGGCAGACTGTAAATCTGCTGGCTCACGCCTTCGGTGGTTCGAATCCACCTCCCTCCACCAGGGTCTCGCAGGTCTGTTTCGAGCACCGCGCAGCGCGCGAATCGAGATCGGCAAACAGGGCAAGAGTGGGAAGGAATGCGGCGTGGAAAGCGGTGATCGACGCAGCTGGCAGGTAGTGGTGGCGCGGCCGCAAGCTGCGCCAGAGTTGGCTGCAAGCAGCATCGGCGGTGGAATAGGTGGTGTGTGTTCCGCGTCAAGCGGGAGTAGTTCAATGGTAGAACTTCGGCCTTCCAAGCCGTTAGTGCGGGTTCGATTCCCGTCTCCCGCTCCATTGACGCTTTGGTTTGTACGCTGCTTTGCAAGGCTCACGTAGCTCAGTCGGTAGAGCACTTCCTTGGTAAGGAAGAGGTCGCTGGTTCGATTCCAGTCGTGAGCACCATGTTCAGGTAGCAGCCGCTGGCTGTTCAATACAACTAATTGATCTCACAAGGGTTTCGGGCCATGGCCAAGGGTAAATTCGAGCGCAACAAGCCGCACTTGAACGTGGGCACGATCGGTCACGTCGACCACGGCAAGACGACGCTGACCGCGGCGCTGACGAAGCTGGGCGCGGAGCGTTTT
>Ga0136636_10000032_pt1 | contig 46319 bp, 37 predicted proteins | sample AntDrymUQ8522106_2_FD_104653 | JGI IMG/M metagenome (GOLD analysis project Ga0136636, IMG submission 104653) | Polar desert sand microbial communities from Dry Valleys, Antarctica - metaG UQ852 (21.06) | ecosystem: Environmental > Terrestrial > Soil > Desert | place: Antarctica: Dry Valley... | reverse complement strand
TGCGCGACATGCTGGCCCACCGGCTGTGGATCAAGCAGCACAGCATGACCGCCACCCAGGCGGCACTGGATGAAGCGGTGCGGGCGATCCAGCGCTCGGCCGACCAGCTGTCAGGGCACCTGCGCCAGCTCGACGAGGTCAGCGAGCAGCTCACCGCGGCAGGGCGCGGCCTGCGCTCGGCCTACCAGGAGGCGTCCACCGTGCTGACCGCGCAGCGCCGCGATGGCGGCAGTGACGAGCCGCTCGCGGCTGAACCGCCGACGCCGACGCGGCACTGAACCGGCGGCTCCGACGTCACGTGCTGATCCTCGCTTCGACCTCGCCGTATCGGCGCGAGCTGCTGGCGCGCCTTGGCCTGCCGTTCGGGATCGAGCGCCCCGAGGTCGACGAAACGGCCCTGCCGGGCGAGCCGGCAGCCGCGTTGGCTGAGCGTCTGGCGCTGGCCAAAGCCCGCGTGATTGCCAAGCAGCACCCGCATGCAGTGGTCATCGGATCCGACCAGGTGTGCCGCGCGGGAACTCGCCTGCTCGGCAAGCCGGGCACGGTCGCTGCCGCCTGTGCGCAGCTCGCCGCGCTGTCGGGCGGCAGCGCGGAGTTTCTCACCGCACTGTGCGTGATCGGCGGCCCGCAAACGCGCACGCTGCAGGTCACGGTGCCGACCGCCGTGCACTTCCGCGAGCTGTCGACAGCCCAGATCGAGCGCTACGTCGAGCGCGAACAGCCGCTGGATTGCGCCGGCAGCTTCAAGGCCGAGGGGCTTGGAATCGCGCTGTTCGAGGCACTGCACTCGGACGACCCGACGGCCCTGATCGGACTGCCGCTGATTGCGCTCACCCGCTGCCTGCGCGAACTCGGGCTCGATCCACTGGGACAAGCGGGCGACTGATCGGACTGGAAACGCGCCACGCGCCGCCGCGCTGAGCTGGCCCGCTCACTCGCCTGAGCGACCCGCGATCCGGACCCTGCGTTGCGCGAGTATCCGCGTGCGGCCGTCGACTTGGGTCACTCGCAGTGCCAGGGTGCGCCAGCCGCGGTCATCCGCCGCCAGCGCGATCGTGGCGCTGAAGCCGACGTTGGGATGGTTGGGATCGCGCGACATCGGCCATTGTCCCTGCACCCCGGGAAATGCCTCGCCATAATGCCCGCGAGCGCGCACCACATCGTCCAACATCACCTCGACGCCGCGCACGCCCTGATATTCGGCCATCGCCCAACCGACCACGTCGAGCGCCGCGTCTTCGATCACGGCATCGGGCAGCGGCGTGGACAGATCGGCCATCGCCGGCAGTTCGCAGCGCCCGCTTGCAGCCCCGGCGCGCCGCGGTGTGACCTCGAAGGCATGCCAGCGCCAGCGACCGCCGAACAGCACCAGCTCGTCGACCCGGCGCACGCTGCCGAAACGCTCGCACAGCGCCAGCGCGGCGGGCACACGATCGATCTCGCGGCGTGAGGTCTCCTCGAAGAACAGCAGGCCAGTGCGCCAGCCGCCGGCTTCCAGCGCCGCCTCGTCGCGCCGCATCAGCGACAGTTGCGCGGCGCGGCCGTGCTTGACATTCAGAGGGTGCGCCAGCGCATACACCGGGCGCGCGTCGCGCAACGCGAAATCGATCTGCGCGGCACCCATGAAATGATCGGCGATCAGGGTGCGCTGCGGCTGCCGGCGTGCCAGTCCCGCCGCCCACTCGCCGACCTCGTGCCAGCCTTGCAGGTTGTCCGGCTGCGGTCGCGCCAGCCAGCCCAAGCCCACCGGCGCCGGTCGCGTGGCCCCTGCCAGCAGCAACAGCAGGCCGATAGTGGCGATTGCCGCCAGTGGCACGGCAAGGGTGGCGACGCTGCGCTGCAGCCAGCCCGCCGCGCTGCCGCGCCACTCGCGCAGCAGGCCTGGCACCAACGGCAAGGCGAGCAGGAATGCAGGCAGTGGCCAGTGGAAGCGAACCCGCTCGGCATCGGCGAACAAGCCGAGCCCCAAGTGCACCAGCAGCAGCCCGCCTGCGCAGCCGGCCAACACATCGTAGGGCGCCTCGTGGCGTGCGCGCTGCCGCCACGCGCGCAGGATCGCTGCCAGCAACAACACGAACAGCAGTGGCGTGACCACCAGTGCCTGCACCAGCGGTTCGAGCAGCGCCTGTGCATGCAACGACCACGGGTGTCGATCGATGAACTGGAAGCGCCAGCCGACCCAGTGATTGCCCGCATTGAACAGCACGCTGGGCAGCAGTCCGAGCAGCCCGATCGCCTGCGCCAGCCAGAAGCCGCGGGTGCGCAACAGCGCCCGCCCGCGCGGCAGCGCGCACACGAACACCAGTGCAGCCAGGGCGATCAGCGCGAAGCGGTAATGCGACAGCCAACCGAGGGCCAGCGCGGCACCGAACAGGATCCAGTCGCGCCAGCGCCCGGAATCCAGCGCATACGAGAGCGCCAGTGCTGCAAGCAAAGTGGCCACCGTCAACGGCACATCCGGCAACGCCAGCACGCCCAGGCTTGCCGAAAGCGGCATCAACAGGCTCAGAGTCGCGGCAGCGCGCGCATCGGCGGCCCCCACGAAACGCCGCGCCCACGCGAACACCAGCAGCGGCACCGCCAGCGACAGCGCCAGCAGCGGCCAGCGCACGCCGATGGTCTGCTCAGGCAGCGGCCAGACACCCAGTGCGATCAGCCACGGCGTCAGCGGCGGCACGTCGCTGTAGCCGAGCGCCAGATGGCGCGCTTCCAGCCAGTAGAACGATTCGTCGCCGAACAGCGGCAGCCGCCATGCAAGCCACAGTTTGGCTGCCGCGAGCGCGAGCATCAGGCCGACGAGCAGCGCACGCGCGCTCAACCGCATCGCAGTTCACCGGCTACACTCGCCTTCCACATCCCGCGTCCCACCCTCGTCGTTCCGATTTGCGATCGCAGTCATCATGACCCAAGCCGCCCCACTCGTGCGACCTGTCCGCCTCGGCGATCCCGCCGAACGCTTGAGCGCCGCGATCGCGCAGGTCAACAGCGTATTGCTCGGCAAGCCCGAGAGCGTGCGGCTGGCATTCGCCTGCGCGCTGGCCGGTGGCCACCTGCTGGTCGAAGACCTGCCCGGCATGGGCAAGACCACGCTGGCGCACGCGCTGGCTGCCACCCTTGGCCTGAGTTTCCAGCGCATCCAGTTCACCAGCGACCTGTTGCCCTCGGACATCGTCGGCGTGTCGGTGTACGAGCGCGACCGCGCGGAGTTCACCTTCCATCCGGGTCCGGTGTTTGCCCAGGTGGTAATGGCCGATGAGATCAATCGCGCGACCCCGAAGACGCAGAGCGCCCTGCTCGAGGCGATGGCCGAACGGCAGGTCACGGTCGATGGCCGCACCCATCCCCTGCCCTCGCCGTTCTTCGTGATCGCGACCCAGAATCCGGTCGATCTCGCCGGCACCTTTCCACTGCCGGACTCGCAGCTCGACCGTTTCCTGCTGCGCATCGGTCTGGGTTATCCGGACGCCGCGGCCGAACGCGACATGCTGACCCAGCCGGATCGGCGGGTGATGCTCGACCGCTTGACCGCAGTTCTCGATGCCGCCGACCTCGATGCCCTGCGCGAACGTCTGGATGCGATCACCGCCAGCCCAGCCCTGATCGCCTACGTGCAGGCGCTGCTGGCGGCCACCCGCAACGATGCGCGGATCCGCGTCGGGCTGTCGCCGCGCGCAGGGTTGGCCTTGCTGCGCGGCGCGCGCGCCAGCGCCCTGCTGGCCCAGCGGCGTTTCGTGCTGCCGGAAGATGTGCAGGCGGTATTCGCCGCGGTGGCCGCGCATCGGCTGGTCCCCGCGCCCGATGCCGGTGCCACCCGCGAAGCCCTGTGCAGTGCGGTGCTCGCGACCGTCGCGGTGGACTGAGCGCGCGCCGTGGCCACGGCCATATTGCGCGATGGCTGGCAGCGCCTGCTGCAGTTCGCCGAGCGCCGCCTGCCGGCGTTGACCCGCTATCGCAACACCGAAGCGCTGCCGATCGCACTGCACCGGCGACGCATCTACATCCTGCCGACCGCGTTCGGATTGCTGTTCGCCTGCATGCTGGTGGTGATGCTGCTCGGGGCGCTGAACTTCAACAACAATGCCGCACTGCTGCTGACCTTCGCACTCGCAGGCGCGGTGCAGATCTCGATGCCGCGCAGCGTGCGCCATCTGGAGCGGCTGCAGTTGCTTGCCGTACGCGCAAGCCCCGTACATGCCGGGCAGGACGTTCGACTTGCGTTCCATTTCGCGATCATCGACCAGGTGCCGCGCTGGCGCATGCAGCTGGAGGGTGCCGGACGCAGCTTGCGCTTCGATCTGGAAGGCGACAGCGGGGTGGCCGAGCTTGCGGTCGCGACGACCCGCCGCGGCTGGCAGCCGGTGGGCCGCTTCACCTTGTCGACCACGTTTCCGTTTGGACTGGTGCGCACCTGGAGCGTGCTGCATCCTGACCAGCGCGTGCTGGTGTATCCGCGCCCCGAAGGGCGCGGGCCTGCGCTGCCGCGCGGCATCGCACTGGATGCAGGCATCGCACTGTCGGCGCGTGGCGACGACTGGCACGGCCTGCGCGAGTATCGCGCCGGCGATCCCACCCGCCTGATCGCGTGGAAATCCAGCGCGCGCCAGGACCGCCTGCTGGTGCGCGAGTTCGAAGAGCCGCGCGGCGATGAAGTGGTGCTCGACTGGAACGCACTGCCCGGCCTCGACAACGAGGCGCGAATTTCGCGTCTGACCCGATGGGTGCTCGACGCGGCCGCCAGCAACCTCGCTTTTCGACTCGTGCTGCCGCGCCAGATCCTGGGCCCGGCGCGCGGCGATGATCATGTAGCCGAATGTTTGCGCGAACTCGCCCTGCTGCCGTAGCCGATACGCTGCCGTGGGCGGCGTTCCTGGCCACTACCCTGGCCCTGCTGGGCAGTATCCTGCTGCATGCGCGCTGGCTGCCGGCCTCGCTGCTGAGCGCATTCCTGCTGCTGCTCGGGCTGCGCGTGGCGCTGCGCTGGCGCGGGGTCGGGCGCATCGCACTATGGCTGCGTCTGCTGGTGGTGCTGGCACTGGTGGCGATGGTCGGGTCGAGCCTGGGCAATCTGTTCGGTCGCGAGGCGGGCTCGGCCTTGCTGGCCGCGATGCTGGTCACCAAGCTGATCGAGAGCGAAACCCGCCGCGATGCGCGCATCGTGCTGACCGTGGTCGCGTTCCTCGCGATGGCTGGATTCCTGTTCGACCAGGGCATGCTGCAGGCAACCATGACTGCCGCTGTGTGCGTGTTGATGTTGGCCGCGATGTACGAGCTCGATCCGGCCTCCGCACAGCAGGCGCAGCGCGCGCCACTGCGGGCTTTTTCGTCAGCCGGCCTGCGCGAAGCCGCGCGCCATCTGGCGCTGGCGATTCCGTTCGCGCTGGTGTGCTTTTTCCTGTTTCCGCGCCTGTCCGCGCCAATGTGGGGCGCGCCGCAGGATGCGTTCACCGGGCGCACCGGCATCAGCGACACGATGGAGCCCGGCGCACTGGCCGGCCTCGCGCTGGACGATTCGGTGGCGATGCGGGTGCGCTTCGACGGCGAGCCGCCACCGCCGGCACAGCGCTATTGGCGTGGCCTGGTGCTGTGGAACTTCGATGGCCGCATCTGGCGTGGCGCGGAGATGTTGAGCGGGTTCGGCGCCGAACGCGCGCTCGAGCAGCGCGGCCCCGGCATCGGCTACGAGATTACCCTGGAGCCGACCGACAAGCGCTGGCTGTTCCTGCTCGATGCGCCGCTCGGCCCACCCGAGGATGCCACGCTCAGCGCCGATTTCCAGGCCCGTGCCGCGCGCCCGGTGAGCAGCGCGCTGCGCTATCGCGGTCAATCCAGCACTAACTACAGGATGCAGACCGAGCTGCCGCGCGGGGTCCGCACTTTGGGCACGCAACTGCCCGCCGGCGGCAATCCGCGCGCGCGCGCGCTGGCGCAGGACTGGCGCACGCAGGTCGGCGACGATCCGCGCGCAATCGCCGATCTGGCGCTGCGCAGCTTCAACCAGTCGTTCAGCTATTCGTTCGAAGTACCGCTGCTCGGCGGCGACCCGATCGACGACTTCCTTTTCGAGGTACGCAGCGGCTGGTGCGAGCACTACGCATCGGCCTTCGTGTTCCTGATGCGCGCAGCGGCAGTGCCGGCGCGGGTGGTGGTGGGCTTCCAGGGCGGCTACTACAACCGCAGCGGCGACTATTACGTCGTGCGCCGCTCGGATGCGCATGCGTGGAGCGAGATCTGGATCGCCGGCGAGGGCTGGGTGCGGGTCGATCCCACCGCAGCGGTCGCGCCCGAGCGCGTGTCGCGCGACGCGCGCCAGGCCTTCGAGGCGGGCGGCACCTGGTACGAACGCGGCTGGCTGGCCAGCGTGCGCGACCGCTTCGATCTGGCCGGCTACTGGTGGACGCAGGCCGTGGTGCAGTTCAGTGCGGTCCGTCAACGCAACCTGCTCGACGACGTCGGTATCGATATCGACGACGGACGGCAGTTGGCGTTCGCGCTGTTGGGTGCTGCCGTTCTGGCGCTCGCCTTCGCCGCGCTGGTGGGCGGCTGGCGCCGACGTCGGGGTCGCGACCCGCTGCGCGAGGCCTGGCGCGATTGGTGCGCGCGATTGGCCAAGGCCGGCATCGTGCGCGCAGCGGCCGAAGGTCCGCACGATTTCGGCGAACGCGCGGCAGCAGCACTGCCCGCGCAGGCCGATGCCATCCGTGCGCTCACGCACGGTTACGTTGCGCTGCGCTACGCTACGGTTCAGGTTGGTCGCGGCGCTGTCGACGAGTGGCGCCAGCGCGCCCGCGCATTCCGATTGCGCTGACGGCCGAGCGCACCGCCACACCATTGGGTTCGATCGGGAGCGACGAGGTCATGCACATTCGAATGCTGGCTCCATTGTTGGTACTTGCCGTGGCCGGTTGCGCCACCTCACCCAAAGCTCTGCAGGGACAGTTCGATTCGCAAAGTCCACAGGACGCGGCGGGCGCAGATGCCACGGTGCGCTGGGGCGGCATCGTGATCGAGGTCGTGCCGCAAGCCGACCGCACCTGTTTCCAGATCCTGTCCCGCGAGCTGTCCGGCTCCGGCAGGCCGCGCCTGTCCGACGCCAGCGAAGGTCGATTCCTGGCCTGCCGCGCCGGCTTCTACGATCCAGCGGTGTTCACCCAGGGTCGCGAGGTGACCGTGGTTGGAATGCTCGACGGCAGCGAGCGCCTGCGCGTCGGTGAGTTCGAACTGCAGCTGCCGCGGATCGCCGCCAGTACCGTCTACCTGTGGCCCGAACGCGTCGATCGGTACTACTACGATCGCCCCGACCTGCTGTGGTTCTCCTACGGATTCAATCGCTGGTACGGACCTTCGATCCGCTACCACCGGATCGCGCGGCCGCTGCCGGCGCCGGCAACCCCTTCCGAATAGCGAAGTCCGGCGAAGCCTGTGCCACCGGTACGACTTGCGCAGCCCGATTCGAGCGCAGCGGACCCATGAAAAAGCCCGGCACAAGGCCGGGCTTTTTCGTTTGCGGTGAAGCGTTCGATCAGAACTTGTATTCGAGCTGGACCTGGTAACGACGGCCCAGCGGATCGGCGCCAAGGAAGTACTCGAAGAACGGATAGCCGGTAGCGCTGTTGTCCTTGCGATACTGGTTGTCGGTCACGTTGATAACGCCGACCGAAGCGCTCAGGTCCTTCGTGATGGTCTTGCTCAAGGTCAGGTTGTAGACCATGAATGGCGCCAGACGACGTGAAAAGCTGCGGCCGGCCGCATTGGTTCCAGCAACGCCTGCGAAGCTGAACACCGAGCCATAGCGGGTACCGAACACGGTCGCCGTCCAGTCGTCGTAGCGCCACTGCAGCGAGCCGCGGGCGCGGCTGCGTGAGTCGTTGCCGAGCTGGTCGCGGTTGTCGACCAGTGCATCGGTGGAGAACTGCCGCGACTTGTTGGTCAGCTGGATCGACCAGCCCAGATCGAGGATGAAGCGGCCGATGTTGTCGGTGTCGTAATCGTAGCGCAAGCTGGCATCGACGCCGCTGAGGTCGGTGAGCGCTGCGTTGATGTACGCGGAGTTGATCCGCGTGATCGGCGTCGTGGTCTGCCCGCTCTGGCGCGAGACCAGACCGAAGACGTTCTGGCAGAACGCCGAATCGATGCCGTTCTCGAACGGCCTGCCGTCCGGACGCACGCCGAGGCGGCAATTGGCCTCGTTGGCGAGCAGGAACGCCGAGCTGAGCTGCAGCGACTGGTCTTCCAGACGGATCCGGTAGTAGTCGGCGGTCAGGCTCAGGTTGTCGGTGGCATCCCACACGAAACCGACCGTTTGCGAACGACCGCTTTCTTCTTCCAGTAGCGGGTTGCCGGCGATGGTGGTCTGGGTGGTGTAGATGGTCGGATCGCCGGTCACATTGCATGCGGCGCGGGTGCGTGGGCCACGACCTTCGGCTACGCCGACACCTGCGCGACACGCATACTCGTCGAGCACGCCCGAGAAGGAGGCGGCTCCCTCGGCAAACACCAGCTGCAGGTCCGGTGCGCGGAAGCTGGTGGCATAGCTGGCGCGGATCAGCAGCGACTCCAGCGGACGAAACTCGAGGCCGCCCTGGTAGGTGATCGCATCGTCGACTGCGGTGATGTCGTCGTACTTGTCATAGCGCGCTGCAAAGGTCGCCGTAAGCACATCGACGATCGGCAGACGGAACTCGGCACCGATGGCGGCGCGGTCGCGATCGCCCACGGTGCGCCCCGAGCTGACCAGGTTGAAGACGGTCTGCTCGTCGCGCGCACGCAGCGGGTTGGTACGCGGATCGCTGCGCAGGTCCACCGTCTGGCGGCCGAACTCGATGATGCTGGCAAAGCCCAGTGGGCCGGCCGGCAGCTCGAACAGCTCGCCCGACAGCGAGAAGTTGGCCTGCCCTGCCGTGGTCTCGCCCTCGTTGATGACCCGGGTGGCGAAGCCACGGTATATCTCCGCGGTGATCGGCGCGTTCCAGCGCTCCAGATTGAGTGCCCGGATCGGGTACTGCAGACCGTTTGGCGCCGCACGGAATCCGGTCACCGGTCCGAGGAAGTAGTTGGTGATGCCCTGCGCCAGCAGACGCGGACGATCCTGTTCGTAGTCGTAGCGTCCGTAGGACACCGCGGCCTCCCAGTCGAAGCGCTCGGCGAAGGTGCCACGCGCACCCAGCAGGATGTCGTAGGTGGTTTCATCGAACAGCGTGCTGGCGGCCTCCTCGCCACCGAGCTCGAAGGGATTGAAGATGCGCTGCAGGAAGGTGAATTCGTTGAACTGCGGGTCGAAGTAGCCGTTGACCTGGCGGTCGTCCTGGGTGCGCAGGAACACGTTGTTCGAGCTGCTCCAGAACTCCGTGCCGCTGCTGGCGGTCTGTTCCGCGGTGTAGTAGTTCAAGCCACCGAACAGCTGGACATCATCGGTCGCATCGAAGGTGGTGTAGACGCGCGCCGCGTAGGTCTCGCCTTCGTTGGAGATCGAGCGCGACGCCGGGGCGGTGAAGCCGCCGCAATACTGACCGCGTGCGGCGGTGGTGACCGTGGTGTAGCCGAAGCGATCGCAGTTGGCCGCGCCGGGGTAGTAGATGCTGGTGGTGAGACCGCCATTGGCCGGATTGAAGCGCAGCGTGGCCAGCGCCAGCTGCGGATTGGTGACGGGTCCGAGCGGACCGTTGCGCAGGTCGGCGAGGAACTCGCGCTCGCTGGCGAAAACCGGATCGGCCTTGCTGTACTGGAAGCCATAGAGGGTCGTCCAGCGATCCTCGCTCATGCCACCGACGTACTCGAGCTGGTAGCTGTTGCCGCCACCCTCTTCGGTGGTGCCGAAGAAGGCACGCAAGCTGTTGCCCTCATAGGAGGTGCGCAGGACCACGTTGACCACGCCCGCGACAGCATCGGAACCGTAGATCGCCGATGCACCACCGGTGAGAACCTCCACGCGCTCGACCATCGCGCTCGGGATCGCGCGCACGTTGACCACGTTGTTGTCGCGGTTGTACGGCTGCGGATACTGCGCCGGACGCCGCCCATTGATCAGCAACAGGGTGTAGCCGGGACCGAGAGCGCGCAGGTTGACGACCTGCGCATTGGGGGTGAATGAGGCGGTCGCCAGGTCGCCGGTGAACGAGACCGCCGTGTTCTGGGTCAGCGTCTGCAGCGCATCGGCAACCGTCCTGAAGCCTTCGCGCTCGAAGTCTTCGCGGGTAATGATCGTCACCGGCGCCGGTCCCTCGACCGTCGCGCGCTTGATGCGCGAACCGATGACCTGGACCTCATCGAGGACCTTGCCCTCGGATGCGGGCGACTCGTCGCTTTCGGCCTCATCCTGCGCCACCGCTGGCATGGCGATCAGCAAGGACAATGCAGCGATGGTGGCCTGAGCCAGCAGGTTGCGCTTGGGTAGGTAATTGTTCAGCACTTGCGTTTCTCCCCCGGTCAGAAGATGGATTGGAATGGATTCGACGGTCTGCTCTCGTCCCCAGGCAGCCGCATCGTGGGAACTTAGCAGCAACTTAACGCAAAAGTGTAGCCGTGCCTCAACGCTTTCATCACGTTTCTCTGCTCGCGATCTCAGTTGCCGTCCGCACCCGCGTCTTTCGTGATGGTGCCGACGCTCACCGGAGACCCGATGTGCTCGCCGAAAAACGCCAGCATCCGGGTGTAGACGTTCTCGCGCGCGGCGACGTCGTAGAAGCCATGCCCCTCTTTCGGCTCGAATACGTTCACGCGCACCGGATTGCCCGCACGCTCGAGCGCGTCGGCCATCGAATCGGTCTGCTCTTTCGGTGTGCGCTGATCGCGCCCGCCAGCGGCAAGGAACACCGGCACCTTGATCTCGGCTGCACGGGCAGCGGGCGAGCGCGAAGCCAACAGGCTGCGGTCCTTGCCGATCACGCTTTCGAGATAGTTTCCGCCGGTATCCGATTGCTGGATGTCGCCTTCCTTGTACATCAGGGCAAGGTCGTAGACCCCCACATAGCCGATCGCGCAGCGATACAGATCGGGTTCGCGCACCGCGCCCATCAGCGCGGCGTAAGCGCCGTAGCTCGCACCGTAGATGCAGATGCGGTCTTCATCGGCAAAACCCTGCTCGATCGCCCAGCGGGTCGCGTCGGTGACATCGTCCTGCATGCTCGCGCCCCATTGGCCGTAGCCCATGGTCTCGAAAGCGCGGCCATAGCCTCCGGAGCCGCGAAAATCGACCTGCAGCACCAGATAGCCCCGGTTGGCGAACAGCTGGGTCTCCTGGTTGAAACCCCAGAAATCGCGGATGCCGTGCGGGCCGCCGTGCGGATTGACGATCATCGGCAGTCCGGCGAGCGGTTTGCCGGGCGGCAGGGTCAGGTATCCCGATACCTTGGTGCCGTCGCGCGCGGTGAAGGTGAACGGTCGCATCTCGGCCATTTTCTTCGAGTCGATCCACTTGCGCGTGCTGAGCAGGTAGCGCGCCTTGCCTTCCTCGCGATCGAACAGATAGAAGTCGCCGGGATTGCGATCGCTGCTGACCTCGATCACCAGTTGCCTGGCGTCGGCGGTAGCGCTGGTGACCCGTATCGACTCGGTCGGAAACGATGCGCGCAGCCGTGCGATCAACTGCGCATCGGGATGTGCGTCGTTGAGCAGACGCACATCGGGCTTGCCGGGCATGCGCACCACGCCAAGCAGGGTGTCGCCATCGGCGGATAACACGCTGGCGGCGAGATCGACGCGCGGATCGCGATCGAGCGTATTGAAGGCACCGCTGCGCGGATCGAGGGTTCCGAGCTGATTCGGCGCCTTGTTGTCGTGCATGACCGCGTAGGCGGTGCCGTCCGGGTCGACGTGCGTCACCCGCAGGCGATTGCCGGTCTTGCGCGAATCATGCACCAGGCTCCATTGTTCATCGGCCCAGTGATACGCCTGCAGGTGCTGTTCGGTGTTGTAGTCGCGCTGCGAATTGTCGAAGCAGTTGACGTAGGCCGGGCGGTCGCTGGCATCCAGCACGAAGCTGCATCCCGGCTTCGGCGCGCGCGCAATGCGCTTGGTACGGCCAGTGAAGGTGTTCATCTCCAGCACGTCGGCGCGATCGCCCGACTCGCTGCCCTGCGAGTACGACAACTGCACCAGCACCTTGGACGAGTCCGTGGGCAAGGCAGCCAGCGGCCGGTAGCTTTCGTCGAACTTCTTGGCCCCGTCGACGGTCGTGCCCTCATACGTGACCAGCACGCGCGGACGGCTGCCGTCGGCGTTCACCGCGTACCATTCGCCGGTCCCGAAGGGGGCCGCGAACTGCCCGAACTTGCGCGTGGCGGTAAACATCAGGCGGTCGGGGCCAATCCAGAAATACTCACCAACGCTCTTGCCGTCGGGCAACTGGTTGACCTTGACCGGCTTGAGGTCGGACGTCTGCAGCACGACCAGAATGTCGCGTTCGCCCATCGGGGCACTGACCGCGAGGTACTTGCCGTCGGGCGAGATCTCGACCGAGCTGTACTCGGCATGGCGCATGAAGTCCTTGACCGGCAGCGGTTCGACCGCGAGCGCATCCATGCAGAAAACAAACAGGGCGCCACAAAAAATCCGCTTCATCGCAAGGGTCTCCGCTACTGGATTGCCGCCACGCCGACGGAAGCTCCGAAAGCTAGCAGAGGCGCATCAATGGTGTGTACAGGTGCAGCGGGGCCCACGATCAGCGCACACGGCCGGCTGCCTCAGCCAGGTGGCCAGTCGAGCGCACGCCCGGCCAGCAGGTGCAGGTGGATATGGAACACGGTCTGACCACCATCGCGGTTGCAGTTGAACACCGTTCGATAGCCGCTCTCGCCGAAGCCCTCGCGCTGCGCGAACTGCGCTGCGGCCAGCACCAGGCGGCCGATCAGCTCGGCATCGGCCGCAGTCAGGTCATTAAGCGTTGCGATCTCGCGTCGCGGCACGAACAGCACGTGCAGTGGCGCCTGCGGGTTGATGTCGCGGAAACCGACCACGTGCTCGTCCTCGTAGACGATCTGGGCCGGTATCTCGCGCGCGATGATCTTGCTGAACAGGCTCGGCATGGTGGCACCCGGGTTTGCGTTTGGAGAGTCAGGACTCAGATCTCGTGGCGCGTGCCGAAGGCATGCGCGAGCGTGCCGCGGTCGACGAACTCCAGCTCGCCGCCGATCGGCACCCCGTGCGCAATCCTGCTGGCTCGAACACCAGCCGCGCGCGCGATCTGCGAGATGTAGTGGGCGGTGGCTTCGCCTTCGACGGTGGGGTTGGTCGCCACGATCAGTTCGCGCACGTCGCCCTCGCGCAGGCGCGCGGCGAGTTGCTCAAGTCCCAACTCGGCAGGACCCAGCCCATCCAGCGGCGACAGCCGCCCCAGCAGGACGAAGTACAGCCCTCGATAGCCGGTGGCCTGCTCCACGGCCAGTTGATCGACTGGCGACTCGACCACGCACAGCAGGGCTGCATCGCGCGCGCTGCTGCTGCAGGTCGCGCAGATCGGGTCTTCGCTGAACGTGCGGCAGCGGCTGCAGTGGCCGATCCGGTCCACCGCATCGAGCAGACGCGCGGCAAGCCGCCGCGCACCGTCGCGATCGCGTTCGAGCACGTGGAAGGCCATGCGCTGCGCGCTCTTGGCACCGACGCCGGGCAGGCAGCGCAGGGCGTCGATCAGTTCGAGCAGCAGCGGCGATCCGGCCGACACGGCTCAGAACGGCAGCTTGAAGCCGGGCGGCAGGCTCATGCCGCCGGCGACCTCCGACATGCGCTGCTGGCTGACCTCGGCGATGCGGTTGTTGGCGTCGTTGCAGGCAGCGACGATCAGGTCCTCGAGCATTTCAAGGTCGCCACCGGCGAGGCTCGGATCGATCTTCACCCGCAGCACTTCGTGGCGTCCGTTGATGGCCACACTGACCATGCCACCGCCAGCCTGGCCGTTGACTTCGACCGCGGCGAGTTCTTCCTGCGCGCGCTTGAGGTTTTCCTGCATGCGCTGCGCCTGCTGCATCAGGCTTCCCAATGGACCTTTCATCACGCTACTCCGGCTGGCTGGGGCGGGTCGATTGCGGCACGACGCGCGCGTCGAACAGCGAAACAATGCTTTGCACTGCGGGATCGGCAGCGATCGCTGCCTCAGCCTGCTGCTGGCGCTGCGAGGATTCAGCGCGAGTGCGCTGCGCCACGGTCTCGAACGATGCGGGCACCGCTTCGATCTGGATCTTAAGGCCGCTGCCCAATGCCGGCACCAGCGCTGTGTTGAGCGAACGCAGGATGCCGTCGCTGCGCAGGTGCTCGAAGCCCGGCGCCAATCCCAGCCGCAGACGAGAATCGCTGAAATCCAGCGGCACCACGTTGTGGGCGAACTCGCGTACCGGGCCACTGAGCTTGATTCCGGCGAGCAGCGCGGACCAGCGCTCGGCGTCGATCGGACCTGACCAAGGTGGCGCAGCCGACTGCAATGCGGGCGCTGCAGCAGCAGCCAGACTGCGCGCAGGCGCGGCGGGACCTGCTGGTGAAGTCGGGCGGGCAGGCGGCGCGGCAATCCGCGCCGCGGGCGCTGACGGCGGCGCAGTAACCGGCGTAACGCCTGCGGGCGCGCGCGGCAGCGCAGCTTGCGCTGCCGGTGCTACCGCAACGCCGGGGCCACCGCCGGCAGGACGGAACGCGAGCATGCGCAACAAGGTCATCTCGAAACCGGCGCGCGGATTCGGCGCAAGCCCGAGGTCGCGACGCCCGGTGATCGATAGCTGGTAGAGCAGCTGGACCTCGTCTGCAGCCACCGATTGCGCCAGCGCGGCGACCGCCGGCTCCGCGGTCGCGGCGCCCGCGCCCAGGAATTGGTGCAACTGGACACGGTGCAGCAGTGCGGCCACTTCGTCGAGCACGGTGGCGAAGTCGGGCACGAACTCGGCAATCTCGGCGATCCGCGCGAACAGTGCGCCCGCGTCGTCGGCGGCGATCGCCTCGATCAAGCCACCCACGCGCGCGCGATCGATGGTGCCCAGCATGCTGCGCACTTCGTCGCCGGCCAGCTTGCCGCCGCCGAAAGCGATCGCCTGGTCGAGCAGCGACAGCGCATCGCGCATCGACCCGTTGCCGCCACGCACGATTTCGGCCACCGCATCGGCATCGTGCGCGATTCCCTCGGCCTCAAGGATGCGCTCGAGCTGACCGGAAATCTGCTCCTCCGACAGGCGCTTGAGGTTGAACTGCAGGCAGCGCGAGAGCACGGTTACCGGCAGCTTCTGCGGATCGGTGGTCGCGAGCAGGAACTTGGCGTGTCCGGGCGGCTCCTCGAGCGTCTTGAGCAGCGCATTGAACGCATGCTTCGACAGCATGTGCACCTCATCGATCAGGTACACCTTGTAGCCACCGCGCACCGGCCGATACTGCGCGTTCTCGATCAACTCACGCACATTCTCCACGCCGGTGTTGCTGGCCGCATCGATCTCCAGCAGATCGAGAAACCGGCCCGCGTCGATGTCGCGGCAGATCGCGCAAACGCCGCAGGGCTCAGCGCTTACCCCGGTTTCGCAGTTCAGCGACTTGGCGAAGATCCGCGCAATCGTGGTCTTGCCCACCCCGCGGGTGCCGGTAAACAGGTACGCATGGTGGATGCGCCCACTGACCAGCGCGTGGCTCAGCGCACGCACCACGTGCTCTTGGCCGACCAGTTCGGCGAATCGTTTGGGACGCCACTTGCGGGCGAGTACTTGATAGGACATCGCGATTCCCGTGCCGGACGCCGATTGTGCCAACCTCGGCCCGGTGTGGCTATCGCCGTGATCGCGCATGCGCGCCGGCAAGCCGACTGCGCGTCGAATGGGTGGCGGCCCCCGCCGGCCGAACCCCGGCACCCGAATCAGCGACTACCGTTGCTCCCTTCCGGGCCTGGCGGAATTTGCCACCTATCGTCGCGGGGAACCGACGGGGACCACCATTGAAGTCATGGCGCAAATACGGTGAAACCGGTGCGCATGCAGATCAGCGCACTCGAACTGGCGGAGAGGGCGGGATTCGAACCCGCGATACGGGGATAAGCCGTATACACACTTTCCAGGCGTGCTCCTTAAGCCACTCGGACACCTCTCCACGACCGCCGCGGGTGGCTGGAACTGCGCTGGGCGACGTCGCTGAAGCACGCCATTCCCGTTGCCGCGCACAACCGGATCACCAGCGGGGCGAAAGATGCTACTGGAACCCCCCTGCGCAGACAAGCAAAGTCATGTCCTCGGTGCGGTGGGTGCAGCAGCGTCGCGCGGTTGCAGCAGGTCCCAGCGGTTGCCGTAGAGATCCTCGAACACCACCACGGTGGCGTAGGGCTCCTCGCGCGGGGCTTGTGAAAAGCGCACGCCGCGGGCGAGCATCGCGCGATAGTCGCGCCAGAAGTCGTCGGTGTGCAGGAACAGGAATACCCGACCGCCGGTCTGATCGCCGATGCGCGACTGCTGCCGCGCATTGATCGCACGCGCCAGCAAAAGGCACGCTACGTCAGCGCCCGGCGGCGCCACCAGTACCCAGCGCTTGCCACCGCCAAGGTCGATGTCTTGCAGCAGGCGAAAGCCCAGCATGCCGGTGTACCAGGCAATCGCCTCGTCGTACTCGCGTACCATCAGCGCCACATGCGCCAGCTGCTGCAAGGGCCTGCTCACAGCGGATGCAGCCATTCGTTGCTGCCGTCGACGTAGTCTTCGTGTTTCCAGATCGGAACCTGCTGCTTTACCGCATCGATCACCTCGCGGCACGCCGCGAATGCCGCATCCCGATGGGCCGCCGCCACGCCGACCCACACGGCGATCTCGCCCACCTGCAGCGTGCCCACTCGGTGCACGCAGATCACCGCCGCGACCTGCTGGCGCTGGCGTGCCGCGTCGACGATGCGCGCACCCTCGGCAAGTGCGAGCTCGGCGTATGCCTCGTAGCGCAGGCTGCACACGCAGCGCTTGTCGTTGTGGTTGCGCACCACGCCTTCGAATACGACCACCGCGCCGGCGCTGTCGTGCACGAGCGCGCGACGCAGCGCGTGGGTATCGAACGGCTCGGTGTGCAAGGCGAACACCTCAGCCTCCGGATACCGGCGGGATGAACACGATCTCGTCGCCGTCGACGAGTGCGGTGTCCCAGTTGGTGAACTGGCCATTGCGGGCGACCCGCAGGCGCTCGCGCGGCAGGCTGAACCCGTGGCGTGCGCGCAGCGATTCGTACAGCGCGGCTGCATCGCCAGCGGCGCTCACCTGCTCGACCTCGCATTGCGCCTGGTCGCGCAAGCTGGCGAAGTAGCGCACCGTGATCCTCATGCCGGTGCGACCCACGGGCCACTGCGCCCACCGCGCTTTGAAAGCAGGCGTGCCGGGCCGATCACGATGTGGTGCGACAGCGCCTTGCACATGTCGTACACCGTCAATGCAGCCACGGTCGCGCCGGTCAGCGCTTCCATCTCGACGCCGGTGCGACCGCGCACGGCCACGCGGCAACCGATGAGGATGGTGCAAGGATCATCGAAGGCCAGGGTGAACTGGCACGACTCCAGCGCCAGCGGATGGCAGAACGGAATCAGCTCGTGGGTGCGCTTGACTGCCATGGTACCGGCGATGATCGCGGTATCGAACACCGGACCCTTGGCCGTACGCAGCCCACCACCGCGCAGCGCGGCGGCCGCTGCGGCCGGCAGCACCACCAGGCACTGTGCATGCGCTACGCGCAGGCTGACACGCTTGGACGACACGTCCACCATGCGTGGCCGCCCACCAGCATCGAGGTGCGACAGCGTGGGCTTGCGCGCGGCCATCTGCTCAGCCGCCGATCCGGAACATCTCGACCCGCGCAGGCGCGGCGGGCGCCGGCAGTCCGGCACGCTGCTCGGAGTAGCGATCGGCGCGGCCGCGCCACAGGGTCGCGATCCGTGCGGCCAGCGTGGCACTGTCTTCGCCTGCACGGAGCGGTCCGCGCAGGTCGCTGCCGTGCGCGGCGAACAGGCAGGTGAACAGCTTGCCGTCGGCCGACAGCCGTGCGCGGTGGCAGTCGCCACAGAACGGCGTGCTGACCGAGGACACGAACCCGATCTCGCCGCTGCCATCGTCGAAGGCCCAGCGCTCGGCGACCTCGCCCCGATACGCACGATCGAGCGGCTGGATCGGCCAGCGCGCAGCGATGCGCGCGACCAATTCAGCGCTCGGCACCACCTGCGATGATTGCCAGCGATTGCAGGTTCCCACGTCCATGTACTCGATGAAGCGCAGCACATGGCCGCTGGCGCGGAAGCGCGCGACCAGCGGCAACACCTCGGCCTCGTTCGCGCCGCGCATGATCACCGCGTTGATCTTCAATGGGCTGAATCCGGCACGTTCGGCGGCGGCGATGCCGCGCAGCACCGCATGCAGATCGCCGCGCCCACCGCTCAACTGCGCAAACCGCTGCGGATCGAGCGCATCGAGGCTGATCGTGATCCTGCGCAAGCCCGCTGCGCGCAGGGTCGCTGCCTGCGACTCCAGCAGGCTGCCGTTGGTGGTCAAGGCAAGATCGCGCACGCCGTCGATGCGCGCCAGCCGCTCGACGATCTGGGCCAGATCGCGGCGCAGCAGGGGCTCGCCGCCGGTCAGGCGCAGCTTGTCGACCCCGAGCGCGACGAAGGCACGCGCCAAGATTTCGATCTCGGCAGGCGTCAACCGCTGTGCCGCGTCGAGGAACCGCTCATCGCGCGGATAGCGCTCCTCCGGCATGCAGTAGGGACAGCGGAAGTTGCAGCGGTCGATCACCGAGATGCGCAGGTCGCGCAAGGGCCGACCGAGCCGATCCAACTGCTGCGGGTCCTCGATCCAGTGCAGGGGAATCGACTCAGCCACGACCTGCGTCCGCTGCCGGCTCGTAGGCGCCAAGCTCGATGCGCTCCCCCATGGTGGCCACCCGCGGCGCGCGCGCGCGCAACGCCTCGCCGTCGGCAAGCGAGCCGTAGTGATAGAGCACCAGCCGCTGCCGCAGTGCCGCCGAATACTCGCGTTCGATATCGTCGATGCCAGTATGGGAGGGATTGCCGTGCAAGGTGCAGTCGTGAGCGATCAATTCGCGACCGCTGCCGTAGTGCGACAGCAGTTCGGGAATCGGCCGCGTATCGCCAGTCCAGACCATCGCGTTGCGCAGTCCGATCGCGAACGCCGAGCCGGGCGAATGATGGCGCACTGCGAAGGTGTCGAACCACAGCCCTGCATGCCAGAACCCGCGCAGTACCGGAATCACCTGGAAGGCGTCCCAGAAGTTGCCGCTGCCCTCGGCGATCGCGTTCGGATAGGTCGCCAGGCGGTCGTGCAGCACGCCGATCACACCGATCGGAACGTATAGCCGCACCCGACCGCGGCGCGCAGGATCGAAGTACACGCGATAGAAAAGCCGCTCCAGGCCGCCCACGTGATCCATGTGCGCATGGGTGATGAACAGCGCATCCGGCGTGCTGGCGTAGCGGTCGATGAATGCGCTCAGCCCCTCGGGCCCGCAGTCGATCATCAGCAGCGGCACGTCATCGCGCTCGATGACCGCATTCGATGAGCCGAGCTCCACGGCCTGTGCGCTGCCCACGCCAAGGAATACCAGGTGCAGGCTCATGCGCCCTTCTCCACGATCTGCGCATGCGCGCGCTGCAGGCTCAGCCAGCGTTCGCCATCGAAGTCAGGCAAGCGCTGTGCCGCCGACAGCTTGTCCAGCGAGCGCCGCAGCCGCGCCAAGTTGGCCTGCATCCATGCAGGGGCAGTTGCGCGGCGTTCACCGCGGTCGAAATCGATCAGGTGGCAAGCGGTTCCGCACAACAGCACGTTGTGCGCATTCAGGTCGGCATGGAAGAACCCGCGCGCATGGAAGCGGCCGATGGTCGCACCGATGAGCGCCCAATCGATCTGCGAAGGTGCATCGGTCAGCCGCTGGCCGAGGGTATTCGCGTCTTCGATCGCCTGCGTGAGCAGGTCGGCGCGATACCACGGACCGATGCGGGTGTAGCGCGCGGCCAGCGGTGCGGGTGCCGGCAGCCCCTCGGCAACCATCTCCGCGAGCAGGTCGAACTCGCGGAACGGCCGGGTGCGGTCCTCGCCCTGCCACAGGTATCGATCCGGGTTTACCCGTGCCATCAGTCCGCCGCGACGATAGTGGCGCAGCACCGCAGCCCCCGCGGGCGTGCGCACCACCAGCGCCGAACCACGCCCGCCGGAAGGCGTGCTCACTGGTCCGCGGGTGCGCCACCAGTCGGCATCGAACCAGCACGCTTCAGGTCCAGCGGGCAGCCGCGCGGCATCGAACACGGCGGCACCATCGGCAAGACGCTTCACTTTCCGACTGCATCGCATCGCCGGTCGGTCCTTGCACGGCGGACAGCGTCCGGTACCCATCCTGGCGCCCGACACGCCTGCACGATCATGGCGCAACCCGACAGTTGGGCCGCCGCTGCAGAATCTCCGTTACAGTCCGCTGGCATGCCGTGGCTATCCATGGCCGCAGTTTAGAACTTAATCCAAGGGTCGGGATAGCGTGCGCCGGCAGTGCGGCAGGCATCGATCCGAGTTCGGCTACCCATTCCCGCCCAATGTCCGCACCACGCTCGATCTGCATCCTCCGGCTATCCGCTCTCGGCGACGCAACCCATGTGGTTCCGCTGGTGCACACCCTGCGTGACGCTTTTCCAGACGCAGCGATCACCTGGATCATCGGCAAGCTGGAGGCGCGACTGGTCGGCGACCTGCCCGGCGTCGAGTTCGTATCCTTCGACAAGCGTGCGGGCGTAGCCGGATTCCGCGCCCTTGCCGCGCAACTGCGCGGACGGCGCTTCGACGTACTGATGCAGTGCCAGGTAGCACTTCGCGCGAACCTGCTGTCGGCACTGGTCCGCGCGCAGCGGCGGATCGGCTACGACCGCGCACGCTCGAAAGACCTGCACGGATTGTTCATCGGCGAACGCATTGCCGCCGGCAGCGGGATGCACGTGCTGGATGCGATCGGCAGCTTCTGCGAACCGCTGGGACTGCGCCAGACGGCAGTGCGCTGGGATATTCCGGTCCCGCAACAGGATGCCGCGATTGCAGCACTACTGTTGCCCGGCGATGCGCCGACACTGCTGCTGAGTCCCTGCGCCAGCCATCCGCTGCGCAACTGGCTGCCCGAACGCTACGCGGCCGTAGCCGACCATGCGGTCGCCCACCATGGCTTGCGGGTCGCGATCTGCGGCGGACGCAGCGCGCTGGAGCGACGCACCACCGATGCAATCCTCGCTGCAATGCGCCAGCCGGTGCTGGATCTGGTCGGCAAGGACACGCTCAAGCAATTCCTCGCATTGGCACAACGCGCGGTCGCGTTGATCACTCCGGATTCCGGCCCGATGCACATGGCCAACGCGATGGGCACGCCGGTGATCGGGCTGCATGCGGCCAGCAATCCGGCGCGCAGCGGCCCCTACGCTTCGCGGCATTGGTGTGTCGATCGCTACGACGCAGCCGCGCGGCGCTTTCGCGGCAAACCAGCACAGGCGTTGCCGTGGGGCACCAAGCTGGAGTATCCGGAGGTGATGGCGCTGGTCGAAACCCAAGCGGTGATCGAGCGACTCGATGCCCTGCTCGCTTCGCCTCAGGCCGGCCGTGCGTTGCCGTAGTCCTGGTAGGACTTTTCTTCGATCAGGGTCGAGCCCAGCCGCAGGTTGATCTGACGTTTGAGCGCTGCACGCTGATCGTTCTCGAAGTACACCGAACGGGCCAGCTTGACGAATGTCGCATCGAACAGCTGGCGCTGTTCCTGCACCCGGATCTCGTCTTCGATCACCCACAGGCGCTCATTGACCTGCTTGAGCGCGCCCTGCAGGCTGACGATATCGATGGCCGCTGCCGGGTGGCCGCGCCATGTATCGCGCAGCAACTCCAGCTCACCGCGCACGTTGTCCAGCTTGGCCGGATCGGCGATGCGTTCGGACTTGATCTCGAGGATGGTGATCTTGTCGATCAACTCGCCGAACGAGACGGGGGTGGAAATCAACGACATCTTCGGTCCGATACGTTGCGAGCAGCAAAACTGGCGGAGAGGGTGGGATGGCGGCGCCCTTCCCGGGCGTCGTCGGCGAACAAGCCGCCGACCGTCCTGCGGACGTCCGCGCGCGCTCCCGGCGCGCGCAGTCGAACCACAGGGTTCTCTCCCACCCTACACACCGCGATGAATGACCATGCGTTACACCCACAATGCCTGCGCACGAAAACTGGCGGAGAGGGTGGGATTCGAACCCACGTTACTGGAGACCAGTAAACCGGATTTCGAGTCCGGCGCATTCGACCACTCTGCCACCTCTCCGTAGCCCCTCGCTCGCGGGAGTCGTGGTCCGACTTTCCGCAGCTGTCGATCCCGAACCATCCGGGTCGACGCGGGGCGGCGAATCATACGCACCCGCGCGCCCGGCGACAACCGGCGCGCGCGTGCGCGGGTGCTGCTTCAGCCTTTGGGGCGGAAGAAGAATTCGCCGGCTTCGTGGCCTGCGAACTGGATCGGCGCGTATTCGGGAGCCTGCGGCAGGGTCGCTTCGGTGGCAGCCATGGCAAGGCTCAAGCTGATGTCGCGGAACAGGCGCTGGCCCTCCAGAAGCTGGTTGTTGTCTTCCAGCGATGCAATGAAGGCCTGCGCGAACAGCGAGTTGCCGCCGGTGCCAAGGTCCGGTACCGGGGCCAGGCCGCCGGAGGTCAACGCCGTGCGCGAGCGGCTGGCGGTGCGATCGAGCACCCACTGCGACCACTGCGAATCGTCCATTGCGGCATTGAATGCCGGCACCGATGCGCGGGTCATCGCGCCCGAATAGCAGGAGTCGGCCACCACCATCACATGGCGGGCCTGCATCGTATTGAGAATATCGCTGATCGCGCGATTGGAGATCCATGTCGCGCTGTCGTTCTGGCGGCCATCCACCGGGACCCAGTAGCCCTGCTTGCTGCCCGCGTCGATCTCGCCATGGCCGGCGAAATAGACCATCAGATTGTCATCAGTGGTCAGGCTTTCGCGCAGCTCGTTGAGCGCAGACAGGATGTCGAACCGCGACCCGTTCAACAGCAGCCGGGTTTCGAACCCATAGCGGCTCTTGAGGACTTCGGCGACCTTGCGTGCGTCCGAGGTAGCGCTGCTCAGTTTCGGGTAGGCGCTGTAGATGTCGTTACCGATCACCAGCGCGTGGTAGCGCCCAAGCTTGAGCCCGCGCGGCAGCGGCCGCACCCCGCTCGACGCGCTGGACACAGCGGAGGCCCGTCCCGAGGCCAGCGGCAGCAGGGTGAACTCCAACGCCGCGCGACTGCCCGCGCGATCGATTGCCGCGATCTGGATGTTGCTGCCATCGGTGGCCACCGGCACGTTGACCCGGAACAGTCCGTTGGCACCCACAGCGACCTGTTTGCCGTTGACCTCGACCGAGGTCAGTCCAGCCTGCGCGACCACTTTGCCGAGCACTTCGGAACTGCCCACGTTGGCGCGTACCATCGCGGCCGGTTTGCCGCGGGTGACGCTCAGTGGCGGATCGATGATCTCCAGCAGCGGACCGGCGCCGCCACTGAGCGAGGCCAGGGCGACGCCCGGCGCAGGCGCACCGATCTGGCGCTCCAGCGATACGATCTGCTCGCGCTGGCGGCCGACCTCGCGCTGCTTTTGGGCCAGCTGCTGCTCGAGCAGGATCAGCAGGTCGCGATCCTGTTGCGAACCGGACATCGAGGCCTGCATGCGCTTGCGCTCGACATCGAACAAGGCCTGCTGCTCGGCCAGGCGCGCGTCGTTGTCTGCCGCTTTCTTCTGCAGCGACTCCAGTTGGCCCATCGAGTCGTCGAGCGCCAGTGCCAGATCGGTGGCGGTCGAGCGCACGCGATCGAGTTCGGCAGATGCCTTGGCATCGCTGCTGCCGGCGAGCGATTTCTCCTGCTCGCGCAGTTGTGCCAGCCGCTCGCGCCGTGTCTCGACGTCGGCGACGAATCCGGCGCGGTCGCGCTCCAGCGTCACGCGCCGGGTTTCGATCTCGCTGCCGCGCGCATCGAGGTCGGCCTGCAGGCGCTTGAGCTTCTGCGCCTCGGCCGGCGGGACGATGGCGGCCTGCTTGCTGACGAGCTCGGCGCGGACCCGCGCGAGTTCCTGTTCGTTCTGGCCAAGGCTGCGTCGACGCTCATCGAGTTGGCGCTTCAGGCCATCGACCTCGGCGCGCAGGCGCGCCGCTTCCGCGTTCTGTTGTTCGACCGTTTGCTGCAGACCGGCGATCTGCGCCTTTGCCGCCTCGGCCTGGGCGGTGACCGTGGATGCGAACAGCAGTTCGTCCTTGGATCCCGATGCCTGCCGATAGAGATTCAGCGCGCGGGCGAGGTCGCGCGGGCGGCCCAGCCCCTCTTCGTACATGTAGCCGAGGTTGATCAGCGCACGCTTGTTCGACTGCGCGGACGCCTTCTCGAACCAGCCAGCGGCCTTGTCGTAGTCGGGCGCGGTACCGAGGCCCTTCAGATAGATCTCGCCGACGTAGTTCTGCGCTTCCGCGTCGCCGCTTTCGGCTTGCCCGAGCCAGACCTTGAGGGCCGTGCGGTAGTCGGCGCGGTCGGAGGAAACGAACTCGCCGCCGCGAATCTCGCAATCGGCCTGTGTGGTACGGATCGGACGGCGCGCGGACATGAAGGTGGTCTGCCGTCCCAGCTTGCGCACCTGACCCGGCAGCAGGCAATCGACGATCAGCAGATCCTCGGCATTGCGCACCGTGGCCGCGTGCAGCTGCGGCCCCGGCCATGCCGAAAGCGCGGATGCTGCCGCCGCGATCACGACGACAAGGATGCGCTGTGCGAAAAGCCCCGATCGAAAACTGGTCCGTTGCATGTCCGTCTCCTGTTGCGGTGCCGGAACGGCGCGACCCGATGGCGCTTGGGCCTTGCCGGAGCGCTGTAGTACGCTGCGCAGTATAGCCATGGCACAGGGGGCGGAAACGATGAACGTTCTACAGGTTGTGGATTTCATCGGCGTTGAACTGGCTGGGCGCTGCGCAAATGCGCAACTGACCGCACGCGGGGTTGTTCGCTGCACTGCGACATCGATTCTGCTGTTGCTGCTTTTCGTGCCGACCGCATTCGCGCAGACCACCTGTCCCGTCATCGTGGTCTCGGGCAACCAACAGATCCTCGAGACGGGCATCGCGAGCGCACCGCTGGTGTTTCGGCAGGAAGGCAACTACATCAGTGTTCCGCCGGTCCCGGAGGTGCAGTTCACGCTCACCATCATCGGCGATGCCGCGTTCGCCAGCAACGGTACCCGATCCCTGGTCGCCAGCGCTCCGCTGCAGTTGGTGGTTGGCAACGCAACGCTCTACCGCGCCACTGTTCCGAATACGCGGATCGTTTCCGGCGCCAACGGCGGCCCGATCGCGGTCGCCGTGCAATCGCAGCTGTGCAGCATCGTCAGCGGACCAGCGCTGTTTTCGGCATTCGGAAATATCGATCCGGGGTCGCCGGCGCAGGTTGTCGCAGTCCAGGGCGATGGCGCAGTCGTCGCACCCGGCCAGATCGTTCCGCTGCGTGCGCGGGTCGACTTCGGTAGCCGGGGAAGCTCGCCCAATGGGAGTCAGCTCGGCGTGACGTTCCAGATCGCCAGCGGCAACGGCAGTTTTGTTGCGAACGGGGGATCTTCCATCACCGTGCAGATCGGCCCCGATGGCGAGGCAGCCACCAGCGTTCGCGCCGGCGGAGTCGAGGGTCTGCTGCGGGTCGAGGCGAACGTGGCGGGATTCGACGGGCCGCCTGCGTTGTTCAACATCACGGTCCTGGCAACCCGGACCGTCACGTCGGTTTCCGGCAACGACCAGGTTGGGCGTCCCGGCGCTGCGAGCCAGCCGCTGGTTCTGGATGTGCGCAGTGCAGGTGGCGCTCCGGTGGAAGGCGCGACAGTCGTGTGGGGCGTCGGCTTTGGCGTGGGGCCGGTGCTCGACGCCACCTCGACGATTACCGATGCCAGCGGCCGCACGCGGAATTCCTTCGTATTCGGACCCAACGCGGTCGAATCGATCATCGTTGCGACCTTGCCCGGTGGCGAGAATGTACGATTCCGGGTGATCGCGGCGGTCGGCGGCATCTCGGTGCTCAGCGGCAACAACCAGTCCGGAGCGATCGGCAGCCCGGCCGATGAACCGATCGTATTCGAGGTGATCAACAGCGCCGGGCAGTCAGCAATCGGCCAGCGGGTCGATTTCACTGTCCTGCGCGGATCGGCAGTGCTTGCCGCAGCCAGCGACATCGTCAACGATCGCGGCCAGGCAACCGCGCGCTTCCGCTACGGCAACGTTGCCGGGCCCGTTTCGATCCAGGCATCCGCGTTCAGTGGGCAGTTCACGGCTGCGGCCAGCGCCAACGGCTTCGCCGCCGGTGCCGCTGCGGGATCGGGCAACAACCAGCAGGGCGCACCCGGCAGCACTTTGCCGCAACCGCTGGTAGTCCAATTGAGCCAACCGCCAGCCGGCGCATCGGCAGCCAAAGGCCTGGCGGGCGTGGTGGTCGCGTGGGCGGTGACTGCTGGCGGCGGCAGGCTCGCCAACGCAACCTCGATCACCGACAGCGCCGGTCGGGCGAGCAACCAGTGGACTCTGGGGCCAGCGGCCGGCGCCAACACGGTGCGCGCCGACGTAGCAGGCTCGTCCAGCGTGCAGTTCACCGCCACCGGAGTTGAAACCGTGCCATCGGGGTCGGTGTTCGATATCGGTTCCGGCAACAACCAAAGCCTTCCGACCGCAGCGCTCTCGGCGCCGCTGGTGGTACGTCTGCGCACTGCTACGGGTGCGCCGGTATCCGGGGTGACGGTCACGTGGCGCCTGACCCCTGTCGCAAACGGCAGCGTGACTCCTGCCAGCAGTGTCACCAACGCCGCTGGCGAGGCATCGGCCGTGGCCACGCTGGGACTGCCGGGCGCAGCGCAGGTCACTGCCACGCTTGTTGCCGGGGGCCAGAATCCACCGACTCTCGTGTTCAACCTCAATGGCGGCGTGCTCAACATCGCCGGCCTCAGCCCACGCCAGCAGGAAGTCGCCAACGCGATCGACAAGGCGTGTCCGGCGCTTGCCCGGCAGTCGCAGGGTGGTGCACTGACAGCCGCGCAGCAGGACCTGCTGGCGCGCTGTTCCGAACTGGTCGGCAACGCAGGTGGTCGCCCGACCGAAGTGTCCGCAGCACTCAGCCAGATGCTCAACGAAGAGGTCATCGCACAGGACGATGCCGCGTTCACCACCGCCAGCGCCCAGTTCGACAATCTCACGGCGCGAATCGCGGCACTTCGCAGCGGTATCCGGGGGGTGAGCCTCGGCGGCCTGGCAGTGGCCGGTGGCGGCGGCGCACTGCCGCTGTCGTTCCTGCCTTCGGCGATCGTGGCCGATGAGGGGAGCAGCGATGAGGTCGGGACCGATTTTTCGCGATGGGGATTCTTCGCCAGCGGCACCATCGGCCGTGGCGACAGCGACCGCGTGGCCGACTCTCCAGGCTACCAGTTCGATACTTACGGACTGACTGCCGGCGTGGACTATCGCTATTCCGACAAGCTGGTGTTCGGCGGGGCACTTGGCTACAGCGACAACAACACCGACGTGAACGGCGACCAGGGCGGGCTGGAAACGCAGGGCTACAGCGCGTCGTTTTACGGCACGTGGTACCAGAGCGAGGCATGGTTCGCCGACGCGGTGCTCACCTGGGGCAGGAACAGCTACGACCTGACCCGGCGGGTTCGCTATCAGATTCCCGGCAGCAGCGGGGCGATCCAGTCGGTCGATCAGGTCGCCAGCGCTTCGCCGGACGGCACCCAACTGCAGTTCGCGCTCTCCGCCGGACGCGATTTCAACCGCGGCGCGTGGTCGTTCGGGCCTTACGCGCGCGTCACCACGACGCGGATCGACTTCGACGGCTATGTCGAGCGCATGTCGGCACCGGGTGCGGCGGGCGGAGGCCTTGGCATGGCGGTCGACGACCGCCAGTTGAAGTCGCTGGAAGGCGTGCTTGGGGCGAAGGCTTCCTACACCATGAGCACCTCGTGGGGCATCCTGATCCCGCACGTGCAGATCGAGGCGCTGCACGAATTCGAAGACGATCCGGATGCCATCGTGTCGCGCTTCGCCAACGACCCGACCGGTACCAGCATCGTCATCTCGCCCGATGCGGTAGACACCGACTACTTCAATCTCGGACTGGGCCTGTCTGGCGTGTTCGCCAACGGACGCTCTGCTTTCCTCTACTATGAGCGTCGCGCGGGGCAGCGCGACTTCAGTCAGGACAGTTTGGCGGTCGGCGTGAGGATCGAATTCTGATGCACTTCGAACCGGCGATGCGCACGCCTCGACGTTTGCCCGACCACTGCCTGCCGCGGAGCCGACGATGATCGAGTTCGGTCACTGCACGCACGTCGGCCTTCGCCGCGAGCACAATGAAGACACCTATTATGCCGATGCCGAACTCGGCCTGTGGCTGGTTGCCGATGGCATGGGCGGCCACGAGAACGGCGAGGTCGCCAGTGCACTCGCACGCGACACCCTGGTGCAGCAGATCCAGCGTGGAGAGCCGCTCGCCCGCGCGATCCAGATTGCCGACGAGGAGATCATCCAGCACAGCAACCGCCGCACCCAGGCGCTGCCGATGGGCACCACGATCGCGGCCATCCGCCTCAAGGGCGACGAGTTCGAGGTCGCCTGGGTCGGCGACAGCCGGGTTTACCTGTGGGACGGCGCGCTGCGACAGATCTCGCAGGATCATTCCTATGTGCGCGAACTGATCGAACAGGGCGCGATCAGTCCCGAGCAGGCCCGCACGCATCCGCACCGCAACGTGGTCACCCAGGCGCTCGGCGTGACCGATCCGCAGAACCTGCGCGTGGAAACGGTCGCCGGCCAGGTAGCCGCCGGCCAGCAGATCCTGCTGTGCAGCGACGGCTTGACCGAGGAAGTCGACGACGCTGAAATCGCCGCGATCCTCGGGCGCGCCGAACTGACTGCGCAGGAGTGCGTGGACCACCTGATCCTGGCCGCCCTCGATGGTGGCGGTTCCGACAACGTCACGGTTATCCTGCTGCGCAGTCGCTGATCGCGCGCGGCTTGTTTTACCGGGCGATTGCGGCCCTGGCTATCGGGGCAGCGCGCGCCGCGAGTCTTCCACCAGTCGCAGCAGCGATGCATTGGCAGGCTCGGCACGCAGGCCTTCCTCGGCCAGCACCATGCTGCTGGTGTAGATGCCACGATCATAGGCTGCCTTGGCCTTGCTTTCGTAGAACGCCGCGATCTGTTCCAGGCCCGCGCGCGCTTCCGGATTGTCGCGATCGATCGACTGCACGCGCAGGAACAGGTCGATCGCGTTGTCGCCCGGTGGCGAAGCGAGCCGACGCCCGCGTTCGACCAGGCCGATTCGGACATATTCGCGAGCCCGGGCAAGTGTCGCTGCCACGTCGCCGTCCGCAACGCCGCTGCTGGTCAGATCGGTCACCGGCACTTCGGATGCCGCGGTGTCGACCTGCGGCTGCGCGGGTTTCGCAGGCGCGGGCGTAGCCACCACAGCGGTTTCAACCGCCTGCTTGCCGCCGAATACTGCCCAGCCACCGAGCGCCACCAGCCCCAGGCCCGCGGCGGCGGCAATCGGCAGCAGCCATGCAGGTCGCGCCTTTGCGTGCGACGCAGCGCTGGCCGCACCGGCGCCAGAGGCAGCAACTGCAGGGTATGCCACCCGCCGCTGCTGATCGGTGCGCGACAGGCGTGGTGCGACCTTCTTGCGCGCATCCGGCGCGTCGCGCAGCGCGACCGCCTCCGGTGCGCTCGCCAGCAGCTTGTCGAGTCCGTCTGCGAAGGCCTCGCCGGTTGCGAAACGCACGGCGGGATCCTTGGCCATCATCATATCGATCAGCGGCTGCAGCCACTGCACCGGCGGCGGCAGCTGCGGGACCGGATGGGTCACGTGCATCAACGCGATGGTGAACGGATCGCCCGCGTCGTACGGCGGCTTGCCGGTCAACAGTTCGAACAGCATCGCGCCGAGGCCGTACAGATCCGAGCGACCGTCGACCTTTTCGGCGCGCGCCTGTTCGGGGCTCATGTAGTGCGGCGTGCCGATCGAACTGCCGATCTGGGTCGCCATGGTCGAGCCGTCCATCGCCTTGGCGATACCGAAATCGGCCAATACCGCGGTTCCGTTGATCCGGAACAGGACGTTTCCCGGCTTGACGTCGCGATGCACGAAGCCTGCCTCGTGGGCATAGTGCAACCCGTGCGCGACGTCGCGCACCACGTCCAGCGATTCGCCGACGCTGATTCCCTGGGTCAGCTTCTCGCGCAGCGTGCCGCCGGGAATGAACTCGGCGGCCAGGTAGTAGATCGTCCCGTGCTGGCCGATGTCGAACACCGTGACCAGGTTCGGATGGCTCAGGCGCGCAGTGATCCGACCTTCCTTGAGGAAACGGTCGGTGAATTCCTGATTGGCTGCCAGTGCCGGCGCCATCACCTTCAGCGCCACCTCGCGGTCGAGCGACTCCTGCACCGCCAGATACACCGATGCCATGCCGCCGACACCCAGGGGGCGCAGCACCCGATAGCCGGGAATCGAAACAGGATCAGACACTGGGGAACCTCGACGCGCAGGCGCGACAGTATTGCAGCAGCTGCCGCTGATCGCCCCGACGATAGCAAGGCGATGCCGTCGGCCGCCATGCCGGGTGGCCGCATCGGCCACCCGGAAACACCTCAGCGTGCTGCTGCACGGACCTCGCGCAGTGCGGCCACGAACGGTCCCATCGCGTAGGAGTCCTCGCGGTCGACCTTGGAATACAGGGCATCGACGCGGGTCTGCAGGGTCTTCGACCGCGCCTCGTCGAGCGCGCCGGCGTTCTTGAACGCCACTACCACCGACTGCACCGCCATCGCGACCTGTTCGGCCGCCGAGAAATCGCGGAACTCGCCGCGCTCGGCATCGGCAACCACGCTGGCGAGAATCGGTTCGAGCGAGCTTTCGGCAAACCCGTAACCAGACACCTTGGGCAGATTCGCGCGAATGTTGTCGGCCAGCGCACGTGCGGCTGCCAGGGTCGCGCCGCGATCGCGCATCGTCGACTGGTGCAGGGCGCGAGTCTGCGCCAGCAGACGCTCTGCGGCGGGCTTGTCGACCACCGACAGCACCAGTCGGAACATCACCAGATTGGCGTCGTTCAGGCGCACGGCTCCCGGGCCCAGCCCGGTGCCCTGCCGCGGCGCCCACTTGCCCGCCGACATCGGCTTGTGGCACGCGTGGCAGTCGAACAGGACCAGCTCGGGAAAGATCCCCTGGAAGCCGTGGCGTTCATCGAGCAGCACATCGAGCAGGTTGGCCGCAGCCACCCCCTGCCCCACGGCCCAATCGCGCACGCCGTTCCAATCGCCCTTGCGGCGCAGGTAGTCGTCGTCGATCTGATAGTGGGGGTTCAACCAGGTAAAGGTATCCAGCTCGAAGGCGAGCCGCGGATGTCCCGCACCCATGATCCGATGGGTGATCATGCGATCGGTGGTGCCCATGTGGCACGACAGGCACATCTGCGCGCGCTTGACTGGATCCTCGGTGGGGTACAGGCCCTTGGCCAGGTTGTCGACATGCACCGCGGATTTTTCCGCATGCGAGCTGATCCACAGCTCCGAGCCGCCGTGGCAGGCTTCGCAGCCGACACCATCGGAGATCTGGAATTTCTCGCCGCGCATTTCCGCCGGAACATTGTCGGCGTGGCAGTCGAGGCAGACCTTGGCAGTGGTCGCATCGCCAAGCCCCAGCTTGCGCGCGATCGCCTGCCCCTCGGCGCCGGTCAGGGCCTGCCATGCCTTGGTCGCATGCGGATCGAATTCCTGCCACAAGGCGAATTCGTTCTGCATGACGTTCGATTCCTTGAACGCCTGGGTTGCGCCGTGGCACACGCTGCTCGCGCAGCTGGCGACTCCGAGATGTTTGTGGGCCGCGATCTCGGCCACCGTACCTGCCGCCATGCCCAGCCCCGGCAGGAACAGCAACGCCGCACCCAAAAATCGAATTTTCATGGCAACCCTCCCCGAGCGACCGTGTCGGTTGCGCCAGACGCCCCCGAGCGTCGCGCCCGCCACATTATGCCACCGGATGAGCCGCTGCCAATGACAGCCGGCGAATTCGTCCCGCAGGCGGCTACAACCGCCATACCGGGCTGCCCTTGAACGCCTTGCCGACTGCGTCCAGGCGCGCCTCGTGGTGCGCCAGCTCCTCGGCATTCGCACGCAGCACCCGCGCCCGCGCGCCAGACATCGATCGCGCAGTCGCCGCGGTCGCTGCATCCAGCGCCGGCTCACCCGCCAGCTCAAGGCTGCCCTGCCCGGCTGTCATCGCCAGGAACACGTCCGCCAGCAGCGCTGCATCGAGCAGTGCGCCGTGCAGTTCGCGATGCGCGTTGTCGACGTCGAAGCGCTTGCACAGCGCATCGAGGCTGTTGCGCTGGCCGGGAAACCGCTCCCGCGCAAGGCTCAGGGTATCCAGCACGGATGCGTGGTCGCTGATCCTGCCGCGCCCGCCCAGCAGGGCCAGTTCGGCGTCGAGGAAGGCGAGGTCGAAGGCTGCGTTGTGGATCACCAACTCTGCGCCGCGCACGAAGTCGAGGAACTCGTCGACCACCTCGGCGAAGCGCGGCTTGTCGCGCAGGAACTCCTCGCTGATGCCGTGTACCTCCTGCGCACCCGGGTCGATCGGGCGTTCGGGGTTCAAATAGCGCTGGAAACTGAGGCCCGTACGCCGGCGCTCACGCAGCTCCACGCAGCCGATTTCGATGATCCGGTGGCCACGCTCCGCGTTCAGGCCGGTGGTTTCGGTGTCGAGCACGACCTGGCGCATCAGCGCTGCCTGCGTTCGACTGCAGCGCTCGGCACTGCCTCGGCGGCCTCGCGCGCGGCGCGATCGACGCGTTCGTTCTCGACATGCCCACTGTGCCCGCGAACCCACTCCCACGCCACCCGATGGGTGGCCACCAGCGCATCGAGCTGCTGCCACAGGTCCTGATTGGCCACGGGCTTGCGCGCGGAGGTCATCCAGCCGTTGCGCTTCCAGCGCGGCACCCATTCGGTGATGCCGAGCTGCACGTACTGCGAGTCGGTAAACAGGCGCACTTCGGCACTGCGCGAGAGCGCCTCGAGAGCGCCGATCGCCGCCTGCAGTTCCATCCGGTTGTTGGTGGTGTCGGGCACCCCGCCGCTGAGCAGGCGTTCGCGATCGCCACAGCGCAGCAGTGCGGCCCATCCGCCAGGGCCGGGGTTGCCCAGGCATGCCCCGTCGGTAAACGCTTCGACCAACTGCGTGGACGCCATCAGCGCGATGCCTCCGCATGTCGCGATGCGCTGGGCAGCATGCCACCGACCGCCTGGGTCGTTCCTTGTGCGACGCGGCGCAGCGCGATGATGTTGCGTGAGCCCTTGCGCGCCTGCAGGGCGAACGCTGGCTGCGGCCATCCGCCCTCGCGCACGGTAGCGATGCCATCCCCGCTGCCGGCACTGAACCCGAATCGATGGATGTCCGACAGGCCCAGCTGCGTACCCAGCATCGCCAGCCGACCTGGCAGCTGTACGCCTACGCTGCGGCGCAACTCGCGGCGGGTCATTCGACAGTGCCACATCGTGGGACTCAGCGCGTCGAACCCGAACAGCACCAGGATGCCGCCGGGTGCGAGTACACGAACCGCCTCGCGCAGCAGCGACGCCGGCGCAGGACGCATATCCAGCGCGTGCTGCAATACGACACGCTGCACGCTGTCATCGGCGAACGGCAGCAGGTCGGCGCGCGCCACCATCGGACCATCGAGACGCCCGCTCGCTGCAAGGCTCAGCGACAGACATCCCGACTGCGGCGCCACACGCGCAGGATGCACCCACACCTCGGTAGCCTGCGGCCACTGCACGCGACGTGCTTCCATCCACGCGCGCTCTGTCGCAATCAAGGTTGCGAGCGGGGCGGCACTCCAGAAATCCGAATCATCGTGCATGCGCGATGGCAATTGTGGGCGACGGCGGTCGCGATTGTGCTACAAACTCCCTGCCCCGCAACAGTCCGCAGGCAGTCCGTGTCCGCGATTGAATTGATACCACGCGGCAGCCGCCGATGCTTCGTTTCGCGAATCCTTAACGCCAGCGCCATGCTGTGCGTGGCGATGCTCGGCGCGTGCAGCACAGTGCCCAAGGCCGTTCCGGCGCCCGCGCCGCTGCAGTCGATCGCACCTCGCACGGCTGCGGAACAAACGCCGGAACCGGCGAGGACTCCCGCAGCGACCGCGCAGCACGCGGTGGTTGCGGATGCCGATGAGATCGATCCGTGGACCAGAATCCGGAACGGCGCGCGGTTCACACGCTGCGATCCGCTGCCATCGCTTGACCGGCAGATCGAGCGCTACCATCGCGAAGGGCCGGCGCTGAGCGCACAGCTTGCACGGGTTTTGCCACACATCGACTACGTGCTCGGCGCAATCGAAGACGCCGGCCTGCCGGCCGAGTTCGCACTCCTGCCGCTGGTCGAGAGCGGCTACCGCAGCGCGCCGACAAGCGGCAATCGGCCCGCGGGCATCTGGCAGTTCATGCCCACTACAGCGCGCGCCAGCGGCCTGCACATAGGGCCCGCGTACGACGGCCGACTGGACCTCGCAATGTCCACTGCTGCGGCGATTCGCTTGCTCACGCGATTGGGCGGGGTATTCGCGGAGGACTGGATGCTGGTCACCATGGCATACAACGCCGGCGAGTTCCGCGTGCGCGGCGCGCTGGCCCGCAGCCCCGCGGCCAGCGCCCAGACCTTGTGGCAAGACCTGCCACTGAGCCGCACGACGCATACCCATCTCGCGCGCTTGCTCGCGCTCTCATGCGTGATCCACAGACCGCAGCTCGAAGGCATCGCGCTGCCGACGATCGTGCCCGACGAGCGTCTCAGTGCAGTGCCGCTGGATGCGCCGGTCGACCTGGTTTTGGCGGCACGCCTCGCGCGTATCGACCAGAACCAGTTGCGCGCACTCAATCCCGCTCACGCGAAGCCGCGCATGCGGCGTGGCGATCGCCTGATGGTGCCGATTGCTGCGGTGGACCGTCTGCAACAGGGGCTTGCCCTGCTTGCACCCTCCGCGCGCGTCGGCTGGCGTGTCAGCAACGAGCCAGTCGCGCACGACTGGCACGCGCTCGCCACGACCCAGGTCAATGCTGCCACGTTGGCCGCTGTGCACGGGATGCGCATCGACGACCCGCTGCCGCCGGTGGTGCTGCTGCCGCCGTCCACGGAAACTTCGCAGGCGCTCGCGCGCGACGGCAAGGCATACATCGTGCGCCGCGGCGACAGCTTGTGGTCAATCGCTCGCCGACTCGGCTTGGGCATGCGCGAACTGGCGCACAGGAACGGAATTCCGCTTGGGAAACTGCTGCGGCCAGGTCAGGTGCTGCATCTGCCGACGCGGCAGTGAAGCCTGCGCTGGGTGCCATCATGCATGCAACAGCAAGCCACCACGCTGCGGCCGGCGATCGGCCCGCCGAAGCGCGGGCGCCGACCCGCTACACTGCGCTGGCGCGGCTGCGGCCGGTAACCGGCGGTCTGGCAAGCCTGCTGCGACCCGGCACGCTTCGCAATCGGATGGAGGACAAGTCATGGGTTTTCTGCAAGGCAAACGCGCCCTGATCATGGGCATCGCAAGCCAGCGCTCGATCGCATGGGGTATCGCCGAGGCGATGCATCGGCAAGGCGCGCAGCTTGCGTTCACCTACCCCAACGATCGGCTGCGTGAGCGGGTCGACGATGCAGCGCAGACCTTTGGGTCCGACATCGTGCTGCCCTGCGACGTGGCCGACGACGCGCAGATTGCTGCGCTGTTCGCCTCCCTCGGCGAACGCTGGGACGGCCTGGATATCCTGGTTCATTCGATCGGCTTCGCGCCGCGCGAAACCTTGCAGGGCGGCTTCGTAGACAACCTCACCCGCGAAGGATTCCGGATCGCGCACGACATCTCGGCGTATAGTCTCGCCGCGCTCGCCAAGCAGGCGCGCCCGATGATGCACGGCCGCAACGGCGCGATCCTGACCTTGTCGTACCTTGGCGCGGTGCGCGCGCTGGCAAGCTACAACGTGATGGGCCTGGCCAAGGCAAGCCTTGAAGCCTGCGTGCGCTACCTGGCGCTGAATCTGGGCCCGGAAGGTACCCGCGTCAACGCCATCTCGGCCGGACCGATCAAGACGCTGGCGGCGGCCGGGATCGGCAACTTCCGCAAGATGCTCGACCATGTCGAGAGCAATGCGCCGCTGCGTCGCTCGGTCTCGATCGAGGAAGTCGGCAATGTCGCGGCCTTCCTGTGCTCGGATCTCGCCTCCGGCATGACCGGCGAGATCAGCTACGTCGACGCTGGCTACAACATCCTCGGCATGACGGGCATCGACACGGCCTGAGTGGCGGCCTGACCGGCATCACGTTGCGTCTGCGGCGGGCTACAGCCGCTCTTCGACGATCCTGACCTCGACCGATTCGCGCACCGCATCGAGCAGCGAACGGGTTTCTGCGGCCGATGCCGCCTGCTGCAACTGCGTGCGCACCGCGTCGCGCTGCGCGGTATCGGCTTTCGACGGATCGCCCTCGGTCACGCCGCGCAGTTCGACCAGCGCGTGCCGATCGCCAGGCAACTCGACCATGCGGCGCACTGTCTGGCCCGCGGCAGGGCGGCCCAGCTTGAACGCCTCGGCCACCACCGAACTGTCGTGGTTGAGCGCCGAGCGGCCAACCGCAGTCGCGTCGGCAACCGCTGTGCTCGCCTCGGCGGCCAGGCTGGCAAGCGTCTGGTTCTGCTGGAAGCGTGCATCCAGCGCGCGCGCGCGCTGCGCGCTTGCGCTACGCGCGGTCTCGGCGTTGATCGCGGCGACGACCTGGGCGCGGACTTCCTCCAGCGGCCGGGTCACGCTCGGCTTGTGCTCGTCGAGCTTGACCACCAGGAGATGGTTCGGGGCGAGCGTGATCGGGTCGCTCACTCCACCTTCGGCCAGCACGCGTTCTGAAAATGCCTCGCGCACCACCGCCGGATTCGCAGCGATTCCCTCGCCACCGGAGCGCCCGAACAACCCTGTGCGCTGAACCTGTGCGCCCAATGCTGCTGCAGCCGGCTCGATGCTCAGGGGATCCTTGTAGATCTGGTCGATCAGCTTGCCCGAGCGTTCGTTGAACACACGGTCGCGTTCCCCGGTCCGGTACTCCTCGGCCAACTCCGCCTGCACTTCCTCGAAAGCCTTGGAGCGTTCGGCCTGCACCTCGCGCAACTGGATGACGTGGTAGCCCTCGTCGGTCTTTACCGGGTCCGAAATCTGAGTGTCCGCCATCGCAAACAGCGCTGTTTCGAACGCTGGCTGGGTCAAGCCCTTTTCGACCCAACCGAGGTCGCCGCCCTGCGCCTTGGAGCCGATATCGTCGGAGAACTCACGCGCCAAAGCGGCGAAGTCTGCGCCTTGTGCGCGTGCGCGCACCGCGATATCGGCAGCCTTTTCCTGCGCGAGACGCTGGACCTGCGCATCCGCGTCGGCAGCCGCCTTGATGAGGATGTGCGATGCCAGGCGCTGCTCGCCGAGGAAATAGCGGTTCTTCTGCTCTTCAAAGCGCGCGCGCAGGGTGGCGTCGTCGGCCTCGGCCGGTACGTCGATGGTCGCAGCATTCAACTCGACATAGCTCAAAGAAAGCTGCTCGTCGGTCATGAATTCGGACTTGTTGGCCTCGTGGTAGGCATCGATCGCTGCCTGCTCGGGCTCAACCGACGAAGTTTCGACCGCTGGCACCACGAAATAGGAAAAGTCGCGCAGCTGGTCGCGCAGACTCAAGTACCGATTGACGGCAGCGTCGGTTACCAGCGAGCTGCCGCCGACCGCAGTCGGCAGTTCTCGCGAGGACACGTCGCGGCGAATGCGGGATTCGAACTCGCTCACGGTCAACGGTGGCGACTGTGAGCGCAACAGCAGCTGGTACTGCACCGGATCGAACTTGCCATCGGTCTGGAATGCAGGCACCTGGGCGATCTCGCGGCGCACCCGCTCGTCGGAAGCTTCGGTTCCGGCAACGGCGGCGGCTTGGGTCAGCAGCTCCTCGTTGACCATCTGCTCGAGCATTTGGCGCTTGACCAGCGGCTGCTCGAAGTAGCTCGGGTCGTAGGATTCGCCGAGTTGTCGCCGCGCGTTCTGCCGGTACTGCTCGAAGCGCTCGCGGAATTCGTTCTGCGAGATCTCCTTTTCGCCAACCTTCGCCACGTAGTTCGGCGTGCGAACCTCGAAGTACTGTTCGATGCCGAAAAACGCGAACGGGATAATGACCAATCCGAGGATCAGAAATGCGATCCAGCCTGTGGTTTTGTCGCGAAGGGACTGCAGCATGGTTTCTTGTTCGAATGGCGGGTGCAGCGCACCGCGGGTGGGTGGATGGGGATGCCCAAAATGACAAGGGCGCCGACTACCGGCGCCCTTGCATGTTGGCGGAGTGGACGGGACTCGAACCCGCGACCCCCGGCGTGACAGGCCGGTATTCTAACCGACTGAACTACCACTCCTGAACTTGGTGGGTGCTGAGGGTTTCGAACCCCCGACCCTCGCCTTGTAAGGGCGACGCTCTACCGCTGAGCTAAGCACCCGCGGACAAGCGCTCTAGTTTAGTGCGTCCTTGAGCGCCTTGCCAGCCTTGAAGGCCGGAACCTTCGAGGCCTTGATCTTGATCGTCGCACCGGTACGCGGATTGCGGCCAGTCCGCGCTGCGCGCTTGCGCACCGTGAACGTACCAAAACCGACGACCGCCACGCTATCGCCCTTCTTCAGCGCCGCCTCGATGACCTTGATCACCGCGTCGACCGCCTTGGCCGCATCGACCTTGGTCAGTTCCGAGGCCTCGGCGACCGCGGAGACAAAATCTGTTTTGTTCATTTCGCTATTCCCTCAATGAAATCTGGCGACCATGGATGTCTCGGTCTACCTGCTGCTCGATCGGCACAGGGGGCGGGACCTGACCACCGAAACGCACCTCCGGTCCGACGACCGGGCGCAACGCGACGGGGGCGCATTTATACCAGCCGACCCCCGATGGCGCAACATGAAATGCCGAAAATTGCGCGGCATGCGGCGACCGTGTCATGCACTCTGCGCGATCGTCGGCACGCAAGTGTGCGCTCAGTGCGCCGTGATCTGCGAGGTGCCCGGCACTTCGGTTTCGCCCTCGCCCTTGACCGGTTCGGGTGCCGCGACTACCGCCGCGTCGCGCTTGTGCGGCACCAGCGGCGATGCCAGCGCCAGATCGAGCACCTCGTCGATCCACTTCACCGGCCGGATATCGAGCGACTCGGTGACGTTGGCGGGTATCTCCGCAAGGTCCTTGCGGTTTTCCTCCGGGATGATCACGGTGCGGATGCCACCGCGGTGTGCCGCCAGCAGCTTTTCCTTCAGCCCGCCGATCGGCAGTACGCGACCGCGCAGGGTGATCTCTCCGGTCATCGCCACGTCGGCGCGCACCGGAATCCTGGCCAGCGCCGAAACCAATGCGGTACACATCGCGATGCCTGCACTCGGCCCGTCCTTCGGGGTAGCACCTTCCGGTACGTGCACGTGCACATCCACTTTCTGGTGGAAATCGGGATCCAGGCCCAGCCGGTCGACCCGCTCGCGAACCACCGACATCGCGGCCTGGATCGACTCCTGCATCACATCGCCAAGCTGACCGGTATGGATCAGCTTGCCCTTGCCGGGCACCACGGTCGCCTCGATGCTGAGCAGGTCGCCGCCGACCTGGGTCCAGGCCAGACCCGTGACCACGCCGATCTCGTTGCTGACCTCCGCGCGGCCGAAGGTGAACTTGCGAACACCCAGATAGTGGTCCAGGCGCGCCGAGTCGATCACCAACCGGCGCCGCTTGGCGGACTTGTCCTTGCGCTTTTTCTTCTCGCCCAGCGCCAGCTCCTTGACCACCTTGCGGCAGATCCTGGCGATCTCGCGCTCGAGATTGCGCACGCCCGACTCGCGCGTGTAATAGCGAATGGTGTCGCGTACCGCGTCGTCCTCGACCCGGATCTCGTCCTCGCGCAGGCCATTGGCCTTGATCTGCTTGGGCAGCAGGTAGCGCGTACAGATGCTGAACTTCTCGTCCTCGGTGTAGCCGGGGATCCGAATGACCTCCATCCGGTCGAGCAACGGTGCGGGAATGTTCAGCGAGTTCGCGGTGGCGACGAACATCACTTCCGACAGGTCGAAGTCGACCTCCAGATAGTGGTCGTTGAACGAGTGGTTCTGCTCGGGATCGAGCACTTCGAGCAGCGCCGAAGAGGGATCGCCGCGGAAGTCCGTCGACATCTTGTCGATCTCGTCGAGCACGAACAGCGGATTGCGGCTGCCGACCTTGGCCAGGTTCTGGATCAGCCGACCCGGCATCGACCCGATATAGGTGCGCCGATGTCCGCGAATCTCGGCCTCGTCGCGCACGCCACCGAGCGACATGCGCACGAACTTGCGATTGGTTGCGCGTGCGATCGACTGGCCGAGCGAAGTCTTGCCCACGCCCGGCGGTCCAACCAGACACAGGATCGGCCCCTTCATCTTCTTGACCCGGGTTTGCACGGCGAGGTACTCGAGGATGCGCTCCTTGACCTTATCGAGGCCGAAGTGGTCGGCATCGAGTACTTCCTGCGCTGCGACCAGGTCCTTGCGCACGCGCGTACGCTGCTTCCACGGCGCCTGTACCAGCCAGTCGATGTAGTTGCGCACCACCGTCGCCTCGGCCGACATCGGCGACATCTGCTTTAACTTGTTCAGTTCGGTCTTGGCCTTGGTCTCGACCGCCGGCGGCATGCCGGCAGCCGCGATCTTGCGAGCCAGTTCCTCGATCTCGTTCGGCGCGTCCTCCATCTCACCCAGTTCCTTCTGGATGGCCTTCATCTGCTCGTTGAGGTAGTACTCGCGCTGGCTCTTCTCCATCTGCGACTTCACGCGGCCGCGGATGCGCTTTTCCAGCTGCTGCACGTCGATCTCGCCATCGACGAAGCCGATCAGCAGCTCCAGTCGCTCGCCGACGTCGACGGCCTCCAGCGCGCGCTGCTTATCGGGCAAGCGGATACCCAGGTGCGCGGCAACGGTGTCGGCCAGACGACTGGAGTCGTCGATGCCAGCCAAGGTCGTGAGCAACTCCGGCGGTACCTTGCGGTTGAGCTTGACGTACTGCTCGAACACCGACATCAACGACTTCGCGGCCGCCTCCACCTCACGCGCGTCGCGTGCGCTGACCGATTCCAGCGCGCGCGCATGGCCGACCAGATAGTCCGCACCCTCGCCACCCTCACCGATCTCCGACAGTTGTGCGCGAGAGACGCCTTCGACCAGCACCTTGATGGTGCCGTCGGGCAGCTTGAGCAATTGCAACACCGTCGAGATGGTGCCGACCGAGTAGAGCTCTTTTGAACCCGGATCGTCGACATCGGGACTGCGCTGGGCGACCAGCAGGATCTGCTTGTCGGATTCCATCGCCGCATCGAGCGCGCGGATCGATTTTTCGCGGCCGACGAACAGTGGGATCACCATGTTCGGATAGACCACGACATCGCGCAGCGGCAGTACCGGCAGCTTGGCAAGCGTGTTGGTGGATCGGGTGGCCATCGGCACTTTCCCCTGTTGTCAGTCTGGGCGGACGCTCCGCAGCACCGGAAACAATCGCTTCCGGCGCCGGTCGGCACGATCGCGTGAGCGGAAAAACCGGGCGGCTCCCGACCCGACCCGGGTTGGGCGACAGGCATCGCGGATATCGCTCGCCTTCGTCATATGCGGACTTGCGATGCAAAAAGCAAGCCGCAGTGCACCCGGACCGGGTGGCGCGTGGGGCGAAAGCGCGGCTCAGTCGCCCGCGGCGCGCGGCTGCGCTTGCTGGGCCGTGCCGCGGTAGATCAGGTACGGGTCGGCAGTACCGCCGATGACCGCCTCGTCGACCACCACCTTGCTCACGTGTTCGAGCGAGGGCAGCTCGTACATCGTATCCAGCAGCACGCTTTCGAGGATGGTGCGCAGACCGCGGGCGCCGGTGCGGCGATGCAGGGCCTTGCGCGCGACCGCAGCAAGCGCGTCCGGGCGGAACTCCAGGTCCACGCCTTCCATCTCGAACAGACGCTTGAACTGCTTGGTGATCGCGTTCTTCGGTTCGGTGAGGATCTTCACCAGCGCCGCTTCGTCGAGCTCTTCGAGGGTGGCGATTACCGGCAGGCGGCCGACGAACTCCGGGATCAGGCCGAACTTGATCAGATCCTCGGGCTCTACGGTGGACAGCAGCGCGCCGACACTGGCCTTGCGGTCCTTGCTGCGGATCTCGGCCGAGAAACCGATGCCGGTCGACTCCGAGCGCGCCTGGATGACCTTCTCCAGGCCCGCGAAAGCACCGCCGCAGACGAACAGGATGTTGCGCGTGTCGACCTGCAGGAACTCCTGCTGAGGATGCTTGCGGCCGCCCTGCGGTGGCACCGAGGCGACCGTGCCCTCGATAAGCTTGAGCAGCGCCTGCTGCACGCCTTCACCGGACACATCGCGGGTGATCGACGGGTTCTCGCTCTTGCGCGAGATCTTGTCGATCTCGTCGATGTAGACGATCCCGGTCTGCGCCTTCTCGACGTCGTAGTCGCACTTCTGCAGCAGCTTCTGGATGATGTTCTCGACATCCTCGCCAACGTAACCGGCCTCGGTCAGCGTGGTGGCATCGGCGATCGTGAATGGCACGTTGAGCAAGCGCGCGAGCGTCTCGGCGAGCAGGGTCTTGCCCGAGCCGGTCGGGCCGATCATCAGGATGTTGCTCTTGGCAAGCTCCACTTCCTCGCCGCGCTGACGCGACTCGAGGCGCTTGTAGTGGTTGTACACAGCGACCGCGAGCACTTTCTTGGCGCGATTCTGACCGATCACATACTGGTCGAGCACGTCCATGATTTCGCGTGGCTTGGGCAGATGGCTGCGGGCGCTGGCCGCCTTCTCCTCAAGCTCCTCGCGAATGATGTCGTTGCACAACTCGACGCATTCGTCGCAGATGAACACCGACGGACCGGCGATCAGCTTGCGGACCTCATGCTGGCTCTTGCCGCAGAAGGAGCAATACAGGATCTTGCCGCTGTCGCTGCCTCTGCCGGGTCGCTCCTCGCTCATCGTTTGATGCCCGCCTCAACGCGTAATGATGCCCGCCACGCCAGCACCCGTGGATCGAGAATAACACAGCACAAATTCCGCGCGACCCGCGCTGCCGGCCGCGCCGTGGACAGATGTGAAGACAATGGTGTCGGCGCGATCAGCCGGCCTTGACCGTTTCGTCGGGGCGCCGATCCAGCACTGAATCGACCAGACCGTAGGTGCATGCTTCCTTCGCACTGAGGAAGTAGTCGCGATCGACGTCGCGCTCGATCTGCTCGAGCGGACGTCCGGTGAATTCGGCCATCTGCTCGTTCATCCGCGCCTTGATCGACAGGATCTCCTTGGCATGGATCGCGATGTCGGACGCCTGGCCGGAATAACCCGACGACGGCTGATGGATCATCACCCGCGAGTTCGGCAGGCAGTAGCGCTTGCCCTTGGCGCCGGCTGCGAGCAGGAACGCGCCCATGCTGGCGGCCTGACCGATGCAGATCGTGCTCACCTGCGGGCGGATGAAGCGCATGGTGTCGAAGATCGCCATCCCGGCCGTGACCGCGCCGCCGGGGCTGTTGATGTACAGGTTGATGTCCTTGTCCGGATTGTCGGCTTCCAGAAACAGCAACTGGGCGACGATCACGTTGGCCATGTAGTCCTCGACGGGACCGACGCAGAACACCAGACGTTCCTTGAGCAGGCGCGAGTAGATGTCGTACGCGCGCTCGCCGCGGGCAGTCTGTTCGACCACCATCGGCACCAGATTGAGGTTCGTGATCATGGACAATCCTTGAGGCGAGTCGCTGGAGATGGCGCCGATCGCGCGCGATTCAAGTGGTTCAGGCCGACGCCTGCATCAGCTCGGTGAAGCTCAGGTGCTGCTCGGACACGTTGCCGTGATCCACCACCCAGTCGACGACCTGGTCTTCGACGACCCGATTGCGCAAAGACGACATCAATTCAGGGTCGCGCGCGTACATCTGAACGACCTTCTCCGGCTCCTCGTAGGTCGAGGCGATGGTGGCGAGCATCTCGTTGATGCGCTTGCCATCGGGCACGATCGCATTCTGGCGCGCGATCTCGGTGAGCAGGATGAATGCGCGCACCCGGCTTTCGGCATCGCGCTGGAACAGGCTCACGTCGGCCGGCGGCTGCACTCCGGCGCGCTGCGCATTCTGCTGCGCCTGGCCCAGCAGGGCCTTGGCCTCGCTCTCGACCAGACCGCGCGGAACATCGAGATCAGCGTAGGCGGCCAGTAACTTGCTCACCGCATCGGTTTTGGTGCGACCGCGCACAGCGGCGCTCAACTCGCGCTCGAGGTTGGCGCGCACGTCGGCGCGGAAGCGCTCGATACCGCCTTCGCGAACCCCGAAGCTGGCCACGAAGGGGTCGTCGATCGGCGGCAGCCTGGACTCCTGCACGCGGATCACCTTGACCTCGACCGCTGCCTGCTTGCCCGCCATGCCCGGCTCGCGAAAGGTGGCCGGGAATTGCACATGGCCACTGCGGTCGTCGCCGGCCGTAGTGCCGGCCAGCAGTGCTTCGAACTCGGAGAACAGCGCGCCGCTGCCGAGGATGGTGCCTGCACGCTCCGCACCTTCGGCCGGGAAGCGCTGGCCATCGGCCTGCGCGCTGAATTCGAACAGCACCATGTCGCCGGCCGCCGCCGGCCGCTCGATGACTTCCCACTGGCGCCGCTGCTGACGCAGGGTGTCGATCATGTGGTCGACATCGGAGTCTTCGACTGCAGAAACCGTGCGCGTGATCGACAGACCCGATACGTCGATCTGCGGCAGTTCTGGCACCACTTCGAATACCGCGATGTACTCGATCTCGTTGCTGTCGGCCGCGCGCGCGCTGATCGATGGTGCGACCGCGGGGCGCAGGTTCTGCTGGCGCAGGGCTTCCTGATAGGAACTGGAGATCGCTTCCGACATCGCCTCGCTGCGCACCTGGGCACCGAAACGCTGCTCGAGCACGCGCGCGGGAACCTTGCCGGGCCGGAAACCCTTGATGCGCACCGTGCGACCAAGCTCCTGGATCCGGGCGCGGACGCGCGATTCGACCTGGGCGGCCGGGAAGCGCACGGTCAGCTTGCGCTCGAGCTTGCCGACATTTTCAAGCGAGACTTGCATGGAAACTCCTCGAAGACAGACCACCCCGGCGCGATGCGGACGCCGGAGCACGATGGATTGGTGCGAAAGGAGAGACTCGAACTCTCAAGGGTTTCCCCACTGGAACCTAAATCCAGCGCGTCTACCAGTTTCGCCACTTTCGCCGAGTGGAACGGGCCGCGAATCATAGCCGACGCGCGGCGGGCTGTCGCGGCGAACACGGTCGCCGGGAGCCGAAATGGTGGGCCGTTCAGGACTTGAACCTGAAACCTACGGATTAAGAGTCCGCTGCTCTACCAATTGAGCTAACGGCCCACAACAACGCTACGACTGGGGTGAGCGAGGGGATTCGAACCCCCGACCACCGGAATCACAATCCGGTGCTCTAACCAACTGAGCTACGCCCACCATATTGTTCAACGCTTGAAGCTGGCGCGCCCGACAGGAATCGAACCTGCAACCGTCGGCTTAGAAGGCCGATGCTCTATCCGGTTGAGCTACGGGCGCTGTGGAATCACCCGCGTCGGACAGCGTATCGATCCTCTGCGTCCGACCTGCAAACACCCGGCTGTCGCCACCACGTCCAACACTCGACCGAACCACCGGAATCCCGCGCAAGGCTGCAGGACTCCAGATGCGTGGTCGGGGTAGAGGGATTCGAACCCCCGACACCCTGCTCCCAAAGCAGGTGCGCTACCAGACTGCGCTATACCCCGCGAAAATGCTGCATGCAGACCCGCGCTCTGATCGCGGCAACGGTGGCGCATGGTACGGACCAGCGCCGGGAGCGTCAATCACGGGCCTTCGCTGTCGAGCGCCTGGCCTGCACAGCGGAAAGGGCGCCGAAGCACCCTTTCCAGACATCTGGCGCGCCCGGAGAGATTCGAACTCCCGACCACCAAGTTCGTAGCCTGGTACTCTATCCAACTGAGCTACGGGCGCGTAGAACGGAAAGTATGCCGAGCGTTCTTGCGATCGTCAACCGCCGGCTGGCCATTTGCTGCCCGATCGTGCGCGGTCACGAGAGTCGATTCAGCACATCTCGCAGCGTCGCTGATCCGAACGCGGTGCACGGAAAAGCCGCTGCCCTGAAACGACGAAGGGGCCTTGCGGCCCCCTGCTTGAGCAGCTGGCGGAGAGAGAGG